>Ga0114933_10002912_pt1 | contig 17165 bp, 18 predicted proteins | sample 4SBtaG_FD_89691 | JGI IMG/M metagenome (GOLD analysis project Ga0114933, IMG submission 89691) | Deep subsurface microbial communities from Kolumbo volcano to uncover new lineages of life (NeLLi) - 4SBTROV12_W25 metaG | ecosystem: Environmental > Aquatic > Marine > Volcanic | place: Kolumbo... | reverse complement strand
CAATCCTGCCGCAATGAATATGCCTATAATCTCGGAATTTTGCGGGCGGTGCTCTATCACCTCACGGGCCTGATGCTGGCCCGAGTTGAGCCCTCTGCCGTTTAAGTTTCACAATCCCACACCGAAGGAATTCTTATGACCCCGCCCAAAATGGATGCGGACTTTATCCGCATGCCTGAAGATGAATTTGAAGCCATGTTGGCGCGCGCGGCTGAACAAGGCGCGCGCCGTGCACTGGCTGACGTAGGTTTAGACGGCCCTGAGGCCGCAATCGACATTCATGATTTGCGCACATTGCTTGAAAGCTTGCGCGCGGCACGACGCACGGCATGGCAAACCGTTGTCCGGGTCCTGACGACCGGGTTGTTGCTGGCGCTCATTGCCGGTGTTGCCATGAAATTGAAGCTCTTCGGCTAACAGAACCCCCAACCACCACAACCTTATGCCCGCCAGCCGGCGGGTTTTGTTTTGAAAAGGAGAAATCATGACCACAGATTATTACGCCGACTGGCGCGATGTGCCGGAAAAACTCTGGCGCTGGCCGAACTTTTCACCCGAAGAAATCGCCTGCCGCGGCGACGGCACCATCCGCATCAACGAAGCGGCGCTGGACAAGTTGCAGGCTTTGCGCGAAAAACTTGGGGTGCCGCTTATCGTCCATTCCGCTTATCGCAGCCCGGAGTATAATCGGAAAGTTGGTGGGGCCAAACACTCCATGCACCTGCAAGGCGCGGCCTTTGACATCTCCATGGCCAACCATGATCCGGCAGAGATCGAGGCGGTGGCGCGCGACGTCGGGTTCACCGGTTTTGGATTTTATCCGCGGCAGAACTTTATGCACGTTGATATCGGTCGCGCGCGCCAATGGGGGGATCCGTTTCCGCCGCGCAGCTCGAGGTTTGCGGATGAGCCGCCGCAGGCGCGCGAGAGCCTGACGGAAAGCCGCACCATGAAAGGCGGCGGGGCGGCTGGTGTTGCCACCATTGGCGCCGCTGGCGTCGAGGTGGTGCAGCAGGCCGTCACCGACACGCAATCCGCCCTCCAGCCGCTGATCCCGTATCTCGATACCCTGCGCTGGCTGTTCATCGCCGCCGCGCTGATCGGGATCGGCACCACCATCTACGCCCGCTGGGATGACTGGCGAAAGGGGCGGCGTTGATGGGTGCGTTGATCGCATGGTTTTCCAGCAGTCGCTTCATGCTGACTGCCGGAAAATGGGCCGCCATCGCCCTCACAATAACTCTGTTCCTGCTGTCCCTGCGCCGCTCCGGTGAGCGCGCGGGGCGGCTGGCGGAACGACTTGAAAATACGGAGAAAGCAAATGAAATTCAACGCCGAATGCTCGAAGCCACGGCTCGCCGCCCTCATAATCGTGACGAACTTGTTGACAGGTTGCGCGACGGCGAGTTCTAAACCGGTGATCGGGGTTTGTCCGCCAGTGATGGAATATGACGTGGAGTTTCAGGCGCGGGCGGCCGAGGAAGTGCATGTGTTGTCGAATGGGTCGGCTGTGGTGGAAATGTTGAGCGACTACGCGGTCATACGAGAGCAGGCGCGGGGATGTCAAAGCTGACTGTCCGGATTTCACCTGTCCGTGAGCGAATAGGCCAACAGGCCGACATATTCCTTGACGGCGGTGTTCAGCGTCTGGGGGTTTATGGCCAGGTCCCAGCCGATACCGTCAGCAAAGCGGCCCGAGCGGTAGTCCACCGGATAGGCAACCACCCCGGTCCAGCCGGCGCGCGCGAAGCTGCGCATGGCGCGAGGCATGTGGAAGGCGGATGTGACCAGTGCCCAGGTTTGCTCCGGTCTGGGTTGGATAAGTGCAAAGGTCAGACGGGCATTTTCCGCAGTATTGCGTGATGCGGTTTCCAGAATGAGGCGACTGGCGGGAATCCCCTGTTCAGAGAAAAACTGCTTTGCCACACTGGCCCCGTCGGTGCCATCCCCCACTGCATTCTTCAGAGCACCGCTGCCGCCGGTGAAAATGATTCTGGCATCTGGAAACCGCCGGGCCAGCGCAAGTGCGGCGGTAAACCGTTCCCCGGCCTCATTGAGCTGGACCTGATCCCGGTATGTCGTTCGGCGTGCCTCCTCCGCACCTCCAAGGATGATGACGCCGTTGATCTGAGTGAGCGACGGACTGGTGGGACAACGGCTCTCAAGTAGTCCGATAAGAGGCTCGCCCACCGGCAAGATGGCGATGGCGAGAATCGCGGAAAGTGTGATGGCCAGAACACGTCGCCCCCCCCGGTAACAACCCCGGACGAGGAGAAGCAGGCCAAGGGAAAGGCTGATGACTAGCCAGGTCTCGGGGCGGATCAGGGCCCAGACAATCTTGGATGCGACGAAGAAGGCGGTGGTCATAGGGAGGTGCCGGACTTGTCGTCAATGAGCTCGTTGATCACCTTGCGGTAAGCGTTGATAACGATGGTGTGGTCATATTCACGCTCCATCTTCTGGCGTCCGAGCAGACCCATTTCAACCCTATCCTGCGGTGAGCGCGCAATGAATTGCCGGATTGCCTTTGTCAGACTTTCTGTATCATGAGGGCAGCAAAGAAACCCGGTTTTTCCATCCTCCACCACATCGCGACATCCCGGGGTATCCGTCGTGATCACCGGGCGGGCCATGGAGGCGGCCTCGAGCAGGCTGCGTGGGGTGCCTTCGGGATAGTAAGAGGGCAGAACAATGCAATCCGCTGCGGCAATATAGGGGCGCACATCGTCGGTTACGCCGAGATACTCGACAACACCCTCTTTCACCCAGCCTTCCAGCGTCTCGCTTGGGATTGCGCTACGGTTTTCAGCGTTCAGGAAACCGAGCAGTTGGAATCTGACTTGAGGGTATTTCTGACTGATGGAGCGGGCGGCCTCCACAAATTCGCCGACACCCTTGTCCCAGAGCAACCGGGCACTTAACAAAAAAGTTGTTATGTCATTTTTATCTATAGGGGTCGGAGCAAACAGGTCGAGATCTACACCAGAACCCGGAAGCAGGCGCGCCTGTTTTTCTGTGGCCAGCCCCGGTGACAAAAACGCATCCTTGTCATCCCGGTTCTGAAAGAAGATCGTTTTGGGCCAGCGGAAAGAATACCGGTAGAGCATTCGAACAATGCGGTTCAGCCAATTGTCGGTCAGGAACGCGGTTCCAAGACCGCTGACATTCGGAACGACAGGAATATTCAGTGGTCGCGCGGCAACGCAGAAATATATGTTGCATTTTATCGTATAGGTGAAGGCGACATCCGGCCTCTGTGCTCGCAAAAGCTGCCGAAGGCGCCAAAGGAGAGCTGCGTCGCGCAGTGGTGATGTGCCCCTGTTGTCAATTTTGACTGGGATAAATCGGCAACCAAGTGCGATGATCAGGTCGGTATAATCGTCGGGCGGGGCGGCAACGATGATTTCATGTCCGTCATCGATAAAAGCAAAAATCAGCGCTCGGCGGAAATTGTAGACATACCATGAGGTGTTGGCGGAAATCAGGATTTTCATGCGATATTTTCAGCAATGTTCAGAAATTGGTAATCTCAGAAAACAGTGTAATTTTCTCTTGAGCACAGAGACGGTCCCCGGTGTTGATAGGCAAATGCTCAAGAGTTTTCTTGCAGGGGATGAAGAGCCGGGTAGTGCGGTGATGACGAGGGGACCGACCATCCGTTCCTCCTCCCGCTGCTCAAAAATCAACTGAAAACCCGATCTGGTATGGAATCCAGTACCTGGAATTGGTGGCGAAATTCAGCCATACGAACAATACCGCCCCGTAGTATAATAGCACACCCAATACGATCGCTTGATTGCGCCTGCCGGGCCGTCCGAGAATGTCCGGCAAATGAGAAAAAACCACGATCTGAAGCGGAATCAGATAAAGTGCTATTCGGTCAAGCGCGGTTGAGCGGTTGATCAGGAAAAAAGCCGCAAAAAGCACGAAGGAAATGATCGACATTGTGCCCCACAGTTTCTTTTCCGCAGCCCTCATCCTGATTCGCTTGTAAAACAAAAAGAAAAGTGCTGCCGGCACCACATTCATGGTCAGCCGTATCAACGTGCCGGAGGAAACGAAATTCCCATCTTGGTATTGATTCAGGAGGTTTTGAAGGCTGTCTTCTAGGAACGCCAAATAACCGATCGCCGAGGTCATCGCCACGAACAGGAGCGACAACAATTTGTTTTTCGATGAAACAAGGCCGGCAATCGGTAAAATGATCACGGCAGATTTGTGGAAAAGGGCAGCAGCCAGCACGCAAATTGCGAACCAGACGAGCCGTTTCCGGTCTAATGCGACAAAGCCAATCATGACAAGCGAGAGCGCAATGCCCTGTCTTGTATAGCCCATTCCCACAACGATAACGAGGTAGGGAATTGCACTTGCGAGCGCAAGCCAGTTACGTGGTTGGTGAGCGCAAAAATAGGTGACTCCAAACGAAAACATCACAGCGCCCGCCAGATTGACGCCGGTGACGCCCCATCCAAGCTGGATGGAAATGAAATTCAGCGCCCAGTATCCGGGATCGTTTTGTAGTAGAATTCCTGAAAAATCGAGTGTGGTAGCCCCTGTCAAATAGGCGAAATAATTGCGCCAGTCCGCCCCCACTTCGTACCGGAATCCGACCATGACCGTTAACAGGGCAAAAAAAAGGACGGGCAGGATTGTTAAGCGAACCGATCTTGTCCCATCGGGTTGCAGGCGCATGTTCGAGCGCGTTCCAAGAGCCGCCAGCGCTGGTAGAAAAAACAGGAACCAGTAAGACAACATGTCAGGAATTGTCCTCCAACCATGCCTGGAACATCAGGATGCCCCATAGTTTTTCCGTGTAGTCATGGCGCTCGCTCAAATGCTGCTTCCATATATTACGAATTGGGCCAGGGTTCAGATAGCCTTCGCGATGCAGCCTTCTTTCATCCAGCAGATCTTCCGCCCAGACCCGAAGAGGGCCGCGCAGCCAATCTGCCAAAGGGATGGCAAATCCGACCTTGGGCCTCTCGATCAACTCACGCGGCACATGGCGGTAGAGAATCTTCCGTAGAGCCCACTTGCTCTGGTTGCCGCGGATTTTCATAGAGAGAGGCAGACGCCAAGCCATTTCGACCACGCGGTTGTCCAGAAAAGGTACACGAGTCTCCAAACTTATCGCCATCGCCGCGCGATCTACTTTGCAAAGGATGTCGTCGGGCAGGAATGAAAGGCTATCGCGGTACATCATCCTGAGGCTGTCATTATCCATCCCCGCGCTCGGTAAAGGGTCGAATTGCGGGCAGGAGGGGTCAACGACCGAACCGTTCTCTCCGAATACCAGACGGGCGGGATCCTGCCATTGTGAAACCAGTCGCATGTACAGGTCGTCAAGATCCCGTGCCCCCTTTAAACAATTGCCAAGTTTGTGGGCTTTTTCGCCCAAACGGGCAATACCTTTATCGCCAGGCAACACCTTGTTGACCAATTTTCCGGCGCGATTCCAACCGGCAGGCGAGACGGAAGTGAGCGCCTCGGCAATAACCTGCCGCGCCGTGAATGGCAGACCGCCGACCTTGTTCCATATTCGCGGTCCCCAGAAATATCGGTTATACCCCCCGAAAAGTTCGTCACCTGCATCACCGGACAACGCAACCGTGACTTCCTGACGCGCTGCGGCGCACACCAGATAAGTGGGAATTTGTGAGGAATCAGCGAAAGGTTCGTCATACATGCTCGACAGTCGCGGCACGACCGCCTGCGTTTCGGCGGAGGTCACGAATACCTCCGTATGCTCTGTTTGCAGGTGTGCCGCTACGGTGCGAGCAGCCTTGGACTCATCGAATTCCGCGTCTTCAAAGCCGACGGTGAAGGTCTTCACCGGCCGGGAAGTCTGTTTTTGCATGAGAGCGACGATGGTAGAGGAATCTACGCCGCCCGACAAGAATGCCCCCAAAGGTACATCTGCCAAGGATTGCATCTTCACCGCATCTGATAGGCAGTTCTCAAGCGCATCCAAGGCCTCTCTCTCATCAGTTATTGGCGCATGAGCGCCCTTTTCCACGACCTCACCTAAAGACCACCAACGATGAATTGATATGTTGGCATAAGTATCAGTGGGCCGCAGCGGTTCGGCCGGCGCGTGCGAAGGAGGGGAACCCCGCACAGTCATCAGACAGCCCGGTTCCAGCTTGAAAATACCCTGATAAATGCTGCGAGGTGCCGGAACATACATAAATCTCAGGTACTCGGCTAACGATTGCCGACACACTGGATTGGCAAAGTCAGAATGTGCGCGAAGAGCCTTGAGTTCGGAAGAAAATACAAAGTCTCGCCCGACCCAGCCATAATATAAAGGTTTTTCGCCAAGACGGTCGCGGGCAAGAAACAGAGTTTTCTCCTGTTGGTCCCACAATGCAAAGGCGAACATGCCATTGGTGCGCTGAAGGGTCGTCTTCAGCCCCCAAAGCTCGATAGAGTTAAGCAGTGTTTCGGTATCGGAATGCCCCTGCCAGGAAATATTCTCCCCGGCCGCTTCCATCTCCCCGCGTAGAGCCGCGTGATTGTAAATTTCTCCGTTGAAAGTAATGATATATCGCTTGCTTGGCGAAACCATGGGCTGGTGACCGGCAGGGGAGAGATCGAGAATCGCAAGACGGCGGTGGGAAAACGCGATGCCGGCAGAGCTGCTGGTCCAAAAGCCGCTACTGTCCGGCCCTCGGTGCCGGAGTGTTTGGGCCATCCGTTCGGCCATACCGCCCAGAGCAGAATTGTCGTGACCAGCGCCCGACCAGAAACCGGAAAAACCACACATTATTCGACCGAAACCCCTCGCTGACAGGACGGGATTTTCGCTTCGAGTATCATCGCGTTTTCCTGAAAGCCATCACTCTGGTATCGTGCAGCGTATCACGATGGGCCCAGTAGACGTCTTCGCGATAATTCCTGCGGCAAAGCAGAAATGCATCGTCGAAAACAATCTCGAAACCTTGTCGGCCGAGTGTTTCAATAACCAACGGCCACTCGATATGATCGTCCGGCCAGACGTGAATATCCCCTTCATTTGTATGTCTGGGGTTGAACACCCGTATCAGTTTGTCGACGTAATTTTTGTAGTGAAAATACTTGGAAAAATCCGGTTTTTCGACCTTTTTGCGAAATTCATCCAAGCCGGGAATGCCAGTCCAGTATTCTTCGATTGGTTCATGATCAATATATACGCATCCTCCCGGACGACTGACCCGTGCCATTTCCGAAACGGCATGCAGGTAGTCCGGCACATGATGAAGTACCGAATAACAGGCGACAAAATCAAAGGAATCGTCGGAGAAATCTGATAAATCCTTTCCATTCAGAACGACAGTCTCAACTTCAAACCGCTCCTTTACCCGGACAAGAGACTGCCTTGATACATCGGCCGCCGTCACATCGACTCCTAGTTCAATGAGATGTCTGGTCAGATTGCCTGTTCCACAACCGAAATCGAGAGCGCGATACCTCTTTGTGCCGGTGTCAATATTGGACAGGCTTTGCGCCAACGCCCTTTTCAGGCGGTTCTGTTCCTCTACATTGAAAATCTCGCCGTGGATCTCATCATATTTTTTGGCAATCTTGTCGTGAAGGGCGGTGTTTCTAAGTATCTGATCCATATCCATGGTCCATTCATTTCCTCATACTGAAGCCGACCGTTTTGAAGCACTCGCCGACAAGATGCGGGGGTTGCGGTCGGACTTGCTTGTCATGAAAAGGCACGTAACGCCGTGGCGACACGCTCCACATCTTCCAGGGGCATTTCCGGGTAGATTGGCAAGGATAATTGCTCTGCCGCGATACGCTCGCTCGTGGGTAAATCACCCGCCTTATAGTCAAGATGTTCATAGGCTTTTTGCAGATGCACCGGAACGGGGTAGTGCATTCCGCATTGCACTCCACTTTCCTGAAGATGTGCCATTAAGCGGTCGCGCTCCGGGTGAAAGACACTGAAGATATGATAGACGTGCCGACGCCCCTTGACTTCCTGTGAGAGCTGAAGGCCGCTATCCGCCAGCAACTCGCGATACATCGCTGCATGAGACCGACGCTGTTCTGTCCAGTCGTCAAGATACTTCAATTTGACCCGCAGGACCGCGCCTTGAATGCCGTCCATACGATAATTGTAGGCCAGCATTTCGTGGTGGTACTTCCTGACCTGCCCCCAATCCCGCAAAAGGCGCAGTTTGGTTGCCATCTCGGCATTATCGGTCATGACAAGGCCACCCTCGCCATAAGCACCGAGATTCTTGCCGGGATAGAAACTGAAGGCGGCGAAGTCGCCGATACTTCCGACGGATCTATCCTTATAGCGTGCGAGATGGGCCTGGGCACTGTCTTCTATGACGATCAGCCCATGCTGGCGGGCAATCTCAAAAATGGGGTCCATGTCCGCGGCCTGACCATATAGATGCACCGGCATGATCGCCTTTGTACGCGGCGTTATCCGATTTTCGATCAAGCCGGGGTCCATCGTGCACGTAACCGGATTGACATCCACAAAGACCGGGGTCGCGCCGCAATAGAGAATTGACGCAACTGTGGCGGTAAAGGTCATGGAGACGGTGATCACCTCGTCGCCGGTTCCGATCCCCGCGGCCAGTAACGCCAAGTGCAATGCGCTGGTGCCCGTGTTGACCGCGATGCCGTGTTTGGCTGAGTGCGCTGCCGCAAACTCCTCTTCAAAGGATACGACGTCAGGCCCCAACACATATGCGGAGGAATCCAACACCCTTTGGATCGCGTTGTTGATTTCGGTTTTGATGTTCTGGTACTGGCTCTGCAAATCTAAATATTTTACGACAGACATACTTGTTCCTAATTATTAAAGCGCAACGGGGGAGCCGTTGGTGCGAAGAGATTGGTCCGCGGCCTCCAGAATTCGGACCAGCTCCATCCCATCCACACCACTGGCAACCGGTTTTTCAGTGCCATCTATACAGGCAGCGAAATGCGCGGCTTCCACCGCCAGAGCCTCGGAATCCTCCACTTTGGGGGACCACATATCTCCGGTTCGGTAGCTGACCAGAAGCTTGCGCACATCCTCCGGCTTTTCGGTAATCGCGATACCCTTGTCATACAGCTTGATCTTCTCGCTGGTTTCCAGATCGTCATAGACGATCATCTTTCGGCTGCCACCCACAAGAGTTCGACGGACTTTCACCGGTGACAGCCAGTTCACATTGATATGAGCAATAACGTCGCCAAAAAACACGGTCAGGAAGGCTGCGTATTCCGGTTGGCCGGGATTGTATGAATGCCCTGTGGCGGAAATCTGGCTTGGTGTTCGGCCGAGAATATAAGACATGATCGAAAGGTCATGCACCGCTAAATCCCATAGAACGTTTACATCGGATTGAAAGAGGCCAAGATTGATCCGGGTGGAATCGTAATATCGCAAGTCGCCAAAGTCTTTGGCCCGCACGAGTTCATGCATTTTACGCACCGCGCCCGTGTACAAGAATGTATGGTCGACCATTACCAACAACCCCCGCTTATCTGCCTCATCAAGCAATTGTTGTGCTTCTTGCGCCGTTGAGGTGATGGGTTTCTCAACCAGAACATGCTTGCCTGCACGCAATGCCGCCAGGGCCAGGGCAAAGTGACTGTTCACTGGAGTTGCTATGACAACTGCATCTACTTGTGGGTCGCAAATCAATTCGTCCGACGAGCTTGTGACTTGAATCGATGGATAAAGAGCTTGTACCCGCGCCAACCGTGCGGGGTCACGGTCACAGACCATATGTACGCCGGTTGTGCCGTTGGCAACGAAGTTACGAACCAGATTTGGTCCCCAGTAACCGTAACCTATAACACCAATCGAGATCATTGTTTTCTCCTCCAAATTAATTGATGACTATTAGATTTAAAGATAGTTTACCTGTCAGTTGTAACCGTTACCGGTTCAGGATCCGCGCTGGTACGCCCGCGACTGTAGTGTTTTGCGCAACATTATGGGTCACGACCGCTCCGGCTCCGATCAGCGCCCCCGGCCCGATTGTAACGCCCCCCATGATTACAGCGCCGCTGCCAATAGCGGCACCGCGACACACTCGCGTTGCTACGACAGTCCAGTCTGCGTCAGTTTGCAGTTCGCCGCTAGCAGTAGTCGCGCGGGGTTCTAAATCGTTGATGAACATCACTCCATGGCCGACAAAGACTTCATCCTCGATCGTCACACCCTCGCAAAGGAAACTGTGCGATGAAATCTTGCACCGTGCCCCCACTTCAACGCCTTTTTGGATTTCGACGAAAGTTCCGATCTTGGTGTCATTGCCGATGCTGCAGCCATAAAGGTTTACAAGGTCGGGATGAAAAATCTGGACGCTCTGTCCGAGCGTGACATCAATTGCTGGCACGTTTGTCTCCTTCAAAAGTTACCGGTATTGCCGGTCGTGAGCAGTGTTTCCAATGCTTTGGGTCGGGGGGGTAGCATAGCCCATTGGTTGCGATTTGCCCTATTGTTTGCCATACCATTCAATTCGGTATACGGCCCACACCTTGCCTATTACGGTCTCGTTTGGCTAGAACACAGGCGTAGAAGGCGGAGTATTCTGCATGCATCGCCTCGAGGGTGCAATGCGCCTCGACATAGTCGTGCTGACGTCTGGCGAGGTCGTCACGGGCCTTGGCACTGCTCAGCAATTCAGCGGCATGGTCGGCAATGGCTTGTGGGTCGTGATGCGACCAGATCCAGTCATCATCGCCGGGTTTGTAGTCAGCGTCAAGCTGTAAGGCGATGATTGGAATGCCGGCAAAGGCCGCCTCGAGCGCCGCAATGCCGGTTATAGGGCCCACATTCAACGTGAGATAGAGGTCCATCACAGACATGGGCACGCGCGGATCATCGGCAATACCTGGTGTATGGATGCGTGCCGCCAGCCCCAAATCGGAAAGTCTGCTGTGCACCGTCTTCAATTCAGCTCCGGCGCCAACCATCAGAAAATGCACATGGTTGGGCAGACGCTGCGCGAGGCGAGAAAATATCCCTGCGATGATATGCGGTTTTCGCTCGGATCGGAACTGGCCCACCGTGCCAAGAACAAGTTCACAGCTTTCTGGGATTTGAACGGTTTTCCGGTAGGCAAGTTGCACCTCGCAACTTACCTTACCACTGGTGGCATCAACACCATTGGCAATCAAGGCACTCGGCAAATCAGGATGCTTGCGCATGAAGCCGCTCCAGAAATCATCTTTGGCCATAAGTACGATTCCGTCGCGCCTTGCACACATCCAGGCGTGCAGCCATCTATGCCAGGAGGGAATCGGCATGCCCACGGCGTGGTACGTCTCGACGACAGCGGGGCGGGCTCCGCCGGTCATTCGGCGAAGAAGGCTGATCAACGTTCCATATACGGCCGCCTGGGTCAGATGACAGTGCAGTATATCCTGAGATGCCAGCCAGGCCCAGTTTTTCCATATCCACGGCAGGCCTGCCAGATAGCGTTGGAAACGTCCGGTGACCCCAGGGGCAAGATAGCGCACATCAATCTCCGGTGAGAGCCGGTTTCGCAACAAGTTCTCGTCCACGTGGAAAGCCGCCAATACCGTGACCTCATGCCCGTCGCTGGCGGCGGCATTGGCTAAGTCGGCTGCGACCCGCTCGCCTCCTCCCTTGATCAACGCCGGCAGAAAATGGACGATCTTCACAGTCTTGCTTCCAATAGTCGGTGAACCTCGATCTCTCGGTTCGTCTCTTTTTCAGGATCTAGCATTTTGAAGGCGCGTTGACGCGCTACCTGGCCCAGGGTGTGTGCGTAGTTCCGATCTTCAAGCAGGCTCTGCGCCCCGTCTGCCATGGCCTGCGTATCACGGGGAGGGACCAATATGCCAGTCTCACCGTCGCGGATCAATTCTCCCTGCCAGTCAATGTCATAGGCGACAATCGGTGCTGCTCCGAAAGCCGCTTCGGTCAGCGCTCGACCGGTTAGAGGCGACAGGACGACCTGAACGTGCGGAATGACACGGGAAAGAAAATCCTGATCTCGATTGCCAAGAAAGAGAACCCGGTCGACCAATCCGACCTGTTCGGCCCGAGCTTGTAACGGTTCGAGCAAATCCCCGTCGCCAATGCAAATCAGGCCTGCGTCACTGCCACGTCTAGCCAGTATCTCCAGGACGTCGAAACAGTCCTGAGCATGTTTCAGTGTGATCATTCTGCCTATATACAGGAGCCAGGGACGGCGACTAAGCGCTGCGCTTATTTCGGAGATGTCGGGCACGGCCCGGTTCTCGGGTGGGGTCAGATGGCGCGGGTCTATCAGGTTCCCGTATCGCACCAAGTGACAACGATCGGGATCGGCCCCTTTGCCGATGCCAAAATCGATATATTTCTGGCTTGGGGCCATAATCAAGGAGGCCCGGCCAAGTACAATCTGTTCCACCCGTTCTTCAATCCATTTTTGCCGGAACAGTCTCGGCATTATCGGCTCGCCAGTGTCGCGGCGGACCATGTCGTGATCCCCGTTTATCCGCACGATCAGCGGCACGCCGGTCAAACGCGCCGTCAAGAGTCCGATCAATCCGCACAACAAAGGATCGCCAACCCGAATAACGTCGATCTGCTCCTTACGGACAGTCCGCACTAATGTAATTACTAGGCTGAATAGTGCCACCAGCATATTGACTGGCCTCAGCCGAGCCAGGACGCGAAAACGTCCGGGCCGACCTCGAATGAAAATTTGGCCCTCCGCCACCTTTTCCGTCAGAGGCGGACCATAGGTTCCCGTTCCCGTCTCTGTCACCGGATCAAGATCTACCGGATGCACGGACCATACGCGCGAAAAATATCCATCGAGGTGGCGGATCGCGAGCACATGATCAAGGCCACGCGCACGGATCTGCGCGAGCGTGAAGGATGAGTCGATATAGAGAAGTTTGCGCATGTGCTTTCAATCAATCGATGGACAGGAAACCTTCGCTGTCAGCCAGAGCTATCTGTAACGTACACCAGAAATCCTTGTTGAAAGTGATATCTAGATCCTGGCAAACTTTGTGATTGTCGATGTCGAAGTTCATGATATCTCCGACCAAGGGTTCCCCATGCTCCACGGACAAATCGTTGCGACGGGTGAATTCCAGCATTTTTTGCGCCAGATCATTGATCGTTATCCGTATGCCCGAGGCGGCATTGTAAACTTGGCCGCGCGCCTCTGGCATTGTCGCCGCGCGCAGGTTTACTTCAACCAAATCCTTTACCCAGGTGAAAGAGCGGTTTTGCTCACCATGGCCAAAAACTACTGGGTTTTTCCCTTCGGTGATGTTGCGCAGGAAGATCGAAACGACCCCACCAAATTCATTGGATTCCTGCCGGGGACCGTAGACGTGGAAATAGCGCAGAATGGTTGTGTCCATGTCGTAAAGTTGGTGAAATGTGTCGACATATCGTTCACCAGCAAGTTTAGAGACCCCGTAATAGGAAACCGGGCGGAGCGGGTGGGTTTCATCCGTCGGAAAGACGGAAGGCTCCCCGTAGACCGAACCAGTGGACCCGTGAACGAATTTCCTGACATTGAATTCCTGCGCCAACAACAACAGGTTGAGAGTCCCCCCGGCATTTATCTCAAGATCCTTCTGAGGGTCATGCAGGCAAATGTTTTTTTTTGAAGCAGCATTGTGGAACACGGTATCGAGTCCGTCAAATATCTCGCGCATCTGGTCGTTGTTGTCAAAAACGCTTGCTTGAACGAATGTATAATTGGGGTGGTCGTCCAACACTCGTATATTGGCCTGCCGCCCCGCAGACATATCATCAAGACAAACCACATGGGCCCCTCGTTCTATCAGGGCTTCACAAAGATGCGAACCAATGAAACCCGCCCCCCCTGTAACAAGAATCTTTCGGCCCGCAAGTTCAACAGTAGTATTAGCAATCATTTGGTATTTTCCACAGTTTGGCATTTGTTGCTTCATATATTCGAAGAGGTTTTTGAAGTTGCGTCATCAGCTTCTACATTTCGGTTCAATTTTGCTTATACTGTTCTGAACTTTTTTGAGCTTCGATGAACATTGACGTGCTTCCTGGCACCACGATCGTTCGAGTTATCTTCAAACTGCACGCCTCAATATCCGCTGTGATCCTCTGGCGCGAGTAGTAGCGAAAGTGCACATCATCGAGGGCAATGCCTAGAGCCATACGACGTTTTCGCTCTGCAAGGCGGCAAAGAAAGAGCGTAAATTCCAGTGGGAGAAGCAGGCTACGCACCACTCGTCGCGCTAAACTTCCTCCGAAGACAATTGGATAAAAAGATTTCGCATGCGCAAGAAATTCCACATCATAAAGACCAGTCCACACGAGAATGCGCCCGTCAGGTTTAAGGACACGTAACATCTCCTTTAGTGCGATGTCGATTTTTTCTATATGGTCCATCGACGTTGCAAGCAGCAGCGAATCGACAGTGGCATCCTTCAAAGGTATTTCCTCCGCCACGGCACCAACAAGGCAGGGAAAATCGCGGGCCACAAGTTTCTTGAGCGGCTCAAGCCCAAAGAAATTTTTTGGATCAAGATCGCGCATGTAAAGTGGTACTCTTGGTTCCACGCCGCAACCTATGTCCAATATGATGTCTTCATCTTGATGTCCAATTGCAATGAAACAACCAAAAAGGCGGGGTATCGCCTCGTTCTGATTGTAAGAAGCAGCTTCGTAGCGCTCGATGGAGGCATCCTGGCGTTCCTGCCATTCTAATGACAAATCAGCTTCCCCTCCTATTATAATATTATTTCCGTGGACTTGGTAATCGGCACTATTGTTTGCAAGACGTTTACATTCGTCGGACTTATCCGACTCACCTAAGTCTTTTAATTTTAGCAGCTTAACTAAGTTTACTATCTTCGCCATATGCGGCACCTCCATATTCCACGGTTAGTATTGGGCACCTTTGGCCAATCGCGACATTGTCACCGATACATAGTCCACCATCGGCGGAAATAAAGCTCCAATTGTGGATGGAAACGTTGTTTCCGAGTTTCAGGTTCCCAATTCCGGTGAATATGACCGAACCTTCAACAACCAATCCCCGTAGCGGTAATTTCAGAATATGCCGCAACGCAGTTTTTCTGAGCCACCGCAATATTCTCAGATCCGCAAAACAAAGGATCCGGTAGATTTTGAAGGCGATTTTTTGGGATATGCCGAGCTTTTTTGGGAGCGTCCTGTTCATTGAGGGAACTCAATTCGGCGGGTCAGATTGTAAAGAAAAATCACATAACAAGTACTAGCGACAAGCAGACCAAGCCCCGAATACAGCAAGAAATCCTCTAGTTTTTCCCTATACGAAAGCGATGCCGCGCCGATGATAATAGCCAATTGGGTCAGGTTCCAAACGAACAGTACTTTCGGTTTTTTTAGTGCCAGAGGGGTATTGGCAATACAGCTTACATAAAACCGCATGAAGGCCGTGGGCAGCAGATAAATCACCAGCAGGCTGGTTCTTGCCCAGGACGCATCGAATGCAAAGCTGACGAGGGGCTCAATCAGTAGCGCCAGCGTCGTGACGATCGCCAAGGCCAGAATGACCGCCATGGCGAGTGTCTGCAGGTAGAGCCGCAAAGCGCCCTGCCTTTTGCGTGCGGCCAATGAAAACCGCTGAAAATAAACGGTTGAAATCGATGCGCCCAATATTGTTACGGGGATAAGTGCGATACGACTTGCCAGCGCAAAAAAACCGGCTTCTGACCCGCCGAATAACGCAAGAACTCCCAACGGGTACAGTACAAGAATTGACGCGCTGATCAACACATTCACACTATCGACAGAAATGAATTCCCAGTGTCTCTTTAAAACCTCTTGCAGGCGATTCCAGCGTATTTTCGGTGCCGCAAGGATGCTGCCAATCAACCTAGCATGTATTGGCCACAGCAAGGTTATTGAAACCAAAAATCCAAAAGCAAAACCAGCGATCAAGCCAACCGGGCCAGGTATCAAAAATACCAGCACTAGCTGGGCTGCCACGGCTAAAATTGTACGCAGCAGCTGCACCACCGAAACGCGCCGATATCTGAGCTGCTTGGCGGCATATTGCCGAAAGAGCGCAAACAACCCGTTCATCAGCGCAATGCCCGCTACCATTGTTGCCATCAGCGCCGGTGGCACCGCGGTCAATACCGATTTTCCCAGGCCCAGCCGTTCCGAAGCCGCAATGCCGACAAATACCAAAGCAAACGTCAAGCAGGTGATGGTGCCGCTGACGATCAGTGCCGTAGTCAAAATGTCGGTTTCTTCTTCCTCGCTGGCTATCTGAATGATTGCATCAAGTCGCAGGCAAACCAGCGCTCCAAACAGTGTCGCTATTGAGGTAACAGCTGCAAAGATACCAAAGTCGGCAGGGGAATAGACTCGGGTCAGCCACGGATAGGCAATTAGGTTGAGAACTTGTGCAAGTGCCCCCGACATGGTCAGGAGCGATACATCTCCGGAGATGCCGCTGCGAAATCGATTGATCAGGAGCATTTAGTTGATTTTGGCAAAAAAATTTGTTGTTGTGAATAAATTCATGGGCTGACCGAACAAAGGCATATCAAGTCGTTTAACATAGGCGATCAACTGGCCGATCTGAAGCGCTGCCACCTCATTCACAATCGCCAAAAGATGTACGGTTGCGAAGGTGGCTATTTCAGTATCTTCTTGGCTGCACATCACCGTCTCCTGAAAAAACTCGTCACTCAATCATTACTAGGCGAGCCAGGTTTTTCGACCCACTTCAATGCGTATCCCCCAAACTTTTCGGCGCATTTTTGCAATTCGTCTCTGAATGCGTTCTGATCCCATGCGCGAGAGGACGCCGTTGGTGAAATACTGATGTAGTTGGCCTTTCGGTTCCAGGTAGGTGAAACCACGCCAATTCTTCGTTCCCAATCTCCTCCTATGTAATCGACGATTTCCCTCAGAGCCGTTTTACTATCGTTACGGATATCCCCCGTGATCTTTCCCGCGCCGGCGCGAAACAGTCGGAGATAGTTTTTTTCCGAATTGCCCGCCTTATCCGTCGCAGCAATAGGCGCGGCGGCGGCATAAAACTCGCGGTCCCGTTTGGAAAAAATAGATTTGTTTCGGACCCATCGCTTTAGGGTCTGTTGAGATTCAGGATTCCCATCTGCCCTGATTTCTGATTCAACCTTCCAAAAGAGGAGGTCTGAATGGACAAGAGCAGATTTGTTATCACCGATCACCAGTGGGAGCATAT
>Ga0114933_10002910_pt1 | contig 17170 bp, 14 predicted proteins | sample 4SBtaG_FD_89691 | JGI IMG/M metagenome (GOLD analysis project Ga0114933, IMG submission 89691) | Deep subsurface microbial communities from Kolumbo volcano to uncover new lineages of life (NeLLi) - 4SBTROV12_W25 metaG | ecosystem: Environmental > Aquatic > Marine > Volcanic | place: Kolumbo... | reverse complement strand
TCAATCAGCTTATTTCCGTCCACGTCATAGAGATAGGCACCTTCACCTCGTTCCATAATCAACGGAGTGCCGCCCACGCTACCAAACGCTCGCGCCGGACTATTCACGCCCCCTGGCATTAGGGACTGAGCGGTTTCAAATATCGATTTACTTTGAGAAAAATCCATTTCGGTTCACTTGGAAGGAATGATTTGTGTTGATTAAGTAGTTATTCCACAGATTGCCGAAGATGACCAGATATCCGATTAAAGACGAGTGTGGATTAGCAACTTGCAAGTTGTTCTGCGAGTTCAATGGCCCAATATGTAAGAATGATCTCCGCGCCGGCACGACGGATCGCGGTCATCGTCTCCATGACGACTCGTTGCTCATCGAGCCAACCCGATGCAACTGCCGCTTTAATCATGCTGTATTCACCGGAAACGTTATAGGCAGCCAAAGGCACGCCCGGGTAAGCCTGACTGACACGCGTGATAATATCCAAATAGGCCAGTGCCGGCTTAACCATAATCATGTCGGCACCTTCCTGTAGATCAAGTTCCACTTCACGCAGTGCCTGAGCAGCGGCAGCTGCCGGGTCCATCTGATACGTCTTGCGGTCACCTGACTCAGGTGCACTTTCCGCAGCGTCACGAAACGGCCCATAGTAGGCACTTGAGTACTTCGCGGCGTAGCTCATGATCGGAGTGTCACGGAAACCGCTGCCATCAAGGGCTGATCTAATGGCGCCAACCATTCCATCCATCATGCCACTTGGTGCAATAAGGTCAGCGCCAGCCTGAACATGGCTAACGGCCTGAACACCAAGCCCAGGTAGCGTCAGGTCGTTATCAACAGTCACCTGACCGTTTGCCTCGGTCAAAATGCCACAATGTCCGTGGTCGGTGTATTCGCAAAAGCATAAATCGGTGATCACCAACAAATTCGGTGTATCAGACTTAATGGCTCGGATCGCCTCCTGAACAATTCCTTGGTCATGAGAAGCCACGGCTCCTTCCGGATCCTTTGAATCCGGAATTCCAAAGAGGATTACACCGCCGACACCAAGTGAATCCGCCTTTTGTGTCTCCTGAAGCAATTGGTCAATAGAGAATTGGTATTGTCCGGGCATCGATGAAATCGGTTGCCTGATGCCTTCACCACTTCTGACAAACAGCGGCATGATGAAGTTAGACGGCCGCAGTTGTGTCTGCTGAACCAATCGCCGTACCGCCGGATTCATGCGTAATCGGCGCATTCTTTGGATTGGAAATTCACTCATGCTTGCTTTCCCGGACTAATCGATGCAATGCTCATCTGCTGAGGGCATGACGATCTTCGCTTCGAATCTATTTCGCTCATTCATAAAACGTGCGTCTAAGTGTATTATGCTTTGCAATTGGCAAAGAGAGAGTACCTTTTTACATTCGTTTTTTTCTGATACCGCCTGTTACTAGGTTGCTAAACCCGCATGCTCGGAATCCTCAACTTAAACAAACCACCTGGCATGTCCTCGCGAGATGCCGTTAACGCCGTTGTTCGCCGCACCGGTCGCAAGATAAAAGTTGGGCATGCCGGCACACTCGACCCGATTGCTCAAGGCGTGCTGATAGTCTTAATTGGAAAAGCCACGCGTCTCGCGGACTTTGTTCACCAATACCCAAAGTCATATAGCGGTACGTTTCGGATTGGTTATCAAAGCAACACGGATGATTCTGAGGGTGACATCGTCCCAGTCGAAGACGCACCCAACGTTACGTTAAATGACATTGAAGCTGCGTGCCAACAATTCGTTGGTGACATTCAGCAAACACCACCACAGTTTTCTGCGGTAAAAATAAATGGGAAACGTGCATATAAGCTCGCGCGTCGTGGTGAGTCCGTCGATATTCCACCTCGGCAAGTTACGATTCACAAGCTTGGCGTGAGTCGATTCAGCGACCCTGAATTTGATCTGGAAATGACCTGTAGCACTGGTACTTACGTACGCTCTCTAGGTAGAGACTTGGCCCGGAGCCTTGGTTCACAAGCAATAATGACCGATCTAACACGATCCTCTATCGGACCATTTGGAATCTCCGATTCGATATCCGTGGATGACCTGAAAACACTCGACCGGAATTCTCTTGAACAACATCTACTCTCGCCGTTTATGGCAATCTCCGATGCGCCCGTGATCCGGCTCAGTCCAGAACTTGTCAAAATGATCTGCAACGGCCGATTCATCGATGACCCAACCAACGGAGAACATCCGTGGCTCGGATGTACTGATGAATCCGGAAAACCGATCGCCGTACTAAAACGCAACGATGACGGTCAATTGAGACCCAAAGTTGTATTGAGTCATGACGTGTAACATCTGACTTATTTTCCAATACAGAATTGGCCGAAAATTTGGTCAAGGATGTCGTCGGTATACACGACACCAATGATTTGTCCCAACTGATCCAGAGCGAGACGCAGATCGGCTGCCACTAGTTCTTCGCCAAGATTATTCTGTGCGACAGATATGGCCTGCTCGATTGATTCAACTGCCTGTGCAAGACAGTCTCTACAACGAGACGATGTACTAAACAGGAATTCGCCTTGATGTGAGTGTTCTTCGAGTCGCTTTGCGATCAATTCAACCAGTGATTCAATACCTTCACAGGAAACACTACTTGTTTTGACGTCGAATTCCGCGATCTCTTCATTACGGTCGGTACCAAGATCACTCTTGGTTCCAACTAAAATACTCGGCGTCTGTGGGATATCCCGGGCAACTAATCCAGAATCCGTGGAGCTAAGGTCGATGCAAGATAAGATTAGATGAGCACCGCTTGTTTGCTTTGCCGTATGCGACTGGGCGCTATTTTTGACCGTTGATTCAAGCCCGTCGCCGAGAACGGTTTCGATACCAGCCGTATCGACCAACTCACACGGAAATCCACCGATATCGACTTTCATCTTGATATAGTCACGAGTCGTCCCGGCTTGCTCTGAAACGATGGCAATCTCATCTCCGGTAATGGCGTTCATAAGGCTGCTTTTGCCTGCATTTGGCAAACCAGTCAACACAATTTGATACGCTTCCGTCTGAGTCGTACGACTTTGCATTTGTTGAAGCGTCTCGGTCAACTGTCGTGAGATACCACCAAGCCGATTTTGCAATTCATCCGAGGAAATGAATTCGATGTCCTCTTCCACAAAATCCAGTCCGGCTTCCAAATGAGCAAGCAAATGAATCAATTCATCTCTTAGCACCTTGAGTGTTGACGACAATCCACCAGCAAGTTGGCTAAGCGCACTTTTCAGTTGTTTGTCGTTATCTGCATCGATAACTCCCAGCACTGCTTCAGCCTGAGGCAGATCAATTCTGCCCGCGAGAAATGCACGCATGGTGAATTCTCCGGGTTGCGCAATGCGAGCACCGCGTTCGCAGAGTCGGCTCAGCACATCGTCAAGCAACGGTCTCGAACCGTTCATATGGATTTCAACGGATGGCTGTTTGGTATAGCTGCGCGTGCTCGGCCAGATGTAAGCATCAGCTCGTATCGAGCGACTGCCTTCCACTTCGATTTCAATCGGTAGGACCAGAGATTGGCTCGGTAGCTCGAAAGGCATGCAGATCGCGGCCAGACTTGAAAGAGATTCCGGTCCACTCAGTCGGATGATGCCCCGTGCTGCGACACCCGGAGCACTCGCTATGGCACAAATGGTATCGTCATTGACATAAACCACAGATTCACTCCGTACAGACTATAAACACACAGGATTACATGCGGCGGCGCTGCGGCTTACTCTTGCGTTGTTTTTCCTGCATCATCTGCAATCTGCGGTCGCGGCGTTCGGCATCTGACAAACCACTCAAGTCTTCACCACCGTCACCATCGCCGTCTGCGATCGACTTAAAGTCCTTTGGTGGCTCCGGCTTGGGAATGAGTTTTCGCTCTGCGATACTCCAGGTACTCGATGCAATAAAGTAAATACACAACCCACTCGGCACTCGATAGAACAGGAAGCCCATGAAAACGAACATGAATTTCATGATTCGCTGCTGAACGCGTTGTTCAGGATTCTGAGCCGGCGGAGTAAATAGTTTTTGCTGAACGATAAACAGCACAATGACGATGATTGGCAACAGATTGAAGTACGGTCCGAGGAAACCACCTCGTGCACTCATCGGTACCCAACTGCCCTCCCAACTCATAAACATGTCGGGACCAGCTAGATTGGAACACCATTTAGTCGCACCGAGCAGTGCTTGCTGCCTCAGGTCGACATCAAGCTGAATAGAACGGTAGAGCCCGATAAAAATTGGAAGCTGCAAGAACATGAGCAGGCAACTACCAAACGGGTTGTAGTTATACTTTCGAAACAGAGCTTGTTGAGCCGCCATCCGTTTCTTGGGTTCTTCTTTGTATTGCTTGGCAATCTTGTTTAGTTCCGGGCTGATGACTTGCATCATCTGAGCACTTTTCGTCGCCTTGCGACTTACCGGCAACATGGCAACACGTACCAGAATCGTAAGGAACAGGATGGCAACTCCGTAGTTTCCAACCACTCCATAGAAAATCCTCAGTAGTCCGGACAACGGCCGTGCAATCCAGCCAAACCAACCATAATCCAACACGCGGTCAATTGCATACGCTTCCAGAACATCCCGACTTTTGGGACCCACAAACAGCGTGTATTCGACCCGCTCCGCTTCACGCGGCTTAATTTCGATCAACGGCGACTCGGTGAAGAAGGTTGTATTGAGTGTTTTGACATCACCTTTGGCAAGTACGTTTACCGGTTCGGCGGGAATCGTTGCCGCCTCGGATACTTCAACAAATCTGCCCGCTTCTCCTGGCCTTCCAGCAATCAATGCCGATGCGAAATATTGAGAGTCAACGGACATGAACTGTACGCGTTGAATGCCCTCCACCTCCTTGTCCAGCACACTGAAGAAGTACGGTGAGCTTGTATCAACAGCATCACCATGGATTTCCGGAGCTGAGCGATAATCAAACTTATCTTGAACAGACCAATACACGTCGCGTGTCTTAGTACTGCTGTACCACCAACCCTCTGTCGTCAGATTATTTGGGCCGTCAAGGCGGTACTTGAGAAACTGACTTGCATCTTCGCTGATATTGTTGATCTGAACGCCAATGCCCAGATGATAGTTTGAGGCAGCGGTCGGTTCGTCGCTGTCATCACCGGCAGTCACCGGCAATGTAAACGTCTTTAATACTTCGAGGTCCGCGACCAGATCGTCGTGAATAGCGGCAGGTAATGCAAAGCTAAAGGTAACCGATTGATCATTTACTTCTTTGACTGACCAGTTGCCTTCACGCATCGACGGTAAATGACCAAGTTCTTTACGATTCGGCAAATACCCTTCATGGCCCAACTGGATTATTGAGAGCAGCATTGAGTTCTGACTTGGCCGCGACTTCATATCATCCGGATCCGGATCAATGACTTCCAGTGGCCTACCTGTCAATTCAGCCGTTAGAGTCTGCGGTGATGATTCATCATCAACTCCTCGCGTGATTTCAATACTGATACTCGACTCGGGTAACGTTTCCTCTAAGGCATTTTGAAAGGATTCGATATCCGTAACCGAAGCATCACCGAGCTTTGTAATAATGTCGCCGACTTGCATGCCAGCAACGGCAGCTGGTGTGCCTGGCGCTATAATTTGAACTTTAACACCACCATCAGCTTCGATCGGTGCAAGGTATCCGAGATATCCATATTTGTGCTCAAGCACGCCAAACCGAAACGACCCGTCTTCGTTTCTCTCGGTCAGTTCAACACGATCGATGGATCCACCGCGATTGGTCAGATAAACAACCAAGTTGGTCGATGCTTGCGGATCATGTGTGCCAAGCACAACGTATTGATCTTCGATTTTATCGACTTCAATCCCTGTGGTGCCGGAATCCTGTGATTGAGTCTCCGTCTGTTCACCATCTGTCGAGTCATCTACGACTTCGGGCTGTGCCTGATTTTGCTGCTGTTCTCTAACTGGCGGTGGAAACAGCTTTGTCCACACCACTAGGATCGTGAACGAAATCACGACAAACAGAATTATGCGTCTGACTTCCACGTGGACTTTGCCTTACTGTAACAGGGATGTATTTCTTCGCGGGAAACTTCCATTCTTACTAACGCTGGCCAAACTGTATAGTGACGACAATCGATCAAGTCACGATTGCCGTTGAATGGCCAAATGAAGCATTTGCCGTTTTATCGTCCAAGCTTCTCTTCCGCAGCACTTCGTCGGTAATAACGAGGTAAAAGTGAGAATGCTGATGTGATCTCGGCACTTGCTTCGTTTGGAGTTTCTTCGGAAATCTGAACCAACTCCGGTTGCAAGGCCAGCATGCCAACCCACTGAGCCGATGGCATATTACAATCATCTACTATTGCAACATCCTCGTCGCTCCACAAAACGGCTTCCAACATCGACGGATCCTGTTTGCTAAGTTTTCTCAACACATCACCAGAGACAAAGACATCTCTACTGATACCAGCAAGCCAAGATTCAATTGCCACTATCTCGATCTGGTCATTTCTTGACAGAATTCCACCCTCACGTCGTTCGTACCGACCGAGAAAGACTTCACGCCGCTGGGCATCGATAACACAGTCGATGCGGTCGGGCGTTTCACCGGATCCTCGCGCGACTCCCAATGCCATCGCATCGAGGGTGTTTACACCGACAACATCGATTCCCAGGGAATAGGCTAACACCTTTGCTGTAGTGATTCCGACTCTCAATCCAGTGAAAGAACCAGGCCCTTGAGCTACCGCAATCCTGTCGAGTTCCGACATGGATTTACCGTGATCTCTTAGCAATATCTGTATGCCTGGTGCAAGTGATTGAGCGCTCCTACAGGACGTATCAAGCGACTTACACTCCAGCAGTGCACCGTCGTCAAATAATGCAATGCTGCCGTAAAAAGAAGTCGTCTCTATGGAAAGTAACGTGCTCACACCTCAAATAGACAAGAGCATGAAGTTACCGACAAGACCGCTGCATGTTAGATTTCACTGATCACAATAGCAATCCAGTTGCCAGCACATATGTAGTTTGATTCATGTGATCTAAGGCAATCTTGACCATTTTTGGACAGGCACCTAGACTCAACGTTTGGATTTACTGCATTTCCCCTCTGAGCGTACCCGTACGCAATTTACAAGGTTTATCAATCGTGCAAAGAGCGCTTATCAGCGACATTCACGGAAATTTTGAAGCGCTCACTGTAGTGCTTCAAGATATTCGAGAACGCGGGATTACTAAGATATTCTGTCTTGGCGACATTATCGGGTACGGGCCGAATCCACGAGAGTGTCTTGATAAAGTTCGGCAAGTATGCGAAGTCACTATTTTAGGCAACCATGACGAAGCCGCCCTGTTCGATCCTGACGGATTTAATCCGGTAGCACTGCGTGCGATTTACTGGACACGCGATGAACTGGAAAAGAAGATTGGCAATGTTTCAAGTTCACATGATCGCTGGGACTTTCTTGGTTCCCTCCCGCGATTTCACTCCGCAGGACAATTTAAGTTTGTACACGGAAGTGCTCGTGAACCTACTAACGAATACGTTTTTCCAGAGGACGTTTATAACCAGAACAAGATGAATACCATTTTCGGACTGGTCGATCAGTATTGCTTTCAGGGTCATACACATATCCCCGGAGTATTTACTGCGGATCTGGACTTTATCTCACCGGATGAGTGCGATTACCAATTCCAGCTAGGGACCGAAAAGGCACTGATCAATGTGGGCAGCGTCGGCCAACCAAGAGATGAAGATCCACGTGCATGCTATACGGTTCTGGATGATGAAACGATGACCGTTTCATTTCATCGACTCTCGTACCCCTTCGACGAAACGGCCGCAAAGATCTACAATATTGCAGATCTACACAACTCACTTGGTGATCGAATTAAGGCCGGTCGCTAAATCAAGTCGCTCAGGCCGGCATATATTCCAGAGGATTAATCTACGTTGAAACGGGCTGTCATAAGTGATGTCCACGGAAACCTCACCGCGCTAAAAGTGGTATTAGAGGATATACGCAATCGCGGCATCGAGCAGATCTACTGCCTTGGGGATGTTGTCGGTTATGGCCCGAACCCTCGCGAGTGCATTGATCTGGTAATGGACTTTGACCTTTGCATTCTTGGCAATCATGACCAAGCGGCATTGTTCGACCCTGAAGGATTTAGCAGCACGGCAGAAAAAGCGATCTTCTGGACACGCAAACAGCTTGAGTCTCGTTCAGAAACAGACACTGTTGAAGATCAACAACGCCGCTGGAGTTATCTGTGCGAGTTGCCACGAACCCATCATGAAGGTGATCACCTGTACGTTCACGGAAGTGCACGAAGCCCGGTAAACGAATATGTGTTTCCGGAAGACGTTTACAATCGAAATAAGATCGAACGTATATTTAGCATGATTCCGAAATACAGCTTCCAGGGACACACTCATGTACCCGGCGTATTTACAGAGTCATTTCAGTTCCTGTCACCTCAGGAATTCAATTTCAAATACACGCTTGGTGACCAAAAAGTAATGGTCAACGTTGGCAGTGTGGGCCAACCTCGAGATGGGGACCCACGAAGTTGCTATGTCGTCATTGAAGACGATACGTTGCAATTCGTGCGGATAGAATATCCTATTCAGGAGGTTGTATCTCAAATCTACGCAATTGAAGATCTGGACAACTTCCTTGGTGATCGACTGCTTGAAGGCAAATAGCCTCTGCCTTTTCTGATCACGGCTCAGAGAGTTGTTGCCCCAAAATGAGAACAGCTATGAAAATAGCCCTGTGTCTTGCAATGGAAGACACAGGGCTATCGTCGTTTTTATTGTGACTTGCGACACTAATAAAGGTCGTAGTCGCCACCGCTGTGATCATCCTTGGGCTTTTCAGCGACAAGAGCATCACTTGTAAGCAACAGCGTTGCAACACTAGCGGCATTGGCCAGTGCAGTCCGGCAAACCTTAGTAGGATCAATCACGCCGGCAGTCACCATATCTTCGTAGGTGTCTGTCAAAGCGTTGTAACCAAAGTTACCCGACTCATTAAGTACTTTCTCGCATACGATTCCACCATCGTTTCCAGCGTTATTGGAGATGATGGTCAATGGTGCGCGAGCGGATCTCAGGACGATGTCGTATCCGATCTGCTCGTCCTGCTCCAGCTTCCGCGATGGCTTTACACTGCTAGCGGCCCGCAGGATTGCGACGCCACCACCAGGAAGGATACCTTCGCTTACAGCAGCACGTGTAGCGTGAAGAGCATCTTCCACACGAGCTTTTTTCTCTTTCATTTCACTTTCGGTAGCTGCACCAACGTTTACTTTTGCAACGCCACCGGAAAGTTTAGCAAGACGTTCTTCGAGTTTTTCACGATCGTAGTCACTTGTGGAATTCTCGATTTCACGACGTAGCTGAGCAATGCGAGCCTTAATATCAGCACTCTTGCCCGAGCCTTCGATAATGGTCGTGTTGTCTTTATCAACGATAATCTTCTTTGCACGACCCAAATCGGTCAGCGGGAGCGATTCAAGGTTGATTCCAAGCGTCTCGAAGATCGCTGTTCCACCTGAGAGAATCGCAATGTCTTCCATCATCGCTTTACGGCGATCGCCGTAACCTGGTGCTTTAACAGCAACACACTGGAAGGTACGTCGCAGGCTGTTGATAACAAGGGTTGCAAGGGCTTCGCCTTCAACGTCTTCTGCAACGATTAACAGTGGCTTGTTCTGCTGAGCTACCTGCTCGAGAAGCGGTACAAGATCCTTGATATTCGAAATCTTCTTCTCGAAGACCAGAATGTAAGCATCCTCTAACACACACTCCATGCTGTTTTGATCACTCACGAAGTATGGCGAAAGATAACCGCGATCGAACTGCATACCTTCAACCCATTCAACGTCTGTGTTGAGGCTATTGCTTTCGTCGACAGTGATTACGCCGTCCTTGCCAACCTTGGCCATTGCATCAGCGAGCAGACCGCCAATGCTGTGATCATTGTTGGATGCGATGGCGGCAACATTGGCCATTTCATCACGATTTTTGATCTTGATGGACATCTTTTGAAGCTGAGCGGTCATATCTTCAACAGCTTGTTCAATGCCGGTCTTCATCTGTATTGGGTTTACACCCGCCACGACAGCTTTGAGTCCTTCATTGAAAATGGCTTCTGCCATTACGGTTGCTGTTGTGGTTCCATCACCAGCAACATCACTGGTCTTGCTAGCCACTTCGCGAACCATGCGGGCGCCCATGTTTTCATAGACATCCTCGAGGTCGATTTCCTTAGCGACTGACACACCGTCCTTCGTAACGGTTGGTGATCCAAAACTCTTCTGAAGAATAACGTTGCGACCTTTCGGGCCGAGCGTTACTTTTACAGCCTTGGCCAGCTTGGTCACTCCACGGCGAATAGCTTCGCGGGCTTCCTGTTCAAAGGCAATGATCTTGGCCATCTGTTACCTACTCCTGTTAATGGAAATGCACGCCCGTGGATTCGAGCGTGGTGATTGTTTCACTCGTTGTTTTGGTTGATTACTCAATAACTGCCAGGATGTCGCTTTCCCGCATCAACAGATAAGAATCATCGTCCACAGCAATCTCTTCGCCAGCATAGCTGCTGAAGATTACGCGGTCGCCAATCTGTACCTGAAGTGGGGTTCGCGTACCGTCGGCAAGCATTATGCCATCACCGATGCTTACGACCGTGCCTCGCGCTGGTGCATCTTTAGCACTGTCTGGAAGCACGATTCCACCGGATGTTACCTCTTCTGATTCGTCACGCTGTACAACAACACGGTCATGCAGCGGTTGCAATTTAACTTTGGACTTTGCCATCAGTGTCCAATCCCTCCAACAGTTGTCTACTTATTCTCAGATTTACGGGCAGTACACACTGAAAAAACAGTATGCACAGTCGTTCCTATTTTGGATCCCTGCAACTCGCTTTGTCATCGACAGAACGCCGTGGCAAGTTATCAGTTTTCCCACTGTCATTATTGCGCGGTCATGGACCACACAAATAACTAAGGCAACTCCCGTGCCAAACCCATGCGATAATCACATCAGAATTGCGATGAAAACGGTCAAATAACCTGTTTTCACTGCCAACAGCAGCGATAGGAGCTAACCTGTAAACGATTTAAGATAAGACAAAACCGGCCCCTTTTCTATGGGGTACTTCCATAGATTTTTGCAAGATTCTTTTTGGCACCACTGGCAGCAGCACATACTGCCAATTTGGCAGTAATATTCGCCTAATAGTGATGAGATGGTCAAAAAAGTTTTGATTTATAAAAATCTACTCATACAATCTCAGTAGAGCTTTGATTCAAAGCCGTTTGAAATTCGGATTTTAAATGGAAGTCGAACAGGCTCTTTGTTGTCTGCGTAAATGCAATGACAACGGTGCGACTCACCATTAGGTATGCTTTTCCATGTTCGTCCGTCGCCAAAATCCTGATCTACGCGCAATGCCGGGCCAAGCCAAGCCGGGACAATTCGTTGAAGTACTTGCGCCTGCCAAGATCAATTTGTTTCTGGAAATCCTCGGGAAGCGTGATGATGGTTTCCACGATCTCGACATGGTAATGGCATCCGTCGATCTGCATGACACACTGACATTCACCCAAACAGATGATCAGCAGATTCGGCTCAATTGCAAATGGGCATCAAATGGCTGCATGAATTGGCAGCAGGAAGAGATTCCATGCACTCAGGACAATTTAGTTTATCAAGCTGCATCAGCACTGCGTGATCACGCTGACGCGATTGACCAAGCTACATCCGGCGTGGAAATCACATTACTCAAACGCATCCCTACACGTGCTGGACTCGGAGGTGGTTCGAGTGATGCAGCTGCAACACTCATTGGGCTTAGTCACTTATGGGGGCTATCACTTCAAAAGGAACCACTGATCGATATCGCTGCTAAACTCGGCAGTGATGTACCCTATTTCCTCCATGGTGGTTTTGCCCGGTGCCAGTCACGCGGTGAACAGGTAACCGGCATAGAGAATAACTGTCACTTACATATCGTCATTGCCCAACCTGATACCGGCCTTTCAACTCCCGAAGTATTTGCAGGTTGCGAGGTACCAAACAGCCCGACCAATATCCAGCAGATGATGGATGCAGTCTTATCCGGTGATGCGTCACGCGTAGCTGGACAACTTCATAATCGGCTTTATGTCCCGGCATCTCGCCTTGCTCCGTCAGTCCGAGGTATTGAGAAAACCATGATGAATGCCGGCTGTCTGGCATCGATGATGACCGGAAGCGGCAGCGCCGTTTTTGGCATTTGCAGAAATGCGACCCAGGCACGCCGAATCGCCGGTCTCCTGCAGGCACGGCAGATTGGTTGGGTACAAGCTACTTCGACAATACCTGTCACCAATAATCTGCCGTCGCTGGCAAGTTAGCCTCGATTTTCTCACTGGCAATCCCTTGCCACAATTGCGTCCGGCCGCGTTGGGAAAATCACACTTCTGGTAACAGCATTCAACTGGTGAGGGAGATTTACCATGGAAATCACCGAAGTTCGTGTCAAGTTAATGGAATATCCAGACGATCGCCTGCAAGCATTTTGCTCGGTGACTTTTGATAACTGTTTCGTTATCCGGGATCTGAAGATTATTGAAGGCAGCAATGGGCCGTTCGTTGCGATGCCAAGTCGTAAGCTGACTTCGCATTGTGGACGTTGTGGATGTAAAAACCACTTACGAGCCGGCTATTGCAATCAATGCGGAATCAAACTGAAGCACTCGCGACTGCAACAGGATAATAATGGCCGCGCAAAACTATACGCAGACATTGCACATCCGATAAACTCCGAGTGCCGGGAGCAAATTCAATCCAAGGTGATCGAAGAGTACCGTGCAGAGTTACAGCGGTCATCTCAGCCAGGTTATGCGTCGCGTTACGATGAGGAGTATTCTGAATCGGCATCGCAAGTGGAACATCGATTTCAAAAAGGAGAGTCTGTCGTCGCCGGTCCGCACGTTAAAAGTGCCGCAACCGCACAAAGTGAAATCCATGCCGAAGCAGTAGAACGTGGTCACGATGAATTCGGCGCAGGGATATTCTGACAGAACTGTTTTTTGATTTCGTTACCGCCCCATAACGCATCCATATCCGCCAATTTGTACTTTTCATGTACACACCACTGGTAGATATGATGGTCGTATCCTTATGGTGTGAGGTATACTACAGGAATCTTGCTTTTCATTCTGTAATCAACAGGATCGCTGTAGATGCCAATTCCCGTAACATGCCAATGTGGTCATCAGGTAAACGCACCGGATCAATACGCCGGACAAACGGCCAAATGCCCTGCATGCCAGGCACCTCTTCCTATCCCTGCACCGACACCAACAAACTCGGATATCGCAGATCTACTTGATGATGCAGGCGTCGCCAAGGTTGACTTTGGCGGAATGAAATGCCCGGAATGCTCTGAAGCAATCGCTGCTGGGGGATTTATCTGTGTAAATTGCGGATTCAATTTGCAAACTCAGGAATTCGTAACCGACGACGCCCGTATCGAACGTAAGACAGGTCTGGCAGCCAAAAAGTACACACACCGTTCCTACGGCAATAATGCCCTTGATCGCGCTGCAATTGAATTGGAAAAGGACGAACTCGACTCCAAGAAGTCCATTGATCCCACTCCTTATTGGGTCTGGCTGGCCATCGCATTTAACTTTCTCGCCTTTTCCATCGGTGGTGCGCTTACATCAATCCGATACTTTGCACTGGCAGCTGAGAACTTAAAAACGGCTGATGGAATTATCGCCACGTTTGGTGATCCAGCACGTAAAGACAAGCTAAATAACGACTCCACACTGGACAATGCCTTTGTTATTACCTTTAAGGCCGAATACGGTTCGGCTCCCGGGTTTGATGCAGATCGCGATGACAGTTCCGAAACCGGAATGAGCATGGTGCCTGAATTCGAGCCTGGAACAACGGTATTACTGAATCAACGCGGTGGAGACGGCGATAAGTACGCACAAGTTACGGTGTTATTAGCAGCTGGAAATAGCACCATGAACGGGAGGTCAGCATGGGTTCGTTACGGATCACTCACTTCAATCGACCGAGCTATTTCAGAACATGCGCTGGAAGCAGGTGAGTTTCCCCGTGAAAGCTTTGATAATGCCTTGTATTACGGGCTAGGGAATTACTTCTCCGCTTTATTTTGGCTTGGACTCGTCTTCTACGGAATCTCCTACGCAACCCTGATCGGCCTTGGTTTTAAAGACGACACTCAATTCGGATTCCTTAATATGATTCCAGGTTACAACCTCGTTTGGGGAATCATGCGCTGGAAGTACGTAAAGGGTGAATGGGTTATGTCGGTGATCGGTGCCTCAATGATTCTAGTTGGCTTTATTGGAGGTATTTCTATTCCGGAGATTCTCCCTGTAATGGCCGGCGGTGGAAAAACCTAATCCTTGTGGAATTGCACCTTTTGCATTTAACTCATGGCTTTCGGCACTAGCTATTGAGTAAAACACGCGATTTGTAGTACTATATTCGCGCACGGGCTAGCAACAGTCCAACATGCCATCGCCCAGGGACGGGCATGATTCAGCACTAAGAAAAAAGGAAGGGAATCCGGTCGTGAAAGGTCGAAGTCTGCAACAACTCGCAGAATTAGTCCAAGGTCAAATCACGGGTGATCCAAGTACTCACATCCATGATGCCGTGACAATACGCCGCGCAAATGCCGGCACGATTACTATTTGCACTGCACAGCACCTCGTAGACGAATTACACACAAGCGGAGCTTCAGCGGTTGTCACAACGGCTGAAATTACTGGCATCGAAATTCCAAGCATTATTGTGGATAACCCCAAGGATGCATTTGGGCATATTGTCAGACAGTTCCGTCCAAATCCACACACACTTCAAGATCAAAGAGCGCTCGCGAATGTTGCCGAATCAGCTCGCTTAGATGATCACTGCATTATTCGAGCCGGTGCAACCATTGGTGACAATGTGACAATCGGACGCGGTTCGGTGATTCACAGCGGCGCAACGGTTCTAGACGAATCGACTATTGGTCAGGATACGACTATTTTTCCGGGAACCGTGATTTACGAAAACACCGTGATCGGTGACCGTGTTATCGTTCATGCCAATGCAGTACTTGGTGCAAACGGTTTCGGTTATGACACGATTGATGGCAGACATATTCTCAGTCATCAACTTGGAAACGTCGTCCTTCACAATGACGTGGAAATTGGCGCTGGGACCACTATCGATCGCGGAACGTGGGATTCCACTGTGATCGGTGAAGGTACGAAAATTGATAATCAGGTCATGATCGGCCACAATTGCCGGATCGGTAAGCACAACATTATTTGTGCTCAGGTTGGTATCGCCGGTTCATCTACCACTGGCGACTATGTCATTATGGGTGGCCAGGCGGGAATCAAGGATCATGTAGACATCGGGGATCATGTCACGCTCGGTGCTCAATCCGGTGTCCTTTCCAATCTTGAAGGTCCGGCGACATTTATGGGTAGCCCATGTTTTCCGATCAAAAGACAAATGGCACTTTATGTCCACATGCAAAGATTGCCGGAAATGCGTAAACAACTCAAAGAGTACGGCAAACAGCTTGAGCAGCTAAATGACTTGCTCGGCAATGTCGAGCAACAAGAGCCCCCGGCAGCATCTCAGGATGCTGCCTAGCCGAACCTTACGGTACTGCCTGGAATACTATGTCAGAAGATTCACGACAATCCAGCGTCGCGGCAACTGGGGCCATGCCTGCACTGACCACTAGTGAACGACTCGACACCGAGACCATCGGAATCATCGCGGGATGGGGTGATTTTCCGATTGTTGTAGCCCGAAGTGTTCGTAGCCTCGGTTATAAAGTCATCGGTCAGGGGATAAAGCATCACGTTGATCCGTTAATGCGGGAACTGTGCGATGAATATCAGGAATTAGGTCTGGCAAAACTCGGTAGTGCAATACGCTTCTTTAAAAAGCATGGCGTGACCCATGCAACCATGGCTGGCAAGGTGCATAAAATCCGGCTGTTTAACAAGCTCGCCTTTCTTAAACACCTGCCGGACTTTGAAGGACTTAAAACGTTCTTTCCACATTTCGTTTCTAAAACGAAAGATAAACGTGATGATACGCTGCTAGGTGCTGTGGTCACTGCGTTTGAAAAAAATGGAATCACGTTTGCACCGGCAACGCACTTTGCACCGGAACTACTAATTAAAGATGAGTTTCGGGCAGGCGGCAGTCTCTCTAAGTCTCAGCGACTTGATATCGAGTTTGGCTGGCAACTTGCAAAGGAAATGGGCCGACTCGACGTAGGACAAACGGTTGTTGTAAAAGGACAAGCTGTCTTAGCCGTTGAAGCGATTGAAGGCACCGATGAGTGTATTGAACGAGCTGGTAAACTATGTCCCCAAGGCGGCTTCACCGTTGTCAAAGTTGCAAAACCACAACAAGACAGTCGATTTGATGTACCAACCATCGGCGTCGGTACGCTCAAGTCCATTAAACAGGCTGGAGGTTGTGTACTAGCCGTTGAAGCGGGCAACACAATTCTGATTGACGAGTCAGAAGTCCAGCGATTTGCCAACCAATACGGTATTAAAGTGGTTGCCTCATCCGATGGCACGACCCGTCGCACCGCACGTGCCGCTTAACCCGTTTCCCCTGTTGTGTCTTTCCCTTTGTGAGAACTGCCGGTTATAGGCCTCTTGGCAATGAATCAGCCCCATTCCAGTTTTCAGCACATGCACATCAATGGTAGTGCATCATTCGCCGCCAACTCCGGCCGTGGCGCCCTGATGGGACTTGCCGATGTAATCCCCGGTGTATCCGGTGGCACGATTGCATTGGTTCTGGGAATCTACGATCAACTGATTCTGTCCATTACGAGATTTGACCTGGAATTGATTCGTCTACTCAAGAGGCGACAAATTCGACAGGCAGCAAATCATGTCAACGCCGGATTTCTCGCCAGCTTACTGATCGGCGTTGCCGCGGGATTCATTCTGATGACCGTGCTCATACACCGGCTCTTATCATCCCAACCATCTATGCAGTTGACCTACGCTGTGTTTTTTGGCCTGATCCTCGGATCAATCTTCATCGTCTACAACATGGTCGATTTAAATACGAAAGGCCGC
>Ga0114933_10002909_pt1 | contig 17171 bp, 18 predicted proteins | sample 4SBtaG_FD_89691 | JGI IMG/M metagenome (GOLD analysis project Ga0114933, IMG submission 89691) | Deep subsurface microbial communities from Kolumbo volcano to uncover new lineages of life (NeLLi) - 4SBTROV12_W25 metaG | ecosystem: Environmental > Aquatic > Marine > Volcanic | place: Kolumbo... | reverse complement strand
TCACCGAGATCGAGCTGGACAGCATCCACATCGAGCGCCACTCCTTCCACGGCGAGTGGAACTACACCGTCTACCCTCAACTCAACACCCGATGAACCGATCGCCTGCTTCCGGACGAGCCCTGAGACCGCGGTTTTCGCTCTGGGTCGGCGCGCCGGCCTTCCTGCTCTTCCTGGTGCTCGTGGTCGTGAACGATCCGGGGCCGGGGCAGGACATCTACCGGATCGCGGCCGCGGTCACGGCGGTGGCCTCGCTGCTCCTGGACCTGGCGCTCTACGGCCTCAACCGGCTCTCCGGGCCCGTCTGGCCCGGCCTGGCCGAGGTCCTCGCCGAGGTCGAGGCCGTCGGCCTCGTCGCCGAGGGGGACCGGATCGCCTTTCACGCGGGGGAATCCTATGTCTCCGTCCGCCAGGTCGTGCCGATGGGCTTCGACCGCTGGGAGGTCGTCGTCGAGGACCGCCAGCTCACCACCGAGCTCCGGGGGGTCGAGGGGCTGCCCGTTTCGGCGCACGTCGGCGCGATGGTGCGTGACTGCGGTGCGAGGCGCGGTCGGCTGCGCGTCGAGCTCCAGTCGGGCCTGCGCGTGGCCGTGGTGCACACTCTCGATCTCGCTCGCGAGCTGATCCGAGGCCCCTGGTCGGGGCTGCGCCTCCCTGGGCTGCGGCACCGCGCGGGTGGCCTGCGCGGCCACGTCGGCGGCTTCGACGTGCACGTCGATCACCGAGGCGGCAACACGCTCCTTCGCCTCGGTCTGTCCACCGACCTGCGGGCCGGTCGCGAGCTCGAGGGCGCGGTGCCCACCGGAAACGTCGTGGTCGATCAGCTCATCGGCGTGAACGACGCCTTCGTCGACTCCGAGGAGCTCGTCGGACCTCTGCTCGAGGTCGTGCACGGCCTGAACGGCCGCATCACGGCCGAGGGCATCGTCGTGGAGACCGAGGGCATCATCGTCGACGAGCTCCCCATGCAGATCGAGGCCTGCGTGGCCCTGGCTCGGGTGCTCTCCTGAAGTGGGCAGCTCTCGCCGGCTGCGTGGCGGGCATCGCCGTTCTTGGCTGGGGCCTCGTTGTCGGCGGGCCCGCCGTCTTCGTCGGCATCGGGATGCTGCTCGCCGGCCTCGTGGCCCTGGCGCTGGATCTGCAGCATGCGCGGGTGAACAAACTGGCCGGAGTGCTGCGCGCCGGTGGACTCGAAGTTCAGCGTGTCGAGCGGACGCGCATCCTCTTCGAAGGCGGGGTCATCCTGCAGCCGGCCGACCGCAGGCACTTCCAGATCCGCCTCGAGGCGCCGGGGCTTCCACAGCTCTCGGTGCACCGAAAGGGCGTGCTCTCGTCGGCCGAGAGCCTCGACGAGGGCTGGTGGTGGCGGGCACAGGACCCGGTCGCTGGCCACCTCGCGCTGCACGGGGTGCCCCTCGATGCGCTGCAGCGCTTCGCGCGAGTGGAGTGTGGCGGCGACCTCTTGATCTTCTGGGGGGGCAGCGGCCCGGCCGAAGATCTGGTGGGGGAGGCGACGCGGCTTCGCACGGCCCTGTCCCGAGGGCCCTGGGACGACCTCGACCCCTGTGGCCTCGATCTGCGCGTCGAGCTCGAGCTGGAGGGCGAGCGGGCGGTGACCGCGCTCGTCGTCGACATGGTCTGCCCCTTCGAAGCCGCACGAAGCCTCACCGCGACCAGCGGAAACCCCGTCGTGGATCACCTGATCGGCTACGACGGACCGGCCGAGCTGCTCGACGATCCGGAGCTCGTCGAGGTCCTGCTCGAGGTCGTGCACGGCCACGGTGTGGTGCTCTCGCCGACCGGCGCGACTCTACGCGTCGATGGCGTCGTCGCAGAGCTGGACGCCCTCATCGACGCGCTGACGAGGCTTCAGGCGAAGCTCAAGCCCTGAAGCCGGGCGTCCAGCAGGCCCGGAAACTTCGGGTACCAGGTCGCGTTCAGCGGGCTGGGGTGGGGCAGGGGGTGCAGGCGCAGCTCCTTGCCATTCAACGCGATCTCCAAGGTCGCCTCGTAACGGTCCGTGCGTCTCCAGAACTCGGCGAGCGCGGGCTTGAGCGAGGGGTCGGCGACGCGGAACCAGTCGAACGCGACGTTTCCGCAGGTCAGGAGATCGTGTCCCTTCCACCGCTCGGTGATGAGTTCGGCGATCTCGTTCACGAAGCGGCGCTTCACCTTCATCGACCAGGCCTTGTTGCCCGAAGGCTTGTAGGGGACGGTGTTGCACCAAAAGACGTCGCGGCCGACCTCGATCGAGGCCTCGATGTCCGGACAGTTCGTATTGAATCGCGCCCGATGGAAGCCGTCGCGGATCAGCTGGCCGCCCTTGCCGATGAAGGGCTCGGCGTGGATGACCTCGAAGCGGCCGGGGTCGCGCCCGAGCACGCCGATGGGCGCTTCGAGCGAGCCGGATCCGAGCAGGATCGGCCAGGTCGGATCCCGCTCGGCCGCGGCATAGACCGGCCGGTCGATGTCCATGTCTCCGCGGCGGGCCTCTTCGGCCATCCGCTCCAGCAGGTCCTGCACCTACTCGAGGACGGACGCGATGGTCAGCTCGTCCAGGCCCATGTTGCGACCCAGCCGGACGACCTGCTCCCGGTAGAGCTTCACGCCGGAGAGCTGGCTGAGCAGGTGGGCGGCCACATCCGAGATGGCCTTGGCGACCTCGGGCTCGCCCAGTCCGAGCTGGTCGGCGTAGTCGCGGATGCAGGCGCTCTCCTCGTCGGAGATCTGGCCGTCGGCGAAGGCCACCAGCACCAGGCTCTTGAGGAAGGCCTCCTTCAGCGCCGGGCTGTCGATGGCGTCGAGGTCGACCTCCTCGCTGGCGGTGGTCCCCATGCTCTGCTCGAAGGCGACGATGAGCTCCTCTTCGCGCGGGTGCAGCCCGTCGGAGTGGGCGACGACCCGCATGGCCGCGGCGATGGCGGCGCCTGCGCGAGTGTCGATGTCGGGGACCTTGGACATGAGTTGCTTCATGCCTCTGGCCTATTCGTCGTCTTCGACGGGCGCCAGCGTGAGCAGGATGGCGGCCAGCCCGTCGGGCGTGAAGCGCTCGCGCAGGGTCTCGGCGCGCACCGAGCGGCGCAGGACGTTGAGCCGCAGGTGCTCCTCGCCGACCGGCAGGGCTCCGCAGCGCAGCAGGACCGGCTCCCAGGCCTCGTCGAAGCCCTCGGCCGCGCGCTCGAGGGCCTTGCCGAAGCGTCCTGTGTCGATCGGGCCCCACAGGTCTCCCGGCCGCGAACGGGGGCGGATCATCCAGGTGACGACGGCGATCGCGGCCATGCCCAGGAGCCACCAGACGGTCCCGGCCAGCCACCCCGCGGCCAGCCACGCGAACATCACGCCCAGGCCCAGGCAGCCGCCGAGGGTGCGCATCGCGTGGCGGTCGTACCAGCCGGTAGCCCCCTCCATCAGCGCGTCGAAGCCCTCGGGGCCGAGGTCCTGGAGCTCGGCGAGGGTGACGTAGACATCGCCGTTGCCGGTCTCGAAGGCCTCGAGCCAGCCGTCCCACTCGAGCTCGTGGTCGCGCACGACGCGCGCGATCTCGGGGTCCATCGACGGCCGCGGCCGAGGCGAGAGGTCGACCCACACGGACTCGTCGTGGAAGACCTCGACCTCGGAGCAGCTCTCCAGGGCTTCGGGGTCCTGGCACTCCATGCCCATGACGGGGTGAACCCAGCGGTCCTCGCGGTCGAGGAGGTAGCCGAAGCGCCGAAGGTCAGGCACGCGCGAAGTGGTCGCGCAAGGTCGCGTTGACCTGGTCGTGGGCCTCGATGATCAGGCCGTGGCCGGCGCCCTCGACCTCGACGAGGGGGGCGTGCAGCGCGTCCGCGATCCGGCGGCTGTTGAAGGGGCGGACCATGAGGTCCTCGGTCCCCGTCATGACTACCGCCGGGATGCCTCGGAGCCTGTGCAGGCGGCGGCGGCTCATGTGGGAGAGGACCGCAGCCAGCTGGCCGGCGACGCCCCAGGGGCTCGAGGGGATCGAGCCGATCTCGGCGAAGTCGTTGCGCAGGAAGCCCTCGTTGTTGTCCGCCCACGACTGGGAGAAGAGCATCTTGCTGACCGCCTGGAGCCGACGCTCACCGGTCGAGGTCTGCATCGTCAGGAAGGTCTTGGTGCCCTCGAAGCTGGGCCGGCCGCCTCGGCCCCCCATGTGCGTCGAGATCAGCGCGAGGCTGCGGACCCGGTCCGGGCTCATCAGCCCCATGTGCTGGGCGATCATGCCGCCCATCGAGATGCCCACGATGTGCGCCCGGTCCCAGCCGAGGTGGTCCATCAGGCCGAAGGCGTCCCTGGCCAGGGCGCGGGTGGTGTAGATGCCGGGCGGGCTGGAGCTCGCGCCGACGCCACGGTTGTCGTACGCGCAGACCGTGAAGTCGTCGGCCAGGTCCTCGACCTGCTTGCGCCAGCCTCGACCGGACATCGCGAGGCCCATGACCAGGAGCACGGGCTCGCCTTGACCGCACAGGGTGTAGCGAAGGCGAAGCTTTCCGACGGGCGCGTAGGGCATGGGAAACAGGGCCTTAACGTGGTACTCAAGGCGCCGTGGGAATCCGTGAAGCCCGTAGGGAAGCGCGTCGGCAGGCCATCGAAGAGGCCGGGCTCGAGCTGTTCCTGAGCGAAGGCTACGAGCGCGCCAGCGTGGAGCGCATCGCGTCCAAGGTTGGCATCGCCCGAGGCACCTTCTACCTCTACTACGCCGACAAGCACGCCCTGTTCGAGGAGTTCTGCAGCCGCCTGTACGGGCCGCTGGTGTCGGCGCTCGAGGCCTCCCAGCAGCGCCTGTCGCAGGCGGAGTCCTCGGAGAAGCAGCGGCTCTTGTACCTGCAGATGGCCTTTGAGATGACGCAGCAGCTCGAGGCCGTCCGTCCGCTGATGAAGCTGCACTTTCGCGAGCAGCGCAGCGCCGGTCCCTCCGGCGATCTGGTCGCCCGATGGACGGCGCGCTTCGAGGACATCAGCATCGCGATCCTCACGGATGCGCGGGACCGCGGGCTGATTCGCGAGGTCGACCCGGTGACGGTGACGATGGCCATCGTCGGCAGCGCCGAGCGCCTCATCTGGGCTCACCTCGAGGGCGACGAGCGGCTCGATCCCGACCGGGCGGCCCTGGAGCTCTCGAACGTCTTCTTCTCCGGCATCGCCTGAGCGCGCTGGGGCAGTGCCTCGTCGAGCACCCGCCGAAGAGGCGAGTGCAGCCAGCGAAGCGCTGCGACCGTCGAGGGCCGGATCGGCTTTCGGATGGCCTTCAGCACCGAGTCGCGCGTGAGCCTGCGGGCCGAGGCCACCGCGGACACCGACCACTGGCAGCGCAGGGCGAGCTGGGCGTAGGCCACCGAGTTGTCCCGGTGCATCGCCGGCTGGGCCGTGACCATGAGCAGCGCCCGGCCCAGGGTCTCCAGGCTGGGCCGGACGCGCTGCATCGAGGGGCGGCGGGGCAGCCCGGCCAGGGTGACGAGGCGCTCCGGCTCGACGTTCAGGGTGGGACGAATCCCCCAGTCGCGCAGGCCGAGCAGGTCCCACAACGAGCTCCACGGCGACCGGCCGGCGTGCAGCGCCTGCAGGACGAGGTCGAGGTCGTCGGTCCTCAAGAGCGTCGGCGGAGCCCAGATCACCGGGGGCCGATCCCGGTGGTGGTGACGCAGGCCGAAGGCGCTCTGGCTGAGCCGCCGGAACTCCGGCAAGGCCGGTGCGGGGCCGTCGACGGCGAAGCGGAAGCAGCGGTCGTCGAGCCGCCAGCCCAAGAGCTCCAGGCCGTAGCGGCGGCCGATGGACTCCAGCGAGCGCAGGGTCCTGACCCGGTCGTCGAGGGTGTGGAAGAAGGGCTCCGCGTCGTGGCGCGCGAGCTCGATCAGGTGCATGGTGACCTCCTGTGGCTTGTGGTCGCCGAGGCCCTTCGCAAGGCCCGTGCCGGCGCCGAGGCCGCAAGGAGCCGTCGACTTCGCCCGAAACCGTCGCGTGGGTTGACAGGCCCTGTCGGTCAGCCGACAGGCGGCTGTCACCCCAGGCGTCCGGCCAGGGCGGCGACGTGTCGGGGTCCCGTGCCGCAACAGGCGCCGAGGATCGAGGCTCCCTCGGCGACCCAGGTCTCGGCGAGCTCCGCGTAGAGCTCCGGGCCTTGGGGCGCGGGAGCCCAGCCCATGGCCTCGTCGACGTGGCCGGCGTTGGCGTAGGCCCCGAAGGGCAGGCCCACCCGCGCGATGGCCGAGACGTAGCGCAGCGTCTGCGAGGCCGGGATGCAGTTCACCAGGACGGCCGAAGCGCCGAGGTCCCGTGCGCGCAGGCAGGCGTCGCCGATCTCGGCGGGGGTCAACAGCTCCGTGTCCGGCCCCGCCGTGAAGGACGCCCAGGTCTCGACGCCGGTCGCCACGGCCTGCTCGACGGCTCCGAGGCCCTCGCCGACGTGGGGGAAGGTCTCGCAGAGCACCAGGTCCACGCCGGCGTCGACGAGGACCTCGATCAGCGCACGGTGCTCGATCGCCGCTCCGGGCGGGCTGAGGTCGGGTCGATAGCAGTCCTCGAGCGGAGCGACGGAGCCGGCCACGCGGTGGGTCGAGGGCACGGCGTCGCGGCAGAGGCCTACGGCGGTGCGGGCGAGGTCCTCCCACTCCGGCGTCTGTCGGGCCTTCGTGCGGAAGGTGTTCGCGGTGTGCACGGTGGCTCCGGCCGCGGCGTAGTCGGCGTGGATCTGCGCCACGACCTCGGGCCGATGCTTCAGCGCCCAGGCCGACCACAGCGGGATCGGCGTGGGCACCCCGCGGGCCAGCAGCTCGGTGCCGATCGGGCCGTCAAGCAGGATCAAAGGTGCACTCCCAGGCCCCCTCGACCCACTCGACCTCGAAGGGGAGGCGGACGTCGTCGGGCCCGATCACGAAGCCGGCGGTCCTGGAGCCCTTCACCGTGAACATCAGGTCGCCGGCGCGCACGACGCCCGGGATGGTCACGTACTCGCCCTTGCCCAGGCTCTGCTCGACCGGGGCGTGGCCCTCCCAGTCCCAGTCGACGGCGCAGTGGACCTCGCGGATCTTCGTGGTGCCCAGGTAGACCTTGCCCTGCACGCCGTAGGCCGCCGGCGAGTCCAGACGGGGGGCGAGGTGGCTGACCTCGGTCATGCAGCCCTCGACGCCTCGTCCGGGCAGGACGATCGGAGCCTGCGAGTCGTCCTGGACGACCCGGATGTCCAGCCCGGGGCGGACCGCCTGGAGCGGCCACATCAGCTCGCCCTCGCGCCCGTCGCGGAGCTGCAGCAGGTAGAGCGTGCCGCTGTGGCCGTCGAGGTCCTCGACCAGACCGCGGAGCTCCGAGGCCCGGCAGATGCTCGCGTCGCGGAACATGCCGGTGGAGTCGATGCGGCCAGGCCAGCCGAGGCCGATCGGCGAGGTGGTGCCTGGGTCCTCTGCGGCCCGAACCGTGGCGACCGAGTCCGCTGCGGCCAGGGCGGGCCAGGCGAAGAGCAGGCCGATCCAGGGCACCCGGCGGAGCGTGACGCCCGCCAGACCGACGAGCGGAAGCGAGGCAGCGGCCAGCCAGCGCGGTCGGGTCGCCTCGCCCAGGAGCGCTGTGGTCCCGATCATGACCCCCCCGGCGACCGCGAAGAGCACCATCCGCTCCCTTCGTCGCGCACCCGGCAGCACGGCGCCGAGCAGGGCCAGGCCCCCGAGCAGGGGGTGACCGATCCAGGTCGGCAGGCCCACGTGGACCCTCACCGAGGTCTTCAGCAGCCCACCGAGCTCGGAGAACGGGGGCACCTCGCCTCCGGTCGCCAGGAACCAGCTGCCGAGCACGCCCGCGCGAGGTTTGGGTCGCAACAGCGGGTCCAGGACCTCGGCGAAGGGGGCCAGGCCCAGGGCCACGCCGACCAGCAGGAGCGCGAGGTGTCGACCGGGCCGGGCCGACAACAGCGGGGCGATGCACAGCGCCGCCGCCGCGGGCAGGACGATGGGCTTCACGGCCAGGGCCAGGGCGCAGATCAGGCCGCCGACCAGGGGCTTGTCGGACCAGGCCAGCGCGAGCCCGAGCGCCAGGATGCCCAGGGCGGCCGCGTCTCCACCATCGATCGCCGAGGTGTAGACGAAGAGCGGAGCGCAGGCGGCGAGCAGGCCCCCGGACCAGGGGGTTCCGCCGAGGCGTTCGGTCATCCGAGCGCAGCCGAGCACGCCGAGCGAGCCCAACACGACCGAGGTGACGCGCAGGCCCCCGAAGGCGTGGACCAGCCAGGGATGCAGGGGGTAGGGGTGGCCGCCGAGCACCGCCGCGGCCTCGACTCCGGGTGCGTCGGGGCCGAAGGGCGAGGGCCCGATCAGGCAGGCGGCGCCTGCCCGAACTGCCAGCGCGACCAGGAGCAGGACCAGGTAGGGCAGCACGCTCATCGGATGGTCCACAGCATGCGCGGTCCGCCGCCGAGCTCCAGGATGCCGTAGGGCTCCAGCTGGTAGGCGGTGTGCATGCGCAGGGCGCGGTCCTGGAGGCCTCGCGAGGTCCACGCGTAGTGGTGGTGCTCCTCGCCCCAGCAGGCCCCATCGGGCCAGGGCCGGTTCCAGTGGGAGCGCTCGTCGAGGGGGTCGTCGAGGACCTCGGGGCAGCCCTCGACGCGAGGCGCGTCCAGGGTGGCGCGGAAGTCCTCGGCGGTGGCGTAGTAGCGCTTCGACAGCCCGTGCAGGCTGACCGCGGAGAGCAGGAGCGCGAGGGGCACGACGACGAAGAAGCGGCGCCCGGGTACGCCCGCCACCACGGCGATCAGCGCCACCGTGCCCAACAGCGCGTGGCGCGCGCCGTAGTCGTCGAAGCAGGCGCTGACGATGTGGACGAGCAAGGCGGCGCCGAGCAGATCGAGGGTTCGGCGCGATGCGGCGAGGGCCGCCGGCACGACACAGGGGCCCAAGAAGGCGATGAGCTGCAGGTTCACCGGGAGCACGGTGCGCAGGTCGCGTAGCGCGGGCGAGGTGTCAAGCACCGGCCAGGCTCCGAGGGCGCCGAGCGCTCCGATCGCCGTGCGCCAGCCCCCCAGCACCGCCACCACGGGGGCCAGCAGCGCCAGCTCCACCCGCATCGCGCAGGCCAGGGCGTAGAGCGGGATGCCGGCCCAGCGCCAGCGGCCCTCGAGCACGCCGAGGGCGCAGCCCGCCACGACGAGGAAGTGCGGGATCGACACGTTGTAGGCGCTGGTCGACCACGCCGCGTGCTCCGGCGAGAGCGCCAGCAGCAACCCGGCTGCCAGGCCCGCGAGATCGCCGTAGCGCTGGCGCACGACGAACGCCCCGCAGAAGACGGTGCCCAGGCCCGCCAGGACGTTCACTCCCAGCAACACGCCCGGATCGCTGAACAGGGCCCCGAGCCCAGCGTAGAAGCCGGCCAGCGCCGGGTAGAGCCGCGTCGTCCCGGTCCAGTCCCCGCCTTGGAAGACGGCCAGGTAGTCGGCCTCGTGCCCGTCGAAGCGGTGGCGGGACATGGGAATCCACCAGACCCGCGCGAAGAACGCGAGCAACAGGACACCCAGGCCGACGGTCGTGCGACGCACGGGCCTATCATCCACCCGATGCCGTGGATGCGTGAGCTCGCGGCCCTCGCGGTGCCCGTGGCGGTCACGTTCTTCGGCCTGGCGAGGGTGCTCCCGACCCTGAGCGAGGGCCTGTGGGGGCCCGAGGAGCCCTTCCTCAACGGCGACTTCAACGGGGGCTGGTGGCTCTGGTGGGCCATGTCCGAGCACTGGCGCGGCGGCGAGCCCTGGGCGCTGGTCGAGTACCCGGCGGGCCTGGTCACCATCGCGCCCTGGTTCCCCAACCCGGTCCAGATGGGGCTGCTCGGCCTGCTCGGAGCGCCGACCCCGCTGGCCTGGAACCTCGTCCAGCTGGGCCACGTCGCGCTCCTCGGCGTCGCGACCGTGGTGCTCGCGCGGGTCGCCGGGGCGCGCCCGCTGGTCGCCGCGGCCGCCGGGGCGCTGGTGGCTTCGAGCCCGGTCCTCCTCCACGAGGTCGCGGGCGGACGACCCGACAACCTCGTCGTCTGGCCGGGCGTGCTGGCCCTCGCGGCGCTCTGGCGCGGGGGTCGCCGCTGGGCGGTGGTCGCCGGGCTGCTCGCTGCGGTCCAGGGCGTCGGCTACGCCTGGCACGGGGTGGCGCTGATCCTCGTCGGGCTCCCGCTCGTGCGACGTCCGCGGGACGCGGCCCTGGCGGCGGGGGTCGGGCTCCTCGCGGTCTGTCCCTACCTGATGTGGCTGCGCGACGGCCTGACGGCCGTGCCGATCGACGCGCCCCCGGACGGCTACAAGGCGATGCCGCTCGCCGGCTTCTGGGCCTCGGACCTGCCCGGTCGCTTCCTGGTGCACCCGCTGCTCCTGCCGGCGTCGCTGCTCGCGCTGCGCGGAGGTCGGCGCTTCCTGGCGGCGGGGCTCATCGGCGTGGTGCTCGCCTTGGGGCCCGAGATCGCCTGGAACCCGGGCGGCGAGAGCGTCGCCGGGCCCTGGGCCTGGGTGGCCTGGGCGATCGAGCCGGCGGCGCGCATGCACCACCCGATCCGCGAGGCGATGGTCGCCTTGCCTTTGCTGGCGACCGCCGTGGCGCTCGGGCTGGAGCGCATGCGGCACGGTCCGTGGATCGCGGGAGCGCTCCTGCTCAGCGGCTTCTGGTTCGGCCGCCAGCTGGACGGGGCCGCCGCCTACGGCATGACTCCCGAACCGCACTACTCCGACGCCGCGATCCAAGGGCCGGCCGCTGATGTCTGCGGGGTGCAGCACGCGACGCACCTCGCGCTGCAGACGGTGCACGGACAGCCCCTCGTCGAGGGCCTCGGCACGCACCGCAAGGCTCCCTTCGACCTCGAGGATCTGCCCGATGGCGTCGAGGTCATCGTCGTCCTCGACCGTCTGGGCACCTGTCGCTCCGAGCTGCCCGGTGGGGTCTACTCCAGGGACCAGATCCCCGGCGCGTCGGGCGGCCCGTAGCGCTCCTCGAGGTCCTTGAGCAGCGTGGCGTTGGCTTCGTAGACGACCAGCGTGACCGGGCGGGCCTCGTCCAGCTCGCTGCGCAGGTGGTCGTTCACGTACACGAGGCGACCGCCGGCGAGGCGAGGGGAGCCTCGGCGGTGGTCCTCGGCGGCGGGGGGCTGGACCATGGTCATCGTCTGGAAGGGGGAGAGCTTCCAGAGCACGGCCGAGGTCTTCGACTTGTCGTCGTCGTTCGTGCCGGGGGGCGCCAGGAGGTAGAGGTCGCCCGAGGGCAGCTCCGGTCCGGCGCCCAGGTCGACGGCTCTCACGAGGTCGTAGGCGCCGAACCAGAGGCCCTGGACGATGCCGAGGATCCAGAGTGCCCGTGTCCAGCGCCCGGAGGCCTCGGCCAGCAGCGCCAGCGGCACGGTCAGCACGACCAGGTACATGAACTGGTGCGGCGCGGCGACGCCCGCGGTGACGAGGCCCAGCCAGGCCAGGATGCTGCCGACGAGGACGGCTGCGATGTGCCGCTCCTTCGGGCCGCCGAACAACGCGGCGGGGAGCACCACCGCGCCCAGGACCCCGAAGCGCGCGGCGTAGTCGGCGAGCGACTGGAGCGGCAGGACCTCGGGCTGGGTGGTCGTGCCCTCCGCCATCGCGAGGGACCACGCGCCCGGGATGAGCGGGAGGGCCGCGACGAGGAAGACCAGGGCCTTGGGGCGCCGCAAGGCCAGGAGCAGCACGACGAAGGCTGCGAGCAGGTGCACCCAGCAGGCCATGGCGCCGACCAGGGCGAGCTTCCACCAGTCGTCGCGCCAGCGGTAGGCGGCGGCGATGAGCAAGGCGACGAGGGGGTAGTTGTTCAGCTCCGCCGCGTAGGCGAGCTGGATCGGCGAGGTCGCGATCAGCAAGGCGACCAGGGGCTTGTCTCGCCAGAGCCACACCGCGAGGAGTGAGAAGAGCGCCGAGGTGATGAGGAACAGCGCGGGCACCGGGAGCGTCAGCTCCTGCACCGCGTGGAGCACCGGCCACCCCGGGGGGTGCAGGCCGATCCAGGTGGAGAGCGCGTCCCCGATGCGCCCCTCCTCCAGGGCCCGGACCGTAGGACCGGTGTAGGCCGCGTATTGCCAGCTGACCTCGTCCCACCGGAGCGCGGCGCGGAGCAGCCGCAACAGGCCGGCGGCGACGAGGATCAGGCGGATGCGGGCACGCACCCGGCGATTCTCACCCGCGCAGGCGACGCCACTGCCGGTGGCAGACGTAGGCCAGGGGCGCGATCGACCCCAGGAAGGGGAAGAGCACCAGGTAGGGCCAGGCCTTGATGCCTTCCTGGCGGGCGTCCCGGAAGAGCGCCACGCTGACCAGGCTGAGCGCGAGGCACAGGTCGACGAAGACCTGGCTCTGCCAGCCGCCGGCTACGGCTACGTCCAGGAAGCCCCAGTAGCCCTGGGACCAGGTGATGAAGCAGGACCAGGCGGTGAACGCGGCGAAGACGATCACGGGGGCGATGAGTCGAAGCATGACGACCTCCTGCAGTCTTTATGCTGTGCCGAGGTAATGAAAACCATTACCTCACACGTTATGCAGTTCCCAACGCAGCTCCGGCACTGGCGCAAGCAGCGGCGCATGAGCCAGGCGGCCCTCGGCGAGCAGGCCGAGGTCTCCACCCGCCACCTCTCCTTCCTCGAGAACGGCCGGTCGCGGCCCAGCCGGCAGATGGTGCTGGTGCTCGCGAGCGTGCTCGAGGTGCCCTTGCGTGAGCGGAACGCGCTCCTGGCCTCGGCGGGCTTCGCGCCGGCCTACTCCGATCGGGATCTTGGGGACCCCGAGCTGGCCCAGGTCCGCGCGGCGGTGGACTTCGTCCTGGAGCGCAGCGAGCCCAACCCCGCCCTGGCCGTCGATCGCTCGTGGAAGCTCCGCGGCATGAACCGCGGCGCCCAGAAGATGAGCGCGTTCCTCGTCGATCCGCACCCGGAGCTGCTCGCGGTCGCCGACAACGCCATGCACCTGCTCTTCCACCCCCGCGGGATCCGGCGCTTCGTCGTGAACTGGCCCGAGGTCTGCTGGGTCACCCTGGACCGGCTCCGCCAGGACGGCCTGAGGCAGCCCGAGAGCGCTGCGCTCTACGAGGAGCTGGTGCGCTATCCGCTGCCCCCTCGGCCCCCCGAGGACCGCTCACCCATCCTCATTCCAGTGCACCTTCGGCGCGAGGACGCCGAGCTCCGCTTCCTCACCCTGTTGACGACCCTGGGCTCGGCGGTCGACGCCACGGCCCAGGAGCTGACGGTCGAGGTCTACTTTCCGCTGGACGAGGCCACGAAGGCCTGGCTCGCAGGGTAGGGATATCCCTGATGCTCTTCCTCGTCTCTGCAGCTCTCGCTGCGCCTCCCACGGACTTCCCGGTCACCCTCGTCGGAGGGGTCGGCGGCTACTACGCGGCCCCGGCCGGCGGCACCGGGCTGGCCAACGGCATGCTGCTCGTCCACTTCGACCGCTTCACCTTCCAGGCGGGCGGCGGAGAGGGCTGGGGCGGTCCGCCCTCGCGGCACATCGGCCATGTCTTCGTCGGCGGCCGGCTGTACAACCAGCGCACCTACCTGCGCCTCGGCTTCCTGCATCACCACGAGACCCAGCAGGATGCTTTCGTCGAGGACTGGCTCGGCTCGCTGACCGGCGGCGGCGACGCCATCGACCACCGCTCCGGCGCCGAGGCCGGCGTGGGCTTCGAGTACCAGTGGGGCGATCTGATCGACAACGCCTTCTTCGAGCGCTGGCAGACGGGCATCGACCTTTCGGTGGGCTACCTGCCGGTGTCCAAGGGGCCGCCGCTCTACGTCGGTCTGGAGTTCTCGCAGGGGCTACACGTGGGCAAGCGGCGATAGGCGTCGTTGGTCGTGCGCGTCGGACTCGGGATCGGCAACGGAATCGCCGTGCGGATCGGGGTCGAGTCGGTGCGCGGCTGACGAGGCGTGGCGGCCCGATGCGGCGAGATGACGCCTCAGCTCGGGCAAACGGTCCTTGTGCCGGCCTGAACGGGCGAGCTGGCGGCTCAACTCGGACGGTCCTTGGGGCGGCCCGATAAAGGACGACCGTGACGGATCGGTCGGCGTTCCCGCGAACCGGCCACGAAGCGGCACGGGAGCGTGACGGTTTGCCTGGGGTTCCCGCGAACCGGCCACGAAGCGGCACGGGAGCGTGACGGTTTGCCTGGGGTTCCCACGAACCGGCCACGAAGCGGCCCGATGTGGCGAGCTGACGGCTCAGGCAAACGGTCCTCGGGACGGCCCGATGTGGCGGCTCAGCCGAAAGGTCCTCACCGGACTCGCGCTCAGAACGACACGGACATCCCCAGCTTGTCGCCGAAGAGCTTCGACAGCATCGGCAGCATCGGCTCCTTCGTGTCCCGCTCGAGCCAGGCGCCGTCCACGTACTTGAAGTGCCAGGCCTTGCGGTTCGCCGACAGCCAGAGCTCCTGGACCGGGACCTGCTGGGACAGCACGAAGGTGCCGCCCTGCTCGAAGTCCACCTTGACGACGCCGTCGGAGTACACCGGGTCGATGTCATCGGTGTCGAGCTCGTCGATCTGGTCGAAGAGCTCGACGAGGACGTCCTTCACGAAGCGGCGGAACTCAGGTTCGGTCATGCCGAGAGGCTAACGCGCGCGCTGCACCACGTAGAGCCGGCCTCGCTCGACGTCCCGGACGAGCCAGGTGTCGGCCTCGGCCCGCTCGAAGGACCAGACCCCTGGCTTCGCGATGTCGGTGGCGACCGCGGACAGCGCCGCCAGGGCGTTCGGGGCGACGACTCGGAGCGAGCTGGGCGCTCCGGGGGCGAGGACATTCCAGTGGACCATGTGCTCTCCAGGTCCTTGGGACACCGCAGCCCGGCCAGAGCGTTCCCGGTTAGCCTGGGCCCGTGGACTCCTTGCTGACCGGCGCGAACGCCGCGCTCCTCGACGACCTCTACCAGAGCTGGCTCGAGGACCCCGCCAGCGTCGACGCCGACTGGGCAGCCCTCTTCGAGGCCCAAGGCCCCACGAACGGTGGCCGCTACGAGGCGCCGGGACCCAACCGGACCAGCATCTTCAACCCCGGCTCGCGCAGCCGTCGGGCCGCGAGCGAAGCGGACGTCATGGAGGCCGCCCAGCGCCAGGCCAAGGTCGCCCAGCTGATCAACGCCTACCGCGTGCGCGGCCACTTCCTCGCCGACATCGACCCCCTCGAGCGCGCCGACCGCCAGCGGCATCCCGAGCTCACGCTGCAGTACTGGGGCCTCGGCGAAGCCGACCTCGATCTGCCTGTCCACAGCGAGCCGATCTACGGCGAGCCGCGGGTCTCCACCCTGCGCGCCATCCTGGCCCGACTCGAGAAGACCTACTGCCAGAGCTTCGGCGTCGAGTTCATGAACATCGACGACATCGAGCAGAAGCAGTGGGTCGCTCGTCGGCTCGAGACGCTCTACGACGACGGCCCGGTCCTGAGCCCCGTCGAGGAGCGCCGGGTGCTCGAGAAGCTCGCCGACGCCGAGGGCTTCGAGCGGCTCATCCACACCCGCTTCCCCGGCACCAAGCGCTTCTCGCTCGAGGGCGGCGAGACCCTGGTCCCGCTCCTGGACGACCTCGTCGAGGACGCCGCGGAGCAGGGCGTGCGCGAGATCATCATCGGCATGGCCCACCGCGGTCGGCTGAACACGATGGTCAACATCCTGGGCAAGCCCGCCGAGATGGTCATCTCGGAGTTCCAGGACGTCGAGCAGGACTTCACCGGCTCCGGCGACGTGAAGTACCACCTCGGCTACAGCCGGGACCACGTCACGAAGCGCGGGCACAAGGTCCACCTGAACCTGGCCTTCAACCCCTCGCACCTCGAGGCCGTCGATCCGGTCGTCGAGGGCCGCGTCCGCGCCAAGCAGGACCGCTTCGAGTTCGAAGAGGTCGAGGTCGCCGACGTGCGCAAGCTCTGCATGCCGCTGTTGATCCATGGCGACGCCGCCTTCGCCGGCCAGGGCCTGGTCGCGGAGACGCTGCAGCTCTCCGAGCTCGAGGCCTACCAGTCCGGTGGCACGGTGCACGTGATCGTGAACAACCAGATCGGCTTCACGACCTCGCCCCGAGACGCGCGCTCGACGACCTACGCCAGCGGCATGGCCCGCATGCTCGGCATCCCGATCTTCCACGTCAACGGCGAGGACCCCGCGGCGGTCGCGGCGGTCACGCGCATCGCGGTCGAGTGGCGCCAGCGCTACCACCGCGACGTCGTCATCGACATGTACTGCTTCCGCAAGTACGGGCACAACGAGGGCGACGAGCCCAGCTTCACCCAACCGCTCTTGTACGAGGCCATCCGCTCGCACCCCTCGCCGCGCGACGTCTACGCGCGCCACCTGGTGGAGAAGGGCAGCCTCGACCAGGCGGAGTGCGACGCCATCATCGGCCGCTCTCGTGAGCGCCTCGAGAACCCCCCGGTCGAGGGGCATGACAGCTACCGCGGACTCACCGAGAGCCCGATGGGGCAGCTGTGGTCACGCTTCGCCAAGGGGGACCCCGACCCCGACACGGGCTTCGACAAGGAGCGCCTCGTCGAGCTGTTGACGAAGGCGAACACGCTGCCCGAGGACCTCGACGCCCACCGCAAGATCGGCCGCTTGATGCAGCAGCGCATGAAGATCGTGACCGGTGAGCACCCGGTCGACTGGGCCATCGCGGAGCAGGCCGCCTACGCCACGCTGGTGACGACCGGCACCCGGGTGCGGCTGTCGGGCCAGGACTGCGGACGCGGGACCTTCAGCCACCGCCACGCGGTGCTCACCGACATTCGCAACGGGGCGGAGTACGTCCCGCTGAACGACCTGAGCGACGACCAGGCGCCCTTCCGCGTCTACGACTCCCTGCTCTCCGAGGCGGCGGTGCTCGGTTTCGAGTTCGGCTACTCGCTGGACTACCCGGACGCGCTGGTGCTCTGGGAGGCCCAGTTCGGCGACTTCGCGAACGGCGCCCAGGTCATCGTCGACCAGTTCATCGTCGCCACCGAGCAGAAGTGGAACCGCTTCTGTGGGCTCGTGATGCTGCTCCCCCACGGCTACGAGGGCCAGGGCCCCGAGCACAGCTCCGCCCGCATCGAGCGCTACATGATGCTCTGCGCCGAGGGCAACGTCGTGCTGGCCAACTGCACGACGCCGGCCAACTTCTTCCACCTGCTCCGCCGCCAGGGCCTGCGCGGCATCCGCAAGCCGCTCTTCGTGTTCACGCC
>Ga0114933_10002908_pt1 | contig 17174 bp, 12 predicted proteins | sample 4SBtaG_FD_89691 | JGI IMG/M metagenome (GOLD analysis project Ga0114933, IMG submission 89691) | Deep subsurface microbial communities from Kolumbo volcano to uncover new lineages of life (NeLLi) - 4SBTROV12_W25 metaG | ecosystem: Environmental > Aquatic > Marine > Volcanic | place: Kolumbo... | reverse complement strand
CGGCGACTGAACGCCGTCGCCGAGGCCGCGCGTTGCTCCGCCGGAGCACTCCGTGGCAACGTGTGCGCGTGCTGCGCATCTACTTGTCTTGTTGCCTCCTGCTGACCGCGTGCACGGCGGGTGGCGGCATGGACGCTGGCGCGGGCATGGACGCTCAGCCGTTCGATGAGGCGGGCTTCGTGGACCGGCCGGTGCCCGACGCCCCGCTCGATCCCTTCGACTCCTCCATGGCCTGCGGCCGCGCGGTGATCGAGAGCACTCGCTTGCCCGGCAGTCTGCTCTTCGTTTTTGATCGCTCGGGCAGCATGAACGCGGCCCCCGCGGGTGGTTCGGGCCCGCCCACGCGATGGTCCATCGCGGGGGGCGCGATCATGGCGGCGCTCGACGCGAGCCCTGACGAGACCAACGTCGGCATGCTGCTCTTCCCGCCGGAGGGTTCGATGTGCAACGTCGTGCTCGGGGCCGACGTTCCGCAGGTCCCGATCGGTCCGCTGAGCACGACGCGGGCTCAGGTCGCGCGAGAGCTGGAGCGCGTGCCCGACGGACCCGCGACGTCGATCTTCGAGGCGCTCCGATCGGGGTGGGAGCACCTCGCTGACCTGGGCGCGCGCGGTGAACGCGCGGTCGTGCTGGTGACGGATGGTCGCGAGAACTGCGCGCCCGAAAGACGGACCCGCGCCTTCGAGCAGGCCGCGTCGGAGCTCGAGATGAACGGCCACCGGACCTTCGTGGTCGGTCTGACCCAGAGCAACAGCGACCTCTCGACCTTGGCCTTCAACGGCGGCACCCCTCGCAACGAGACATGTCTCGCCGAGTGCACCACGCCCGCGTGTGAGGTCGACGTGGACGTCCCGTGCCCCGACACGGGCGCGGCCTGCGCGACGTTCCCTGACGGTGAGCCCGGTGGCTCGCGCACGGCCGGGTTCTGCGGATGCCTCACGAGCGCTGACTGTCCAGCGCCGATGACCTGCGAGTTGGTGGAGGGCGAGAGCGTGTGTGTCGGTTCGCCGAACTGCTGCCACTACGACGCGGTCGCGGGCTCCTTCGACGCTGACTTTCGAGCCGCGCTCGCCGCCATCGCCGAGGAGGTCGTGGACACCTGCGTCTTCGACCTTCCCCGCGGCGATGAGCCAGGCCTCTTCGACCCGACACAGGTCAACGTGCGGGTCACCATCGGGACCGAAGACCCGAGCACGATCGGTCGGTCCAGCGACCCGGCCGTGAGCTCCTGGGAGTACACCGACGATGAGCAGACGAGCATCGTGATTCAGGGCCCGCTCTGCGATGACCTTCGGTCCGGTACGGCGACCGTCGAGATCGTGCTCGGCTGCCCTACGGTTCTGATCTGAGTTGCGCTTCATCCGGAGTCTCGAATGAGCAAGAAGAGTGATCTGCACGTCGCGTTGCTTCGCGCGATCAACGTGGGCGGCCGCAACAAGTTGCCGATGGCAGACCTCCGCGCGCTCTTCGAGGAGGCCGGGTGCACCGACGTGCGCACGTACATCCAGAGCGGGAACGTCATCTATCGCGCCCCGCCGCGGGTGGCGAAAGGGCTAGCGGAACGGCTCGGCTCGGCGATCGAAGGCCGGTTCGGATTTCGCCCCCCGATCGTCACCCGGACAGCCATCGAGATGCGCGCTGCTTGCGACCACCGTCCTTATCCAGAGGTGACGGAGTTGAAGACGCTTCAGATCGCGTTCCTCGCGGAGGAGCCCGCGGCGGGATGCGTGCTCGATCCGTCGCGCGCTCCCGACGATCGGTTCGAGCTCCGAGGTCGAGAAGTCTATTTGCACTATCCAAATGGCAGCGGGCGCTCGAAGCTCACCAACGCCTATCTGGAGCGGGCGCTGGGAACGACGAGCACCATGCGAAACCGTCGCACGGTCGCTAAGCTGGTCGAGCTCTCCAGCGCCTGACGCTTCGGGATTCGTTCCCCGTCGCGTCGGCGTTCATGGACGGCTGATGGCCATCTGTCGCCCCTCGGCTGCTGTCTCAAAGCTGCGCTGCGTCCGCTTCTCGGGACGCTCGATCAGGAGGTCGAGCTGGGGTCCATGCGCACTTATATCGGCATGCTCTATACTATCGGCTGTCACGATGCTTGAATCAGGGCCTCCCTAGCGCCAACGCGATCGATCGTGGAAACTCACGCTATATCGTATAATTCGATGCGTGGTTGATGGATTATCTAGATGTCCTAAGTGTTGAACGACGCTACAAACAATGGGTGAGTAAGACCGTCCTTCGTGATCTCGGCGCCTCGATCGTCGTCTTGCTGGTGGCCCTGCCGCTCTGTCTGGGTGTAGCGATCGCCTCCGGAGCCCCGCCGGCGCTGGGGATCATCAGCGGCATCATCGGTGGGCTGGTCGTGAGCACCTTTGCGGGCTCGCCCCTTCAGGTGAGCGGCCCTGCGGCGGGCCTGGTGGTCTCCGTCTGGACGATCGTCGAAGGCTGGGGCCTAGAAGCGCTGGGCTTCGCGGTCTTGATCGCGGGCGCGCTGCAGCTGCTCGCTGCCGCTTTCAAGCTCGGCCGCTGGTTCCGCGCCGTCTCGCCGGCGCTCATCGGAGGCATGCTCGCCGGCATCGGCGTGCTCATCGCCACGAGTCAGCTGCACGTGATGGTTGGTGCCACGCCGCCGGGCGGAGGGATCGCTGACCTCTTGGCGCTTCCGCAGGCGTGGGCCGGGAGCGTGGTGGAGGTGTCCGGGATGTGGTCGGCGATCGTCGGTCTTGGGACCATCGCGCTGCTGGTCGGCTGGGAGAAGCTGCGCCCCAAGCGAGCTGCGGTGATCCCCGGTCCGCTGGTGGCGGTCGGCGTCGCGGTTGCCGTGTGCGCCATCCTCGAGCCACCGCTCGCCTACGTCGAGGTTCCCTCGTCGCTCTTGGGAGCGCTCAACATCCCGTCCCTCGACAACGCGCACGTGCTCACGGACGGCGGCTTCATCGGGGCGGCGCTCGCGCTCGGCCTCATCGCGGCGGCGGAGAGCCTGCTCTGCGCCAGCGCAACCGATCAACTGCACAACGGACCGCGAACCAAGTACGACAAGGAGCTCTTCGCCTTGGGCCTGGGCAACATGCTCGCGGGCCTGGTCGGCGCCCTCCCGGTAACGGGCGTGATCGTGCGCAGCGCGGCCAACATCCAGGCGGGTGCGCAGACGCGGCTCTCGGCCATTTTCCAGGGTGCGCTCCTTCTCGGCGTCGTGGGCCTGACTCCGGCATTGCTCGGTTACATCCCGGTGGCCGCGCTGGCCGGCACGCTCGTTTACGTCGGCGCCAAGCTCTTCGCGCCGCAGAAGATTCGCATCCTCCACCGAGATGGGCAGGGCGAGGTCTGGGTGTTCTTGGCCACCGTCGGCGCGATCGTGCTCACCGGCCTGCTCACCGGCATCATCATCGGCCTCGCGGTCTCCTTGCTCAAGCTCCTCTACACCTTCAGCCACCTCGAGATCGATGTCGGCCACGAAGGTGACCGGTGGGACGTCAACGTGCATGGAGCGGCCACCTTCGTGCAGCTTCCCCGCCTAGCGGAGATCCTCGAGGGCATCCCGGAGACCGATGAGGTGCACGTACACCTCGGCGGCCTCGCGTACATCGACCACGCCTGCGCCGAGCTGCTTCGGCAGCACGAACAGCGGCACGAGCGCGCCGGTGGGCAGCTCGTCACCGAGTGGGACGAGGTCCAACGTCTTCGGGTCCACAAGCCACTCCTGGGCAGGGCCGAGGTGCCGGGCCTCTCGCCCGACGACGCGCCCACGCAGGGGTAGATGACGTGAGCCCCCTGCCCAACGCTTGTTTCATGTTCGGCGCCATCGCCGGATCTTCAGGCGAGATCGCTGAAGGCGCTGGGCCACTTTGAGGCGTCGACGCAGCGCTGAGCGCGTCCGCTCGTGGGCGACTCGCCCCCACCATGGCTTCCGGTCCACGCGGCCCCGCCGTGATGAGGCCCGGCCTTCTCGCCGTCGATTCGTGAGCTCCCGAGACCCTCTCGAGATGCTCCGTACGCTCATCTGGTACCTCTGGCCGTTGCTGGGATCTTGGTGGCTGCTCCGGTGAAGCCCCAGAAGACCGCGGGACATCAGGCGCGGCTCATGGGGCATCAGCAGCGCCGAGCCCCTGGGGGTTCGGGGTGCTGAAACGCTTCATGGGCGTCGGGCTCTTGGCAGCCGCGACCCTCGTCGCGCTCGTATGGGCCAACTCGCCTTGGTCATCTCACTACGAGGCCCTCTTCACGACGCCTCTGCGGGTCGGCTTCGGGAGCTTGGAGCTCGTCAAGCCGCTGCGACTCTGGGTGAACGACGGCTTGATGGGGATCTTTTTCTTCGTCATCGGGCTCGAGATCAAGCGAGAATTGCTCGCCGGGGAGCTGGACAGTGTCCGCAAGGCCGCTCTTCCGGCGATCGCCGCGGTGGGGGGCATGGTGGTGCCAGCCGCCCTCTACATCGGCGCTCAGAGCGGCGCCGACGGCGTAGTCGAGGGCTGGGGCGTGCCGATGGCCACCGACATCGCCTTCGCGCTCGGCGCGCTCGCGATCTTGGGATCCCGTGCTCCGACGGGACTCAAGGTCTTCCTCACCGCGCTGGCCATCGTCGACGACATCGGAGCGATCCTGGTGATCGCGGTGGCGTACACCGACGAAATCGCATTGGGCACGCTGGGCGCCGGCATCTTGCTGCTCTCCCTCGCCGCGCTCGCGAACCGGTTCGACGTTCGGAACGCGCTCTTCTACTTCCTCCTCGGCCTCTTGGTGTGGCTGGCGTTCTTGAAGTCCGGGGTGCACGCGACGGTGGCCGCGCTCCTCATGGCGCTGGCGATTCCGGCTCGCACGCGGATCGACGGGGCAGGGTTGGTTCAGGAGATGTCCGCCCACCTGAAGCAGCTGCGCGCGATCGGCCTGCCGGCCGACACCCGCCTCAACACTCCTGAGCAGCAGCAGCGCGTCACCGCGATGGGCGAGACGGTCGAGCGCGCCGAGGCTCCGCTTCAGCGGCTCGAGCACGCGCTCCACCCCTTGGTCACGTACGTCGTGCTGCCGGTTTTTGCGCTCGCCAACGCCGGAGTGGCGCTCGGCGCCGAAGGGGGCGCTTCGGTCATGCACCCGATCGCAATCGGCGTCGCGCTCGGGCTCGTGGTCGGCAAGCCGGTCGGCATCACGCTCTTCTCGTGGATCGCGGTGAAGGCGGGTGTGGCGGATTTGCCGGCCGGGGTGGGCTGGGCCCACGTGGTCGGCGTGGGCGCGTTGGCGGGGGTCGGGTTCACGATGGCGCTCTTTGTCGGCTCGCTCGCCTTCTCGGACGATGGGCAGGTGGCGACCAGCAAGATCGCTGTCTTGGCCGCCTCCGCCATCTCCTGCGCGGCGGGTCTCCTCATCCTCCGGTTTCTCGTGCCGAGCGAGCCGTCCTCCGAGGAACCGGCCGGCGGTTAGCTCGCACCCTTTCGAGGTTTTTCTTTCCGACGGTACGACCCGAACCTACGCTCGGGCGGAACCGCCATGGACCTCGACATCGTCATTCTGGCTCGCCTGCAGTTCGCGCTGACGATCATGGTTCACTACCTGTTCCCCCCCCTCTCGATCGGGCTCGGGGCGCAGATGTTCATCACCGAAGGCATCTACCTGAAGACCAGTAATCGCCGGTGGGAGGCGCTGGCGCGGTTCTGGACCAAGCTCTTCGCGGTGAACTTCGCGGTCGGGGTGGCGACCGGGATCGTGATGGAGTTCGAGTTTGGGACGAACTGGGCCACCTACTCCCGCTTCGTCGGCGACGTCTTTGGATCCGCCCTCGCTTCGGAGGGGCTCTTCGCCTTCTTCCTCGAGAGCGGATTCCTGGCGTTGCTCGTGTTCGGTTGGGATCGGGTCGGCCCGAAGATGCACTTCTTCAGCACCGCGATGGTCTTCCTGGGCTCCGTGTTTTCGAGCGTCTGGATCGTGATCGCCAACTCCTGGATGCACACGCCGGCTGGCTACCACTTGGTTGAAGAGAACGGCCGGATGCGCGCAGAGATCACCGACTTCTGGGCGATGGTCTTCAACCCCTCCAGCATGCATCGGCTCGGCCACGTGCTCCTCGGCGCGCTCATTCTGGGCGCGTTCTTCACGATGAGCATCAGCGCGTTCTACCTGCTGAAGAAGCAGCACGAGGAGCTAGCGCGAAGGGCTTTTACGGTTGGCTTGATCACGGCTGCGACGACCAGCTGCCTCATGTTGGTCAGCGGTCACGGCCAGGCGGTGGCGCTCGCACACAACCAGCCCGCCAAGCTCGCCGCGTTCGAGGGGCACTTCCACACGGGCGAGGGCCCGACCGATCTCTACGTGGTGGGTTGGCCGGACACAGCGTCGGAGACGGTGAACTTTGGCATCGCGATGCCCGGCATGCTGAGCCTGTTGGTCTACGGAGACCTGGAGACGCCGGTGGCTGGGCTGGACCAGGTCGAGCCGGGTGACGAGCCGCCAGTGGTGGTTCCGTTCGTCACCTACCACGTGATGGTCGGCCTCGGCATGACCTTCATCGGGCTCACCCTCTTCGGTGTCTTCATGCTCTGGCGCAAGAAACTTTTCGAGACGCGGTGGTTGTTGTGGGCCTTCGTTCTCGCGGTTCCGCTGCCCTACGTAGCCAACCAGGCCGGCTGGATCGCCACGGAGGTCGGCCGGCAGCCCTGGGTCGTCTATGGTTTGTTGCGAACCTCCGACGCCGTGTCCCGGTCTGTGCCGAGCGAGCAGGTCCTCGGCTCCATCATTCTCTTCTCGATCATCTACATGGCGCTCGTCGCGCTCTGGTTGGTGGTCATGAACGAGAAGATCAAACATGGCCCCGAGGACCCCGCGACGCTTGGCCCAGCGGCGGGCGAGACGGGCGGAGGGTTGGCGGGCGCTGCGACGCGTCTCTCCCTCGAATCGTCACGTCGACTGACCGGCGCCGCGTCGGCCGAGGAGGAGTAGGCGATGGACTACGCGACCCTCTGGTTCATCGTCCTGGGCGTGCTGCTCACGGGCTACGCCATCCTCGACGGCTTCGACCTGGGCGTCGGCATCCTGCACCTCTTCGTCAAGGGGGACCACGAACGGCGCCTCTCCATGAACAGCATCGGCCCGCTCTGGGATGGCAATGAGGTGTGGCTCGTCACCTTTGGAGGAGCGCTCTTCGCGGGGTTCCCGGAGGCCTACGCGACGAGTCTGAGCGCGATGTACCTGCCGGTGATCGTGTTGCTCTTCTCGCTGATCGGGCGCGCCGTTTCGATCGAGTTCCGCTCCAAGCGCCCATCGAAGGCGTGGCGCACCTATTGGGATGTGAGCTTCTTCCTCTCCAGCTTCACGGTCGTCTTCGTCTTCGGCGTCGCCGCGGCCAACATGATGCGTGGCATCCCGCTCGACGCGGACTTCGAGTACGCCGGCGGCTTGCTCGATCTGATGAGCCCCTACAGTCTTCTTGTCGGCTGCTTCGCCGTCGCGACGAGCGCGATGCACGGCTCGATCTTTCTCTTCCTCAAGACCGAAGGCGCGCTGCAGGAGACGGTGCGGGGCTGGATGTGGCGCACCTTCTTTGTGTTCCTCGCGATGTTCCTCGTCGTCACGGCCGCCACGCTCTACGCGGTTCCCCACGCGACGGACAACTTCGCGCGCTGGCCCGTCGCAGGCGGGATCGTCGTACTCAACCTGCTCTCGATCGCCAACATCCCGCGCGCCATCCATCAGGGACGGGCCGGCTACGCCTTTGTCAGTTCCTCTTGCAGCATTGCGGCGCTGGTGTTTCTTTTTGGCATGGCGCTCTTTCCGAACCTCGTGGTCTCGAGCAGCGCGGAGGCGTCTCTGACCATCACGAACGCCGCCTCGAGCGAGAGCACGATGGGCATGCTCCTGGTCATCGCGGCCATCGGAACGCCTTTGGTGGCGACCTACACGGGCATCGTCTACTGGGTCTTCCGGGGCAAAGTGGAGCTCGGCAAGTTCAGCTACTGAGCGCTCGGGCCCGCCAGGTCCGCGCGACTTCCCGGCAGAACGTGAATGAGGCCTCCGTCCGCGGTGGACGAAGGCCTCATCGGTTGGCTGCGAGCAGCCTACGCTCGGGGTCGAGCCGTGTTTAGAACTGCTCTTCTTCGGTCGAGCCCTTGAGCGCGGTGGTGCTCGTCTGACCGCCGCTCACGAGGTTGGAGACCAGGTCGAAGTAGCCGGTGCCGACTTCGTGCTGATGCTTCGTTGCGGTGTAGCCCATGGACTCCGCCGCGAACTCCTGCTCCTGGAGCGCCGAGTACGCGCTCATGCCGCGCTCGTTGTAGTCGGCCGAGAGCATGAAGCTCGAGTAGTTGAGCATGTGGAAGCCCGCGAGCGTGACGAACTGGAACTTGTAGCCCATCGCACCGAGCTCGCGCTGGAACTTGGCGATCGTGGCGTCGTCGAGGTTCTTCTTCCAGTTGAAGCTGGGGCTGCAGTTGTACGCAAGACGCTTGTCGGGGAAGTCCTTGAAGACCGCCTCGGCGAAGCGCTTCGCCTGGTCGAGGTCGGGCGTGCTGGTCTCCATCCAGATCAGGTCGGCGATCGGGGCGTAGGCCTTGGCGCGCGCGATGCAGCTCTCGATGCCGTGGTTGACGTAGTAGAAACCCTCGGGGCTCCGCTCGCCGGTGCAGAAGGGCTTGTCGCAGTCGTCGATGTCGCTGGTGAGCAGCTTGGCGCTGTCAGCGTCCGTGCGCGCGATGAGCACGGTCGGCACGCCGGCCACGTCCGCCGCGAGGCGAGCCGCGGTCAGGGAGCGAAGGAAGACGCTGGTCGGGACGAGCACCTTGCCGCCGAGGTGGCCGCACTTCTTCTCGCTGCTGAGCTGGTCCTCGAAGTGAACGCCCGCGGCGCCGGCCGCGATCATGTTCTTCATCATCTCGAACGCGTTGAGCGGGCCACCGAAGCCAGCCTCGGCGTCGGCGACGATCGGCACGAAGTAGTCCTTGCGGTTCACGCCATCGACCGAGTCGATCTGGTCGGCGCGCTGAAGCGCTGCGTTGATGCGCTTGACGAGCTTCGGCACGGAGTCGGCCGGGTAGAGGCTCTGGTCGGGGAAGGTCTGCGCGGCCGTGTTGGCGTCCGCGGCGACCTGCCAGCCGGAGCAGTAGATGGCCTCGAGACCAGCGCGCACCATCTGCACCGCCTGGCCGCCGGTGAGCGCGCCGAGGGAGCGCACAAACGGCTTCTCTTCCATCGCCTTCCAGAGGCGACGGGCGCCCTTGTCGGCAAGGGTGTGGGAGAGGCGGACGGAACCGCGCAGACGCTCGACGTCCTCCTTGGTGTAGGGACGTTCCACGCCCTTCCAGCGCGGGTGGTTCCAGTCGTCGGTGTCGCGGGAGGGGGGCGGGATGCTCACTGGTTGCTCCTTTGTAGGATTCGCTCGTATGCAGGCAGGGTGAGGAACTCGATCAGCTCATCGCTGGTCGAGACCTCGAAGAACATGTCTTTGGCTTCGGCGAACTTGCCGTCGTCGAAGCGGGCGGCGCCGATTTCGTCGCGGATGGCGTTCATCTCGTCGTCGAGGGCGGCTTGGATACGGGCCTTGGTGACGGGCTCGCCGTCATCGAGCGTCGCGCCGTGGGCGAGCCACTGCCAGATCTGTGTGCGCGAGATCTCCGCCGTCGCAGCGTCCTCCATCAGGTGATAGAGCGGCACGCAGCCGTTCCCGCGGAGCCACGCCTCGATGTACTGCACGCCGACGCGGATGTTGTGCTTGAGCGCGGCCACGCTCCGCGTGCCTTCCGGAGCCCGCAAGAGATCCTCCGCCGTGACGTTCACGTCGTCGCGGGAAGCCGTCGCGATCTGGTTCTTCTCGGGCATGTGCTCGTCGAAGATGCCCTTGGCGATCGCGACGAGCGCGGGGTGCGCCACCCAGGTGCCGTCGTGACCGGACTGGACCTCGCGGAGCTTGTCCTGGCGGACCTTCTCGAGCGCCGCTTCGTTGGCTGCGGCGTCGTTCTTGATCGGGATCTGGGCCGCCATGCCACCCATCGCGTGCACGCCGCGTCGGTGGCAGGTCTTGATGACGTGCGAGGTGTAGGCGCTCATGAACGGTTGGTTCATGCCGATCTGCCCGCGGTCCGGGCAGATGCGAGACGCGTCGGCCTGGTTGATCTTGATGTAGCTGAAGATGTAGTCCCAGCGGCCGCAGTTCAGCCCCGCGCTGTGCTCTCGGAGCTCGTAGAGGATCTCGTCCATCTCGAATGCGCCCGGGAGCGTCTCGATCAGGACGGTCGCTTTGATCGTGCCGGCCGGCAGCCCGAGCTTCTCCTGCGCTCGCAGGAAGACGTCGTTCCAGAGCCGCGCCTCGAGGTGGCTTTCGAGCTTGGGCAGGTAGAAGTACGGGCCGGAGCCGTTGGCGATCAACGCCTTGGCGTTGTGAAAGAAGTAGAGGCCGAAGTCGAAGAGGCCGGCCGGGGCGGGCTCGCCGTCGACGAGGAAGTGCTTCTCGGCCAGGTGCCAGCCGCGCGGTCGGACGTGCAGGACGGCCGTCTCGTCGTTGAGCTTGTAGTGCTTGCCGCGCGCTTCGTCGTGCAGCTCGATGGTGCCCGCGACGGCGTCCCGCAGGTTGACCTGGCCGTCGAGACAGTTCGCCCAGGTGGGCGCGTTGCTGTCCTCGATGTCCGCCATGAAGCAGGTCGCGCCGCTGTTCAGCGCGTTGATGATCATCTTGCGGTCGACGGGGCCGGTGATCTCCACGCGGCGGTCGAGCAGGTCCGCCGGGAGCGGGGCGACAGTCCAGTCGCCGTCCCGGATCTCCTGGGTCTCGGCGAGGAACGCGAGCGGCTTTCCACGGCGCGCGACCCGCGCAGCCAGCCGCTCCGAGACGACGCCGCGAAAGGTGCGCACCAGGTCGGCGACGAAGCTGACGGCTTCGTCGCTCAAGATGTGCGCGTTCGCTTCGCTCACGGAACCCAGGATCTCGACGCCTTCACTCATCAGGGTGACCTCCTCAGCGCGTGGCAGTCTAAGGATGGGCGGTGCCTTGTCAAACCGTTAACACTGAGATTCCGGGGCTTTGTAAAGCTGTAAAGTCAATGATGTCGGGATGACGCGGTGCGTCTAACGCGCGTTCTTGTTAATTTGTAAAACCGCAACTTCGGGTACTCTGAGGCCATGAACGAGCGAGCTTTCGTGGCCGGGGCGACGGGACTGACCGGTCGGGCGGTGGTGCGGCACCTCCGGAGCCGGGGAGCGGAGGTGCTCGCCCACGTGCGTCCCGACTCGGGCCGACTTCAAGAACACCGGGCGTTCTTCGAGTCCCTCGGGGCCTCGGTCGACACGACCGCCTGGGAGCAGGGCCCGATGACGCAGACGCTCGAGGCCTTTGCGCCGCAGGTCGTCTTCTCGCTGCTCGGTACGACCCGAAAGCGAGCGCGTGACGCCGGAGAAGACGCGGCTCGAGAGACCTACGAGGTGGTCGACTACGGGCTGACGAACCTGCTGCGCCTGGCCTCTGAGGCTTCCGGACATGCGCCGCGCTTCGTCTATCTTTCTTGCGTCGGAGTCAACCCGGAGAAGGACACCCGCAACGCTTACATGCAGGTCCGGGTGCGGGTCGAGCGCGACCTGGGGAATGGGGCGCTCCCTTACACCTGCATTCGCCCAGCGGTGATCCACGGCGACCGGGACGAGCCTCGCGTCGGAGAGGCGGTCGGGGCGGCCATCGTTGACGGCGCCTTGGCCGTCGTAGGCGCGTTTGGGGGGCGTAATTTACGCGAACGGTACCGCTCCATGACCGGTGACGATCTCGGTCGGGCATGCGTCCGGCTCGCATTTGACCCAGCAGCAGAGAACCGCGCGTTCGAGCCAGATGAGTTACGGGCTTGAATCCTGCGCGAGATTGACCTTTAGTCGCTAGAGATGGGTCGCGAAGCTGTATCGGCGAGCCTTGGTATCGGCGTGTTCCGCGCGCTGTCCGACGGCACCCTCGAGTTGGCCGACGCGTCGGTGCAGCACCTCTTGCACCCGGCGGGTCTGGAGGCGCTGATCGCCGCCGCGCCCCCGAGCGGCGCTGCCGAGGTCTGCGTCGATGAGGCCCGCGTGATCGTGCGGCGAGAGGGCGACGCGATCGTGGGTCTCGTCATGCTCGAGCCGCCCCCGCCCCGTTTCGAGGCTCGCTGGGACAACCGGGTGCTGGACCGCGCTCCCGACGGCATCCTCCTGCACCAGGCGGGACGGATCGTCGCGGCGACGCCGCGCGCCGCTGGATTGCTCGGTCATTGCACGGTCGCGAGCCTGATCGGGGTGCCCGTACCCGACGAGCTGCACGAGACGGTCGGAGAGCTTCGTCTCACCTTGCCGGACGGCGAGCGGGTCGTGGAGGCGGTCCGGGTCCCCGTCACGCACAACGGCGGACCGGCCGAGCTGGTCCTGATCCGAGACCTCACCGAGCAGCGCATCTTGCAAGCAAAGCTGACCCAGTCCGATCGGCTGGCCACGGTCGGCACGCTCGCGGCCTCGGTGGCCCACGAGATCAACAACCCGCTCACCTATGTGATGCACTACATCGAGCGCCTCGAGCGGGATCTCGATGACCTCGTCGCTGAGGGCGCGTCGCCGCGCTTCTCCAAGCTGCGCGAGGGTGCGCGCACCGCCTCCGAAGGCTGCCAACGGGTTCGTCGCATCGTGCGTGATCTCAAGACCTTCGCCCGCGTCGACGAGGGTGACGACGTGCCGATCGATGTCAATCGCGCGCTGCGGTCTGCGGTGCAGATGGCGGGTCATCAGATCCGAGCTCGCGCCCGACTGGAGGTCGAGCTGGGCGCGCTCCCGGCCGTTCGGGCGCACGATGGGCGCCTCTGCCAGGTCTTCCTCAACCTGCTGATGAACGCGGCTCAGGCGATCCGCCCGGGAGCCGATCGCAAGACGGCGACGGTGGAGGTGCGGAGCTGGAGCGAGAGCCGATCGGTGCATGTGTCCATCCGCGACACCGGGCGCGGGATCGCCGACGAGCACCTCGGCCGGCTCTTCGAACCCTTCTTCTCCACCAAACCAGATGGCGTGGGCACGGGCCTGGGCCTGTGGATCTGCCGCGACATCGTGCACGACCTCGGCGGGCGCATCGAGGTGCGCAGCGGCCTGGGTCGCGGCACGACGATGACCATCGTGCTGCCGCGTGCGGAGGGTCGCGCCTACGCCTCGAGCCATCCCCCGCCAGAGCCGTTGGCCAACCCGATCGAGCTCGCCAGCCTCCGAAGGGTGCTCGTGATCGACGATGAGCCGGCGCTGCTCGAGCTGCTCGCGGAGGCGCTCGGGGAGCATGCGGACGTCACGACGGCGGCCAATGGGTCCGAGGCGCGAGAGCTTCTCGAGAACGACGCTGAGTTCGACGCCATCCTCTGTGACCTGATGATGCCCGGCATGGGAGGCGTGGAGCTGCACGGCTGGGTTGCTCGCATGTTCCCTGCGCTCGCCCAGCGCATGATCTTCATGACCGGCGCGGCCTACACCAACGCGGCGCGGGAGTTCCTCTCGACCGTGGACAACGAGCGGCTCGACAAGCCTTTTCGCGTGCGAGATGTCGAGCGCATGCTCGATCGCGTGATCGACGGCGCCCTCCGCGTGCACGCCTGAGGTCTGCCTCTCCCAGCCGCGCCTAGCCGTGGCGGCCGATGAGGAGCCGGTTCATGGGCGTGATCGCCTCCGGGATCGTCGCCCAGGCGACCCGCCAGCCCGCGCTTTCGAGGCGGTAGGTTCGCTGGATGTCGGTGGTGAGCTCTGCCCCGAGCGCGTCTCGGAGGCCGCGCGGCGCTTGCCGACCGGTGTGTTTGTAGCAGCAGGGCAGCAGCGCGACCGAGCCCGCGCTGAGCGCGATCGCCGCGTCGATCGCTCGGTCCGTGCGCACACCGCAGGCGTGCACGGCGACGATCGAGGCTCCCTTGTCGATGTGTTGGTGGGCGTCCTCGATTCGTTCCTCGACCCAGCGGATCTTGTCGGCCGCCCACGGCGCGGCCGCGACGACCGCCTCGACGACCAGGTCCGCCTTGGGAGGCTTCTTGTAGTCGAGCAGCACGACCTGCTCGACCGAGCGCTCGATCGCCGCGAAGATCAGACCCGTCAGCCCATGGCCGCAGCAGAGGTCGGCCACGATGGGGGCACGGACCCGGCGCCGAATTCGAGCGAAGGTCTCGAAGGACTCGAGCACCTCTTTGATGTTGATGGCGCGCCTCTCGGCCAGCTCCTCGACGATGCGAGTGACCAGGGGATCCCGGCTGACCAGCGAGGGCGCCGACTTCCGGTCGAGCCGGAAGGTCGATCGCGCCGCCCACCGGAGCTCGTCGGTGTCGAAGCCTCGGAAGATCTTGAACTTGGCCGAGGGGCTCGAGTGTCGGAGGTGTGCTGCGCCCACTCCGGCTGTCTACTGGCTCGCCGCCTGCCGCGCCATCTCGACCAGGCTCCAATAGGGCGGTCGACGGGCGTGCGCCTCGCGGTACGTCGCGACCCGTTGCCGCACACCCTCTCGGACGGTTTCGTGCCGCGCGTTCAGCCACTGGACCCGCAAGCCGACGGTCGCGCTCATGCCTTCTGGAATCGGCCCGACGGCACCGAAGAGGTTCAGCACGGCGCTGTAGCCCTTGGCCAGCCTGGCCAGTGGGGTCTGTGAGGCGTCGTATTGAACCTCGTCGCCCCGCTCGGCGCCCTCGAGGAGGACGTCGAGGATCGCGTTGTCGACGTGGTCGTCGAAGAGGGTGTCCGGGTCTCGCCATTCGGCGACGACGCGCATCTGAGGATCGTATTCGAGGTCGCTGGGCGCCAACGTCTCGAAGTGCTCGACGCCAAAACGGGAGAGCCAGCGGGTCAGTCCGGGGCTCGACATGCTCGAGAGCCCCGCCCAGAGGGTGACGCCTCGATCAGCGTACGCCGCGGATGCGACCTCGGAACAAAAGAGCTCTTCGGCGTCCTCGGTGTTCATCGCGAAGTCGTACGGGATGTGCCCGGCCTCGGCCGCCTCGAGCGCCGCGCTCGCTGCGCGGTGGGGAAGCATCGGGTCGTCGACCAGCGCGGGGTGATCGGCCCGCATCCGGAGCACCATGATCCGCAGCTTCGTGTCGCCGAGGTAGTGCTCGGCCGAGAAGACGCCGACGCCGCTCTCGATGTGGGACTCGATCACGCGCGGCACGCCGTCTTCGCTCACGTGCAGCAGGGCGATGTGGGAGAAGTTGCCCGGATAGTCGTTGCCGCGCGCGATGAACGCGCTCGTGGGAGCGCCTCCGCGCGAGGCGAGCACGTCGCCGCTGTGCAGCGTGACGCCGCGCAGCTCGACCGATGGCGTCGCAGACGGCTCGTGAACCCCCTCGAGCAGCCCGGGCGCCTCCGGCATCTGCAGAAGCAGCTCCTCGAGCGCCGCGCGGCTGCCGTAGAGCAGCCGGTAGAGGGCGTCTCGGCTGGCCCGCTCATGGGCCACATCCCAGCCCCGGCTCTGCTCCTTGGCCAACCTCCTCAGGCGACCGGTGCGTTCGGCGAACTCGGGCGTTCGATCGGGGCAGGCGCCGAAGCGCGCTCCGAGCTCGAAGAGATCTTCTTCGATCGCGCTCAAGAGCCGTGAGTCGGCGCTGATGGTCTCCGCTTCCAGCCGGTCGAGCTTGGCGTCCAAAGCGCGCAGCCCTTCGTCGATGGCTGGCGTTTCCACTGCGCAGCCGCGCTCTCTCGCCGCGTCGTAGGCCGACTCGAGGCGCTGCCAGAGGTTGTCCTGACCCCAGACAAAGGGCGCGCGGTGTGGTGAGGGAGCGGGCATGGCGTCCGGTTCAGGCAGCACGAGCGCGGCGCCGAGGGCGAGCACTGCGACCGCCGCTAGCCCCCATCGTCGTCGCCGAGACATCGCCGAGCAGAGTACCCGCTCGATCGTAACAGTGGGCCAGGTGTTACGGCCGCGGCCCCGTAACATCAGCCGTCGAGCCCGTTACGATCGACGGCTCGGCGGAGCGAACGGCACCGATCGAGACCTGGCATGAAGCCTGCTGATAGCCGGCCCGTGATGTCGAACCCCACCAACGAACGCTCCGCCGCACTCCTCATGGCCGTCTACACGTTCCTCCTCGCACTCGGCGCGGTCATGCCGCTGGCCGCTTCGTACAGCGAGGGCGTCGCGAGCCGCACCAGTGAGAGCCACATGCGGAGCGGCGCCTACCAGCGGCGGGTTCAGGTTCACGCCGACGCGTCGGACAGCGTCGGGGTCGAGTTGCCCGAGCGGGCGGTCAGCCTGGACAGCGTGGAGGCGCTCACGAGCCCGAACCTCGAGCTCGGGTCGGACTGCCCGGCCCACCTGCCGATGGGCGACTCACGCGGCTCGTAGGGCAGCCTCCGCGGCGGAACTCAGACCGGGTTGGACCCATGTCCGGCTCGGTTTTCCTCGTTTTGGGACGGCTCAGATGTCGAGCTGCTTCACGTCGAGCGCGTGCGTCTCGATGAAGTCTCGCCGCGGCTCGACCTGATCGCCCATCAGGACGCTGAAGATCTCCTCGGTCTCCACCGCATCGTTGACCTTCACCTGGAGCAGGACGCGGGTCTCTGGGTTCATCGTGGTCTCCCAGAGCTGGTCGGCGTTCATCTCACCGAGGCCCTTGTAGCGCTGGATCGCCAGGCCCTTTCGACCACGCTTCTGCACGAGCGCCCAGATGCCGTCGGCGTTGCCGACGGGCTCTGGCTCGCCCTTGGCGTTGCCCTCTTGGTCCAGTTCCGTCGCCAGGTAGGGCGGCGCCCCGAGGGCGCGCACGCCCTCGTGGATGGCCTTGAGCTGCGCGAACTCGCCGCCGTCGAGCAGGCTGAAGTCGAGCTTTGTGGTCCGTGTGCTGACGCCGGCGCGCGTCGCGATCTCGATGGAGTAGCGACCGTGCTCTTCATCGAGGCGGTACGTCGGCTGGAGCGGCAGGAGGTCGGGGTCGGCTTCGCCGACAGCCGCCTCGAGCTTGACCATCTCAGCCTCGAGGGCCGCCTTGTCGGTCAGGGTGCTCGCGTCCAGATCCGTGCCGCGGATCAGCGCCGCGAGGATGGTTGCCTGGGCCTTGCGGTCGAGCGCCGCGAGCAGTTTCCGCCAGGCGAGCAGGTCGTCCATCAGCCGCCGGAGGGGATCGCCGGTGACGACCACCGAGCCGTTCTCGGCCTTCACCGAGAGGCGATCGGTTCCTGCGTCGAGCAGGAAGCGGTTGAAGGCGTCCTCGTCCTTGAGGAATTGCTCCTTCTTGCCCTTCTTG
>Ga0114933_10002907_pt1 | contig 17178 bp, 1 predicted proteins | sample 4SBtaG_FD_89691 | JGI IMG/M metagenome (GOLD analysis project Ga0114933, IMG submission 89691) | Deep subsurface microbial communities from Kolumbo volcano to uncover new lineages of life (NeLLi) - 4SBTROV12_W25 metaG | ecosystem: Environmental > Aquatic > Marine > Volcanic | place: Kolumbo... | reverse complement strand
TTCTTTAAGTGCTATATACAAAGCTTCTTTTGCATTTTCGTAGTCTGTTTCTTTCAAGGTAGCTACGAAGTCTTTTGATAATAATTCGGCTTCAGTCCAAATAATACGAGACATTTTGGTATACAGATAATATAACAATAATATATATATATATTTTATAAAATTTACGGACACTCCACCACCACTTTTCTGCTCACTTGCGCTGCTCCCGCACAGTCAAATAATAAGGTAAATTCCGTATTGCAAGCTGCGGTTGCATCCACGACTTGCCCTGATATGGTAATTCCTCCGTTCACTTTATCTCCATTTTCATCGTAGCACACTCCGCCAAGTTCGGTGTAGCTGCCCGAATTTTGAACAATCGTATCTGGATTGCCGCCTTTCAACGCAATGCTAGAGTTTCCAGCGATTGGGGTCCACGTGCTGGTGCTCGTGCAGACGTAGGCTGCCGCAGTGTGTGAGTTCCATGTTGCATCGGTCCATGTACGATCGTTCCAAGCGGTAGTCCATGTTCTGTCTGTCCATGTGTTGAAAGCAACAAACCGTTGCGCATATACGCCCCATGAACCGCCATCTTGATAAAGACTATGCCATGCAATAATAAAATTATTTGAGGAACCGAGCGCAGCTATCGTAGGTTCTTTTTGAACATGATCTGTGAATGTATTTACTATGAATTCTGATCCAGATTTAGATCTATCTGCATTGAATACCTGTGCCCGAATATCGTGGACTTGATTGCTATCTTCTCCCTGCCACGCAACGACAAAACCTGATGATAAATCTGCAATGACTGGTGCTTGTTGATGATTGGTTTGCACTGTATTTACCAAAAACTCGGTGCCAATTTTGCTGGCAGCAGCATCGTACATCTGTGCATAAACACCTGCCCCATTTGCATCCCCTCCCCCCGTCGATGCACTTGTCCATGCAACAAGAAAACCTGTTCCAACGGCAGCGACATTAGCAACTTGTTGATTACCTGATGTGTGCGTATTTACCAGAAACTCATTTCCGTTCGTTGTTCCATCCGCATTGTAGAATTGGGCATATACTCCATCGTAACTCGCTTCGTCATCGTCATCCTGTCCAACACTTTCCCATACGACGACAAATTTGCCATTTGACAATGTTGCAACGCTTGCACGCTCTTGATGACTTGTTGTATACGTATTTACTCGAAACTCCGATCCGCTTGTTGTCCCATCCGCATTGTACATCTGAGCATAAATATCATCATCGCTGGAAGCACTAACTTGATCATTGCTTTCCCATACAACCACAAACTTGCCATTTGATAATTCCGTTATGGCTGGACGTAGTTGATTCTTTGCAGTATGCGTATTTACTCGAAACTCCGACCCCGCTTTGGTGCCAGATGCATCGTACCTCTGTGCATAAATATCACCATTCGATGAAGCACTAACTTGATCATCCGACTCCCATGCAACCACAAAACCTGTACCGACTGCCGCTACAGCTGGATAAGATTGATCCTTTGTAGTATACGTATTTACTTGAAACTCCGATCCGCTTGTTGTCCCATCCGCATTGTACATCTGAGCATAAATATCATCATCGCTCGAAGAACTAACTTGATTATCGCTTTCCCATACAATCACATACTTGCCATTTGATAATTCTGCTACGCTTGGGTAAGATTGAGGGCTTACTACCACCGTATTTACTTTAAATTCTGTCCCGATCTTAGACTCTTCGCATGCTGTTTGAGTGGCGTGATTAGTATCGCTGCATGTATCGACGCATGTTGCCGTATTAACCATATTGGTATCATCGCAAGCCCCACAAGTAGCATAGGTCGTGCCTGTGGAGTCACCACAGCTATCAATGCATGTTGCGGCTGTTGTTTTTGTATTGTCCGAACAAGCCCCACAAGTAGCTTCGGTCGTCTTGCTTGTATCGCTGCATCCTGGCACATCCACGACTTGCCCAGGGAAATCGCACGACACAATCGTTTGCGTCCCTGTAACGGACCCAGCTTTTGCCAATGGATTCGCATAGAGTTCAGGTCCTAGCCCGTGTAGGGTATCGACAGTCAAATCATTAACGGTGCGATCCAAGTTTTGCAGGTCGTTCAATTTCGAAATATCGTAGGTTGCGAGCTTCACTTCGACGTTATCGCTGCCTGTACAAGCATCCGCACGTTTTGTGCCATCCTCGCATGTTTTGGATCCCGCGCAAGCCACTGGCTCAACGTAGGAATACGTTTTGGAGCTGCTGAAATGCGTATTGCTGACACTCTCGGTGATGGTGCCTGAGCAATCGCCGTTGTTTGCGGTCCAGGTGTCTGGGGTCCATGTGTCGCCTGATTTTTCGACACAGGTAAATGAAGTATCACAATCCTGTGTACTTGATGTTGCTGTATTATGGTTTATCTGGTTTCCCACTTTGAAACAATTCATTGGCTTTGCACTACCAAAATTTGAAGATATCTGCCACGATAAACCAGCGTCAGCATCAGCATAGGCTTTACACTCAGTTTCATCAAGAGAGTTTGCATGACTAGCAGCAAGTGATGCCCCGCTAGTTACTAGAACATCCGCCAAACAATCTGCCTCCGTTGTCTTACTAGTATCGCTGCATGTACCACTAGCAACACAACTTGCTTCCGTCGTCTTGCTAGGATCGCTGCACGTAGCAGCTTCCCCATTAAACGCTCCCCCTCCATGCGCGTCCACGGAGCATACCTTTTGTTTCACGGCAACGCCAATCGGATTGCCTACATCCAGCAACCATGTTTTCGTATTCGTATCCGACCGAACACTAGAGGTTTCCGCTGAAGGTGCCGCCCAGGTATCTGCGGTCCAGGTTCGATCGACCCATGTCAACGGAGACCATGTACGTGTGGTCCACGCACTTGTCCAAGATCTATCGGTCCATGTGCCTGCTGTCCATGTTCTAGCAGTCCATGTGCCAGCGGTCCATGTATCTGCTGTCCATGTGCGAGCCGTCCAAGTACCTGCTGTCCATGTTTCTGATTTTTGTAGACAGTACCAAGTGGAACTACAAGCAACACCGCTGTTGGAGTTGTATATAACATTTCCATTATCCGATCGTTTATAACACCCAAATGGTCTAGAGGCACTATTAGTTGAACTCGAATAATCATCATGTTGTGAACATGTATTTTCATCAACGAAACGATCATCATTGGCAGCAAGTGCATTTCCATTATACACCACATTTAGAGCGGATCCTGTTGTCCACGTGCCTGATCTTTGGACACAATTTACACTCCCATAACCACAATTATGACTAGTCGATTTTGTATTGAAGTAAGTATCTCCAGATGAAAACAACCAACATCCTGACGGTCTCCCATCTTCGTCGTCTGCTTCTATCCACGTTTTACCACTAGTAGCATCAGCCCAATCTTTACATTGTTGTTGCGTTAACGAAGCAAATGGCTTATTTGAACTGACTTCTATGATTGCTTCGCAAGCACTTTGAGTGGTCTTGCTTGTATCCGAACATGTACCACAAGCAGCTTGCGTTGAATAGCTGGTATCGGAGCAAGTACCACAAGTAACTTGTGTGGTTTTTCCTGAAACGGAACAGGTATCGACGCATGTTGCTGTATTAAGCATATTACTATCCGAACATTCCCCACAAGTAGCTTGCGTTGAGAAGCTGGTATCGGAGCAAGCCCCACAAGTAACTTGTGTGGTCTTACTTGCATCTGAACAGGTACCAACGCATGTTGCTGTATTAAGCATATTACTATCATCACATTCCCCACAAGTAGCTTGCGTGTTTTTACTTGCATCTGAACATGTATCGACGCATGTTGCCGTATTATCCATGTTAGTATCATCGCAAGCCCCACAAGTAGCTTCGGTAGTGCCAGTGGAATCGTCACAGCTATCCACGCAGGTTGCCGTATTAAGCATATTACTATCATCGCACGTTCCACAAGTTGCTTGTGAAGTGTAACTGGACGTAGAACAGGTATCGACGCATGTGGTGTTTGCATCCAACGTAGAGACGCTGTTCCCTGATTTTTTGATGCACACATGCGTTGGACTGTGTGTTGCAGTCCATGTGTTGCCTGATTCTTGGATGCATATACCTAAAGCTGAACCTGAAGCCCCATCCTTGCATTCACCATTGCCGTTATTAGTGTTGAAATAATAATTATCATTATTATTTTGTTGTCTAAAGCAACCATGTGGATAAGTAGCACTATTCAGATTCTTATTTTGTATTGTCAACCCTAACGATGCAACATAGGTTTCGCACTCATCCGCATTGACATAATTTGCATGATTAGAAGCAAGTGGGGTACCACTAGTCACTTGAACATACGCCAAACATGCAGTTTCCGTTGTTAAACTTGTATCGCTGCATCCACCACCAGTCGTACAATCCGTTCTGCTGTGTGCACCACTAGCTCGGTAATAGTAAGCGGTGTTCGCTGCCAACTTCACGCATCCACGTGGGCCATCTGCATTGGTAGCTACGGTAAACGAAGCGCTTGCATCGTATGCCGCTTGAATATCTCTACAGTCTTGTTCTGTAATGGTCAAATCCACGGTGTTGGCCACTGCACTCGCTAGGTCTGTGTTTTGCACAAAATTATACAAACAATCGTCTGGCTGCCTCAGTGCATCCGAACAAGTACCCTTATCGCAAGCGCCGCACGTTTCTTCCGTAAGCTGGCTTCGATCGTTGCATACCATGTCGGTGCTGTCCCCATATTCATGCGATAGGGTCGGACCACTACACACAACTCCTAATTTAGGATCATTTGCATCGACGGCACTACATGCACCAGTATGTGGTGCTTCGGTGCATGGGCTGGCGGAGCACGTATTCCATGTTGGTGTATGTTCATCATGAACACTATTTGCGGCGGTCGGAACAACTGTATTGATTAACGATATGGTTGATGAGCTAGATGTAAATATTTGATCACCTAAACCATAAGTACCTGTACCAGTTGCATCATTGTCGATAATTGATGATTGTCTGATTATGACTGTGTTAGATTGTCGTATGGTGAGGCCGCCTCCGTCACGACCAGCATCATTATTTTGTATGATCGTATTTTTGATGTTTATATCACATGTATGTATACGCAGACCGCCACCATAGGTACCTGCTTCATTATCTTCAATGGTAGTATCTTCAATCGTAACATCAGTAAATGCCAACGTAAAACCACCGCCCTCCCAATCGGTAGCTTCATTAGACTTGATAATACTATTGTAGATATTCACATTTATATTCTTATCTACACCATTTGTAGCCATAGCACCACCAGCTTTAGCTTTATTACCAGATAGTTCAGAGTAATACAAATTTAATGCACCACCGCTTTGAAAAATTAATATCGATCCACCAATTCTATTAGGATTCGCGGTTTCACTACTCACATCCCCACCCGTCAGCTTGACGTGCCATAGGTGCAGTTTATGCGTGGCACCGTTCAATTTAAAGTGCCGCTTTCCCGTTTTTGCTGTGATTGTCTTTAGTGCACTCATGTCTTGGCTGGAACCAACAATCGTTAATTCACCATTCAAGATGACCTCACCATCCAGTTGACAGTTACTAGACAGGGTAAACTTCCCTGATGTATCTGTGCTATCGCAATCGTATGCACTCCAAACATTCGTATCAGTTGTGACTGGCGGCGTATGGGATGTGACAGCAGCTGCCGAATAACCATTTTGTGTCGCACAAGCAGCTGCTGTATCTGCTACACTTGAATCCGAACAAGTGCTCGTGTATCCTTCGCAAGTCGCGCTAGCATTGCATTTCACGGTGCAATCCTCGACACTGCTGCACGACGTCCCTTCATATAGCTTGCCTGTATTTGCTGCATAGGCATACGCAGGGGCAAGACATTCGGGTTGCGTCAAATCGCTAGCATCGCTGCACTGCTGATCATTGATGTCGCCGATGGCGTGGGTGCCATGCATAGAACCCCATGTGTTGCCTGTTTTTTGAACGCACGGTGTACCAGCAGCAGAACAATCGTAATTTTGATTGTTAAGAAAATTGCTGTTATAAATGACATTGTTATTTGAAGGGTCATAACATCCAGGCAGTAAAGCTGCTTTATTTTTTAGAAGGTATGTTTGAGTATTTCCTGCATATTGGGTACTGGCTGCATACTGTTCACACTCAGCAGCATTAACAAAATTTGGATCCGTGTCAGGAAGTGGATTACCACTGGTTACCAATTCATACAAACACTCCACCTCCGTAGCTTTACTTGCATCGCTGCACCCTGCTACGCAATACGCCCTTGCTCCAGCTGTGCAGGAGGTCACGTAGGAAGCACCGATGTCCCCTGTGCAATCGCTTATGGTACCGTCAAAGGTTCCGCTCGTGGCGTCTACGCTGCAAGAGACTTTTAAGATATTTCCTAAATCGTCGGAGCAGCGCACTTCGTTGATTTTGGTTGCAGCAGCAGCTAAATCGGTGCTGGCCAAGTTCAACTGGATGTCTGTGCTGCTAGTGTTGTAAAAATTTTCTTTGGTCAAGGCAGCTGTTGTTATAGAATCCAATTTACCGACATCCGTAAGCTGTGCGTACTCATTGAGTTGGGTGGCGGTTGCGGTGATTGCTACTGCATTTAGATTCAAGGCACTAGCGGTCCAGGTGCCTGCTATTTGGACGCAAATCATACCTCCACTACCACAATCCTTCGAGTTAGAATTTGAATTATGGTAAGTCTCCCCATTAGCAGCATTTACACATCCTGTTGGTGCGTGTGACCAATCTTCACTACTTTGCCACGTTTTACCACTAGTAGCATCCGCCCAATCTTTACATTCGTCGGCAGTTAATGCTAAACTTGCATCAGGAAATATATTCCTGTCAGGCACTTCTACAATTGCTTCACACCCCGCCTTTGTCGCTTTACTTGCATCGGAACAGCTTCCCGTTATTTCTAACGTCTCATTCACGGCCACATTCGGTGCGCTGACATCCCCAGAGGCATCCGCGGAGAGCAGCTGCATGGCCATGTCTAGGTCCACGTTGGGGGTCCATGTGTTGCCTGCCCGTTGAACGCAACCTGCAAAATCGTCGTTATTTTGAAGTGCACAAGTTATTGAAGTTATAGCTGAATTGTATATGTATCCACCACTAGCGCCACACGAAATAATTGCTGAATTATGGAGATAACAACCTGTTGGGCGACTAGACCAAGATGGAGTGCCACAATAACTTTTACTAACACTAGTTGCGTAGGCTTCACATTCCGCTGCTGTTAACGCAAGGCTTGCATCAGGAGCGCCTGACGTGACTAATTCAATTACACCAACACACGCGGCCTGTGTCGTTTCGGTGCCGTCGCTGCATGATCCTAGGACGCCGCTTAGCACGCCCAATTCCTGCGAGGTGGCGTCGATTGCAACTAGCTGGTTGGCAAGAGGGGCTGGGCTTTGCCAGGTATGATTTGCCGCCAAACAAGCCGTTTTGTTTGCAAACGCAAGATCCGAACATCGATCTTCAAAGGCAGCTCCGAGCACATTCAGGTCCGACACGGCGGCTTGGAGGGCTACGGTTTGGATGCCCCACGTGTTGCTTGTTTTTTGGAGGCAAGGGTATGGATCCACACCTACAGTTAGATCGCAATTAATAGTTGTTGATTCTGTATTGTAAAATACATAATCATCTCTTGATACCCAACATCCAGTTTGCCTGCTGGTCCAAGCGCTACTACCACCCCAATAATATCCAGCAGCTCTGTCTCCATAATAACCAGTGGTTAAACTTTTGCCATAAGCTTCGCATTCCGTTGCATCTACAAAATTTGCATCCGTAGAAGTAAGTGCAGCTCCACTAGTGACTTCTACAAATGCCAAGCACCCCGCCTCCGTCGCCTTGCTTGCATCGGAGCAGCTTATACTACTCACCTGCAACGCATCTCCGTAGGCCCATGTGTTGCCTGTTTTTTGGATGCAAGGTCTATTATTTTGATAATCACAGGCACGATCATAAATTGATTCATCATTATAGTATAAGTGAATACCATTTCTTACACATCCAAATGGATATTCATGCCATGAGTGACCATCGCCACCCCAATAATCAACATTAGGCATTTCTTGTACCAAAGCTTCACATTCTGTAGGATTGACATACTTGGGATCCGTGACAGCAAGTCCCACCCCACTAGTCACTTCTTCATATAAACACTCCGCCTCCGTCGTCATACTTGCATTGGAACAGCTAGCAATTCCAGCCTGTATCGTAGTCGCCGTCACATTGCTTTGCAAGACGACGTTGGCAGATGCATCCAATTGCAATGTCTTGTCTATTTCGTTCATATCTGCTATGGTCGCTGTCGTTGTAAGCACAGCCGTTAGCGTAGCGGCGGACGTGTTGATTTGTGCTAATTTTTCGAGATCGGCTCCGAGCAAACGATCTTTGCTGAAACCATACTCTACAATTTGCGGTTGGGTAAACATTTGCGCAAAGATGCCCTGACCATCGTTATCAGCTGGTTGGTCAACACTTTCCCATACGATTACCACTCCATCTGGCGTTGTGGCAATGCTTGGATTTGTTTGACTATCTGCTTCGTAAGTATTCACCTGAAACTCTACTCCTACGGCTACCGCATCATTGTTGTACTGCTGAGCAAACACTCCATATTTGTTTGCATCTTCGGTTGCATCTGCCGCATCCTGTTCTTTGCTGTGCCATGTGATAAGAAAGCCATCCGATAAAGAAGCGACAGCTGGGTTTGCTTGAGTGTTGCTTGTGTATGTGTTTACTTTGAACTCTGCGCCGTTCTTTGTCCCGTCCGCATGATACATCTGAGCATACACTCCGTAATCGCTTCCATCTTGTTGATCGCTTGGCCACACAATAATAAACCCATTTGTATTCGAGGCAATTATAGGATTAACTTGACCATCTGTTGTGAGAGTATTCACTCTAAACTCATAGGCATCTGCTCCATCCGCATCCCCCGCAACATCTGCTACAGGTTTGGCAATCGGATTTCCTGACGCATCATACATTTTTGCATAGGCGCCAGAGCCACTACCATCTTGATTATAACTTTCCCACACAATAATAAATCCATTTGTATTCGAGGCAATTCTAGGATCAGATTGAAGACTTGTTGTGTATGTGTTCACCCTAAACTCATAGGCATCTGCTCCGTCAGCATCACCCGCAACGTCCGCTACAGGTTTGGCTATTGGGTTTCCTGTTGCATCGTACATCTTTGCATATACACCACGATGTGCACTATCTTGTAAGTAACTTGACCATACAACCACAAAACCTGTACCGACAGCTGCTATGGATGGATGGTCTTGGCCACTTGTTGTATACGTATTTACTAGGAACTCTGCACCGTTCTTTGTAGCATCCGCATTAAACATTTGTGCATGTATATTATAAGATCCATCTTGAAAATTTGACCATGCAACCACAAAATTACCGTTCTCTAAAACAACGACGCATGGGTTATCTTGACCATCTGTTGTTTCTGTATTTACTAGGAACTCTGCGCCGTTCTTTGTAGCATCCGCATTGTAAAGCTGAGCATAAATATCATTACCACTAGTAGCATCAACTTGGTGTTGTGATTGCCAAACCACAATAAACCCATTGGTCAAAGCTGCTACTTTTGGATACCTTTGCATATCTGCTACATGCGTATTCACTTGAAACTCTGTGCCATGTTTTTCCAGCTGCCCAATCACATGCACAATCGTACCATTGTCCGCGCCGTAGGTATACGTGCCATCGTTGACGCTATAGCCATCGCAGGTTGTCTGTGTGCTGCATTTGCTTTCGCAATCCGACGCATCCACACAAGCATCGCCTGCATATTTATTCGTACTTGTCTTGTAGCCAGCGTCCACGGTATGCAATAGATTCAAGGCAGCAGAGGCAAGCAAGGTTTCGCCGACCTGCTTCTGCATACCACCAAGGGTGCCGTTGACAGGGCCGTAGGCGTAGGTTCCATCAATAACCGTATACCCCTCACACGCCTTATCCCCACTGCAAGCCACTTCACACGCACTAGCATCCGCACAAGCGGTGCCTGCATAGCTGTCATTCGATGCCGTGTACGTATCAGGCATCTTGTTAAACATCAATCGCTGTGCATCCACGTCCTGCACCACCGCCACAGCAGCGTTCAAGGCATCGCCAGTGGTCACTTTTGCAAATCCGCCATCGGTGCCAGTGACAGCGCCGTAGCTGTAGGTGGTTGGTGCGATACTTATTTCATATAAATTACCACCTGCACTTGCACCTCCAGTCAATGTGCCATCCTCACAAAGGCCAACCCTATAATGGTCTACGACATCCATTTCAGCATAAAAAGGAGAACTAAGACCCAGAGAAGCCAAGGTAGTCCATACACATTGAGAGGAACACCCACCGCTAGTCTCGCACATATTTTCACCACAATCCGTGGCAGCTTCACATAGAGCTTGTGTTTTGTATTTCAGTTCGAGTTGATCTGCCCCATCCGCATATCCAGTATGTCTGGCATACCATGTTCCACCACCATTCCAGTCAGAACCATCCGTACAGGCACCTCCAGCATCTACAATATCTGCAATAGCAGCTTTGGCAGGAGCGTCTGTCCCGCCTGAATTTTGCAATCCCCTCATATCTAATCTTAATTTAGGAACAACACATAGACGGCTCTCCCCAGTGTCCGTGAAAACAGCACCACTTTCTATCACCGTATACCCAGCACATTCACTACCACTGCATTTCAATTTGCAATCATCTGCATCCACACAGCTGCTTCCCGCATAACTATTATTGCTAGCCTCGTACGCATAGCTCTTTGTCGTTTTCAAGGCAAGTGCCTCCAAGACATTGACGTCCGCACTCGTTACACTGGCACTGAGATCGTTTAAGATAGCCATTTGCGCTGCCGTCACACTCGTATTGCTCAAGGCGTTTAATTGCTCGACATCAGGCCCGTAATTCCAGGTACCTAAGGTCCATGCACGATTGGTCCATGTTGGAATGGTCCATGTCATGCCTGTTTTTTGAACGCAATCTAACGAACTTGAGAACGAACAAAGCTCATTTCCACCACTTTTATCTACACTCATAAAGTAAACCTTATTGCCACTATGTTGATAATGACACCCTTTCCATTGCCCCCAAGTATCTTGAACACCTTCCCAAGGATAACCATTTGCAATAGCAAACGCTTCGCAATCATTTACATCCATCCACGTGTCATCTGTATCTGAAATAGCACCAGTTGTCTTTATTTCATATGCCAAACACTCTGCCTCCGCCTTGCTAGTATCTGAGCATGTCCCAACGCAAGTAGCCTCCGTCGTCTGGCTAGCATCGCTACAAAAGCCTGTCGTCCAGACGTATGGAGTCCACGTCATGCCTGACTTTTGGATGCATATACCTAAATTAAATCCTGCCCCATCCCTGCATTCACCATTGCCATAATTAGTGTTGAAATAATAATTATTATTATTATATCGTTGTCTCATGCAACCACGTGGGTAACTCACCTCATCAACGGTTGACATTACATAACCTAGAGATTCAACATAGGTTGCGCACTCACTGGAATCGAGATAATTCGATCCAGAAGCTAGTGGGGTACCACTAGTCACTTGTATTATTTCTGCGCATTCAGCTTCTGTCGCTTTGCTAGTATCCGAGCATGTACCGACACATGTCCCAGCTGTAGTATAGCTAGCATCGCTACAAAAGCCAGCTAAACATCCTGCTTGTGTCAGTTTCAGTGGATCGTTGCAAGCCCCGCAATCCTCTTCGCTACGGGTTCGATTTTCCATGCATACGCCTACACCAACGCCATCCATTGCATGTAGCTCCAATACGGAAGCGGTGATGCGCACCGACCCTAGCTGAATGTCCGAGGTATCCAAATTCGCTTGTCGAAAATCGCCATCGCTAATCGTTACCAAATTGGAATCGGCAGTCAAGACCTTGCGGCGTACGACTTTGCGCTGACTAGTTCCACGTGCACCACCAATGGCATAGCCTGTGCCCGTGGCATTGACGTTGGCAGGGCCATAAGCATACAAAGTTCCTTGCGGGATCGCTGCGAATGCTTTATATGTCGCAACAATGGTTGTATAGGTACCATTAGGGGCACCAGAACCACTACTCGGTTGACCCCATGCTGTAATCGATCCGTCTGCTTTCATTGCAGCAAATGCAAAAGCGTTAGCAACAATAGTTGTATAGCCATTATCCGTAGGTGCACCTTCCCCACCATAATTTGTAGAATAGCCCGACCAAGCTGTAATGGATCCGTCTGCTTTCAATGCAGCAAATGCATAACCATTAGAAACAATACTTGTGTAACCATTATCGGTAGGTGCACCAGAACCACCACGGCCCCCAGTACCCCATGCGGTAATCGATCCATCATCTTTTAATCCAGCAAATGCATAATCTGTACCATATACAGACACATAACCACCATCAGTAGGAGCACCAGAACCACCCCGACCCGTATGACCCCATACGGTAATGTGGCCCGTAGTGTTTATTGCAGCAATTGCGTCAGAATTACCAACAATATTTACATAATTAGCATCTGTTGGAGCACATGTGTACGTACCATCATGTGCAGGAGTACTACAAGCACCTTTACTATAATAACCCCAAGCCGCAACAGATCCATCTGCTTTCAATGCAACAAATACTCTAGGACTAGAAAATACTTTTACGACATTAGTGAGACCATGTGGTACACATTTTACATCTGTTTCCCCATTTCCGTTCATACAACCACCATAAATCGAATCACCCCAAGCTGTGATCGATCCGTCTGCTTTTATTGCAACAAATGCCCCATGTGTAGAAATTATAGTCACATAGCCATCATCAGTAGGGGCACCTTGAGCACCTCTACTCGAAAGACCCCAAGCTGTAATGGATCCATCTGCTTTCATTGCAGCAAATACCCATTCATTAGAAAATATATTTACATAACCATTATCCGTAGGAGCACCAGAACCACCAGTAGACTCACGACCCCATGTTGTAATGTGGCCACTAGCGTTTAATGCAGCAAAAGCTGATGTGGTAGAAAATATAGTCACATAACCACCATCAGTAGGACCAACAATATCCACACCATCCCAATCTTGTTTTCCCCATGCCGTAATGGTTCCATCATCTTTTAATCCAGCAAATGCATAATCATTAGAAACGATACTTGTATAGGTACCACTGATAGGGGCACCAGAACCACCATTATCCGAATCACCCCAACTTACAACACCAGCATCAGCCTTCGGCCCTAATACCTCCGTATACCCCTCACAGCTGCTGTCCCGCGTGCAAGCCAACTGGCAGGCACTAGCATCGGCGCACGCAGAACCTGCATAGTTCTCACTACTAGCGCTAAAGTTTGCCACGTGCTCGGGGCCGTAGGCGTAGGTGGTTGTGCCATTTACCAGCGTCCCCGTATACCCCTCACACGCAACCTCGTCCGCATTGCAAGCAGTTTCACAAGCACTAGCATCCGCACATGCGGTGCCTGCATAGTTATTCGCACTATTCACGTACAGCGGAAGCGCATCCAGTAAGGACAAGTCCTCGGCAGTTGCTGTCAACCCGACCAATACCGCTGCTTCAGGCCCTGTCAAGGTGACACCGCTTAATTTCTGCAAGTCTGTTGTGTTCAAACCATTCAGCATCAATAGATCCGCATTGCTTACCGTCAATGTCCCACTTGCATCCTTCCATGCCCCAGCTTCCAACGCATCGATCGAGGCAGTGCCAATAGCGACATTGCCATCCGCGTCCAGGGTCACCACTTTGCGCGTGGCATTGGTCAATAGATTTCGATCGGCAACACTGGCAGTCAGATTCGGCAAGATATTAAAGGCGGACGGATCCAGCACCGTGAGGCCTGCTAACTTTTCTAGCTGTGCTTTGGTGACATCTTTTAATTTCTCAAAGTCCGAAGCTCCTGACAAGAGACGCACCGCATCGATGCTATTGGTAACTGACTTTGTGAGGCCTGTGCCTGTGGCATTGGCGTCCATGGCCCCGTAGGCGTAGGTTGGTGGTGCGATGGTTACTTCATATAAATCACCGCTCACACTTCCAGTCAATGTGCCATCCTCACAAACAGCAGCATACCATGAATTTATTACATCTATTTGAGCATGATAAGGAGCCGTAACACCCGCATCCGCCAGAGTAGTCCAGACGCATTGGTCGGTACAGCCGCTATCCTCACAGAAATTAGGACCACAATCCGTAGCAGCTTCACATAGAGCTTGTGTTTTGTATTTCAGTTCGAGGTTTGCACCCCCAACTTGATTTCCAGTATGTCTGACAGTATAATAGGTACCAGCAACAACACCATTGGTGCAAGCACCTCCAGCCGTTAAAATGTCTGCTATAGCAGCTTTTGCAGCATCATCTGTTTCTCCAGCATTTACTTGCAATCCTCTCATATCTAATCGTAATTTAGCATTGTCTGCACACCTGCGGTTGTCGCGGTGGGTGAAAGTAATATCACCACCTTCTGTCACCGCATACCCCTCACAAGCCTCGTCCGCTGTACAAGCCACTTCACATGCACTTGCATCTGCGCACGCGTCACCTGCATAGCTTGTATTTCCAGCAGCATAGGTCGTGATCACACAATCCTCTAGGCTGCGGCTTGCATCGGAACATTCATTTATTGCAAATCTTGACGCCTCCATCTTTGTAAAACTACTAGCAACGTCCACACTTGCATTGACCCCATAGGCATACGTTGTCTCTACATCCCACGAACGGTTTGTGAACACACCAGCATCCCATGTACGGTCCGTCCATTTCCTGTAGGTCAGCTTGCTGTAGTTGCCCATGTTGTTGCCTGTCTCGTGCAGTGTAGGAGCATCGGCAGGTGCAAACACTGTGCAGTACGTGAAACCACTAGCTACATTGTAGAAAAAGATACTCCAATCCTCTGCTGGCCCCAAGGAGACCGCAAAGTCTTCGCAGCACGTCATTCGCTCTGCATCCGTAGCTTGTGTACATGCCGTCACGCCTTGATTCGTAGAAGAGCTATAATGCGTCACGTTTGCATTTTCGGTCCATGTATTCAGGCAATCCGCTTCTGTAAAGTTAGCATCGTTACACGAGCTAACGCATGTGGTTTTTGATCCTTTCGAGGCATCCCCTGTACAATTCCCACATTCATTTTCGATCAATCCTCCATCCTCGCAAGAGTTGATGCAGTCTGCTGCTGTAGCTTTGCTTGTATCGGTGCACGTGATCAAATTGCTGTATCCAATACACGATTCATTTCGATCGCACGCTAGCTGACAAGCCATTGGACTGTCGCAAGCGGTGCCTGCATAGGCAGTTGTCGTGGCATCGTATTTGGAAATCATTTTCACAGTGCTTGTGTTCAACGTATTCACGTTCAAATCCGTACGTGTATTGCTGATCGCAGAAAAATCAGCAGCAGTCAAACCCGACACGCCACTCAATGCGTTCAATCCAGCAGTTAATGTACCAGCAGGCATGTGAAGCGTGCCTTCAATCGTCAACTTATCCAAGGTCAATCGATCGGTGCCCATGATGACGATTTTTTCAGGCTCTGGGGTGGTTAAACCAGTGCTTGTATCCAATCGAGCAACTTCCGCAGCATCCAATGTCGGGGAAATGCCGTCCATTCTTGACAAAATATCGGCAGATGCAGTTACCTGGACGCCATCCAAGGTCAAGGTTTCAAAATTCAAGTTGCTAGTTGGATGGTTCTCCAAATCCATATCTCCATGCACATTCGATACTTCCAAAAATCCAACGTCCAACGTTCCGATCGTTAAATCCAGAACAGTAATACTGCTGGCGTTCATATTATTCAACGTCAATGTCCCGTTAGAAAGGGTTAAATCGTTGAACTTTCCGCGTGCTAAATCGGTTAATCGAGTCGAGCCAGGCTGCAAGGTTTCGACTGCTTCTGTAGCTAAATGCTCAATACTTGCTAGAGCCAATCGCGCTTCGTCAATCAATTCGACAAAGGTTTCGTTGGTGGAGCACGTTGGGGGTCCGCCAGAAGTTCCAGCTACTGCTGTAAAAGTATCCGCTCCATTGGTCCCTGAAGTATCTGACAATGTTCTACCAGATAAACAAAGGTTACACATGTAATTAGCAAATGAAAATTCACCAGTAACGGTATCAGAGTTCCATGTGCCACTACAATCTGCTTCCGTATGAACATCAAGCATAGACTTATACGACGCAATACAAACTCCACCATCTGCCATTGCGTTCAAGGCTGTTTGAGAACACTGGGCTTCGGTGATGGGATTACTGATTACACCACCTGTTTCTGCTTTTGAAAATTGAATGTATTCTCCATTCGTTACACAACCTTCGTCTTCGTTTGTCATAGAATAAGAATCTGGCGAGGCAGGTACCCCCTGAACGCACGTGTTCAAGTCGTCGAGCTGCTCGTGAAGTGTTTCTTTGAGACTCGTGTAGTTACCCATTTGCGGCATGTCATTCAAACAGTGAAATTGTGCATCTGCTAGTTGATTTTGAGTATTACAACATGCTTCATCATAGTAAATATACTCTTGCCCCCAGCACTGCCTCCAATCCGATGCATGAACAAAAGGAAAAGTAGGATACCAAGTTAGGACTAGGATACACAATAAAGTATGCCGTATCATATTTATTATTAAAGGTATATGATGGTTATATATTGATATTTATTGTTTAGAAAAATTAGGTTGGGCCTAACTTATTTTTACTGCCGAATTATCGGGTTTACACAAATATATTTCACTATCATCGCTATCAATCAGCATGTGATACGTACTGCCGCTGCAAGCAGCTGAACTTTCAAAAAACGTTGCACATTTCCCAATGTCTGCACCACTTACAGTTGTCGATCCAACTTTGAAATCTCCAGAAACTTCTAAATCCACCACATCCACATTGTTATCCACACCCAAAGCAATGAAATTTTCCAAGTTATCCAATAACGCTAAATCGGATGCATCTGCTGTCAACGAATTAATGCTGTTAACCTGTGCAGAATCCACGGTAAAAGACGATAAAGCATCCAATTCAGCAGCACTAGCTGTAACTGTTTCAAACTTATTTAGCTGTGCTGCCGAGGCAGAAATACCGTTAAACTCGTTAATCTTACTGACACTCAATGCATCCAGTGTAGCTACAGTGTTAATCTCAGCGGCAGTTGCG
>Ga0114933_10002905_pt1 | contig 17186 bp, 18 predicted proteins | sample 4SBtaG_FD_89691 | JGI IMG/M metagenome (GOLD analysis project Ga0114933, IMG submission 89691) | Deep subsurface microbial communities from Kolumbo volcano to uncover new lineages of life (NeLLi) - 4SBTROV12_W25 metaG | ecosystem: Environmental > Aquatic > Marine > Volcanic | place: Kolumbo... | reverse complement strand
TTTCTTCATGAAGCTCACGTATGGCAGCATTAAGCGGTTCTTCGTTCTCATTAATACCACCCTGTGGCATCTGCCAAGCATTAACAGAGTCAATACGCTGTCCCACCCAAATTTTTCCAATACGACTAAACAACATAATTCCGGCACAAGGACGGTAGCCTTTTCCATTAGAAATTTTTTTCCTGATCTCGGAACTTATATCCATTGTAATAAGCAATTTAGTAAAATTAAAACTCTAGTACAAAAAACGTTTCGAGCTGCATTTTGTCAAATTTAATAAATAAAATCTTTATAACAATCATTATTATTTAATAGTAGATATACTATATAATGATATGCCTTTGAGTAGGTCTATAGCCCTATTTAATTGATAGTCACTAGTCTTCTTAGCTTTATTAATTTGCGGATTAGATGGTTTAGGTGCAAGTTTCTCTCCATCTCGAGCATTTCTTAAATCCTTTTCTCTTAGACGACTTTTTTTACCAGTAGTCTCTACTTTGACCTGCTGAACCTCTATATCTGGCGTAATACCAGTTTTTTGTATAGACCTTCCACTAGGGGTAAAGTAGGATGCTGTAGTCAGGCGCATAGCTCCATGTCCTGATATTGGCATAATTGTCTGCACTGAACCTTTACCAAATGATTGAGTTCCCATTATCACGGCCCTACGATGGTCTTGTAATGCTCCAGCAACAATTTCAGAGGCTGAAGCCGAACCACCATTTATCAAAACAACCATTGGTAGACCATTTATTAAGTCTCCCGACTTAGCATTAAAACGCTTCGATCCTTTATTGTTTCTTCCCCTCGTTGAAACAATTTCACCACGCTCTAGAAATGCATCGGATACTTTAATGGCCTGATGAAGTAACCCACCTGGATTACGTCTTAAATCAAGAACTAAACCATGCATATTATCATCTAATTCTTTTTTTAATTTATTAATCTCACGTGAAAGTCCACTATATGTTTTGTCATTAAACGACGTAATACGTAGATAGCCAATTTTATCCTCCGCACGCCCACGTACGGATTGTATTTGAATAATAGCACGAGTAATTACAACATCGAATGGATCTTTTCCTTCTCGACGAATAGTCAACTTAATATCTGACCCAACTCGACCGCGCATTTTATCCACTGCTTCAGCTAAATTAATACCAAGTACTGGTTTACCATCTAAATGAGTAATAAAATCCCCAGTCTCAAGCCCTGCACGAGCGGCTGGAGTATTATCTATTGGAGATACAACTCTCACAAACCCCTGTTCCATAGTAACTTCTATTCCTAAGCCCCCAAACTCTCCTCTAGTTTGAACCTTCATATCACTGTAACTGTCCTCATTTAAATAGCTTGAATGAGGGTCAAGTGATTGCAGCATTCCGTTTATAGCTGATTCAATGAGTTTTTTATCATTAGTATCCTCAACATAGAATTTTCGAACTTTCTCAAATATATCACCAAAGAGCTCTAATTGACGAAATGTTTCCCCATTTCCTGAAGCTGAAGAGATTGAGGGATAAAAAACAAATAACGTTAGAATAGTTATTTTAATTAAAAAATTATTCATTATTCACCTACTCTGTCGATACTAGCTACCATTCCTGGCAGAAGGTTTATTAATTTTTGCTTATTTCTTAAGTAAAGATAAAAATTTGGTAAAAAGTTATCTGCATAAACCAAAAATAATACTTATTACTCAAGGTAATATTTACGTTTCTTTACACCATTTATTACATCAAATACCAAAGGTTTTCCTGTAGGTAATTCGATATTAGGTATATCCTCAGGTTCATACTCTCCTATTATCACGAGAACCGCTCTCAAACTATTGCCGTGTGCAGCAACTAAAATATTCTCTCCAGAAATGACATTTGGCCAAATTTCATTTTCGAAGTAAGGACGAACCCTTTGAACTACATCTGCTAAACTTTCACCGCCAGGTGGTTTGACTTCATAACCTCTACGCCAGAGGTGTACTTGATTAGAACCATATTTCTTAGCAGTTTCCTCTTTATTAAGACCAACTAAATCGCCATAATCACGTTCCCGCAAAGCATCACTCTCTATAAAACCCCAATTACCATTATTCTTAATTTTACTGACATTGCTCCCCTTAGACTCGGCTTCAGTTAAAGCCATAAGAGCTGTTCGTCGTGCACGCTTTAAGGTAGAGGTATAAACACGATCAAGAGTTATTTTTTTTATTAAACTGCCTGCTTTCTTAGCTTCTGCTTCTCCGTTATCTGTCAAATCAACATCATGCCAACCAGTAAAACGATTCTCTAAATTCCATTGGCTTTGACCGTGACGAAGAAGTATCAAATTATTCATCATTTAATTTTATTTACCTCAATTAAAAATATTTTTATTTCAATAGTTATTAAGTACTTCTCAACAAATTTTCTTCAGGTTCTATTAACCACGATGATAGGGATGGCCCATATTAATCTGCTGAGCACGATAAATTTGTTCAATTAACAACCCCCTTACAAGCATATGTGGCCACGTCATTTTTCCCAATGAAAGCACGTAATCAGCAGACTGAAGCATCAAGGGAGAAAGACCATTAGCTCCTCCTATTATAAAAGCCATCTCTCTATGACCTAATGTACTTAATTCATTTATTAGCTGTGCAAATCCTTTGCTTGGGAGCTCTTTTCCGTGTTCATCAAGTACAACAATAAAAGCACCTTTAGGAATAGCTTTCATCAGTAATTCTGACTCCACAGTGGCAACCTTATTTACATCTATTTTTTTTCTAAGTTCTTTTTCAACTAGCGTAACCGGCCAGGCATTTATTCTTTCAAAATAATTTTTAAAAAGCATGGATTCAGGTCCTACCCTGGCCTTCCCTATTGCTATAATTGATACACGCATCTAAAGCGCCACGTCTAATTTTTTACAAATTCGTTTAAGTTTCTCTCTTGAATTTCAGTTTCCCATAACTTTTCCAAATTATAATGGGATCTTACTTCTGGTCGGAATAAATTTATAATTACATAACCAGCATCAATTAAGACCCAGTCTTTTAAATGGCGGCCTTCGCTACGAATCCCAGTTACACCAGCTTTTTTAAGTTTTGATATGAGATGATCCGTTGTTGAATCTACATGACGTGCGGAGCGACCGCTCGCTATTACCATATACTCTGCGATGTCAGTTTTACCCATTAAAGATATTACGGTTACGTCATTTGCCTGATCATCATCTAGAGACTTTTCAACTAGGTGTAATATATTTATAGCAGTATTTGGAGAAGGTTTTTCTTTTGATTTCACAATATTTCTATCCTCTTTAGTGATATTACCCCGGCTATATAATTCATTCTATGTACCTAACCAATCTTTTGATAATCGAATACTGGTTGAACTAGCAGAGTGCCAACGCAAAGGCAAAAAAGTCCAGGCTGGCAGCTCACTGGTTGCTAAACCCGCTGCACGCTCTATGGGCAAACGACTATTTCTGTAACGATGTGCTGCCATTCCCGCTAAGGCCTTAAAGTCATAGGATTCTCTAGCAAAAACCGCAATAGATACGGTGCTAAATATTTGATTCCAATGGTACCAACTGGGAATTTGCAATAAATTGTCAGATCCCATAATCCATACAAACCGTGTAGTAGAAAATTTTTGTTTAATCCTTGCAAGCGTATCGATGGTATAACGTGTACCTAGCTGCTCTTCTATAGCAGTAACACGAATCCGGGGATGTAAAGCCACTTTGTGCGCAGAGAGTAACCTTACGTTTAACGAAGCCATGCCCTTAGAACTTTTTAGAGGGTTTTGCGGTGAAACTAACCACCAAACAGCGTCAAGTTTAAGGCGTTTTAAAGCCTCTATACTAACATATAAATGCCCCTCATGGGCAGGATTAAACGAACCCCCAAGAAGTCCTATTCTTTGCTTACCAAATCCAGATACCCGTGTATTTAATAAACTCACAATTAGGGTCGCACCTGTCCTGAACCACGTACAATATACTTGTATGTAGTCAGTTGTTCGGCACCTACAGGTCCTCTCGCATGCAATCTGCCTGTGGAAATGCCAATTTCAGCACCCATTCCAAATTCACCGCCATCAGCGAACTGAGTAGAGGTATTATGCATTACTATACCGCTATCTACCTGTTCCAAAAATTGTTTTGCCACCTGGTTATCTTCGGTAATGATTGCATCTGTATGATTTGAGCCATGATAGTTGATATGATTAATAGCATCATCTATTCCTTCTACAGCTTTTATAGAAACAATAGAGTCTAAATACTCGGTGTCCCAGTCCTGTTCAGTTGCGTCTATTACTCTATTATCAATTTCTTTTGACAACTGATCACCACGAACCTCACACCCCGCATTAGTTAAATCATCTACGATGGGTCTTAATATTTTTTGGATAACTGTTTGGTCAATTAAAATAGTCTCTGTAGCACCACAGATACTAGTACGACGCATTTTAGCATTAATAATTACCGACCGCACCATCTGCAACTCAGCTTTTTCATGAACATAGGTGTGACACAAACCTTCCAGATGAGCAAAAACAGGCATACGAGCTTCATTTTGTACACGTTCTACAAGTGATTTTCCGCCCCTAGGAACTATTACATCAATAAAATGGTTCATTGCTAGCATAGCGCCCACTGCCTGGCGGTCAGTCGTTGGAGGAGCCTGCAGACAGGTTATGGGTAATCCTACAAAATTAAGCCCTTGCTGCATACATTCAAGGATTACGCCTGAAGTATGAAAGGTATCTGATCCACCACGTAATATCGCTGCATTTCCTGCTTTTAGACAAAGTCCTCCTGCATCAGCAGTTACATTAGGCCGAGATTCATAGATGATTCCTATAACACCCAGTGCAACACGCACACGTGAAATTTTTAGTCCATTAGGACGATCCCATTCATCAAGAACTAAACCAACTGGATCATCTAAAGAGGCTACTTCTTCCAATCCATGAACAATAGAGTCAATTCTTCCATTATCAAGTTTAAGACGATCAATTAACGAGTCACTTAGTCCCTTTTTTAGCCCAGCTTGTAAATCTTTTTCATTAGCAGCTAATATATCAAGACGCCTATTACTAATCTCTAGTGCTCCAGCTAATATCGCTGAATCCTTATCCTCACTCGAAGCCTGGGCAAGTATTCGACCAGCTTTCCTAGCTAAGGCTCCCATATTTAGCATTACAGACTCTATATCAACATTTTTTGTATTATTATTTGATAAAGTCATCTTCTTCACATCTTTCTCATGACATAGTAGTGAAGATTATAAATTTCATAGGCGGTTTTACCCCATTTTAGTTATTCAATAACTAACAATAATTCTTTATGTAAGGTTTACTGCCCATTCATTATATAATAAGTACTTTTTCACTTCAAAATAGCTGTGATGTTAATCTAATAATCATACTAATTGCGTATAAATTAACAAATTGCAAATAAATACACCCAAAAAATATAGCTATTATAACTTACTAATAATTAAATCATCTCTATGGATTATTTCCTCGCGCCCTCGATAGCCAAGCACCTCTTCAGTCTGATTACTCTTTAGTCCTCGAATTCGGTTTACGTCATCACTAGAATAAGCACTAAGACCACGTGCCATTTCTATACCTTTATCATTGCTTATTATAACAGGGTCACCTCTATCAAAATTACCTTCTACCCTTACGACACCAGCGGGAAGCAAGCTATTACCAGAAACCAGCGCCTTAGCAGCACCAGGATCTATATAAACTGTACCAACGGGATTTAAGCTTCCAGCTATCCAACGTTTACGTGCTGTCATAGGCTCTGCCTCCGCGACAAACCAAGTACACCTCGCGCCTTCATCAATAGAACGCAACGGTCTTTTAATTCGTCCATCACTGATCACAAGTCGACAACCAGCTTGCATAGCAATTCGCGCAGCTTCAATTTTGGTAATCATACCACCCGAGCCGTCATCATTTGATGCAGAACCAGCCATTTTTTCAATATCACTTGTAATAGAATGAACCTGATCGATATGGTTTGCATTATCTGTCTTACTAGGGTCAGCGGTATACAAACCGTCAATATCAGAAAGTATGATGCATGTATCGGCGCTTATCATCTGTGCAACTCTCGCTGCAAGTCGGTCATTATCACCAAACCTTATTTCTTCAGTTGCTACAGTGTCATTTTCATTTATTATTGGAACAACACCCAGCTTTAATAAAGTAGTAATTGTAGAACGAGCATTCAAATATCTCCTTCTATTTTCGGTGTCTTCCGTAGTTAGGAGTATTTGAGCCGCCAGTAGATTATGTCTAGCAAGGGCTTCTTGCCAAGAATGCGCCAATCGAACTTGTCCTGTAGCTGCAGCTGCCTGACTTTCTTCAAGACGCAACGCTCTATTTCTAGGACCAGCTGCTAACCCCAATATACGACGTCCAACAGCAATTGCGCCTGATGAAACTATAATAATTTCTGTTCCATTATGAAAAAGCTCCGCAGCATCCGCCACCAGCTCATCAATCCATTTAACCCGGAGATTACCTTCTTCATCAGCTAGTAAAGCAGAGCCAACTTTTATTATTAATCGTCGACTTTCATTAAGAGAAATCACTGTAACGCTCCTGTCACGGTAAAGTTTAAACTTCTGCTGTTACTGGTGTTTCCCAAGAAACCCCAGTTTTTTTTGTTTCTGTTTCTTCAACATGGTTATATATGGCTCTTAAAGTTTCAGTAACGCCATGGCCAGCGACTGCAGATATACATAAGACTTCTTGATTAGAAACTCTTTTAAGTGCTTCTGACACTTCATCAATGTCGTCTTCAATTAACGCATCAACCTTATTTAATGCTATAATTTCAGGTTTGTCCGCCAAACCACTGCCATAAGCAACTAACTCTGCACGTACAGTTTTATATGCTTCTATTGCAGCTTGTACACCTGATGTACCATCAATCAAGTGCAGAAGAACTCGACATCTTTCAACGTGCCCTAAAAACCTATCTCCTAATCCTTTACCTTCATGCGCACCTTCCACTAAACCTGGAATATCAGCCACTACAAATTCATTACCATCTGTTTCCACCACTCCTAGAACCGGATGTAAGGTTGTAAATGGATAATTAGCAATTTTTGGTGTGGCTCTACTTACCGCAGATAAGAATGTAGACTTTCCAGCATTAGGCATTCCTACTAGACCGGCATCAGCAATAAGTTTTAGACGCAACCATAACCACGCTTCCTCGCCAGGCCACCCAGTTTCGGCTCGACGTGGGGCTTGATTAATTGATGACTTAAACTGAGCGTTACCGCGACCACCATCTCCCCCATTAGCTATAATAACGCGCTGTCCTTCATAGGTTAAATCAGCTAAAATAGTTTTCTTATCTTCCGCTAGTATCTGTGTACCAACAGGCAATCTCATTACTGCATCTACACCGGACGCTCCGCTGCAATTTGCTCCCTGGCCGTCTTTTCCTCTCTGAGCTTTAAAATGTTGCTGATACCGATAGTCTATAAGAGTATTCAGCCCACCAACACATTCAAGAACTACATCACCGCCACGTCCTCCATCACCTCCGTTGGGACCTCCATAAGCAACATTTTTTTCACGACGAAAAGCCACACATCCGTTTCCCCCTGAAGCGGATTGAACGTATACTTTGGCTTCATCAAGGAACTTCATTTAAATTCAACTCCACAATTAAAAACGGAGAGATTAGTTTCCCAACCTCCCCGAAAAACCTAAGCCCTCTAATACTTTTTTTAGACAGGAGGCTGAACCGAAACAAATGCACGCCCATTACGACCTCTTGAAAAAGATACATGGCCTTCGATTAAAGCAAAAATCGTATGATCTTTACCCATGCCAACATTTTCACCTGGATGGAACTTAGTTCCTCGCTGCCTAATTATAATATTTCCGGGGATAACAACCTCACCACCGTACTTTTTTACACCTAAACGTCGACCAGCCGAATCACGACCATTTCTTGAACTACCACCTGCTTTTTTATGAGCCATCGTTAATTACTCCTGATTATCACTTTCAACAGCTGGTTTCTTAGCTGCTGGTTTCTTGGCCGCTGGTTTCTTAGCCGCTGGCTTCTTAGCTGCTGCTTTCTTAGCCGCTGGTTTCTTAGCCGCTGGCTTCTTAGCTGCTGCTTTCTTAGCCGCTGGCTTCTTAGCTGCTGGCTTCTTTTCAGCAGATGCCGTTTTAGATTTAGTTACTTTTGACTTACTAGCCTTTTTTGTGTCCGGCACATCATCTGTCGTCACTTTCGCTTTGGTAGTCTTTATAGATGTCCCCTTAGATTTACCAGTAACGTCAGTAATTTTAAGAACTGTAAGGTCTTGTCGATGGCCAATCGTACGTCTATAGCCTTTACGTCGTTTTTTCTTGAATACAATGATCTTATCACCACGGGTCTGTTCTAGTACTTCCGCACTAACAGCCGCGCCCTCAATCACTGGATTACCAACCTTACTAGACTTGTCATCGTTAAGCATCAAAACTGGAGATAAAGAAATTGTACTCCCGGCGTCTGCCGTAAGTTTTTCGACTTCTATAATATCACCGTTCTCAACACGGTATTGCTTACCGCCTGTTTTTATAACTGCATACATGCTGTTCAACCCAAATGTGTGTCATACCGTAGTGTAATAAACGATCAGTACACTAAAATTTATATATAGAATCATAATAAGAAACACCAATTTAAATTGGATTTCTTCCTGCGATCGGGACTATACGCCGCCCTACGCCACTGTCAACTATCGTTGACTTAATTCCTACCAATAATTTACCTGAAACGCAAAGGTTAATAAATGGCGGAGAGGGTGGGATTCGAACCCACGGTACGCTTGCGCGCACACCGGTTTTCGAGACCGGCACATTCAACCACTCTGCCACCTCTCCAAGATGCTATGGTTGTACGTTTAATAAAGAATAGGGCAAAGAAAAACCATGCCAATTCTATTAATGTTTCTCATAATATTAAAACAAGGAAGCATATAATTTATTATATTAAATTAAGAATATAACGTTTTAAATAGCAAGCATCAACATATAGCTATATTTAATTAATTTACCCATATATATAGTTTATTAAATATAGATTAATTGTAAAATATAAATATTTTTTCTCATATTGCGATTCGACTCTGTAGCCGATGTACAGTAAGTTACATACCTTAAAGAAATCTAAGGGATAAAAAAATGTCTAGTTTTACGCAAACTAAACACGATGATTCTAACGACATAAAAAAGCTTCGGAAAGAAGCAGGAATGTGGTTACGGTCTCTCAGGGAGAAGAGTCAGTTATCACAAAGAGAATTAGCTGATCGTGTCGATGTAGAGTATTATACTTTTATTTCACAAATTGAGGTAGGCAGAGGACGTGTTCCAACCGAACGTGTCGAGATTTGGGCAGAAGCTCTAGGAGAAGATGTTCAAACCTTCGCTAAAAGGTTGATGAGTTATTATGACCCAACCAACTATCGACTAGTTTTTCCTGACGCACCCATACACCTATCTGACTAGGAAAATTACTATATTAATGCTTAGATAAAGTCCTAGGAATAAGGAATTTAAATGTCGGTTGCGCTATTTCATAAAAACACTGATCAACCACCTAAAAAAAGATGGTGGAATAATCAGGAATTAGCGGAGTTCTATAGGGTGTCAGATATTATGGCACATGCAGGACTTAAGGTTGAATCTGAAAGCGGTGTATCTGATGAGGGTGAGCCGTGGTTTGTTTTCGTAAGGGCAGACACAGAAGAAGTGATTGCCCATTTTGCAAAAATTGATGGAGTTTTTATTGCGGTTAGTTCTGTAACCCAAGATATATATCGCGGCAGTGATGTACGTGACTTAATTAATCAGCTTCTAGAACGACACCCACTAATGACCCCGCCCTCTAACAATGGGCGTGTTGTTCTGCATCCAAGAATGGTTCTAGTAGCTTTCGTAGCTGCTGCATTTGTTGCTGCAAGTGAAGAAGTGAAAGCAAATACAATTGATGATGTATTGAGTGCTGCTTTATCAGAAAATACTAATATTAAAAACATTGTTTCCAATGAAATAATAAACACCAACGTTCCTAATTCTTATCTATATGAAAACAGTAAGATACAAAATACTGTTTCTAATGAAACAAATAACTTTAATACTCCTGATCATATGGAAGAGCAGGAAACCAATGATACCACCAAAATTATAACAAACTATGGATCTAATACCTATTCAGATATCGAAATAGGTAAACAATATGGAAATTCAATCTCTTTAATCAGTGCTGTTATTTTAGCACTTGAAATATCATCTCGCGAGACAGTATTGGCCAATTCTCAGTCCACACCTCCAGGAAATTATTCACCGGAGCTACAAGGTTTGTTTATGACTGAGTATTTGCCTGTTCCTAGCCTTTTGGAAACCGAGACTATACAAATTTTTAATAGTATGGATATTAATAGTGATTCCAGTATAGAAAATTTTGTCCAGCCCATAGATTCACTTACAGTAAAAGTTTCTTTATCTACAAAAGAGGAAACAACCAGTAGTTCTGGATCAAACTCCGAAATGCCTAGTGTCAATAGTAGTTTAGAACTAACTTTATTTAATAGTACAAAAGGTATGATTGGTTCTGATGAAATTCTCCCAAAAGCTAAATTATTTATTGATGATAATATAGAAACAAATACATATTTTTCTAAAGATTTAAATTTGGATCAAATAAATTTACCCGTAGAAAATATGTCTATAGCTGCAATAAATGTAGTGGATTTAGTAAATGAAGCTATAAAAAATGTAGACGGTGATTTTAACGAAACTTCTATAAAATATAATAAAATAATAATGCCAGAGAATATCGAATCCTATTTTTTACAAGAAGATACTGCTGTTAAATCTTGGTTATCTCTTAACCCTACATTAACTGCGCAACCGAATGATAATGATGAATCTTTAGCAGCAAAAGAGACTGCGCATAATTCGTCTAATTCGAATGTTAGTAGTTTAGAAGCATTGCCTACGCTGGACATTAAAGGACATTTACTCGACGGAGTTAAAAATCAAGAGATTTTTTTAAGTGATTCTATTGATGTGCTCCTATATCAAAGTGGTAGCTCGGTAGTAAACGGCTTTGAACTAGGAAAAGATAGAATTTGGTTTTTTCTTTCTGAAGACAAAGAATCCTATGAAAACTATCGTATTACAGAAGCTAATGATTTAATTCTTGAGTTTGGCTCTGGAGATACATTGACTTTGCTTGGCGTGCTGGAAACTGAGAATTCAAACAGCATTCTGATTTAATCCTCCGTGCCAGAGCCCTCTCACAAATTTAAGCTTTATTTAGAAAGTCAATCGTCGTTTTAATATATGTACATGCCATCATTTTAATTATTTTTTAATAAATATATTGGTGCGACTCTCTATAAAATAGTAAACTTTTATTATTATAAACATACCTTTTATAGATGGGAATATTACAATGGTAGCCATTACAATAGATGGAAAAGAATATGAATCTGATGACTTATCGGAAGATGCGAGAGCCCAGTATAATTCTATAAATGCAACCGATGCAGAAATAGCACGGATTAACCTTCAGCTAGCAATAGCGCAAACTGCGAGAAATGCCTATGCCAGAGCTTTGAGCGAATTATTACCAAAAGATGAGGATTAGAGACGCTTATTTAACGTATATTTTTTTAGTATATATAATATTAGGTTACGTTTATGCGCGTCCTTAATCATCCTTAATGTCAGTTTAAAATAATCAAATGGCATTCTCTTATATGTCTTAAAAATACTTTAGGAAGCATTGCTATATCACTATAGTACTTTTTTGATACCTGCAATGCTTACTAAAACTTAGCGATTAGAGAGATGACTGCCTGCATCTATTATCACCCTGAAGCTTACACTACGACTGGGCCTGCACTTATGGGAAGGAATGCGGCTGGTGAGTCTTTTTTGCGCGGTTTTTTGAGCTATAGCAAGGCAAAAGATTATTGGATACAGACAGAATCTCCTAGTCACATTGAGCAGTTTACTAAAACAGCAAATGTATTTAATCCTAAAAATTCTATTAATGTAGTAAATAAAAACACATTATCTCTTCTTTCGAAGCCTGGAGTAATTTACTATCCAGGACCGGGTATTGGAACTCACGCGTTTCATAGAACTTTTTTCGGTGATGACGCTTGGAGTCTATGCGGAATAACTCACACTACATCAAGTATTGGATCAATGGATGACATTACTGGACTAATTACTTCACCAGTTCATCCATGGGATGCAATCATATGCACCTCCAGTAAAGTAAAAAATAATGTTGACCAACTTCTAGAATTGCAGATTAGCTATCTAGAGAACAGATTAGGGATAAATAAAACACGGCTACCCCAGCTCCCAGTGATTCCTCTAGGTGTTCATACAGATGATTTTATTTTTACTGAAAATCAGAAGAATCATGCTAGATCTGCCCTAGGGTTAAATAAAGAAACAATTGTTGTACTTTATATGGGTCGTTTGTCTTTTCATGCTAAAGCACACCCTTTAGCATTATATCAAGCACTTGAGCTAGCGGCCAAACGAACGGGTAAAGAAGTTGTACTAATTGAGTGTGGCTGGCATCATAATGAATATATTTCCAAAGCTTATTCTGAAGCAGCTAAAAAAGTTTGTCCTAGCATACGTATCATAAACCTTGATGGAAGAAAGAAAGCAGATCGTAATCTTGCCTGGGCTAGTGCAGATATTCTGAACTCCTTAGCAGATAACATCCAAGAAACTTTTGGTATAGTTCCTATTGAGGGCATGGCCACTGGTATTCCTGTTATAGTTTCTGATTGGGACGGATATAAAGATACTGTAAGAGATGGAGTGGATGGCTTCAGAATTCCTACACTAATGCCTGAGACTGGACTAGGTAATGATTTAGCATTTCGTCATGCCCTCGGAATAGATACCTATGACATGTATTGTGGACACACTTGTAGCGTGATAGCCGTAGATATTGAGGCCACTACCCAGGCTTTTATAAAGCTTTTAGAATCTCAAGAACTAAGAAAAAAACTTGGTGCGCAAGGCCAAGAAAGAGCAAGAAAAGTATACGATTGGTCCGCAATTATTCCACAATATGAAAGTCTTTGGGCTAAACTAGCTGAAATACGCCTCTCTAAGGGACAAGAGACAAAAAAATTGCCTCACCCCTGGCCAGCACGTTCAGACCCTTTCCATATATTTTCCAGTTATCCTACCCAGTCATTGGGCCCCCAGACAATTCTATCTTTAACTGATTCCAACTGGGAAACAGCCCTAATTCGTGTTAAAGAATATAAAGAGCTAACTATGGTGAACTTTGCTAATACTGTTATACCAACTAATGATGAAATCAAAATAATCCTTAGTTTTCTTAATCAAGGGCCAAAAACTGCTGGTAATATTATTGATTCAGTAGATAATAGTCGTAAGGCATTTATTCTCCGCAGCCTTACATGGTTGGTAAAGCTAGGTATATTAAAGGTTTACAGGTGAATATACTCTTCATTCATCAGAACTTTCCCGGTCAATTTAAGTTCCTTGCTCCTAAACTCGCAGAGCTCGGACATAATATTTTTGCTCTGGCAATCAAACATAATGAAAAATTGGAAAATATAAATTTAATTTCATATGATACAAATAGAGGTACGACAGCCAATATACATCCATGGGTTTCAGATTTTGAAACTAAGGTCATTCGTGCGGATGCCTGTTTTCGAGCTGCCCTAAAACTTAAAGCTGACGGCTTCAGCCCTGAAATAATCATTTCCCATCACGGTTGGGGAGAAAGCCTTTTCCTAAAAGATGTTTGGCCACAAGCTAAACTTGGGATCTATTGTGAGTTTTACTATCAGCCTCATGGAGCTGATGTCGGCTTCGACCCAGAATTCCCCAGTGAAGATGAAGGAGAGGTATGCAGGTTACAGCTTAAAAACTTAAATAATTTATTACACTTTGAAAAAGCTGATGCAGCTATATCACCTACATATTGGCAAGCTAGTACCTTTCCAGATTACTTTCGAAATAAAATATCCATAATACATGATGGAATTGATACGAATGTCGTATGCCCTAACGCATCTGCTACCTTATCATTAAAAGATACAGATAACTCTATTATTAATCTGAAAAAAAGTGATGAAATAGTAACCTTCGTTAATAGAAACCTTGAACCCTATCGTGGTTACCATATTTTTATGCGATCGTTACCAGAGCTACTTAGAAAACGTCCCAATGCCCGTATTTTAATAGTGGGTGGTGATGGAGTAAGTTACGGTGCCAAACCTAAAAACGAACAAAAATGGAAGGATATCTTTATTAATGAAATACGCCCTAAACTTAAGGATTCAGAGTGGAAGCGTGTTCATTTTCTAGGAGTTATTCCATATGAAGTATTCATCTCACTTCTCCAAATATCAACAGCTCATGTCTATCTTACATATCCATTTATCCTTAGCTGGAGTCTTCTAGAAGCCATGTCTGCCGGCTGCTCTATTATAGCGAGCGATACCCAGCCACTGCAGGAAGCTATAGAACATAATGTGACAGGCCGCTTAGTACCTTTTTTTGATTCTAAAGTAATAACTAAAGAAATCTGCTCTCTACTTGACAACCCAGAGATGAGACACCAATTGGGAACTAAAGCAAGAAAGTTTGTCATTGATAACTATGATCTTAAAACAGTAACCTTACCAAGACAGGTAGATTGGGTTTTATCACTAAGAGAATCCTAATATGAATACAAAACTTGATAAAGTAACTACGCAATACATTGAATTTGAAGATCGTGTACGCGTACTTGGAATTACTGATGATAACCAGACCCATGAAATTTGGTTTACGAGACGTTTGCTAGATCGCTTAGTGATTGCATTATTAAGTTCACTTGAAAAGCAAAGACCAAACAAAGCAAAAAATGATATTCACATGGCATTTGATCAAGAAGTTGCAGTTACAAATTATATGCCAGAAACTCCCGTGCCAGCCTCACTAGAAGTAAGTTCATGGCTAGCAGACTCAGTTGATATTACATCTAATGAAAACGGAGTTATCTTACACTTTAAGAAAGAAAACCTATTTAAAGCTGAATTACCTTTCGAATTTGAACCTCTGAGACAGTGGTTATTTATCCTTTATAAGACTTATAAACACTCGCAATGGCCTTTGAACTCCTGGCCAGAATGGTTCCTTACATCTGAAGACAGTGACATAAAACCTACTCAAATCTACCACTGATAGAAAACTTTCACTATGAACAAAATCATAGCACTGGACAATAAAAAACACAGCAAATTAGGCTGGATAAAGCCAGATAATTATATGTTTACGTCTAAAAGCAATAGTGTTGCTCTAACAACTTATGAACTAAAAAATGCTATGATGACGTTTCCCATCGCTTTTATAGAATCAAATAGAACCTTCTCTCCAATTGCGATTTTAGGATTAAAAAAGGGTGAGAATCTATTTATTGATGAATATGGTACTTGGCTGCTCGGCTATATCCCGGTTCTATTTAGAACGTACCCAATTATATTAATTCCCCAAAAAGATGGGAAATCGGGGCTTGGGTTTATAGAAGATACTGACTTAATCGGTGATCATGAAAATATGACTCCTTTTTTCTCACAAGATGGGGAACTTTCTAATGAATTAAAGGAAATAGTTGCTCAAGGTAGTCAATCGCATAGTGCTACATTTGACAGTTTTCAGATTGGTGAAGCATTGAAAAAATATGAATTATGCGAGGAATGGCCACTTGTAGCCAACCTAAATGATGAGAAAATTGAAATAGCTGGTTTGTGGAGAATAAATCAAAAGGTATTCAAAAGTTTAGATCCAAATGCTCTTTATGAGTTAAACAACCTTAATGCTTTAACAGTTATCTATAGCCAGCTTTTATCTATGCAAAATTTTCTACTTTTTCAAAAGTTAATTAAATATAAAATTATGCGTACTAATAGGAATTTAAAACTTAAACAAGAAACTGAAGATCAAAGTATTGATCTGGGCTTTTTAAATGATGGTGACAGTATTAGTTTTGATAACCTTGAGTAGTAGTGTTTAGTTAATCTATCAACCTCCTCACTTTTTAACACAATATAGTATACCTGTTATGAGATAACCCTGGAACCACCTAACTAGAAAACAGTAATAAATGTTTCAATTTTACCCAGCGAATATTATGCCGAATTAGTGATGTTTTTTTAGTTCTGTATTAAATTCAGGATAAATCTATCTTAATTTGACAACGCTCACAGTTAAAACCCCTAGAGTAGAATTATCATTTTCCTATAAGATCTAATCTAGGATAGAAGATTATATATTCTGTGATTGTTTCAGTTGTGCTTTGTATTGTGTCTCAACAGCTAAGCGTAATAACTCAATAAAGATAACGTTTAAGTATGTGACTATGGTTATATAGCCATAAAAAAAACCCTACCCCAATTAAGGGGTAGGGCTATTTTATTTACTGTTAATAAAAAGAACTAAAGATAGTCTTAATATTAGGCATTCATATAGAAATCTGATGATACAAAGTCACCTGATGATATCGAATCAACTCCAGCAAGTTTAACAAGATTAACCACTGTGGTTTCACCGGAGCTAAGTGCCGCAGCTCCTGCATCAGCAACTACCGTAGCGGCAGCAACATAACCATCAGTACCATCCGAATAAACAATGAAGAAGGCTTCGTCTAATGAAATAGTTGATCCCATTGTCATTGCAAAGGCACCACCAGCTTCAATCGCAGTCTCAACTGCACCAGTATTTGCTAATGAGGATCCGACTAGAACAAATATGTCATCACCGGAAACAAGCGTTTCAGCTGCTGTTAGTTCTTCAACAACCATCGAAGCACCCTCACCCATAGCAGCACCAGCACCATCAATTACAACCATGCTAATATCGCCTGAAGCATCAATCGCGTCAGATACTTGAATATCAGAAGAATCAAATCTGATTACATCAGTGGCTGATGTGAAATTGTGGATAGTAACAACATTTGTATTAGCTGTCGTGGCCGTATACTCAACAGTATCCGTACCACTGCCACTAGTCAGAGTTACTACGTCACCACCAACACCAGCTACATACGAGTTAGTACCAGTACCGAGGCTCGCTGTAATCGCTACAGTTGCCGATGTGAAATCGACA
>Ga0114933_10002902_pt1 | contig 17203 bp, 12 predicted proteins | sample 4SBtaG_FD_89691 | JGI IMG/M metagenome (GOLD analysis project Ga0114933, IMG submission 89691) | Deep subsurface microbial communities from Kolumbo volcano to uncover new lineages of life (NeLLi) - 4SBTROV12_W25 metaG | ecosystem: Environmental > Aquatic > Marine > Volcanic | place: Kolumbo... | reverse complement strand
GTTGGCGTCGGTGAGGCTGTCGGTCAGCGGGTTGAAGCCGATGTCGCCGGCCAGAGCCAGCGCCGTCACGAGCTCGGGGCTGCCGATGAAGGACAGGGTCTCCGGGTTGGCGTCGTTCCGGCCTCGGAAGTTGCGGTTGAAGCTGTTGATGATGGTATTCGTGTCGCCCTTCTTGATGTCGTCCCGGCGCCACTGGCCGATGCAGGGGCCGCAGGCGTTGGCGAGCACCACGCCGCCGATGTCCTCGAAGTCACCGACCTGGCCGTCGCGGCTGATGGTCGCCATGATCTGGTCCGACCCCGGCGTGATCATGAAGCCGGCGCGGGCCTTGACCCCCTTGTCGCGGGCCTGGCGGGCGATGTCGGCGGAGCGGTCGATGTCCTCGTAGGAGGAGTTCGTGCAGGAGCCGATCAGCGCGTACTTGAGCTCGCGCGGCCAGCCCTCGGCCTCGCACTCGGCGGCCATCGCGGAGATGGGGCGAGCGCGGTCGGGGGTGTGGGGCCCGACGACGTGGGGCTCGAGGGTCGACAGGTCGATCTCGACGACCCGGTCGTAGTAGCGCTCGGGCTCGGCGAGGACCTCGGGATCGGCCCGGAGGTGCTCGGCGTACCGGTCGGCGAGGTCGGCGATCTCGGCGCGGCCGGTGGCCCGGAGGTAGTCGCCCATGCGCGCGTCGTAGGGGAAGGTGCTCGTGGTCGCGCCGTGCTCGGCGCCCATGTTGCAGATGGTGCCCTTGCCGGTGGCGGAGAGGCTGTCGCAGCCAGGCCCGAAGTACTCGACGATGTGGTTCGTGCCGCCCTTGACCGTCAGGATCTCGCAGACCTTGAGGATGACGTCCTTGGCGCTGGCCCAGCCGTTCAGCTGGCCGGTGAGGCGCACGCCGATGAAGCCCGGGTTGAGGACCTCCCAGGGCATGCCGACCATCGCGTCGACCGCGTCGGCGCCTCCGACACCCACAGCGATCATGCCGAGGCCGCCGGCGTTCACGGTGTGAGAGTCGGTGCCGATCATCAGGCCGCCGGGGAAGGCGTAGTTCTCGAGCACGACCTGGTGGATGATGCCGGCGCCGGGCTTCCAGAAGCCCAGGCCATAGCGGGCGCTGACGGAGCGGAGGAAGTCGTAGACCTCGCGGTTCTCGTCGTTGGCGACGGCCAGGTCGGCATCGCTGCCCTCGTAGGCGCGGATGAGGTGGTCGCAGTGGACGGTGGAGGGGACGGCGACCTCGGGCCGATCGGCGACCATGAACTGCAGCAGCGCCATCTGGGCGGTCGCGTCCTGCATCGCGACGCGATCCACGTTCAGGTCGAGGAAGCTCTTCTTCCGGTCGAAGCTCGCCGTCTCGGGATCGGCCAGGTGGTTGAAGAGGATCTTCTCGCCCAGGGTCAGCGCGCGACCGAGCCGGCGACGGCCGATCGCGGCGCGCTCCCCGGCACGGGCGTAGACCTTCTCGATGGCGGAAACGTCGATCATGTGCGGCTCCAAAGCAGGTGCGGCCAACTAACCGGCCCGGGTCCAACTTGATCCGCCTGGTGCCATCGGTCCAATCGGAGGTTCTGCTCGAAATCATTGACAACATCTATGTGTTGTCCATCGGCACGTGGAGTCATCACCGGGGAACGAACGTCAGAGGTTCGTTCAGGGCTGATGACCCCCGGTGATGCGTGGCGAACGAACGTCTGGGGTTCGTTCGTGCCCGATGAGCCGGCGGTGTGTCGGCGGACCGCTCGCCCACGGGGGTCTTCCACACGTCGTTGACGAACCGCCTGCCGTCCCCCCGGTCGATCCCCTCATGCGAATCCTCTCTCCCTACTCCTCCTGGCGAGACCGGCTCCTGACGCTGGGGCAGGTCCTGCTCTTCCTGACAATCCCGATCGCGGTGTGGGCGATCTTCTGGTCCGGCGAGGGCATGGGCACCCGCGGGCGGACCTTCGCCGAGTTCCCGGCTGGCGTCATCCACTGAGCGAGATCGGACCGAAACCGCCGGAAAGTGGCATGCAAGCAACAGTCTGGTACACCGAAGTCCGGTGACCGGAGGATTCGATGCGCGTCGCTCGCAGGACTCGTCCGCGCAGCCTCTCCGAGGAGGGAGTCCTGGCGCTGTACCGGGCGGCGCTCGAGCAGGTCAGCCGAGACGGCGCGGACCGGCCACGGGTGTCGATGAGCTTGGAGAAGGGGCCCTGGGAGATCGCCGCGCGGCCGATCGACGAGCTGCGGCTCGGCTTCTTCGCTCGGCACAAGGACTGGCCGCCGGTGCAGATCGAGCTGGCCTTCGACGCGCCCGTCCCCCACGCGGAGGAGCGAAGGAAGCTCTGGGCGAGGCGCCAGACCAAGAACATGAAGCAGTTCCTCGAGGCGCGGAACGCTCGCGATGAACCGCTGCGGGTGGCCGCCGGGCTTCGCCTGCTGGTCGTCGACGACGAGCCCATCATCCTCTCGTCCATGAAGCGGCTCCTGCGTCGCCACAGGGTCACGGTCGTCAGCGATCCGGTCGAGGGCCTCGCGCTGGCCCTGACGCGACCCTACGAGGGCATCCTCCTCGACCACCAGATGCCCGGCATGGACGGCACGCAGTTCGTCGCCCGGGTCATGGCTCGCTCCCCCGGCCTCGTCGCCCGCATCGCGATGATCACCGCAGCCGACTCAATCTCCCACCAGGTCGTGCCGGTCTGGTTCAAGCCGCTCCGGCCCGCGGACATCGACCGGATCCTCGAGAAGTTCGAGGCGTGGGCCGTGCCGACCGCCTGAAGCGGGTCCCCGCATCAGTGGCCGTGGCCCATTGATACCCTGAAGCATGGTTCTCGCGATGCTCGCCGCCTGTGGCTCGCGCCCTTGCGAGCGAAGTCCTCTGGAATGCGAGGAGGATTGGCAGTGCCCGACACTTGCCGAGGTCGTCGAGGACTGCTGGTGCAATGGGGACGACTGCGTCGAGAGCTGCGGTCGCGATGCGACCCGCGTCCACTGCATGGACACAGGGGGTGAGGGCTCAGCCGTCTACTACTACGACGGTGAAGGACAGCTGGTCGCCAAGGTGGAGTACACCGATGCGATCTGCAGCGAGGAGCGGCCCGATGCGGGTGGCTACCAGAAGGGCTCGCTTCCCTTGGGCTGCGACTGATCAATATCGTCGGACACCGAGGTCGACCCGGAGCCGGACACCGAGTCCGAGTCCGAGTCCGAGCAACGACGGCCCGCCTGCGCGGGAGCGAGGGTCTCGACCGGTCGTTGACGAACCCGGGACCCATGAGCGGGTCGATCCGGGCATGCGAATCTTCTCCCCCTACTCCAGCTGGCGCCACCGACTCCTGACCGTGGGGCAGGTCCTGCTCCTGTTCAGCATCCCGGTCGCGGTCTGGGCCATCTTCTGGTCAGGCGAGGGCGAGCACAGCCACGCGTGGACGAAGGCGGAGTTCCCGGCCGGCGTCTTGCCCTAGAGTGGCGATGTGTTCGCGTTCCTCCTTGGATGTCAGGTGCGGGATGTGGTCTCGGGCGAGCGGTTCGACGCGATCGTCGACGACCACGGGCTGCGCGCAACGACGTCGGGCGAGCCACTTGGGGTTCTCCTGGCCTCGTGGGGTCGGGCTGACAACGAGCAAGCGGTGCGCCCCGTCGAGCCCACGCGAAGCGAGCGTCTCGAGTGGCACCGGGACGGCCTGGTCGAGTTCTGGCGAGACACCCCGGAAGGCTTCCTGCACGGCTGCGAGATCGACGAGCCACCCCCCGGATCCGGCCCGGTTGTTCTCCGACTGAGCGTGGTCGGTGCGAGAAGGTGGGATGCCGACCGCCGGGACGCGCTGCTCGTCGCCAACGACGGTTCGCGATGGCGCTACGCGGGTCTTGCGGCCTGGGACGCGGACGGGGCCCCTCTCCGCGGCGCCATCACGGCCACCGCATCCGGCTTCGTCATCGACGCCGACGATGCAGGCGCCACCTACCCGATCGTCATCGACCCGACCCTGCGACCGGCGGGCGTTCTCAGCGGCCCCGACGGAGGCGAGCGGGACTACTTCGGCGGAAGCGTCGCTGGCGCAGGGGACGTCGACGGCGACGGATACGACGACGTGGTGATCGGCGCCCCGGGTTCTGACGACTACGGACAGCGGTCAGGCGCGGTCTACGTGTTCTTTGGCGGGACCGATGGCCTCTCGCGCGACTCGGTGGACGAGGCCTACGCCGCGAGCCCGGCGGAGTTGGAGGAATTCGGCCAGGCCGTCAGCTCCGCCGGCGACGTCAACGCCGATGGCTACGACGACCTGATCATCGGCGCTGCGGACCCGGAAGATCGCCGAGCGTTCGCGACCGTCTTGCACGGGCGCGCCGGCGGAGTTGCCAGCCAGGAGCACGTCGTTCTCTGGCCCTCCGACGTGAACGGCATGTCCACCTACAGCGAGGCCGTCGGAGGAGCCGGTGACCTCGACGGAGACGGCTTCTCAGATGTCATCGTCGGCGCCCGCTCCGCCCTGGACGTCGGCGCGGCGTACGTGTACCTGGGCAGCAGCGCCGGCGTCCTCGACGAGACGGGCCAGAGGTTGGTGGCTTCCGACAGCGACGACGGTGCCTGGTTCGGCTTCGCGGTGTCGTCCGCTGGCGATGTCAACGGCGACGGCTTCGACGACGTCCTGGTCGGCGCCCCGCACGACTCCGGGGACGAAGTCTACTCCGGCGCAGCGTACAGCTACCTCGGCGGTCCGGGTGGTTTGAGCTCAACCTCCGAGCTGAAGCTCAGCGCCGAAGACCAGGACTTCGAAGACAGCTTCGGATGGTCGGTGAGCAGCGCCGGCGATGTGAACGCGGACGGCTACGACGACGTCATCATCGGTGCCCCCTTACCGAACGACAAAGTCTGGGGCACGGGCCGCGCGCACCTGTTCCTCGGCGGAGAGTCCGGCCCGGTCCTGGACAGCGAGCGCGTCCTCACGGCTTCGGACGCCGCAGAGGGCAATCACTACGGCGAAGCCGTCGCGGGAGCAGGCGACCTCGACGGAGACGGCTTCGACGACGTCGTCGTCGGCGCACCCTGGAGGAGCAAGCGGGGCCCGGCCTACATCTACCTGGGTAGCTCGACGGGGGTCGATGCCAGCTCCGAGCGCAGCTTCAAGCCACGCTACACAACCGACGAGACCTTGTGGTTCGGGGAGGCCCTGGCCGGCGCGGGGGACGTGAACGCGGATGGTTTCGCCGATCTGGTCGTCGGCGCACCCGGCGAGGACAACGGGAGCGTCTACCTCCTCTACGGAGCGGCCTGCCTCGATCAGTGGTGGCCCGACGCCGACGGGGACGGCTGGGGCGAGAATGGCGGGCTCGTCACCGATTGCTACCCGCCTGACGGCTACGCATTGCAGGACGGCGACTGCGACGACTCGGATCCCTCGATCCACCTCGGCGCGGACGAGACAGCCGACGACGGCATCGACAGCGACTGCGATGGCGAGGACGGGACCGAGGAGCCCGGGCCCGACACGGCCCAGGAGATGGACACGGACGAAGAGGACGAAGACTCCGCCGACGACGCTGTCCCAGCCGACGACGGGCCGAAGGAGTCTTGCGAAGGCTGTTCCACCGGATTGCCTGCCGGTGCGTGGCTCCTCGCGGCTCTGATCGCGTGCCGACGACGGACGAGATGAACAAAGTGTTCTGTTCGGGCGCGTGATCAGCCCGCGGGCGGGCCCCGCTTCGACTTCGGGATGTTGTTGTACATCACCTTGTCGTAGAGCCAGTTCGGCAGCCGCTTGGTCAGCCACATGAGCGCGCCCATCTGCCAGGGCACGGTGAACTCGCCGGCCTTCGAGGTGATGGCCCCGGTCACTCGACGGGCCAGCTCGTCGCTGGAGATGAGGAAGGGCATCGGGTTCTTGTTGCCGGCGGTCATGTCCGTCTCGATGAAGCCGGGCTGCACCGTGGTGACCGTGATGCCGCGGGGCTTCAGCTCGACCCGGAGAGACTCCATGTAGGTCGACACGGCCGCCTTCGAGGCCGAGTAGCCGCCCCAGGTCGGCAGGCCTCGGAAGCCCGCCACGCTGGAGATGGCCACGATCTGCCCCCGCCCTCGCTCGAGCATGCCCTGCAGCACCGCGTCCACCGACCACACGACGCCGTTGAAGTTGACGTCCATGATCCAGGCGACCTGGGCGGCGTCGTAGCTGTCGGCGAACTCCATGCCGATGACGCCCGCGTTGGCGACGATCAGCTCGCAGGGACCGAGCTTCTCCTCGAGCGCCCCGACAGCGGCCTTCAAGGCCTCGCGGTCCGTGACATCGGCGACCGCGTACTCGGCCACCCCACCGGCGGCTCGCACGGAGTCGGCGACCTCGGCCAGCTTGCCCTCGCGCCGGGCGATGAGGCCGATGCTGTAGCCCTTCTTCGAGAGCTGGTGGGCCAGTGACGCGCCGATGCCGGCGGACGCTCCCGTGATGATGGCGTGATAGCCCAAGGCGACCTCCTGGCGGCCCCTATCTCGTCCTACTTCCTCGGTCCCTTCGCTCTGACGGAGCCCCTCGGGCGCGGGGCCGCGGCCGAGGTCTACAAGGGCATTCACCCCAGCGGGCTCGAGGTCGCCGTCAAGGTCCTCACCCACGACAAGGCGGCCACGCCCGACCTCGTCCGCAGCTTCCGAAACGAGGTCCGCGCCGTCGCCCGCCTGGACCACCCGAACGTCGTCCGTCTCTTCGAGCTCGGCGTGGTCAGCTCCCGCGAGGCCGAGGACTTCGACGGACGCTGGAAGGTCGGTGCCCCGTGGCTCGCGATGCAGCTCTGCCCCGACGGCACCCTCACGCAGCACAAGGGCGCCCTGCCCTGGCCCCACCTGAAGCGCCTGCTGCTCCAGCTGCTCGACGCCCTCGGTCACGCCCACGCCCACGGCCTGGTCCACCGCGACGTGAAGCCTGGAAACCTGCTGCTGGACGGCGACGACCTCATCCTCAGCGACTTCGGGCTGGTCGACCGGCTGCTCGAGGCCGGCACCCCTCGACCGAGCGCCGGCACCCCCGCCTACATGGCCCCCGAACAGCTGCGCGGCGAGTGGCGGAGCTTCGGCACCCAGACCGACCTCTACGCCGTCGGCGCCCTGGCCTGGACGCTCATCTCCGGCGCGCCTCCCTTCGGAAGGGCCCTCGGACCTGCGGTCGCCGGCCACCTCGAGCGCCCGGTCCCCGCCTTGCCCAGCGAGCCGACCCCCGGCCTGGACCGCTGGATCGCCTCGCTGATGGAGAAGCACCGCGAGGACCGACCCGCCAGCGCCGCCCAGGCCGCCGCGATGCTGCTTGATCTCACCGAGCCCCACGCCACGGTCATCCTGCCCGAGGACTGGTCGAAGCCGGAGACGCCCAACCGCACCGAGCTGGTCTACGCGGGCCTGGGCCTCTATGCCCTTCGCCCGCCGCCGTTGATCGGGCGCGTCGAGCACCGCGCCCGGCTCTGGGATCTGCTCGGCGAGGCCCTCGAGGGCGGCGCCCACACCCTCGTCCTCCGCGGCCCGGCGGGGGTCGGCAAGTCCCGCCTCGCGGCCTGGCTCTGCGCCCGGGCCCACGAGCTGGGCGGGCTGCGCTCGGGCAGGGCCTTCCACAGCGCCATCGCGGGACCCCGCCAGGGCTTGCGCGGCCTGGTCCGACGCCAGCTCGGCCTCTTCGATCTGGTGGGTGATGCCTTGGCCGAGGGCCGCGACCCGGTCCTGGCTGCGTGGCTCGAGGGCCGCGCTCGGGTGGGCCAGGACCAGCGCTATGCCGCGGTCGCCGGGGCGCTCTCGATGCTCACGGTCACCTGGCTGGACGACGTGCAGTGGGGCGCAGACGCTTTGGCCTATGCCCGCTGGTGCCAGGACAACCGCGTGCCGGGCCTGCGCGTCCTCACGGTTCGGGACGGCGAGGTGTCCGAGACCGTCGCCGGCCTGCTCGAGGGCCTCGACGTCCTGGAGGTCGGGCCGCTGGACGCCGCCGAGAGCGCCGAGCTGGTCCGCGGACTGCTGGGCCTGGATCCGAGCCTCGCGGCTGAGGTCCAGGAGCGCGCCGGCGGCATCCCGCTCTTCGCCGTCGAGCTGGTCGGTGACTGGGTCCGTCGAGGCCTGCTCGAGCGCGGACCCGAGGGCTGGGTGCTCAGCGGCGAGGCGCCCGACCTGCCCAGCGACGTCTACGGCATCTGGCGAGGGGCGCTGGAGCGTGTCCTCAAGGACCGCCCGGTCGACGACCGCTACGCCCTGGAGCTGGCCGCGGTCCTGGGCTCCGGCTCGGAGCTCGACGAGTGGCAGGACGCCTGCCGGATCCGGGGCCTCGCACCCACCGAGGACCTGGTCGACGTCGTGGTCCAGGGCAACCTGGCCCTGGTCGAGGCCGGCGGCGTCGAGTTCGTCCACGGCATGCTGCGCGAGTCCCTCGAGCTGGCGGCGCGACGAGGCAAGCGGCTCGGCGACCACCACTCCGCCTGCGCGGATGCCCTCGGCGGTCGACTCGGTCCCGGCATCGACGCCCGCTACGCCGACCACCTCGTCAAGGCGGGCCGCCCACTGGACGCCCTGATGCCCTCGATGATCGCCTCGAAGGCCGCCCGGGCCGCCGGCAACTTCGCCGAGAGCAAGGCGATGCTGGACCTGCACGCCCGCGCCCTGGCCGACGCGGAGATCCCGGACAACGACCCCCACTGGGGCTCCTTGACCCGGGAGCGCAGCCGCTCGGCCCTGGTCCGCGGGGACAGCCCCGAAGAGGAGCGCCTGGCCCTCGACCTGCTGGAGCGATCCCGCCGCTTCGACTGGCGGCACCACGAAGCCTTCGCCCTGCGCGAGCTCGGCACCGTCTACCATAAGCGCGGTCGCGCAGAAGAGGCCCTGGAGCTGTTGAACCAGGGCCTGGACATCGCGCTGGAGCTCGACGACGAGGGCGAAGCCGCCCGCTGCTGGTGGAACCTCGGCCTGGCCCGCCAGCGCCTCGGCAACCTGAGCGGCGCCGCCGAGATGCTGACCCGCGCCGTCCGCTTCGGACGCGCCGCCAACGACATGCTCTGCGAGGCCGGCGCACAGCTCGCCCTGGCCGACGTCTACTGCCAGACCGGGCAGCTCGGGGCGAGCGAGCGGGCGGCCCGCGGCGCCCTCGGGCTCTTCGCCCGCGAACACACCCTCCATGGCCAGGGCGGCGCCTACAACTCGCTCGGCGAGGTGGCCCGCGCCCACGGCAAGCTCGAGGTCGCCGAGGGCCGCTACCTCCAGGCCCGCAAGCACTTCCACGAGGCCCGCAGCCCCGACGAGCACGTCGCGGAGCTGAACCTCGCCCTCACCTGCACGGCGATGGGTCGCCACGCCGACGCCCTGGAGTGGCTGGACCGCTGCGATGCAGGCCTGACCAGCGCGAACTGGGAGTATCTGCGGGCCGGACTCGGCGTCTTCCGCCTGCCTTCGCTGGCCGCGCTCCAGCGCTTCGACGAGACCCGCGACGCCCTGGCCTGCGCCCGACGGGACCTGGCCGAGACGGGCTTCAAGCACACCGACTGCGTTCACGCTGCGCGCACCGCGGCCGCCACCTGTCACGAAGCCGGAGAGCACGCCCTGGCCGGAGCCCTCGAGGCCTTCGCGAAAGACCACGAGGCCGAGCTGACGTGAGGATCTTCTGCGGCATCGCCCCCGGCCTCGAGGAGGCCCTGGCCGAGGAGCTCCGGGCCCTGTCCGAGCGCCGGGTCCAGGTCGTCGAGGGCGGCGCCGAGCTGGATGGGGACCTGGTCGACGCCGCCGGGCTGGCCCTCTGGTCCCGATGCGCCGGCGAGGTCCTGGTCCGCGTCGCCGAGGTCCATGCGCCCAGCCTCGAGCACTTCCGCAAGGAGCTCCTGCGCCTTCCCTGGAAGGACTTCGTCCACCCCGGCCAGCGCACCGAGGTCCGGGTCCACGGCGGACGCCTCGGCCGCACCGACGTGGTCGCGAAGAAGGTCACCCACGCGGTGAAGGACGCCCTGCGCGGACCCCGCCGCGCCAGCCGCCCTCCGAAGCACGCGGTCGAGCTGAAGGTGCGCCTCGTGGGCAAGAAGGCCACGGTCAGCGTGGTGGCGGCTTCCGGGCTCCACAAGCGGGGCTGGCGCAAGGCCAGCGCGAAGGCGCCGATCCGCGAAAACCTCGCAAGCGCCTGCCTGATCGCAGCCGGCTGGCAACCCGGCGTGCCGCTGTACGACCCCTTCTGCGGAGCGGGCACCTTCGGCATCGAGGCCCTGCGCTGGGGCGCCGCTCCCGGCGGCGATCCACCCCCGGTGACCACCCTCCCGGCCTTTCCGAAGAAGGTCTGGAGGCGCCTGGCGGACGAGGCCCGCAAGAGCCGACCGGAGCCTTGCGACGTCCTGCTCGCGGACCGGGATCCCGGCGCCATTCGGGCGACGCGGTCCAACGCGGAGCGGGCCGGTGTGAAGCCCGAGATCCTGCAGAAGGATGTCTCCGAAGCCCTTGAAAGAAAGATGACAGGCCCTGGTCTGGCCATCATGAACCCTCCGTATGGCCGCCGCGTCGCCGAGAACGTAAAGCTCGCCGGCTTGTACCGAAGGGCCGGGAAGGCGCTTGGGGAGCAGGTTCAGGGCTGGCGAGTCGCCGCGGTCTGCCCGGACGCGGCCCTGGCCGGACACCTCGGACGGAAGATGGAGGAGATCGCGCGGTTCTCAAACGGGGGCATCCCGGTGTCCCTTTTCGTTGGAATGTCCCGCTGAACTCCGTATCTTCGGCCACGTCCTCTCCTACGGGGGAAAACGCGTCGTTTTCCCCCAGCGCCTTCGGCGCCTCCCCCTTTCCGTCGTCATGCACCCCTTCCGCCGTTCTTCCGAGGCCCTCCTCCACCCGGACGAGACCAAGCCTGCAGGGCCCGCGCTGTCGCTCTTGACCAGCGTCTGGGTCCGGCGTCGCAGCGGGCTCTTGCACGGACCGCACGGCGAGACCCTGGTCATCCTCGGCCGACCCACGAACCACGACGGGCTCATTCGGATGGTCGAGGGCATGTACAGCGGCGGGCTGGTCTTCCGGGACGGGCCGCGCCTGGAGCGCCCTGGCCACGCGAGCCTGGCCCCGCACCTCTACGAGGCGGGCCGACGCGTCGCCGACCAGTCCGCGCTGGTCTCGGAGTCGCACCGTGTGCTCATCGACGCGCCCGGCGCCCACGCCTCCGCGCGCTTCCCGCTCCGACCCGGCACCCGCGCTCTGCTGCTACGCCGCCGCGGGGTCCAGGGCGTCCCGCTCGCCGCCTTCCTCGCGCGCTACCCCGCGGACCGGCCGGACATCATCGAGGACCTCTCGGTGCTGATGGCGCTGGGCCTGCTCCGCTACCGGCGGCAGGAGGGCCTCGTCACGACCAACGCCACGGACGCCGAGGCCCAGCCGCCCCCCCGCAAGCGCACCGACATGCTCGCGCGCCGCCTGCGCCGGGACCTCGACCGCATGGAAGGGGCCGACGACTGGCACGTGCTGGGCGTGAAGCCGATGATGAGCGACGCGGTCATCGAGCGCGCCTGCGACAAGATGCTCGGCCGCTACGGTCACCTGGTCGCCGACGCGAGCATTCCGCCGATCGCGCGGGATCTCGCCCGCCTGCTCCATCACCGGGTCAGCAACGCGGTCGCCCGCATCCGACCCCACGCTCAGTCGAGCGAAGCCACGCCCTGATCGTCGGGCCGGAAGCGCTCCGGGTCGACGGTGTCCTTTCCGATCCGCAGCACGAAGTGCAGGTGCGGTCCGGTGCTGCGGCCGGTGTTGCCTGATTCGGCGATCTGCGAGGCCTTGTCGACGTCGTCGTCGGCCTCGACCATCAACTTCGAGAGGTGGCAGTAGCTCGTCTTCACGCCGTAGCCGTGGTCGAGGACCAGGTACTTGCCGTTGATGGCGTCCTCGCCCGCCACCGACACCGTGGCGTCCTGGGCGGCGTAGATCGGCGTGCCGGTGGGCACCGCGATGTCGACGCCGTTGTGCAGCTTGCGCGTGCCCAGCACCGGGTGCGTGCGGTAGCCGTAGCCGCTGGTGATCGGGCCGTCCTCGACCGGCCAGGTCAGGCTCAGCATGCGGGCCGCCCCGATGGTCGAGGCGACGATGCGGTCGCCGTCGCGCTGGGCGGATCCGGGCAGGTAGCGCCGGTGCGAGGCGTAGGCGTCGGGGTCCTCTTCGCCTGCGGAGATGGAGCGCTGGACGGCGCGCTCGCGGACGTCCTCGCCCAGGGCGTAGATCTCGAGCGTGGCCTCCGGGTTGCTCCCGAAGTGGAGCTCGTCGAGCTCGGCCAGGGCTTCGGTGCCGAGGACGACCGCGGCGGCGGTGCGGTAGGGCTCGGGGAAGGGGCCGTCGCCCACGGCGTAGGCGTCGGGGGCCTCGACGATGGCCTCGATGACGGTGGCGAACTCGTCGGAGACGCCGGTCTCGAAGCTGGCGATCAGCGAGTCCTCCCAGGTCTCCCCGGTGGCCTTGCACCAGGCCCAGTCGCCGAACCCGCCGAGCGGGGTGCGGACGAAGAGCGCGACGAGCACAATGCCGACGAGCAGCGCGTCGATCAGGCCACCGCGGGGACGCTTCATGGCAACAGCCCGTGAAAGGGCAGCCCGTGCCAGGCCGCGAGCGCACCGACGAGCAGGAGCGGGAAGGCCCAGCCCAGGCCCTTGGTCCGACGCTTGGGGACGTCCAGGCCGCCGACCACACGCTTCCAGCCTGTCCAGGCCAGCCTCCAACCGACCAGGGCGGCGACTCCCCACCCCAGCGCCATCGCGGCTTGGGGATGCCAGAGGGCCAGCTTGTCCTCGACCGCCATGCCGACGACCCAGGAGCCGGCCAGGGCCACGGGGATCCAGACCAGCGGGACGACGACGGCCTCGACGGAGAGCTTGCGCTGGTAGGACTTCCAGGCGAGCTCGGGGTCCTGGGCGGTGAGCGCCAGCGAGAAGAACAGGTAGGCGTCGACCGCCAGCTCGAGCAGCAAGGCGAGCCAGGCCGAGGGCGAGATGAATGCGTCGGGCTCGATGCCGTGAAGGCCCAGCTTCAGCGCGATGGCCGAGACCATGTGCTCGTTCATCCAGAGCAGGCCCTGGAGCAGGTGATCGTCGATGCGATCGGCGGCCAGGTGCACCCCCAGCGCCGCCACGGCGAGCTGGCCGAGGCCCACCCAGCCCGGGCGGGTGCGGCTCAACAGGGCGTCGACCTTCATCGTGAACGCGATCATGCGGGTCCTCGCTCCGACAACGCGGCAGCCTGGAAGGTTCTTACGCGCACAGGCGCAGTACGATTCCACCCGTGACGGCGATCCCGCTCGGCCCCTTCCGCATCGACTCCCCGCTCGCCGTCGGCGGCATGGGCGAGGTGTGGCGCGGCGTGCACCCGGAGCAGGGCGTCCCCGTCGCCGTCAAGGTGATCACGAACGCCCTGGCGCGGCGGGCCACCTACCTGGCGAGCTTCCGAAACGAGGTCCGCGCCGTCGCCGGCCTGGACCACCCGGGCATCGTCCTGGTCTTCGATCACGGCGAGATCCCTCTCGAGGCCGAGCGCCTGAGCGGCGGGCGCATGCTGGCCGGGAGCCCCTACCTCGTGATGGAGCTCGCGACCGGCGGCTCGATGAGCACCGCGACGGTGATCCGGACCTGGGCGGACCTGAAGGGCGCGCTGCTCGACCTGCTCGACGCCCTGGCCCACGCGCACGCCCGAGGAGTGGTGCACCGTGACCTGAAGCCCGGCAACGTCCTGGTCAGCGGGCCCGACGACACCCGACCGGGCCTGAAGCTGGCGGACTTCGGCCTGGCCCACGCCGGGGATGCCCTCGGCAAGCGCCATCGCGGCGCCAGCGGCACCCCCCGCTACATGTCGCCGGAGCAGTTCCAGGGGCGCTGGCGCGACTACGGCCCCTGGACCGATCTCTACGCCCTGGGCTGCATGGCCTGGGAGATGGCGGCGGGCCAGAGCCCCTTCCTCGGCAGCGACTACGCCGTCCTTCGCCAGGCGCACCTCTACGACGAACCGGAGCCCCTGCCCTACTCGCGCGGCCTGCCGGCGAGCTTCGACGGATGGCTCCACCGCCTGCTCGAGAAGGATCCACACCGCCGCTTCGCCTGCGCCGCAGACGCGGCCTTCGCCTTGACGCGCCTGCCCGAGCCAGCGGATCCCTCGGTTGGTCTGGCCTCGCCCAAGGCACGCGAGGCCGCGAACCTGACGGTGCCCCTGTCGCTGATGGGGCATGGCCGAAGCCTGCCGACGCACCACTGGGTCACCAGCCACGAGGGCGCGGCGATCCTGGACGAGGACATCATCGACGACGACGCGCTGGCCACGCCTCCTCCGGTCAAGCTGGCGCCGACCCGACCGCCGCCCCTGCCTCCGACGTGGCGCCACCCGGAGCCGCCGCCGCCCTCGCCGAAGCTGGTCGGCGCGGGCCTGGGCCTCTGGGGCCTGCGCAGCGTGGGCCTGGTTGGACGGGAGCAGGCCCGCGACAAGATCTGGGAGGCGCTCCGCGACGTCGCGATGACGAACAAGGCCCGAGCCGTCGTGCTTCGCGGCGCCCCCGGGATCGGCAAGTCCCGCCTGGCGCAGTGGGCCACCGAGCGGGCCGCCGAGCTCGGAGCCGCGCGGGCGCTCGAGGCCAACCACTCCCCCGGCGCGGGCAGCCGGGGCCTCGGCCGCATGCTCGCCCGCCTGACCGGATGCGAGGGCCTCTCCAACGAGGACACCCTCAAGCGGCTCGAGCGCATCCTCCGCCGCCAGGGGGTCTCCGAGGCCTGGGAGTGGCGGGCCCTGACCGACTGGATCAGCCCGGCGCCGGAGATGCACACGAGCTCCCCCGAGGAGCGCTATGCGCTGCTGAATCGGCACCTCGCGCGCCTGGACCGACCGGCGATAGTCGTCCTGGACGACTTGCAGTGGGGACGCGACGCCCTCGAGTTCGCGCGCTGGGTCCTCGACGCCCAGGAGCAGGCGCCGAACCCGGTGCTCTTGATCCTCTGCGTGCGCGACGAGGCCACCGACGCCGACACCGCCGAGATCCTAGGCCACATCATCCGCGACCCGGCATCGCGCTCCCTCGACCTGGAGCCGCTGCCCGCCGAGCTCTTCCGCCGTCTGGTCGAGGAGCTGCTGCTGCTGGACCACACCCTGGCCCGGCAGATCCGTAGCCGCGCCCACGGCAACCCGATGTTCGCGATCCAGCTCGTCGAGGACTGGGTGCGACGCGAGGTCCTGGAGGTCGGCCGAGGAGGCTTCCGACTGAAGTCCGGGGCGCGGGCGTCGATCCCCGACGACCTGCACTCGCTGTGGGACGGCCGCATCAGCGAGCTGTTGGCCAACGAAGACGAGCGCATCGCCCTGGAGCTCGCGGCCTTGCTGGGCGGCGTCATCGACGAGCAGGAGTGGCGGCTGGCGCTGAAGGAGGCCGGCCTCGACTGGCCCGAAGCGATGGCCGATGCCCTGGTGGCGCGGCGCCTGGTTCGCCTGGAGCCCGGCGGCTGGAGCTGGGCCCACCCGATGCTCCGGGAGAGCCTGGAGCGCAGCGTGCGGGACCATCGGCGCTGGTCGAAGCTGCACCACGCCTGCGCGCGCATGCTGGCGACGCTCTACGAGCTGAGCGAGCGTGGCGTCGGCGCCCGCCTGGGCAAGCACCTGGTCGCCGCCCGCCGCTTCGAGGAGGCCCTCGCGCCCCTCCGCATCGGCGCCATGCAGCGCTACGAGGGCACGGACTACCCAGGCGCCACCAGCCTGCTCCGACTGCACGCCCGCTGTTGCAAGGAGCTCGACCGCGACGCCGAGGACCCGGAGTGCGCCGAGGCCCTGCTGGTTCGTGTCCGCGTGCTGATCGGCCGAGGCCGACTCGTCGACGGCGAGACCCTGGCCGAGAACCTGGTCGAGCTGCACGGCTCGACCGAGCTCGGCGCCGCGGCCTTGTGCGAGGCCGCCATCGCCGCCTTCAAGCGCGGCGCGCTCGAGGTCCACGAGCTCAGGACCCGCCGGGCCATGGCCCTGGCGCGAAAGCTGAGCGACCGTCGGCTCGAGGCCCTCGCGATCTCGGAGATGGCCAGCTCCGCCCGGCTGAAGGGCCGCTACCGCCAGGCCATCTCGCTGGCCCGACAGGCCGCCGACATCGCCCGCGAGGAGTCGGACGCCCGCCGCCTGGCCGACGTGAACCTGCTGCTCGGCCAGGGCCACGGCGAGCTCGGCGAGCTGGACGAGGCCGTCAACTTCACCCTCGAAGCCCAGGCCGGCTACGAGCAGGTCGGCAGCCTCTTCGGCCGAGCCTCGGCGCTGAACTCGCTGGCCGACTGGCAGCGCCGCCGCGGCAACCTCGCCCAGGCCGAGGAGGGCTACCTCGAGGCGCTCGACCTGCTCCGAAAGCTGGGCAATCCGGACACCCTGGTCCCCTGCCTGAACCTGGGCATCGTGCGCCTGGAGCGGGCCCACTACGAAGGGGCGCTCGAGGCTCTGAAGACGGGGCTGCAGCTGGCCGAGCGCGGCGGTCGGCGGGCCTGGGTCGGCATCGCCTGCGCCCTGTTGCTCCCCACGGCCGCCGCCCTGGAGGACTGGCGGGCCTGGGACGAGCACCTCGAGGGCGTCAAGCGGGACCTCGTCGGCACCGGGGTCGTGGACGGCGACGTGGCCCGCGCGCTCCAGCTGGCCGGGGCGCTGGCGGGACGGGCGGCCCCCGGACGCGCCCGCACGGCGCTCGAGCTCGCCCAGGAACAGTGGCGCGGCATGGGCATGGAAGACCAGGTCGAGGCGACCCGGATCGCGCTCTCGCGACTGCGCTGAGTGCGCCCAACCCTGCTCCTGATCGGGGCCTTGCTTCTGCGCATCGGGCTCGACGCGCGCTGGCTCTTCGCCGACCCGGCGGCCTTCGTCGAGGTCGAGGAGGGCTGGAACGCGACCGTGGCCTGGATGCTGGTGCACGGCGACCTGGGGGGCGCTCTCCTGGACCTGCGTTGGAAGGAGTTCTGTGGCGGCTGCACGGTCGTGACGGTCGTCGGCGCCGGCCCGCTGGCGGTCTTCGGCGACGCGCTGTGGGCCTGGAAGCTCCAGGCCTTCGCGTGGACCGCAGGCACCACGGTCTTCGGCTGGCTGGCGCTGCGGCGCATGTTCGGGGAGACCGCTGCGGCCACGTGGGCCCTGCTCTGCGCGATCCCACCGCCGGGGCTGTCGGCCCAGGGGCTGGTGCTCTTCGGCAACCACCACGAGGTCATGCTGTTGGTGACCCTGGCGCTCTACGGCTATTCCTCGCGCAGAGCCTGGGTGGTGGGCGGCGCGGTCGGCTTC
>Ga0114933_10002900_pt1 | contig 17208 bp, 13 predicted proteins | sample 4SBtaG_FD_89691 | JGI IMG/M metagenome (GOLD analysis project Ga0114933, IMG submission 89691) | Deep subsurface microbial communities from Kolumbo volcano to uncover new lineages of life (NeLLi) - 4SBTROV12_W25 metaG | ecosystem: Environmental > Aquatic > Marine > Volcanic | place: Kolumbo... | reverse complement strand
TCATTTGAGCAAATGACGGCCTTGGACGGCCTCTGACAGATAGGCGCCCATTCACGCTGACTCAGGAATCGTATCGGGATAATGGCTAATTCTCAGCAGATGCCATCTCATATAGCCGTCATCATGGACGGCAACGGACGTTGGGCTCAACGTCAAAACCTGCCGCGCATCGAAGGGCATAGACGTGGCGTTGCCAGTGTACGTAGAACGGTCGAGGAGTGCACGCGCCTTGGAATCGAACAACTGACGCTGTACTGCTTATCGAGCGAAAATTGGAAACGACCACAATCGGAATTAGATTTCCTGATGCATCTGCTCGAGCAATACATGATCGAGGAACGCAGCACGATTATGAAGCAGGATGTGCGTGTACGTACCATTGGACGACGCTGCGGAATTCCAGAGGGCGTTCTACGTGAAATCGACAAGACGATTGAATTAAGTGCCAACAATAAAGGTACGTGCTTATGTCTTGCGATTAATTACGGTGGCCGTGGCGAAATCGTAGATGCGATCAGCAGAATTGCTCACGATGTAAAGGAAGGTCAAGTCGATCCGGAATTGCTCACCGAAGAACGAATAGGTGAGTATCTTTACACTGCTGGAATGCCGGACCCCGATTTATTGATTCGCACAAGTGGCGAGATGAGGATTAGCAACTTCCTGTTGTGGCAATTAAGCTACAGCGAAATCTGGGTGACGGAAAAGTGTTGGCCGGAATTTGAAGAGTCCGATCTACATGAAGCCATCGAGATTTATTCGGGTCGCGAACGGCGTTACGGTGGATTAACGATGCATATAGATAACGAATAACAGCGGCAATTCTCAACACACTCCAAGTTTTACAGGTAGACCATTGCTCAAGACTCGATTAATCGCTTCGACGATCATCATCGGCTTCCTGTCCGGAGTCATTTATCTTGATATTGCGCATCCGCTTGCTGGGGTTGGTGGCTTGTGGCTCGTACCGTTGTTATTGCTTGCTTCGTTGATGGCTGGCTCTGAACTTGCTGGTATGTGTGCTGAAGGAGGATTGTCTCTGAACAAGCGAATGGTGCTTGTCGGCATATTAATTGTTCAGGCCTTAACGACGGTCCCATTGCTAATGGACATTGGCAGCGGTTATCCAGCGGATTGTCCGATCGGTAGAGCAGGTTGGCCTGGGATCGGGCTAGCTGTAGCATTCGGATTGCTCATGTTGACCGAGATGATTCAGTTCCGTGAACCGGGCGGAGTGGTTGCAAAAATATGCAACGGTACACTGGTCGTTCTCTACGCCGGATTTATGCCGAGTTTCATGATCCTTATTCGTACATTTGATGGTGGTGGCGAATTGGGAATCGTAGCTTTGATTTCACTTGTCGCGATCCCGAAGATCAGTGACTCTGCTGCGTACTTCACCGGCAAGTCAATTGGAAAACACAAGTTGGCGCCAAAATTGAGTCCAGGCAAAACTGTGGAAGGCGCCATTGGCGCGATTGTCGGCGGTTGTCTGGGTGCATGGCTGTTCTTTGAAGTATTAGCACCCAAAGCTGCTCCGGCCATTTCAGACTTGGCGGTATGGAAGTGGTTGGTTTATGCCATTGTCCTTACCATTACCGGAATGCTCGGTGACTTGGCAGAATCACTTATAAAACGTGATATGCAAACGAAAGATTCAAGTTCGTGGTTACCGGGACTTGGCGGAATTTTGGATGTCATGGACTCGATCACCCTTTCTGCTGTTCCGGCGTATCTATGCTGGGTGTCCGGTTTGATGAGTTAAGCCCAAATGAATTTGGTTGCACAACAGAGGGTTTTTTAATTCCCCATCTCTCGGCAACGCCTAACCAAATAAAACAACGGCATTTAGATAACCGTCAATTCCATAGAAATACCCATATATTCGGAAAAACCCTTTACAAATCAAGTCAACAATTGAAAAGATAGTACTAGGCCCTGACAGCCAATAATTGACTTATCCTATGTCAGCTATAGTGACTTACATGAAAGACATGGAGGCCCTGAACAGGCCTCTGATCGAATCGATGGCTTTCAATTGCAAAAGTGAATTCACTACGTATTCATACCTTAATAGAATCGCGTGAGATTAACTGATTTTCGCCGCTTGTCGGTCTAAGTAGATTTCACGCTGCATATGTTTGAATCATCTCTATCATTATCCGACACGAATCATGTGCTGGCACTGTTTGGCTCACGTGATCAGAACATTCGAATGATTCGTGATAAGCTCGGCGTGGATGTTTTGCATCAGGATGGTAAGGTGCGCGTGACTGGTGAGGAGCCGTCTGTTGTCAAAGCGACGGAGGTTCTTGAGCAGTTGAAAGATCTTGTGCTGCGAAACGGTGGTGTTTCCATCGAGGACACCGAAAGATTGCTTGCCGGAATTACGGGCGATTACGGCGCGATCATGAGCACACAGATTGATGTGATCAATGCCAGCCAGAAAATACGACCACGTACGATTGGACAAGCAAAGTACATTGATGCGATTAATCGTCGGGAAGTTGTCTTCGCGCTTGGGCCGGCTGGCACGGGTAAAACCTATCTTGCTGTCGCCATGGCCGTCCAGTACTTCAAACATCAGGACGTGCGTAAGATCATCCTCGTGCGGCCAGCTGTGGAAGCAGGAGAGAGTCTCGGATTTCTTCCGGGTGACTTGCGGGCAAAGATTAATCCATACCTGCGGCCGTTACTGGATGCACTCAATACCATGCTCGATTACGACATGGTCAAGGAGCTAATCGAGAAAGACGTTATCGAGGTTGTTCCACTGGCATATATGAGAGGCCGCACACTTGATGACGCGTTTATCATTCTTGACGAAGCGCAAAATTGCAGTGTGTCGCAAATGAAAATGTTCCTTACCAGAATGGGATCCGGATCACGAATTGTCGTATCCGGCGACCCGACTCAAGTAGACCTGCCACCGAACCAAAAGAGCGGCCTTATTGATGCTGTGGACAGACTACAACTAATCGATGGTGTTGAGGTAGTAAAACTCACACGCAAGGACATCGTACGTCATCATCTCGTTCAAGAGATCGTTAATGCATACGAAACCTCGGGCAAAGGCCGGAAGAATCCTCGTTAGATGCCCGACACCTCCAGTACCTGAATAAAAAGCTATGGCCAGCGGAAACCAATCAAAACAACGAATCGAACGGACGACCGTACACGGTCTGTCACGGCGTACGCGTTGGAAGTCGCTGCGGGAATTGGCGAGTGATGGATCTGTTTGGGGGCGTGGATTCATTTGTTTGGTTTTTGTATTAATCGTCTTTGCCATCAACCGAGGGTGGCAACCGGCCTTTAGTTTTCACCAGGGCTACATTCCTCAGCGGGATGTTGTTGCGGCAACACCGTTTGAAATTGACGATCCCATTGCTACTCAACGAGCACGCATTCAGGCACGCTCACGTTCACTAAACGTCTATGAAAATGACTACACGGGATTCAATGAACATGCGCTGCAATTTATGCAGTTGGTAGGTGTTGTAAATGATGCCGAGACGTTTGACGTTCTGGACGTAGAGACATGGTCACAGTTGGTTACACGAAACAGTGCATCGAGTGACGATGAGATGGTGACGAAGCAGATGCAGGCTGTGACGATTTTCGATGTTATTCACTCGGATGAGATGATGTACACGTCGCTGCAGGAGTCGCTCTTGTCGGTTTACGACAAGATTTCACGCAATGGTGTGATTGATCGGCTTTCGCATGAACCGGAGGACGGTAGTTACGAGCGAATTCAGGTATACGATCAATCAGGATCATTTGACCAAACGCAATTTCGTATCCCTGTAGATACCGTTTTGGCTTCTTCTGTGGAAAAGCAAATTGTTGAGGATGTAACGCTTTCACTCGTCTCGAAAGGATTTCCACGATCTGATGCGGAGATCGTTACTCAGGCGTTGGGTAACTGGATTAGCTTTAATACGCTGCCCACAACGTTGACGATTAATCGTGAAATGAGCCGATCCAATCAGGAGTCGCTTGTAAACAGTGTGGAAACGCAACTGATCAGTTATCAACCCGGTGATGTTATTGCCACAGGTGGTGACCCGATTGATTACAGCGAAGTGGAGTTGCTTAGAAAAGAACATGATGCGCGCGTTTCTCAGATTGGTCTGCCGGAGTTGTTGGGCATTTCCATGGCTAACCTCGGAATGTATATCGCGTTGTTTGCAATGTCAGCTGCCTACCTTTACGTGTATGAACCACGTGTTGTGCGCCATCCGTGGCTGATGTTACGAATTCTCTTATTACTTGCCGTTGCGGTTGCGGCGATTCGATTGGTCGCTCAAGACAGTTGGCGTGCGCAACTGGTTCCGGTGGTGATGTTTGCCATGATTCTCACCATTGCATTTCGTCGGGATGTAGCGCTGCTATTGTCTATGACCTTGGCGTTAATTGTCTCAGTATCGATGGGCAACGGATTGCCGGAATTTATCATCATGGTCGCTGCAATTGCGCCTTCGACTCTTGTGCTCGGTCATATTCGAAACCGAACACGACTGACACAAGTTGGGCTGACTGCGGGTGTGATTACGATGCTCACCACCATTGGAATGGGAATCTTAACTCAGCAAACACCGGGCGTGTCTGCCAACGAATACTGGAATTCACTTCTGAATCTCGATACGTGGAATCTGACAGGGTATGTTATCGCCTTGCTGCGTGGCGCTGTGTGGTACGGGTTCTGTGTCCTACTGGCCGGTTTCTTTACCACTGGCTTGTTACCGTTAGTGGAATGGACGTTCAAGGTTTCCACTGATATCAGTCTTAAGGAACTTGGTGATCCGAAGCATCCGTTGCTTAAAGAGCTTGCGGAAAGGGCCCCCGGTACTTACAGCCATTCGTTACAAGTTGCATCACTTGCGGAGCAGGCGGCTGAGGCAATCGGTGCGAATGGACTACTGGTCAGAGTGGGTGCATACTTTCACGATATCGGCAAGATGTTTAAGCCTGAGTATTTCGCAGAGAATCAGACAGGTGCCACCGGAGACTTACATCAGCGATTGTTACCGGCGATGAGCCGTTTGGTCATAATCGCTCATGTCAAAGACGGAATCGAATTAGCCCGTGAACATCATTTGCCAACTGCCTTGATTGACTTCATTGAGCAGCATCACGGTACAACTCTGGTTGAGTACTTCTATCATCAGGCTAAATCAGCAAGTGATGCTGATCCGGACAACAACGATGTGGATGAGTCGGAATACCGATATCCGGGCAGGAAGCCACAGTCGCGCGAGGCAGCGGTCATGATGATGGCAGATGCTGTAGAGAGTGCAACGCGCGCATTGGATGAACCAGCACCGGCGCGGATCGAAAGCCTGGTACGCGATATTGCAATGAGTCGCTTATTGGATGGTGAATTTGATGAGAGTGGATTAACCCTGACAGAGCTATCGGTTATTCAGGTGAACTTGACAGGTTCTCTGCAGGCTGTAATGCATAACCGACCCAAATATCCAAGTAAGGACGAAGCTGATGAAGCTTCTGAAGAATCATCCAAACAAGAATCATCAAAACGAGCATCATCCAAACAAGAGTCATCGAAACAAGAGTCAGCATAGTTGGATTTTGCCTTGCATCGGCACAGGACTTCTGAATTGATCGACGTTCGCATCAGCAATGAACAGCAAACCCATCCGATTGATGAGAATCGCTTGATCGATGCTGTAAATCTAATCACTCATGATGCCGGAATTACTCAAGGAAGCGTTAGCCTTGCAGTGGTGGATGATCCGACGATCCACGAGCTCAACGTGCAGTATTTACAGCATGATTATCCAACCGACGTACTGAGCTTTGTGCTTGAGCGCGACGAGGCAATGCTCGATGGTGAAGTAATCGTAAGTGCTGACACAGCAGCGGAAGATGCCAAAAGTTACGGCTGGAATGCGAACGATGAGTTGCTGTTATATGTCATTCACGGTACGCTACACCTCGTTGGATTCAACGATAAGACGCCCGATGATCAGGCAGAAATGCACGAGCAAGAGGCAAAATACTTGTTGAAGTTTGGATTGCAGCATCGAATTGACCCGGCATAAGACTGGGTATCAAGGGAGATCGCTTCTAGGCATGAAATCCATTCGTCTTTTCATATGAGGCTTTAGGTGCTCACACCTGACACGCTGTCCTGGCTGATAAATCTGGATCTTCTGTTGATTCTGATCGGTGCCATTGGTTTGCGTTTGTTACAGGATTTCTCGCGGCACGACTTGCAAACTTACTGCCGCAAGAAGGGGAAACCGGATCTTTGGACGGATGTGCTTGAAAGGCATGACCGGTGCGTGCTTGCGTCTGAAACGCTATTGTCGCTGTCGTTTGCATTATTCGTTGCTTGCTGCGTGGGGATCGCGGTAACTGAAACAACGTCCAATAGCACCATGGAGAATCTGGTAAAGATTAAGACCGACGATACTGGACACCGTGCAGATGGAGGTGAAATCGGACTGGCAGCGATTTGGCTTGGAATTCTTTTGATTTCTCTCATCGTGTGGATACCTCGTGCGATTACCGGTTCATTCGCCGCTCCAGTGATATTTCACTCATGGCTCTTCTGGGTCGGATTAGCCAAGATCATGACGCCGCTAACCGTCGGAGTCGTCGGCATGCGATTTCTTGCCGTGCGTCTAAGTGGTCGGAATCTGTCAGAAGACGAAGAAGAAGAGGCATTGGAAGATGAGATTCGGTCTATTGTCACGGCAGGTATGCATGAAGGGTTATTAGAGGAAGATGCATGGGAGATGATCGAAGGTGTGATGGAACTCGACGATGTCGACGTCCAGGAAATCATGACACCACGCAGCGAGATCGATGCCATTGATATAAACACGAATTGGGATGACGTGCTGGACTACGTTGTCAAAAGTGGGCGAACACGTGTACCGGTATTCGACGGTTCACTAGATAAGATTGTTGGTGTCCTCTATGCAAAAGATCTCCTAAGCAGCCTGGCTACATCTCCGAAGAATGGTAAGCGTCAGCTTTCGAGTCTTGTGCGTGAAGCATGGTTCATTCCAACGACAAAAATCGTTGATGACCTGTTGCGTGAATTTCAGCGCAATCGCAACCATATTGCCATTGTTGTAGATGAATACAACAGCGTGTCAGGATTGGTGACCATTGAAGATGCGTTGGAGGAAATCGTTGGTGAGATTATTGACGAGCATGATAACGAATTACCACCGGAAATTACTGACAGCGTGAATGGCGTGGCCGAAGCGTCTGGTCGTGCACATCTTGATGATATTAATGAAAAGCTTGGGTTAGAGATTACCGAAAGCGATGAGATTGATACTATTGGTGGATTTGTTGTCCATCAGCTAGGTTATATCCCTGCGGTAAATGAAGTACTTACCGAACCGTCAGTGCGGATCACTGTTTTGCAGGCATCGAAACGCCGGGTGGAACGTGTCCGGATTGAACGTGTTTCAAATGGCAGCGAGTAGTTCAAGCGCGAAGTGAACAAATGGTGTTCACAAATGGAATTATCGATTCGGCGGTACCATGGCAAGCGAGAAGTCACAGGCGATAATTATCCGGCTGGTGGAATTCAGTGAATCCAGTTGCGTTGTGACCATGTTTACCCGGGACTTCGGGAAAATAGGTGCTTTGGCAAAAGGAGCTCGCCGCCCGAAAAGTCCGTTTGAGTCTGCTCTTGACCTGTTGGCCCTATGTCGAATAGTCTTCCTCCACAAATCCTCGGATGCCCTGGATTTATTGACTGAAGCGAAGCTTGAGCGGAGATTCCGCGCGGCGACTGGCAGCTTACCACACCTGTACGCAGGATATTATGTGGCAGAGTTGATTAACGAGTTGACGCATACCGGCGATCCCCATCCCGAGCTGTTCGATGTAGCGAATCAGACGATTCATGCACTCGACGCTATGGCAAGCCCGCTTCGCACGATAAGTAATTTCGAGATCAAAGCCTTACAGCTTCTTGGACATTTCCCATCCTTACGGAGTTGTTCAAGTTGTGGAGTTGATATTGAGAAAGCGAAACGTGTTCCATTTGGTCAATTGTCTGGTGGTGTTTTGTGTCCCGGTTGTCGCGTCGGTCGAACGAAGGTCATTGGCATTTCCAGTGATGTGCTGGAAACAATGATTACGCTTTCCGAAACGGCAACGGCGGATGTGAACGATGTAATTAGCCCGCGAGTTTTGGGGGAACTTCGTGGCTTACTGAATAACTACATCGCCCATCTGTTAGGAAAACGACCCCGCCTTCACAAATTCATGTCGCAAATGGCGACCGCTGATGCAGCGAAGGCTTAAGAACAAAAACAGCGTCTGGCTAATGCCCGACACGGACAAGGATGTCCTAAATGCAATACACGTGGAAATGGGCAAGGATGCTCATTGTCTTGATACTGATCGCTATCCCGATTGGCTGTACAACCAGTGTTCGGACGTCTGACGAATTACTTGGCGTGACAGATCTGGATGCAGCTTATCAGCATGCCCGTAAACAGGATCCACCGGCATCTTACGCGGCGAAAAAAGAAGCTGAAAAATCTCCCGGTGACTACCTCGACATGGCATTCAGCGTGTTTGATACACCAGAAACTGCGGAGCAAAAAGAGGCAAGCGAACAATTCCAACTGGCAGAACTTGCGTTTAACCGTGCCACGCAATACCGAGACAACAGTCGTGGCAGATCTTCCGATTTGCGACTGGCTGGACAGCATTTCCAAACCGCTGCGGAAACCTATATTGGGGCTGCAAAGTTATGGAAAGAATCTGCCCTGGAAGAAGATGCTCTGTTTATGGCGGGTGAAGCATATTTCTTCATCGATTACTACGAAGATGCGATTAATCAATACTCTGCCTTAATCAAGAAATATCCAAACACCAGACACTTGGACCGCGCGCAGCAGAAGAGATTTGCCGTTGCAAAATACTGGCTGGACGCAGAGATCGATAACCCGACTGGTTTCTTTAACATGAATCTCTTTGATCATTCGATGCCGCTTCACGAGCGATTGTCCAAGGCGATTAATATCCTGGATCGAATGAGATTTCAGGATCCGACCGGCGCGCTGTCTGACGATGCAACGATGCTTGTTGGTCAGACATATTTCAATCTGAAAGACTATTCGAAAGCTGATATTTACTTTGCAGACCTCGTGAAAATGTTTCCCAGTAGTGAACATCAATTCAATGCACACGTGCTGGGCATGCAATGCAAGCTCAAGCTGTACATGGGTGCGGAATACTCGGCTGTTCCGCTAGAGACTGCGGACGAATATTTAAGCCAGATACGTCGACTGTTTCCACAAAAACGCAAACAGCAACGCGATCGTCTCGATCGGTTTGCAGCCGAGATTCGATATAAGAAAGCCGAACGTGAGTGGTTTGTATCCCAGTATTACGAAACGAAAAAAGAATACCGTGCAGCTCGGTTTTATTTGAATGAGCTGGCGACGAATTATAGTGATACGCCATATGGAAACCGAGCAATCGCACGGCTTAATTCCATTCGTCGCTTCCCGGGTAAACCGTCTCAAGAAATGGAGTGGCTTGTTGAGTTATTCCCAGAAGAAGAAAAAGCAAAACCGCTAATCGCTGCTGAATCAAATGACGCAACACTTCGTTAAGTGACGTCAGAGCAAATCGATATGATTTCAAAACTCAATATCCCGATCAGATCATCACAAAGAGTATTGATAATCCTGTGCGCGATTTCGATTTGTGGGTGTCAGGGATATAAATTGGGATCTTTGGATTTGTATCGTCCGGATATTCGCACGGTATATGTTCCGATGATCCAATCCGACAGTTACCGCAAGGGTCTTGGAGAGCAATTGACAGAAGCAGTGGTGAAGGAAATCGAAGCTAAAACACCCTACAAAGTAGTTGGTAGGGAGAAAGCCGACACGATTTTAGAAGTACGACTGGTTGATGAGCGAAAATGGGTTATCGCGGAAGATGCCTATGACCAGGCTCGCGACGTTTCAACTGAACTAAGAGCCCAAATTTCCTGGATTGATCGTCAGGGGCAACAGCTCATGCAGCGCAGCGCGACGGAACTTCCGAATGCGTCGCTGGAAATCGTAGAATCTTCCGGGTTCGTACCCGAAGGTGGTCAGTCCCTCGTCAGTGCACATCAGGATGTAATTCAAAAGCTCGCAAAGCAAATCGTAGCTCAGATGGAATTACCCTGGTAAGCGGTCTTCTGGACCGTGTGTCTGCCGCGTTGCCAGGTATACCTCCAATGCATGTTTTACGGCCAGAACATCGTGAACGCGGATTACGTGTATACCCTGCTCTGCGAGTGCGATTGCCGCACCAGCGGTGCCCGGCATTCGGTCGCTTTCCTTGTCTTGCATAACATGCGCAATGAAGCCCTTGCGACTGTGCCCAACGAGAATCGGGCAACCTAGCTGGAGAAACTGAAAGCAGTTTTGCATGAGGGTCAGGTTATGGTCATGTGTCTTGCCAAATCCAATGCCCGGATCCAGACAGATATTTTCATGCCTAATGCCGGCTTCAAGAAGCCTATCTCGCCGGTCTCTTAGGTAACCATGGATATCACTCACGACATTATCGTAGGACGGATTATCCTGCATGTTCTGAGGATTGCCCTGCATATGCATGGCGCAAATACCTGCTCCTGTCTCTGTCGCAATGCGAATCATATCCGGATCGCCTTCCAATCCGGTTACATCATTTATGATCTCGGCGCCTGCCTCCATGGCGGCGGCAGCAACGACAGCTTTGGATGTGTCGATCGATACAGGGACATCTGTCAGCGTCACAACCTGTTCGATGACAGGGATTACTCGATTCAACTCCTCATCGATGCTTACCGGTTCTGAGTACGGTCGTGTGCTCTCGCCTCCGATATCGATAATCGCAGCACCGGCGTTCGATAAATGCATCGCTTGTTCGACAGCCCGATCAAGGCTGTTAAATGACCCACCATCTGAAAAGCTATCGGGAGTGGTATTGAGGATTCCCATCAACTTTGGGCAATTGTCCAGTTCAATTCGCTTTGTTTTTAGCTGCCAATACATATGTCGTGATTTGTTGCTCAATGACGCAGTTGCTCAGTTGTGACGCATACCGCGTCACGCTCCATTTCAATATCCCATCGCCTGTTGATCTGACTAAATCACTATAGCTATGATTGGCCGGATTTGATAATTCTCCCTCCATAGTCTTGGCAAAAACCACGAGGATATGGATGAACAGTCCAATAGAAGAAATAGCAGCGGACGATGACTTCCTTAACGGAATTGATGGATGGCGACCATTTTTACTTGCGCTGGGAGATGCATTTTCAGAAGTCCTTTCTGATCAAACAAGCTCACCGGTAACAGTCGAGTTGCAATTCAGTGGTTCACGTGTGCTGTCGCAATATGCGCTTTCGTTAAAGCCTCCAACGTTTTTACACATGCTGGAGATGGATCGAGGTGATAACTGGTTCGTCAACATCGAGTTACCGGTGATCTACTCTATTCTCAACGGTGTGCTTGGTTCCTCGGATGCTGAATCGGTTCACCCGGATCGTGATCCGACTAACGTGGAAATCCAACTTGCCGAGAGAGCTATCGCCGCTGTCCTTCAGTCACTTTTAGATCGTTGGGGGCGTGTGGACCACCTTGCAATGCTCAAGGAGAGTGTCCTTGATGATGTAGCGTCACTGCATGAGCCGCCGGCTCAGATTATTGAAGTAGTGCAGGTGGATTTTAAGGTGCACGTTGGATTAACTGTTGGGTTAATCAATATCTCGATTCCAAAGCAAGCAGTCGTAAGTGCCGCTTCAGGAATTGCCCAGCTCCAAAACCTGGTGCGATTCGATACAGCCCACGATGTCAATGCTCCGAGCCGGACACTGGCAATCAATGCTTGCCTCAAGCCGTTTAAGATTACCACTGAAACGTTAGCAAATCTAAAGCTTGGCGATGTCATATTATCCGAACAATCGGTAGAAGAACCAATCGAGATCTACGTGGATGATGAACGATTATTCCTTGCTGAGCCCGTATCGCTAGAAGGAAAAAAAGCTGCTCGGATTCTCAGCCGAGAATCAATGCTTGAATAGCACTCGCCACTGCATTACGGTTACCGTACATGTCCGTCGCCGATGGCGATGTACTTATAGCTGGTCAATTCCTTCAAACCACATGGTCCACGTGCATGGAATTTGTCGGTGCTGATACCGATTTCCGCTCCGAGTCCGAATTCCCCGCCGTCATTGAATCGAGTACTCGCGTTCACCATTACAGCGGAGCTATCAACAGCCTTAGTAAAGTAATCTGCTGAGTCTTCAGATGATGTAACGATTGCATCGGTATGGTGGGAGCCAAAAGAATTGATGTGTTCTACAGCCTCTTTCAGTGAGTCGACCGTCTTTATAGAAATGACCGGGCCGAGAAACTCTGACTTGTAATCCGAATCACTCGCCTCTATTGCCGTTTCAACTAGGGAGCACGTGACGTGATCTCCACGAATCTCAATTTCATGTTCAGCAAGTGCAGCGGTAATTTGAGGAATAGCTTGATCCGCAATACTTCTGTGTACCAACAGTGATTCGCACGCGTTACAGACACCCATTCGCTGGCATTTGGAATTTACGACGATCTTCTCAGCGACGTTGAGATCAGCGGTTTCATCCACGTAGACGTGGCAATTTCCTTCGAAGTGCTTGATAACCGGCATCGTAGCTTCATCTGCGACTCGTCGGATGAGCCCTTCGCCACCGCGAGGGATTGCTACATCGATAAAGTCATTGAGTCGAAGGAAATGTCCGACAGCGTCACGGTCGGTCGTTGATACTAGCTGAACAGCATCGGTGGGAATGTCGTTTTCAGCAGCAACACCGGAAATTAAATCGACAATCGCCCGACTTGAATGTGCAGCCTCCTTACCGCCTCGTAGGATCACGGCATTGCCACTTTTGATACAAATGGCTGCTGCGTCTGCCGTGACGTTGGGTCGGGATTCATAAATGAAAAAGACGACACCCAGTGGTACACGTACTTGTTTTACATCGAGTCCGTTGGGACGTACGGTAGACGAGATTACTTCACCAATCGGATCAGGTAGATCAGCAATTTCCTCTAATGCGGTTGCAATCCCTTCGATTCTCTCGGCGTTAAGTCGCAGTCGGTCAATTTGAGCATCGGTTAAATTAAACTGCGGTGCTGCTTCGATGTCACGAGTATTTGCCTGGAGAATTACCTGATTTCCATCGCGTAATGCACTTGCTGCTGCACGCAGCCAGTTGTTCCGAGATTCCGTGCTGCAAAGCTGCAGTTCACTAGCAGCCCGTTTTGCTTTGGCGGCTGTGTCATGACAGTATTGCTGTAGGTCAGTTTGTTGCTCAGTGGCCATCTGCGGCATGGATCCTGTTTCAGTTTGACGTGGCATATCCTACGGCTTGCGTTACACACCTGATCATTGGCAGCATCTAAGTAGCTGGCAAGGGTGGCAGTTCCTGTTCCAGTTGTCCTTTGACCTTGGGCAGTAGTAACAGGCACTCGATGACCATCCAAAATTGCAGGCACAGTGCACCAACACCGATGGTCCCAAGCAGTGTATTTGGTTCACTACCGCTGATCCAACCCGCTTGTCCATCAAACAACTGCCAGCACAAAGCCCATGCAGGCATGATTAGCATAATGACCATTGGAATGGCTGCAAACCAGATTGGCAGATTGCGCCGCCACAGGTAGAAGACTATGACCATGAAGGCCAGACCGGCAAGTAATTGATTGGTTGCACCAAACAGCGGCCAGAGGATAAGACCACCGGTGCCGTAGTCTTTACCGGGGGCTGGAATCATCGCCATGGCACCGCCTAGCAACACGGCAGTTGCCGTAGCAGCGTATTTATTTGATAGCGGGGAGGAGTTCTTAAACCGCAAGCTCTTACCGAGTTCCTGGATTACATAGCGTTGCAGTCTGGTTGCAGTATCGAGTGTTGTGGCCGCAAAACTTGCCACTAGCACTGCAACGATACCAGTTGCCATTTCCAGTGAAATTCCCAGGCTGTTTATGAAATTAGCACCGCCGTCGACAAATGCTCCGACCTTTTGCGGAAGACCAAACGCTGCCCAATTTCCACCTGGATCATACTTCGTATGCCATGCTGCGATCCCCTCTAGTCGTGAAGCACCCTCCCCGACGCCCATGCCGACGCCTGCACAACATGCAAGGATGACAATGACTGCGAGAGCACCTTCAAGGAGCATGGCACCATAGCCGACATACTGAGCGTCGAGTTCGGATTCAACTTGCTTGCTCGACGTTCCGCTTGAGACTAGGCAGTGGAAGCCGCTAATGGCACCACAGGCAATGGTGATAAACAGGAATGGCCAAATCGGTGGTGCACCTGCCGGTGGTGATTCTGCAATGGCTGGTGCACTTTTCATCAAGTCGGCTTGCCCTGTAGCCCCCGCTACGATCAGACCACCGACGAGTAACACGAGGGCGACAATCAACTGATGGCTATTGATATAGTCTCGCGGTTGAAGGAGTGTCCAAACCGGCATGACTGAAGCAACAAAGCAATACGTCATGAGAATGATCGTCCACACCACGACGGGATTTCCAACGGTAAACAACGGCGCAACTGCATTTGGATTGGCGGCATCCGGTGCAATTCCGAACACCGGTGTATTGAGATGATGGACGCCGAGATAAATTGCCAGGTACAGGATTCCGAGTGCTGCCAGCGATGGAACCAACAGGCTGCCGCCCTTCTTGTAGACCCAGAACCCAATCGCGATAGCGATCGGTATTTCAATCCACACGGATAATACCGATTCAGGATAGACCTTGAAGATTACCGCGATCACCAAGCCAAAAATGGCGAGGACTACGGTAAGTGCCGCGAACAGAATCAAGAGAAACAAGAGTCTTGCTCTTGGATTGATTAATCTCCCGGCAACTTCTCCAACGGTTTGTCCTCGATTTCTAAGTGACACGACCAGTGCACCAAAGTCGTGTACTGCACCGATAAAAATTGAACCGAGCACCACCCAGATTAATGCTGGTAACCATCCCCAAAACACGGCGATGGCTGGGCCAACGATCGGTCCTGTGCCGGCGATGCTGGTGAAATGATGTCCAAAAATGACTTCTTTTTTTGTTGGTACGAAGTCGACGTCATCGCGAAGTTGTTTACTCGGGACTTCAGCTTCCTTATCCAGTCCGAAAATCTTCTGGGCTAACCACTTTCCGTATGTGTGGTAGGCGACGATAAATCCGACAAACGCGCCAATTGCGATTAAGAGCGTAGACATAATCTGGTTATTCGTGGGGGATGTTAAAGACGTGTTCGCAGTTTATTAGTGTAATCCACACTTTCAATCCTTACACATCTACTACTGATTTAGAGTGCTTCTTCCTATAATACCGGTTTCCCAATTGGCAGCAAAAACGTGTGTGCGTGCTGTCATTCGGGTCTGATTAGGTATCAATGCAAGGAATATCACGCAGTGGCAGAACATGTTGTCATCATTGGAAGCGGTCCGGCCGGATGGACGTCAGCAATTTACGCATCACGGGCGAGCTTGAATCCGCTTGTATTTGAAGGTGCTATTACCGAAGAGAACCGGATGAGAGGTACTTTGCCGCTTGGGCAACTTGCATTAACGACGGAAGTTGAGAACTACCCGGGCTTTCCGGCAGGCGATCTGGAAGGATATCTTGATAACTCGCTTGATAGCACCCGCCGTATGATGATGGCACCCCATCAGAAGGAAGGTGTGAGTGGACCGGAATTGATGGAATTAATGCGACAGCAGGCCATTAATTTTGGCACGCGAGTAAAAACAGACGATATTGTTGATGTCGATCTTGATTCAACGCCGTTTAAGCTGACATCGTTATCCGGTGAAGTTACAGAAGCTCACACCGTGATTATCGCAACGGGTGCGAGTGCTAACTATCTCGGACTCGATTCCGAAGAACGATTTAAGAATCGTGGCGTGAGTGCTTGTGCCGTCTGTGACGGGGCGTTGCCGCGTTTTCGCGATAAGCCAATGATCGTCGTCGGTGGTGGCGACTCTGCTGTGGAAGAAGCAGATTACTTATCGAAGTTTGCATCACAGGTGCATCTTATCCATCGACGCGATGAGCTACGTGCTTCTAAAATCATGGCACAACGAGCAATCGACAATGAGAAGATTACTATCGAGTGGAACTCAGTTGTTACCGAGGTTCTTGGCAATGACGACGAGGGTGTGACCGGTGCAACACTTGAAAGCACGACAGATGGCTCAAGTCGAGATATGGATGCTTCCGGTTTCTTCGTTGCAATTGGTCACACGCCAAACACGGGTTTCCTCAATGGAAAGCTCGACATGAACGAAAAAGGTTACATCACATGGACACAACCACACCGCACCAATACGAGTATTGAAGGTGTGTTTGCTGCTGGTGATGTGGCAGATGATTACTATCGACAGGCTATTACAGCTGCCGGTACCGGTTGCCAGGCTGCTCTGGATGCAGAGCGTTATCTTGCATCAAAGGGTCTGTAATCTGCATTGAGTTTTTGGCTCAAAAGACCACAATCATCGATACAGACTGTAAGGCGGACAGTACACATTTAAGAGTGATAGGGACACGAAATGTCAAACGGGTCAGATAGAGTTGCAAAAGAACGAGAGATGCTCCTTTCCGTGCAGGATGCAGGTGCAGTTGGCAAGCTAGGCACATACACGCGACTTTCTGGTCCGGGCTGGCTGCAGAGTGCTATTACCCTCGGTGGTGGTTCTCTGTCCGGTGCGCTATTTCTTGGTGTACTCGGCGGCACAAACATGTTGTGGCTGCAATTGGTTGCAATCCTCATGGGTGTCGTCATGTTGAGTGCGATCAGTTACGTGACGCTTTCAACCGGGAAACGTCCGTTTCCATTAATCAATCAACATATTAATCCGGCACTGGGTTGGGGCTGGCTGCTTGCCACCATTACCGCCAATATGATTTGGTGTATGCCTCAATTTGCACTGTGTTTTGAAGCCTTGGAAAAGAACCTCATCGGGTTTGGTAACACAGATACATATAAGGAAGCGGTTGAGGGCGGTGACAAGATGTACGGCTACAAAGTCAGTATTTCCGTTGTGTTGCTGGCGATCGCAGGGTTTATCGTCTATTTAAGTAGCCAGCAAGGAAAAGCGGCAAAGGCGTTTGACTGGCTTTTGAAGATCATGGTGGCCATTGTCGTTCTTTC
>Ga0114933_10002899_pt1 | contig 17210 bp, 13 predicted proteins | sample 4SBtaG_FD_89691 | JGI IMG/M metagenome (GOLD analysis project Ga0114933, IMG submission 89691) | Deep subsurface microbial communities from Kolumbo volcano to uncover new lineages of life (NeLLi) - 4SBTROV12_W25 metaG | ecosystem: Environmental > Aquatic > Marine > Volcanic | place: Kolumbo... | reverse complement strand
TGCCAGAGGTCACCTTGCCAAAGACGGCATAGCCCCAACCGCGAGGGTTTTTATCGGTATGATTTAAAAAATGATTGTCGGCGGTATTTATAAAAAATTGTGCAGTCGCTGAATGAGGATCGTTAGTGCGGGCCATTGCTAACGTCCCAACCAAATTCTGCAATCCGTTATCAGCTTCATTTTGGATAGGGTCATTTGTATCTTTCTTTTTCAAACCAGGTTCAAAGCCTCCACCTTGGATCATGAAACCCTCAATTACCCGATGAAAAATTGTACCGTCATAAAAACCGGCTTTAGCATAATTTAGAAAATTTTCTACCGACGCCGGCGCCTCTTTAGCCGCAAGTTCAACTTCAATAACGCCCAAGCTAGTTGTTATTTTCACGCGCTTACTCCCCTCTGCCGCATGGGCCCCCATTGCAAACAAGACCATCGCAAGGGTCACCATAGCGGTAATAATTTGTTTAAACATAAAACTCTTTCTCTAACATTTTAACTAGTTTTTTCATTGGGTTACCAATTTTTGGCATCCGCCAAATTCCTCCTGCAGAGACTATGTCATCGCGTTTACAACTCGCAACCACGAAAGGTAGTACTAGATTTTAGGCACCATAATTTACAACTTCAACTTGTTAAAATGCACGAGGGAATTTACTTTAAAGACCGTAAAGGGCGCGCGCATTATCCTCTAATATTTTTGTAGCCACCTCGGCGGACACCTTCCCATCGGAACTTAATTTGCGAAGGGCCTCAATTTCGGTTGAGGTGTCAGCATGGCCATAATCTGTACCAACAACTAATTGCGTTTCGCCGGAATACTTCAAAACATAATCAATATCATCAGTAACCTGGCATGCAACCCAGATATTGTTATCTGCCATAATCGATTCAGAAATATCTTCACCACGCCGAGCCATTCTAAGCCCGAGATCATTGAGTGCATAAGGGATCCATTGCGCACTGACCTCGACAAAGGCCCACCGTAATTTTGGAAACATTGAAGGGATACCTTTGAACAACAGCTGATGAAATGTCGCCACCAATGGAAGCTTGGCTTTCGCAAACCCACTGTCTTCCCGATACATACTTTCCAGCAGAAAACTATTATTACCAGCGTGAAAACAAATAGGTAAATCGAGTTCCTCCGCCATCTGATAAAGCTTAAAGAACTTTTCCGAAAACAAAGGCGTGTCATGCTCAATGCCGTGCATATAAACACCGCAGGCGCCATTTTTCTTACCGAATTCCAACTCTTCGCGGCACTTGTCCATATTCAAGAGATGCGGCATCACTACCCAGCGTAGGCGATCAGGTGCTTGTTTCCATATACTCACCAACCACCTATTATATGATCGTATCAAAGCATATTCGACTTGTGGTGTCTGGGTCCACGGCCGCAGGAATACAGTGGGGTAAAGGACTTGAACCTCAATTCCAAGTTCGTCCATATGTTTTAAGCGCCCACCAATATCCTCCATTTCTCTCGCTTCTTTGGCTGTATCTGCGCCAACATTACCCTCCTTGGGTAACATGCGGTTATCCAGAAACCAGAATTCGCGTTGAGCAACACCCACATTACTTAGAACGGTGTGATCTGAGCGTTTGGACTGTACAACGAGGGGGCGGTATTTCTCGAATTCCGGATCGAGAAAGTCAAAGGTAGACTCGCATTCTACCACATGCGCGTCAGCGTCAATTGATCCCATTTATAATTTTCTCCACCTGAAGTTTATTTTATGAGCGCTAGAATACAGGATATTTGCTATAGAGAAATACCTCTACTGCGTTTGGCGTGCGCCCTTCAATGAGATATGAAGGGTTAACCAAATTGGGAATTAGGGCATTTTATCATGACCGACCGGCCAAATTTCGTTTTATTTATTACCGATCAACACCGTGCGGATTATTTAAGCTGTGCGGGACACCCGGTGCTTAAAACACCTAATATTGATTCTATCGCCAGTTCCGGCGTTCAGTTCAATCGATTTTATGTTTCGAATCCAGTTTGTATGCCCAATCGTGCTACGTTGATGACAGGAAGAACACCTTCAGCACATGGTGTACGGCAAAATGGTATACCACTGCCCCTTTCTTCCAATACCTTTGTTGAAATGCTGCGCGACGCCGGTTATCGCACCGCGTTGGTGGGTAAGAGCCATTTACAAAATTTTACAACTTTTCCCCCCATGAACATTGAGACTGATACACCCGAAAATTACACCGCTCCACGCAACGACAAAAAAGAAGCCCAAATAGGCGCTTTTATGGATGGTAATTACAAACAGGAGCGTCCGGATTTTTGGGACAACCCCGACGCTAAGCTCGATTTGCCATTTTACGGCTACGAACATGTCGATCTTTGTTTTGGTCATGGAGATGAATGCGGCGGAGACTATTACTGGTGGCTCAAAGACCATCATGATAATGCTGATGATTTGCGCGGACCTAAGAATGGGATGCCGCATGAATATTCTGTCCGCCAGGCCTGGCGTACTAAAGTACCTGAAGACCTGTATCCAACTGCTTGGATTGCCGATCACGCTGAGGACTATATTAATAATTATGCAAAATCTGATGATGAAGCACCGTTTTACATGGTTGCTTCCTTTCCTGACCCCCATCACCCCTTCACTCCACCCGGTAAATATTGGGATATGTACAAACCGGAACAAATGGAGGTGCCACAATCCTATAACGTCAATAACTGGAACCCACCGCCGCATGTCCAGGCACTGCTAGACCGACGCGATGAGGGAAAACCGCCGGAAGACGGTATTATGTCTTACGGCATCAATGTGCAGGAGGCCCTGGAAGCCCGCGCTCTGACCTGCGGGATGATCGCAATGGTGGATGACGGGGTAGGAAAAGTATTAGCAGCACTCGAAGCCAATGGATTACGAGAAAACACCGTTGTTATGTTCACGAGCGATCATGGAGACCATCTCGGCGACCACTCCCTTTTGCGTAAAGGCCCGGCACATTATCGCGAACTAGTTCGGGTGGCTTTTCTTTGGTCGGATCCGGGGTCAGAGGTAAACGGCGCAGAAACAGAAGCGCTGTCGGGGACTATGGACATTTCAGCAACTGTCCTGGATCGCGCCAAGGTAGCTCCCTACAACGGATTACAAGGCAAAAGTATGTTACCAGTCGCCAATGACCCAACATCAGCTGGCCCACGCGATGCCGTCCTTATAGAAGAAGACAATCAGCGTATCTTGCCAGTTCTGGGTAAAGATCCCAAAGCCAGGACGCTTATCACTAAAAACTGGCGCCTCTCGGTCTATCATGGAAAGGACTGGGGTGAACTCTATGATTTAGAGAACGACCCGGGTGAACTCACTAATCTCTGGGATGACGCTGAGTACCAGGACACCAAAAAGGCAATGATGGAACGTCTAGTTCACGAACAGATTGCATTAAATGACAACTCCCCCCAACCTCTTGGACGGGCATAGGCGACTGTAAAGATGGATCCGCTTGCAAAAGAAATTCTTACGTTCTGGTTTGGGACAACCGACATGGCCTCACCAATCAAAAAGAGAGCGGTTTGGTTTAGGTCAACACCGGAATTCGACCAGACGCTAATTGACGATTATACGTCCGTTCATGAACGCGCGTTTGCTGGAGAGCTTGATCATCTAATGGAAACCCCTGAGGAAACTTTAGCTTTAATCATTAGCCTCGATCAGTTTCCAAGAAATATCTATCGCGGCACACCACGCGCGTTTGCCGCCGACCCAAAGGCACGCGAGATTACGAAACATGCACTCGACAAAAAGTTCCATAAAGATATAGAAAAGTGGCCTAAGATCTTTATGTACCTGCCATACGAGCATAGTGAGCTATTAAAACATCACGAGCGTATTCTCCCGCTCTATAAAGCCGTAGCTGATGAGGGCTCAATAAAGTCAGCGCAAGGACACCATGACACGATTAAGCGCTTTGGCCGCTATCCGCACCGGAATGAAGTATTGAGTCGTCGAAACACACCCCAAGAAGACGAATATATGAAAAATCCTCCAACCTGGGGAAAAACCAAAGCAGAGGTCGAAGATATGGAACGCCAAAAGGCAGAGCGAGGATAATCCACCTTTATGTAATCAGCGGTTCTATACGTCTTCGAATTGGTTTTTACCGAAATAGTTATTGCGGATACGGTTTTTATTCCAACCAGGAATAGGCGGAGCGCCTGCGGTTCCAATATCATGCAAATCGATTATCTCAATTGCATTACCAAAGGGGTCCTGAAAATAGGCGTGACGTCCGGCAAACGAAGTATGACCTTCGTCTTCATAACGCACAATTTCAATATCATTAGCTTCAATAAAATTGACCGCCTGATCAAATTGTTCACCACAAACAAGGAAGGCGTTATGAATCAAACAGTGGCCAGCATCGTTGGGGCGGCGGTGATAGCCGATGTTAGAAAGAACAAAAAAATTATCACCCACCGCCATAAATGCTGAATAGGAAATTCGCCGCCACAAGGTCGCGCCGACAATGTTAGTGTAAAAATCAATCGCCTTATCAAGATCGGCAACGCTGATCGTGAAATGTAATATCCCCGATGGTTTAAAGGGAGCCGGGTCTACTTTTTGTACGTTAGTTGTCCCCTTAAGGGCCGGACTTTTGAAGTCAACCATCGCAAACTATTCCAGAGATTGTTCCTTTTTACAGACTAACCCAACTTAGGGGGATGGTCGATTCTCGAAATTTTTTACCTAGCGCTGAATATTTGATCCGCGCTCCGGCAAACCAAATTCCTGGTGACAAATTTCAGCAAGCTTAGTCACGCCTTCCTGTATCTCTTCAATCGTTGGGTTCCCAAAACATAAGCGCATCTTGTGGTGCCCTGTATCTGGATCAGCCACCCATTCGGTGCCAGGGTTAATCGCAATACCCTCCGCACCAGCGGCCTCAAAAAGTTTCATCGTATCAACGCTATCAGGTAGTGTGACCCAAACAAATATGCCGCCTTTTGGTATTTTTACCTCAGCCGTCGTCCCGAATGCCGCCGCAAGTGCTTCAACCATCGCGTCACATTTATTCTTCAAAATAGACCGCAGCCCCACGATATGCTCTTCAAAATGTTCCGGGCAATATTCTCCCAACACCATTTGTTCTAGTGCTCCTGAGCCACCATCTCGTTTAACAGCGAGCATACGGGACAGAATGCCCCATTCAGCTACCAGGTAGCCAACGCGCAGCGCTGGGGCGATAGTCTTAGAAAACGTACCACAGAAAATAACCCGCCCATCCTCATCCAGAGCACGAATCGCTCGGGGGCGGCGGCCATCAAAGGTGAGGTCCGCATAGCAATCATCCTCAAAGATTGGCACATCAAATTGACCGGCTAATTTTAGAAATTCTAAACGCCTTTCTTCGGGCATCACCGTGCCGGTGGGATTCTGTACTGTCGGCACGGCATATAAATATTTTGGTTTAATGCTAGCCTTTTTGAGGTCTTCCAAAATATTACTTAACGTATCCATCCGGATCCCATCCCCATCTAGCGGCGCGCCAATCGCACATATACCTAGGCGGTTCAGACGTTGGATTGCGCCCTGATAGGCAGCTTCTTCTATAACAACGGTATCTCCTTTAGCTAAAAGAACATCGTTTACGAGATCCAATGCTTGTAGAGAACCAGAGACCAAGAGAATGTCCTCTGCTGTCTGCACCATACCAGTCGTTTTTTGCAGAAAGCCAGCAAGGAACTCCCGCAGCGGCAGATAACCCTGAGAACCGCTTTCAAGACTATAGGTGGCAAGGGTTGACCCCTCCCTGTTCAAAACGTTTGTCGCCGCATTGATAAAATCTTTTACCGGTACTGCTCCGCCGTCGTTATGCCCGCCCACAAAGTTATATTTGGGAAAGCCCGACCAACGACTAGACGCAGGGGGCAAACCAGGACGAAAAACCGTTGAATAATCGAAAGCCATCTCCCGCTCTCCATTGCATTAATTAAATATCAGTATTTAAAAGGCTTCTTAGCGGTTGGCGACTGCCTCTTTGTAAAAACTGAGATCAAGGTATTTCTCGGTATCTTTCAACTGAATTCCCTGCGGGGCGTATTGGCTCCGAACCTCAAGCACAGTCTCCAGACCCTTCATATCTACCTCACCCAACGGTACCAAGCCTGTCTGCGGTGATAGAAGTTTCTCCAACGCAGGAGCAACACCCTTTTCTGGCATTTGTGGCATATTTGTACCAAGAATTGTCGCAGCCTCTACTTTATTAGCTGGGTTTAATATCCAGTCTAAGGCGTCAAGATATCCTTGAATAAATGAAATCATAGAAGGGCGATTTTCGTTGGCCCAGCCCCGCATCGCACCAAACATCTGGCCGGGATAATTCTTAAACGTCTGCTGACTATTTTGGAGAATCCTATACCCGCCGGCGCGCGCTTGCCCGGTAAAGGGTTCGATCAGAAGTGTGCCGGCATGTTCACCTTTCTGTACAGCTTCCCATCGATGTGGTGTAGCACCGACCGAAACCATTTTATAATCATCCGGTTTTAAACCGGCATTATCGAGCATACGGTAAAGTACGAAAGCAAAACCAGTAGTAAGCGCATCCATCGCGAGAGTTTTACCTTTTAAGTCTTCAAAAGAATTAATTCCTTCTGAAACAACAAAGGATAACTCTATCTGTGTTGAGCCCATGAAAACGAATAAATCGGGGTCACGGTCGAGTTCAACTTCACCGGCGCCCTCCTGATAGGCTATAAAATTATCTACCGCGCTGCAGGCGATATCGAATTCACCAGCCACTAGCTTCTGCGCCTGGTACATTGAACTCGGTGTCCGTTCAAGATCAACGATTATACCACGCTCTTCGAAATGTCCTTTATCAATACCTACAAAAAGTGGCAACAACCCAGTACCCGGAAAGCCAATAACTCTGATCTTTGAAATTGCCATTATTTATTTCCTTATTCTTGAGCTTTGCCCTGCATCACCCGCCAGATTTTTAGAGGCGTCAGCGGCATTTTAATATGTTCAACATCATAGTCTTGTAGTGCGTTAATAACGGCGTTGGTAATGACGGCGGGGGCCGGTGTCGTCCCTCCCTCTCCACCTGCTTTCACGCCAAGGGGATTGGTCGGTGACGGAACCTCATTTAAAGCTGTATCAAAATTAGGAAAATGGTCGGCACGCGGCATACCGTAATCCATAAAGGAGCCGCAGAGCGGCTGTCCGTCGCCGTCAAAAACACATTCCTCCCACATAGCCTGTCCAACCCCTTGGACAAAACCACCATGTGTCTGACCATCGACAATCAGCGGATTGATTGCCCGCCCGACATCATCAACCGCTGCGTAACGAACAATCTGCGGGGCCCCAGTATCTATATCGATTTCAATTTCACAGATATGACAACCATTTGGGAAGACCGGGGTATGCATTTCATTATCTTCGATAACCGACAATCCGTCAGTGAGATCTTTCGGTAGCTCAATTTTCGCTGCTTCTGCACCTAGTTCCAGTAGATTGAGACGGCGATCCGTGCCTGTCACGGCAAATACACCATCTTTAAACACAATATCTTCAAGAGAGGCTTCGAAAACAAGCTCAGCAATGCGTCTACCCTTTTCGATCATAGCCTCTGACGCCTTAATAATTACTGTGCCTGCCATCCTCATGGAGCGGCCAGAATGCGAGCCCCCACCGACCTTGACGACATCGGTATCACCCACGATCACATTGACCTGCTCCACTGGCAGCCCAAGAAATTCGCTAGCTACCTGCGCAAAGCTGGTCTCATGGCCCTGCCCGCTCGGCTGGGTCCCTATCACTAAATCTAGCTGGCCTTTCTCAACACGGACATGCAGTTCCGCCTGCTCGACCGGTGTACCGATAGAGCTTTCGACGTAATGCGCTACACCGCGACCAAGGATTTTACCACGGGATCTGGCTTCTGCCTTCCGCGCCTCGAATTCATCCCAGTCATTGAGCCCCATAACCATATCGAGGCTTTTCTCATATTCGCCGCTATCATAATGCATGCCAACTGCGTTGCGATACGGCATCTCTTCAGCCGTGATTAGATTCTTGCGGCGCAGCTCAATGGGGTCAAAACCAAGCGTCCGTGCAGTTTTCTCGACCATGCATTCGATGCAGTAGATGATTTCGGGCCGTCCAGAGCTCCGATAGGCATTTGTCGGCGGCGTATTTGAAAAGGTGGCGCGGGATCGTAAGTGTGCTAGTGGAATTCGATAGGACCCGGTTATAATACCTGAGCCTTTGGACAAGGGAGACAATGACACACATTTAGCGCCTACATTGCTAATATTCGATGAACGAAGTGCTTGGAAGGTACCGTCGGCATCAAGAGCAAGTTCCATATCGACGATTAGATCCCGCCCCTGATAGTCACTCACAAAAGCCTCAGACCGGTCAACAGTGAGTTTGACCGGACGACCCACTTTACGCGACGCCCAAGCGACTAAAGGAAATTCAACAAATAGACGATTCCGAGTGCCAAAATTTCCACCAACGTCCAAGGCATAAACCCGGACCTGATTATTCTCGACACCAAGAATAGATGCAATTTCGCGCTTTTGTCGGACCGTCCCGCCACTCCCGGCATAAACCGTATACTTCTCCTCGTTTGGGTCATAAACACCGAGAGCTGATCGTGGTTCCATCGGTACGCCCGTCACGCGAGGAATATCAAACGACATTTTGATGACGTGATCAGCCTTCGCGAAGGCTTCTTTGGTTGCAGCCTCATCACCAAAGAAAGTTTCGACAAAGACGTTATCGGGAATCTCGTCATAAAGATTAGGCGCGTCTCCAGCCGCCGCCGCTCGGGTTTGCGTCACGGGAGGAAGTATCTCGTAATCGATCTCAACAACTTCAGCCGCCTCAGCGGCCTGTTCTTTAGTTTCAGCAACGACCATTGCAATGCCCTCGCCAACATATCGACCCTTGTCTGTTGGCAGAACGGTATTAATTCCGGCAAAACTATCGTCACCGACTTTACAGCCCGGCCCATGGAGTTTCATATCAAATTGGGTTGATGGAAAAGGGCTATGCTGGATTGGGCCAAGCCCATCTGCTTCGCAATCAACTCCTGTAAAGACACCTAAAACCCCCGGCATCGATATAGCTTTACTTTTATCCACTCCTTTGATGACCGCATGCGCATAGGGGCATCGGACCATTACCGCCCAGCATTGGTCAGGTAGGCTATGGTCATCACTAAATCGACCATTTCCGGTTAAGAGCCGGTGATCCTCCTTACGCCGAAGGGGCTGTCCTATTGCTCCATCCATCTCTTTCCTCCACGTCCATACGGGAGCGTATGGTTTAACCTTAAATGCCCCATCAACCCGAGTTGGTCAATATCAGTTGAAACTCAAAATTCTATTTCGCGAGCTGCGCCGCAAGCCAATCTGCGGTTTGCGGGCGGACACTATAGGGACGATTGTGACAGACATGGTTTCCGTCCTCGACAATCGACACAACCTTTGGCCCCGAAACATCCGCTGCGAGCTGATTTGCCGCTTCTACAGCCGTAATCCGGTCTAGCCCACCAGCGATAATATAAATCGGGCAAGTAATATTTTTAGCGCATTCCCTTAGTGTGAGTGTTTTTCCGTTCTCATATGCTTCTTTTAAAGATTTGGCATGGGACCGGATGCGAAACACTTCGCGATTAAGTTCAGACTTCTTATCCCAGTTTTCCGCCCAATCATAGGCGCCAGAAATAGCCACACAGGCCCTGATACGTTTTTCAAAAGCTGCGGCACGCGGCGCGTGATAACCACCGAGGCTGACACCAAAGATCCCGAGACGACCGGCATCAAGATCATCACGGCCCTCGATCCAATCGATTATAGATTTCGCCACGACTTCATAGTCGCCACGGATTGGCATATCATATTCTGCTTCTCCCTGACCTGGCCCGTCGATTGGTAACGTAGCCATACCTCTTGCCAAGAACGCCGGTGCGTAACCGAAGATTTCTTCCTTGGTTGCCTCTAGGCCTGGGACCATAATAATAACAGGCGGTTTTTGGACCCCTTTAGGTTTGCGTAAATTTCCAAAGAGCCGATGTCCTTCAAATGGGATCGCTACACGTTCGCCGGGCGGGTCCATGTGCGGCAGTGCAAGACGATGACATTCAACAGCCTTCGCATGAGTTGCTCGCATCTCTTCAGGAAACTGTACTGCCATAAACTTCGCAAAATGGTAAATTAGTGCAGCGGTCGTAAGGTGATCAGCGGCACTGAGCCCGTTATTAGCCTCAAGCGCCTCCCGCCCCATTTTCTCGTGAACTTCAGCACGAGCCGACCAGCGTGGCAGCCAATCCTCCCAATTAATTAGGCCGTTAGTGGCCTCCTGAAAATCTGCGAGCGGTACACCACTTGTTATAAAGCGCGGGGTGAAATTATTTATAACGGTTTCAATTTGGGGTGCTCGAGCAACCATTACTTTATCCCTGCAATTCTATTTTTTACGAGTTAAAAGATGCCCTGCGGTTCACCACCTGACAAGGGCTAGGTCATAGGCTACCCTCTGCCTACAAAGGCAAGCAAGGTATGACGTGACAACAACTTTAATAAGCAATATTGGTGAGTTTTTTACTGGGGATTTGAATGCCCCACTTGCAGACGTCGGGTCTTTATTGATTCAGGACAAACTTATTAAGACTATAAACCCAACTGTCGACGAAAATTACGACAAAGTAATTGACGCAGAGGGGTGCGCAGTCCTCCCCGGACTTGTTGATGGTCATATCCACCCGGTCTTTGGTGAGTGGACACCAACACAAGATACCATCGGGTGGATCGGGAACTATATGCATGGCGGCACTACAACCATGATCTCTGCCGGGGAGCTACACACTCCCGGACTAGATTACAACAACCTATCTGCTGATTTGGTAACCTCTCTTGCAGAGGTTACGTGTGCCACAACTAACCGGGTCCGTTGGAGTAATGTCAAAGTGCATGCAGGAACGGCCTTACTCGTCCCCGGCATGACAGAAAAACATTTCGATCGGCTCGCTGAGGCGGGTTCAATTTTAGTTAAGTTTATTTTTTTTCCTCTGGAAGAAAACCGTCGTGAGGCAATACGCTATACTGATATGGCACGCGAAAGGGGTATAAGAACTAAGGTTCATACCGGAGGCGTGTCGCGCTCCGGGTCGAGCCAAATTTGTGGCTTTGATACTTTGTCCTGGTTAAAACCTGATGTCGCCGCCCACGTTTCTGGTGGACCCATCCCTATGTCAGACGAAGATCTCAATGAGCTAGTGGACAATTCAGAGTTCGCACTTGAAGTCTGTTCCTCTGGTAATTATCGATCGACCTACATGGTTGCGCGACGGCTCATGGAACAAGGACGACTTGACCGATTAACACTCGGGACTGACACGCCTGGCGGAACGGGCGTGATCCCGCGCGGCATGTTACGAAATATCCTCTTTCTATCTTCAATTTGTGAAATGACCCCCGAAAACGCTATTGCTGTTGCGACAGGAAACACAGCAAAGGCCCATGGTCTGGATGTTGGCATCTTGCAAGAAGGGTCACCAGCAGACCTGTTAATAGCCGGTCCGGTGAGGGGGTCATCTGGCAACACTCTGTCAGATGCCATCGCGCATGGTGACTTACCAGGCATCTCATTCGTAATTATCGACGGCCAGGTCATTGTTGAAACACGAAGCGAGCAGACGCCACCGCCGATGCAAATAGCCCATTTCTTGGATACCCCCGGCTGCCCCTACTGCTAAGTTTAAAAGGAGCGATTTAACTATGGAAGACGTCAACGGCATCATAGGGGAGCTAGTAATAGCAAACAGAATTTTAGCGCGTGAGGGTGTTGTCGATGCATTTGGTCACATCAGCGTCCGCAATCCTAATAACCCAGAAAGTTATTTTATTTCAATTTCACGCGCACCTGAATTAATCACGATGGATGACATTGTTGAATTCCGCCTTGATGGTGAGCCAATCGGAGACCTTAGAGGCAGGACGCCATATGGTGAACGTGCAATTCACGGGGGAATTTATGAAGTCCGTGGCGATGTAAATTCAGTCGTTCATAATCATTCTCAGGAAGTAATCCCCTTCGCCGCGACTAATACATTAATCCGGCCCCTGCTTCACATGAGCGCCCCGATGGGTGCCAATGTTCCAATTTGGGATATCCGCGATAATTTTGGTGAAACCAACCATTTGGTTGTTACGATGGAGCAAGGCCGTGATCTTGCAAGCACTCTCGGCGAAAATGCATCAGCTTTAATGAAACGCCATGGCTGTGTTTGTGCCCGCAGAAATATTCGTGAGGTTGTGATGACGGCTATTTATCTTCAGGTCACAGCAAAAATGATTATGCAGGCGAAGCTGCTGGGCGGCGAAATTGATTACCTCACCCCAAAAGAAGTCGATTTATGCAACGTAAATCAGCTTGGCCCGCTCGGTCTGGACCGGGCCTGGGAGTATTGGGCCAGGCGTTCAGGCTACCAAGCGTAAGGCATTCTTCACCCGCGCAAAATGCATATTCCCTCATATCAAAATTTTCGGCTCGACACTCTTCCCACGTAAGGCACAACGGTTAAAAATATCTCTTAGGGTCCGTGGTCCAAATAGCAAGGCTAACAAATAACCATGATAGAGATTAAAAACGGTATCGGAGCATGGATTCCCCGTTGGGAAGATCGCCGTCTTCTTACAGGTCAGGGGCGATATACCGACGACCACAATCTCAGCGGACAACTCCATGCAGTATTTGCTCGCTCTCCCCATGCCCATGCAAAACTTGGCGCAATCGACAAGGCTTCGGCATCAGCATTAGAAGGCGTTGTCTCTATTTATACAGCGACCGATCTCGAGGCGTCGGGTGTCCACGTTCTGCCCTCTGATGTGGCAGAACGTGGACCACTCTATCCTAATAAAGATGGTACTTTGATGCCAAATCCTCCCTATTATCCCTTGGCGCGTGAACGTGTAAGACATGTCGGTGACCCAATCGCTGTCGTTATTGCCGACACCCCTGAAATCGCCGCAGAAGCAGCCGAGAAAATCCATATTGATTACGAATTACTGCCCGTTATTACAGATATAAAGGCTGCCAAAAACGTGGGCCAGCCGGAGCTTTGGCCAGAAGCTCCAAAAAACACGTGTTTTGACTGGGTTGCTGGCGACGAACTAACGACTGATGAAGCTCTTGCAACAGCAGAACACCTGATTTCAATCAAAGTTATCGATAACCGAATAGTGATATGTTTTATGGAACCTCGGGGCGCACTGGCCGAGTTCAATACAGAAACAGAACAATTTCTGCTACATATTGGATGTCAGGGTGTTCACATTACGCGTGACCGTCTATCCAAAACCTTAGGTGTGGACCCAGATCAAATTAGGGTAATTTCTCGAGATGTTGGTGGGGGCTTTGGTTCTCGTTCGTTTACCTATCCAGAATATGCTGTTGTGATGTGGGCGGCCCGAAAACTAGGCCGACCAATCAAGTGGTTATCTACTCGTACCGAAGAATTCATAGCTTCTAATCAAGGCCGTGACTACGCTATGCAGGGTACACTCGGCCTTAACGCCGAAGGAGATTTTCTTGGACTAAAAGTTTCAGGCATCTGCAGTCTTGGTGCCTATTTAGCTGGCAGCTCACCGTTTACGGCGTTACGCAACGTCACTCGCATGTTACCGGGTATTTATAAAACCCCAACTGTTCATCTCAATCTTACCGGGGTTTTCACCAATACCGTGCCTATAGCGTCCTACCGAGGTGTTGGGAGGGTCGAAGCCATATATTTGATGGAACGCCTAATTGATAAAGCCGCTCGGCAAACCGGAATCGATCGCATCAAGCTTCGGCGACAAAATGCCGTAAAGCCTGAAGCAATGCCTTATACCAGCCCTGTTGGGTCAACCTATGACAGCGGGGAGTATGAAAAAAATATGGTGACAGCACTAGAGCGCGCGAACTGGCTGAACTTCGAGCAACGTCGCAAAGAAGCGACCCAACGGGGTATGCTGCGCGGTATTGGCGTCTGCAACTATATCGAGGGAGCCGGTGGAGTTGCTGAAGAATATGGCAGCGTGATCATACGTGGGGACAACACTGTTTTGTTTAGTGTTGGGTCAGTAGCCCAGGGCCAAGGACATGAAACAACTTTCAGACAAATTATCGCCCAGGAACTCGGTATCCCCTTAGATTGCATCGTAATGGTTGAGGCAGATTCTAAACTTATAAAAACCGGCGTCGGCACAAATGCTTCTCGTAGCATCGTTCGCGGAGGCCCTGCCTTAGTTGAGGCGGCCGACAAAGCAGTAAAGTCAGGACTTAATATCGCGATGGAGTTACTGGAAGCGACAAAAACCGACATTTCATTTTCTAAGGGACACTACGTTATAACCGGAACAGATCGATCCATCAGTATGTTTGAGGTCGCTCGGTCTATTGACTGTTCAACATCGGAAAATAGCTCGGCAGGCGAATTTGGTGGTGAATCTCTCCATGAAGGTGGCGATGTAACCTACCCCAATGGATGTCATATCTGTGAGGTCGAGATTGACCCAGATACTGGTGAAACCCATGTCATCGCCTTCACTGTCGTAGATGATGTAGGCCGGGCAATCAACCCGATGATCGTCCACGGTCAATCGCAGGGGGCTATAGCTCAGGGAATAGGACAAGCCCTATATGAGCATACGGTTTATGACCCCGTTTCCGGACAACTACTTTCCGGTTCCTTCATGGATTACACATTACCTCGCGCCGAACATCTCCCTTTTTTCAATGGCGTCTTAAATGAGGTTCCAAGCCCGACAAACCCATTAGGGGCGAAAGGTGCGGGAGAAGGCGGTACTACCGGCGCACCCGCCGCCGTTATTAATGCGATTTTAGATGCTTTGGTGCCGATCGGTGTTGAAGATATTGACATGCCAGCAACGCCACTTCGTATTTGGGAGGCTATTCAAGCTAAGTAAAAATCTTCTTTCACCTTTTTACCTAACCCGCCAAAGATAAAACTTAGCCCTAGGGTCCATTGACGCCCCTCCAATCCAGATATAGGACTGATCAACATCTGACCAGGGGGAGTCAAAGAATGAAAATTTGTAGATATGATAACGACCAGTTTGGTATCGTTAGAGATGATGTCGTTTATGATGTCACCAGCGTGGTCGACGGTGAATTGCCAGATTATCGCTATCCCCTCCCCATGGGAGATCAGCTTATCGCTAATCTTGAAGAAATGAGGCCTAAATTAGAACAGGCCGCAGATAGCGCTGAGGGGAAACCAATTACAGACGTTGCATTTCGAAGTCCTGTTGCCAACCCAACCAAAGTGATCGGTGTTCCCCAGAATTACGAAGATCATGCTCAAGAAGCTGCAGAAGATACCGGCATTTCCCAGGGCCTGCCCCGACGCAAAATGGAAGATCAGGGCCTTTTCCTCAAAGCCAACAGCGCGTTAATTGGGCCTTCAGACGGCGTTGCTATTCGATTTGGTGATCGCCGCACCGACCATGAAGCAGAACTCGGTGTCGTGATTGGACGAAAGGGGAGCGACATTAAATATGAAGATGCCCTTTCCCATGTCGCAGGTTATGCGATTGCGATGGATATGGTCGTGCGCGGCAAGGAAGACCGGAGCTTCAGAAAATCTGTCGACACTTATGCGGTCCTTGGTCCTTGGCTGGTTACAGCGGATGAAATTGATGATCCGGGAAAGCTTGATTTTGTCCTAACTATCGAAAATCAAATCCGTCAGAAAAATAATACTCGCAACCTGATACTAAACCTTCAGGGCCAGATTGTTTGGGCCTCTAAATTTTACACGCTTCATCCAGGAGATATTATCATGTCAGGGACCTGTGCAGGTGTCGGCCCTGTAAAACCAGGTGACGTAATGCATCTCGAGTTTCAGGATATCGGGGCAATGGATGTCCCCGTTCGGGCACACGCCGTATATTAGGAACAATCTTTTTGCCAAAAGCAGTCAGAGTTCATTGTTATGGGGGCCCAGAGGTACTCCGCTATGAAGACATCAATGTCGGGACACCCGACGTCGGGGAGATCCTCCTGCGTCATACGGCGATCGGTCTGAACTACGCTGACATCCACACACGCAATGGACGTTACCCTCTGCCACATTTCCCGCACGTTATTGGCGGCGAAGGTTGTGGCGTTGTCGAGGCGTTAGGCCCCGGTATCACAGATATTGAGATTGGTGATCGCGTCGCGTATTCAAGTGGGGGCCACGCATTGCCGCGAGGGTCCTATTGCGAAAAGCGTACGATGAAAGCCGATAGGCTAATCAAACTCCCAGCCGACATTACGGATGAAACGGCAGCGGCTATGATAACCAAAGGACTCACGGCACAATACCTTATACATGACTCTCATCCGGTGGGTGAAAATGATGCAGTTCTTGTTCACTCAGCCGCTGGAGGTGTGGGGATGATCATCTCACAGTGGGCAAAAACCTTCGGGGCTCACGTTATTGGAGTTGTCAGCTCCGAAGAAAAAGCAACATTTGCGATCGAACACGGATGCCATGATGTTATCATCAGTAAAGGCGAAGATATTGGTGCGCGTGCAAAAGCCCTGACGGGTGGTGAGGGTGTCACGGCAGTTTTTGATGCAGTAGGCGCAGACACATTTGAAGCGTCACTTGCAGCGCTGCGACCTCTCGGTCGGCTTGTAGCTTATGGCTCTTCTTCGGGACCTGTTCCACCATTTGATATTTTTAGGTTAAACGAAATGGGGGCACTCTCCATTACCGCTGGAGCGTTTTATTGGCATATGCGAACAGCGGATGAAATCAAAGCACGAGCCCAAAAACTATTTGAGATTGTCGCAAGCGGAGCAGTAAAAATTGAGATCAACCAACGGTTTGACCTCAGAGATGCAAGTGACGCACACCGCGCGATGGAATCCCGATCAACGTTTGGCATGACAGTAATGACACCTTAACTGGAAGGCGTGGAGGATGAGTTTTTCAAGCTGGCGAGGCACCGTCGGACTTATCAAGCCAACGATGCGCCCGGGTTCTATGGAAGAAACGGTTCGATTACTGCCGAAAGGGGTCGGTCTCATCCCAATTCATCAAAATGTTCGGCGTGGGTCAAAGGATGAGTTTGAAAACGCCATCAAAGGCTATCATGATAACGCGATGGTTTTGGCTACCGCGGGGGTTGATTTAATTCATCACTCGGGCACTCCACCTTTTATGAT
>Ga0114933_10002897_pt1 | contig 17223 bp, 15 predicted proteins | sample 4SBtaG_FD_89691 | JGI IMG/M metagenome (GOLD analysis project Ga0114933, IMG submission 89691) | Deep subsurface microbial communities from Kolumbo volcano to uncover new lineages of life (NeLLi) - 4SBTROV12_W25 metaG | ecosystem: Environmental > Aquatic > Marine > Volcanic | place: Kolumbo... | reverse complement strand
CCAATGCCGATCACTTTGCATAGGTGAGAGCTGTATCAGTGACAGGAATCGGAGGGGGGCGAGTGACGTTGATGGACACCGTGAGGACCATCAGCGTCAGCTCTGGGGCTTCCCCGCAGCATCTCGTCGCAGCTTCTCCGTGAGGCGATAGGCGATCTTCTCCATCTGGCGCACGAGCCTGTCGAGACGACGGCCGTTGTCGATCCACTTTCGGAGGAGCTTCGCTTCGTCCCTGTTGACGCGAAGCGTGACCGTCTTGCCTTGCAGCTTGCGAGTCCACTGGTAGTAGGGGCCGTGCAGCTGGGGCTTGCTCGCCTGGCAGCGGCAGCCAGGCTTGCCACATCTGACCATCCTGCGAACGAGGCTTCCTCGACGTATCAAGCCGATCTCGGCCAGCTCGTGCTTGAGCGTCTCGTAGCGCTCGGCATCAGGGACTCGGGCGCTTGCCATGGTTCATCGAAGTCCTGGAATCTGTGTCTGACAGTAGGTGTACTGCTAGGTGCCGGAGAAATCCATCCCGGGGCTCCGTTTTCGCCACGGCCCCTTGCGGCATGACCGATCTCCGGTTTCCATGGAGAGATGTGATGCAGCTACGAAACGCCCTCGCTCGTGTCGCGGACGTCCCTGGTTTCGAGTCCCTCGACGACTTCCGCCGACACATCGACCCGCTCTGGGTGCAGCAAGCCCTCGATGCCACCGGGACGGCTACGGTGCGTCTCCGCCGCCTGCCCGCCGAACAGGTGGTCTGGCTCGTGCTGGGCATGGCCATGCTGCGCGACCGGTCCATCACGCAGGTGGCCGACAGCCTCGATCTCGCGCTACCGGGGACTCGCGGCCCGACGGCTTCTCCCAGCGCCATCGCCCAGGCGCGAGCCCGCTTGGGCGAAGATCCCATGGCTTGGCTGTTCGATACCTGCGCTCAGCATTGGGCACACGCCAGCGCGGACCGCCACCGTTGGCAGGGGCTCGCTCTGTATGCTGCCGACGGGACCACGCTGCGCGTCGCCGACTCCGAGGCCAATCGCGAGCACTTCGGCCTGCCGAGCGGCGGCCATCGAGGCGACGCGGCCTACCCGCAAGTGCGACTCGTCGCTCTCTCCGCACTGCGCAGCCACCTCATCGCTGCAGCTTCGTTCGGACCGTACACAGCAGGCGAAGCCAGCTATGCATCGGATGTGTGGGAGCACTTGCCCGATCACTCCCTGTGTCTCCTCGACCGCAACTACCTCGCGGCCAACGTGCTCATCCCGCTGGCCCGCAATGGAGAGGAACGCCACTGGCTGACCAGGGCCAAGAAGAACACCAAGTGGCGCGTGCTCGAGCGCCTGGGGACGGACGACTTCCACGTCGAGTTGGCCGTGTCTCGATCGGCCCGCAAGAAAGATCCGTCGCTGCCCACGACCTGGGAGGCCAGGGCCATCCGCTACCAACGCAAGGGCTTCCCGCCCAGGTGGCTCTTGACCTCCATGCTGGACGCAGAGACCTACCCTGTCCGTGAGGTCATCGACCTCTACCACGAACGCTGGGAGATCGAGCAGTGCTACGACGAGATCAAGACCGAGATGCTGGATCGCGAGGAGGCGATTCGAAGTCAGAGCCCGGAACGGGTCCGACAGGAGATCTGGGGCATCCTGCTCGCGTTCAACCTGATTCGCCTCGAGATGGAACGCATCGCCGAGGAGGCGGACGTCGAACCCACGCGCATCAGCTTCATCACCTCTCTGCACTACATCTGCGATGAGTGGCTCTGGAGCGCCACCGCATCCCCAGGTGCAATCCCCCGGCAGCTCAAGAGGCTCCGCGCAGATCTGAAACGCTTCATCCTGCCGCCGCGACGCTCAGAGCGGCACTATCCTCGCGCGGTCAAGATCAAGATGAGCAGCTACCCCAAGAAACGACGCCCAGCACCGGGCGGGAACCCAAAGTGATCGGCATTGGCCCTAGCCCGGACTCTTCATGAACCTCTGCTGCGAACGCGGATGGACCTTCGTGGACAGACCGGGCTAGGAGTAGTTGAACAGCTCGCTGAGTGCGAACTCTTGACCGGCGGCAGCCACCAGGGCGTTTCTGATCTTGCGCTGCACGTTCGGTGTCAGACGCCGACCCTTGCGGGCCCGGCTCACCATCTTGTGGGTGATCTGCTCGGTGGAGGCGGCCACCAGGTCGTGGGCAGACAGCTCCCGCGAGGTGAGAATCGCTTCCAGGGGCTGCTCGCCCAGATTGCGTTCGGCGGGATCGCGGTCGGCCGGGTGGATGTCGCTTGAGCGCTCGGCGGGCTGGTCCATGAACGACGACTCTTGAGCGGGGTGGAGACGAGTGGGCACGGGGGAGAGTCAGATCACCGCCGGCCAGAGCCCGGCGAAACAGGCTGCGGTCGACAGGGAGTAGAGCAGCCCGTCGAAGACGAACTTGAAGGACGTCCCCCACGACTGACCCTTCCAGATCGAGTCGACCACCGAGGCCACGCCGTAGGCCATGAACGCGGCGGCACCGGTGAACTGGAAGACGCGCAGGGTCTCGACCGTGCCCCGCAAGGCGAGGTTCGACAGGTAGGCCACGAAGACACCCACCACCAATGTGTAGAGGAACCAGTGCACCAGGCTCTTGCCGATGGCAGGGGGCCCGGGAGGCATGACGGTCAGGTAGCCGCTCGGCCCCTGGGTTTGCCTCTCCCGCATCTCTGGCGAGCACATGTCTTTCATGTCCTCGGAGCGAGGGAACATGTACGAGCCCGACGGCAGCCCCTGGCCACGCATGGCAGCCATGAGCCCGTCCTCATCGGGCAGCTTGCCGTGGTCGTTGCAGTGGATCGGCAGGCACATGTGCACGATCGAGCTGACGACAAAGATCAGCACCGCAGACGCGACGATCGGTATCCAGAGTTCACCTAGAAACTCCATGGACAGACTCCCGTTTGATGGCCCGGAACGACGCCGCAAGCAGAGGAGCGAAGCAGCAGATCAGCAGGGTAACGCGCCCATACCCCTGGGTTGCAACACGCTCGATCCAGATTGGTCGTTCAGGGCAACACCTACAGGTTGCTAATCCCGCAGCACGAATCGCTGGCCCTGCACGGGTACGACCACGTTCTTGAAGCCCATCGCGGTGAGCCGTTCGGCATGGGTCGTCGCCGGGCCCTCTTCGCCGTGGACCACGAAGGTCTGTTCGAGGCGGGGCCCCAGGTGGCCGTAGGCGTCGATCAGCTCCTGCCAGTCGGCGTGGGCGCTGAAGCCACCGATCGAACGGACCTGACAGCGCACGTCGTACTGGCGGCCGTAGATCTTGACCTGTTCTGTCCCTTCGATCAGCCGTCGCCCCAGGGTGCCCTCGGCCTGGTAGCCCACCATCAACACGCAGTCTCGCGGGTTGCTCACACTACGAGCCAGGTGGTGCAGGATGCGCCCGGCCTCGCACATGCCACTGGCGGACACGATCACACCCACATGCTCATCGTTGAGCGACTTGCTCTCGTCGACGGTCTCGATGTAGCGCACGCCATCGAAGAAGAACGGGCTGTGGCCTCCTGCGATCAAGGCCCGGGTCTCGTCGTCGTATACCTCGGCGTGGCTGGCCATGATCTTGGTCGACTTGCGGCTCAAGGGCGAGTCGACCCAGATGGGCAGCTGGTCGATGCGCCCCTGCTGCAACAGCTTGCCCAGGAACAGCACCACGTTCTGAGTGCGCCCCACGCTGAAGGCAGGGATCAGAATACGCCCGCCATCTTGCTGCTCATGATTGACCACCGCCTCCAGGGCGGCCTCCATGTCGGTGCGATTCTCATGCAGACGATCGCCGTAGGTCGACTCGGTGATCAGCACGTCGAGCTCGGGCAAGCGCTCGCAGTCCCGCAGGATGGGCAGGTCTGCTCGGCCATGATCTCCGGTGAAGCCGATGCGCAGCTTGTGCTGGCCGTCGTCCACGTCGAGGACCACCAGGGCCGAGCCCAGGATGTGCCCCGCATCGAGAAAGGTCACCCGCACACCGGGCAAGACCTCGAAGGCCAGGTGATAGCTCTGGCCCACCACCTGAGCCAGGCACTTGGCCACGTCGTCCTGGTCATAGATCGGCTCGAACTTGTGGCCCCGCCGAGCCAGGTGCCGGGCGTCCGAGGCCTGAATGTGGGCAGAGTCTGCCAGCAGGATCTCCAGCAGATCAGCGGTGGGCTCCGTGCAGTAGATCGGCCCGTCATAGCCGTCCTTGACCAGCTTCGGCAGTGACCCCGAGTGATCGATGTGGGCGTGGGACAGGACCACAGCGTCGATGTCCGCCACGTCGAAGGGCAGCCTGCGGTTGGCCTTGTCAGCCATCTTGCGCGGCCCCTGCACCATGCCGCAGTCGAGCAGAACGCCCTTGCCGTTGACCGTGAGCAGATGCTTGCTGCCGGTGACGTGCCGGGCCGCGCCAAGAAACTGCAGAGCGATGGTCATGACGGGAGGTCCCTGGGAGAGCGCAGACAGGAAGAGAGCTGCGGCAGATCATACGCTGGTACAGAGCACGTTCCGCTCGACGATGTGTCCAGCGACCAGGCCGGATGTCTTCGGGCTTGCTGCTCCCTCTGGTGTGACCCAGACTGACTGGCTCATGTCCTCCACCGACTGGCACATCTATCTGGTGCGCAGCGCCGACGGCAAGCTCTACACGGGCATCAGCACCGACGTCGAGCGACGCTTCGCTGAGCACGGGTCTGATTCAGGACGGGGCGCCCGAGCCCTGAGAGGCAAGGGCCCCCTGCAGCTCGTCTACCACGATCGGGTCGGCGACCGCAGCCTCGCCCAGCGCCTGGAGTACCGGCTCAAGCGCCTGCCGAAAGCCAGCAAGGAGCAGATCGTCTCGGCAGCAACGCCCGCGACCGAGCTCACCCGCCTGCTCATGGACGAAGACGCGCGCTGACCGCTCCGCGGGCCTGGGCTGACGTCGGGGCGCCTGGGCGAGGCCATGGAGGCGACGCCCTCCCCCGACTGCTAACATCGCGGGCATGTTTGATCCCAAGACCATGCTTCTCTGCCACGCATTGACCGAGCTGGCCTCTCGCCTCGACGACCCCTCCCAGACCACGGTGTGGCAGGAAGCCCGCCTGGCTCTCACCGCTGCCGAAGCAGACGAAGAAGACCTGCTCTACGCCGTCGAGGCAGAGGACGGCGACGCGCTGAAGGCCCTGCTGGAGGGTTGGCGCAGCGGCAAGGGTCTGCTGCCCCTGCACGACCGGGGAATTCTCAAGCGGGCCATGAAGGCCTACCGCAAGCGGCTCAAGCTGAACCGACTCGACGATGAGTCGCGGCTCGGCGGAGCCTTCAGCAAGGGCCAGGCATCCAACGTGGTGGCGATCACACCGCCGGATCAGATCCCCGCGCCGATCTGGCAAGAGCTCGCTCGACAGGGTCGCCTGGTCGACGCGAAGCAGGGCATGTACGAGCTGCCCCCGGACGCTCCCTGAGCCCCCCTGCGCGTCGCTGCATGTCGGCGCATACCGCTGCACGTCAGCGTACGCCGGCGCGAGACGCACGCCCCCCTGGCGATGCCAAGCGCTCGCGGCACGGCCAGCAGCAACCGCTAGGTGAAACCCGCCAACGTCCGCGTCTCGGCGAAGCCCCGCTGAGCGGCTCGCAGGCCCTGCACCAGCTCGGACGGCGCGGCCTCGCCACCGTCGACCAGGCCATAGCCCACTTCCATCAGCTCGCCCACGCTGATCTGTTCGGGTGGGCGGGCCAGGGTGACCGCCTCTTCGGCGCCGTCCACGGCGTGCACCAGCCCCGCTTCCGTGAGCCCGTTGCAGATCACCGCCAGGGTCGACAGTGGGAGCCCCAGGTCTTCTGCCAACCACTCCAGCGTGGACGACTCTCCCCGGACGAAGCGTGCGGCCACCCGTTGCATCACCGACACCACCACCGCCGGGTCTACCACGCCGCCCGTCCGTTCGAGGCGATCGAGGTCCTTCAACCGACGGCCGTGGAGCATCTGCAGCGTGGCCGTGACCTCCAGCCCGAACAACACCGCCAGCCACATCACGTAGACCCAGAACATGAACAGGGGGATCAGCCCCACCGAGCCCCAGAGCTTGATCGATTGCATGGAGCTGAGGTACGCGCCCAAGAAGGTCTGCCCCACGGTGAGCACCAACGCGCACACCGCCGCCCCCACCATGGCCGGACGCAGCCCCACCCTCGTGGCGGGCATCAGTCGATAGACCGCCAGCATGAGCAGCCAGACGATGACGAAACCCCAGACCGCCCGGGCGATGAACAGCATCCACTGCCAGTTGGTGAGCGACTCGATGAGACCCTGGTACTGGGCGTTGGCGAAGAGCGTGGCGCCGATGGCCATGGGACCCAAGGTGAGCAGGGTCCAGTAGACGGGCAGGCGGCGAAACCAGCTGCGCCCTTCGGGTGCGCGACAGATCGTGTTGAAGGCGTTCTCGATGGTCACCATCAAGCTCACCGCCGAGTAGACCAGCACCGCTGAACCCGCCGAGCCCAGCGCGGTGAGGTTGATCTCCTGGGCCCGGGAGACCATGTCCATCATCCAGGCGCTGATGCTCCCATCGCCACCGCCTGCGGCGTCCCCACCTGCCCCCGTGCCCTGGAACAACCCGTCAAAGAGCGTGGCCAGCATCTCCTCGAACTGGGCCGTGCCCTGAAACGCCCGCACCAGAATCGTGCCCACGATGAGCACGGGCAGCAGCCCGAAGAGCGTGCGAAAAGCCAGGGCTCCCGCCATCTGCGGCGCGTTGTCCGAGGACAGCTTGCGGGCGCCGTGGCGCGAGAGGTCGTAAGAGAACCGCGCCGTGCGCTGCCAGCGGGTCAGCTCGCTGCGAGGCTGGGTGACCACGCGCTTTGTCCACTCGATCGCTTCTCTCAGCAACTGTCGCAGGGGAGGCATGGCGCTCTCATCACGGAGTATGGGTTGGGGGCACTCTAGCAATCCCCGCTCTGCTCTTGGGGACGCGCCCCACCCACCACACCGCTACTTCAGATAGCCAAGCGCTTCCAACGCCGCGCGATCTCTGTCACTGAGCTGCACGTCCGCTTCGCCCGTTGCATCCACAGGCCGCCAATGGGCCAGCCAGGCGCTGAGCAGCTCGGTCAGGAACTCGACCCGCCGAGGCATGGTCGCCGAGCGGTCGGTCAGCTCTTGCGGATCCGTGCTCAGCTCGAACAGCTGGGGTGCGTCGCCACCGTCGATCAGCTTGTAACCCGCAAACTGGATGGACTGCTCTTGCCCTCGATGCCAGGCGAGCTGCGCCGCCTCCTCGGGCAAGGGGCCCAGGAGGGAGCGGCCCGGAAGATGGTCCGGTATCTCCAGGCCAGCGGCATCGAGCAAGGTGGGCACCACGTCCAGACCGGTGACAGGCGCTGACGAGCGGCCCACCACGAGGCCGTCTACGTGACGAAGAATCAGCGGCACGGCCAGGTCTTCAGGATGCATGCCCAGACCGTGGCCAAAGGCGCCCCGATCGAAGAGGGCCTGTCCGTGATCGGACGTGAGCAGCACCAGGTAGGGCTCGTCGCCAAAGACGCGGTCGAGGCCTTCGAGAAAGTCCCCCACCATGGCGTCCGTGCGGTGCACGGCCGAGTCGTACAGGGCGTTGACCCAGCGGTGGTCCGCGTCATCCAGGGGAGCGCCGTCGCGCTGGGCATCACCCACGAAGTCAGGTCCGTTCAAGCGCTTGCCCAGCAGGGGGCCTGCGTACGGGCGCTCCTTGTCATCGAAGCGACGATCCGGGTCGTAGGGCTCGTGGGCCCGGTAGGTCTGCACGAAGCAGAACACGGGACGGGAGCTGTCCCGGGCGGCCAACAGATCGAGCATCTCTGACCAGTCTTCCTCAGGCTGCAAGTGCCCATGGATGAAACGCTCGAAGCCCTCGGCGAAGCCCAAAGCCGGGATCACGAAGCCACCGTCCGTGCGCCCCAAGGTCTCATAGCCCGCAGCAGAGAGACGAGCGGCCAGGGGCTCCATGACCTTCGTCATGCGCCGGTTGCTGAAGTGCACGCCATGCTGGCTCACGGCCAGACCGGTGAGCATGGAGATCGTCGAGGGCAGGGTCCAGCTCTCTACCGACGTCGAGTTCTCGAACAGCTCGGCAGAGCTCTCGGCCCAGGCATCGATGCGCGGGGAGCTGTCCCGCTCCGCGCCGTAGCAACCCAGTCGATCGGCGCGCAGCGTGTCCAGGTCGATCAGGACGAGATGAGGACGGGGGTCTGCCTCTGCGCTCTGTCCCCGCAAACGCAACCCGCTCCAGAGGGCGTGGTCGTTCAGGCGGTGAGCTGCCGGGCCCGGCTGGGTGGTGAAGCGCAGGGCCACCGGAGCGCTGCCTGTGTACGGCAAGGGCACCCGCTCTTCTGTCCACTGGGAGCCGGGCAGGACGTGCCGTTCCCAGAGCTGGCTGGTCACGCCAGCGACGGTGATGTCGACCCGAAAGGTGACCCCGTCACCCAGGCCTGCCCGGCGCTCCAGGCGCCCCACAGCGTCGACCACCAACCCCACGTCCAGCACGGCAACCGAGACGTCGAGGGTGTCCCCGGACAGCCGGTCGAGCTGCCACTGAAAGGCGCTGGGCGTCGTCACCGCCAGGGCTGGTCGGTCGACCTGGGCCAGGCTGAACCGGCGCGGGATCGCAGGGTCGGCGGCCGGGCCCTCCCAGTGCAACAGATCGGCGGTGCTGGCGGCGTCGTACTCGATGACGATGTCCTCCGGCGCCGAGGTGCCGAAGGCGAAGAACGTGCCCAGGTCGCCGTCCCAGCGAAAGGCCATGGACTTCGATTTGTCGAACCACCACAGCTTGCGATCACCCACATCGCCCTCGGCGGTAGACAGCAGCCGCTCACCATGCCTGACCCGCACCCGCCCCAGGCCCAGATCGAGGCGCAAACTCGGACGACAACGGTAGCGGTGCAAAGTGCCCGGGACATACAGGCCCAGCTCGGCCACGAGCTCTGCGTCGACCTCACCGCCGGCCACCCACGACGAGGCGGGAAGCTGTCGCCTGGGGTCGTTCAAGAAGTCGTCGACCTGCTCCCGCGTCTTGGCCGTGAGGTTGGTCCGGGCGTGGCTCAGCACCTGCACCCTGTCGAGGTGATCGAGCAGCACGTCGCCTGGCCCCAGGGTGAAGAGCGCGGCGCGATTCTCCGCCGCCAGTGTGGCGAGGACGGCGCCCGTGTCGTCATCCCCGCCCTCGCTGTCCGTGCAGGCACCGAGGACGCTCAGCATCAAGGCCAGACCCCGAACCCAACACCGGGACAGGCGGGAGGCCAGACTCCGCCCCCGAAGGACAGTGGGCGACGAGCGTGAGGGAGTGGCCATGCCCCCAGCCTGCCATCCCAGGCGAGACCATGCCTGCCCTTTCCCCGGGCCCACACCATGTGGCTGTTCACCCAGTTCCTGCGAATGGCGCTCGGCCGTTTGGTGAGCTTCATTTGCTCACCGAGTCCCGACTGCTAGCCTGGGACACGTCTCGACCCTGGACGCGGTCCCACACAGGAGCTCCGGTGAACAAGCACGAATGGCGCGAACGCACCGACGGCGGTGAGCTGCGCAAGGTCCGTGCCCTCCATCACGGAGGCCACTGGCGCTTCACCGTGCGCCTGGCCTCGGACGATGGCTGGAACGAGCTCGACCCTGTGCCCAGCGCCGACCTCGAGACCCTGCGAGAAGTGCTCTGGGGCAAGTACAAGCGCAACCGGGTCCCCCACCATCAGATCCAGCAGATCGACGACCTGCTGGCAGCCGCGGCCAAGGCGGAGAACAAGCCCCACACTCCCAGCGGCTACGACAACATGGGCAAGCGCGGCAAACGACGAGGCCGCGGCTGAGCTGTGCCGATCAAGTACATCGGCTCCAAGCGCGTGCTGCTCCCGGGCATCCTGAAGGCCATCGCCACCCTGCAGCCGAGGGGCACGGTGCTCGACCTCTTCGCCGGCACGTCCCGGGTGGGCCATGGCCTGAAGCGCCTCGGCTATCGGGTGCTGGCCAACGACCACCTGCACTACGCAGAAGCGGTCGCCCGCTGTTACGTGGCCGCCGATCGAGGCGACTGGCAAACCCAGGCCCAACAGCTGGTCGACGAATGCAACCGGCTGCCGGGGGCGCCCGGCTGGTTCACCGAGACCTACTGCGAGCGCAGCCGTTTCTTCCAGCCACACAACGGCGCGCGCATCGACGCCATCCGCGAGACGCTGGCGGCCAAGGCCCTGCCCCCCGAGCTGCACGCGGTGATGCTGGTGTCGCTCATGGAAGCCGCCGACCGGGTCGACTCGACCTGCGGTCTGCAGATGGCCTACCTGAAGTCGTGGGCACCCAGGAGCCACGACGCGCTGCAGTTGCGCGTGCCTGACCTGCTGCCCAGAGCCGGCGCGGGCAAGGGCGAGGCGCACCGGCTCGAAGCCCACGAGGCCGCCGCCCTGCTTCCCGCCGACGTGGCCTACATCGACCCGCCCTACAACCAGCACAGCTACCTGGGCAACTACCACGTCTGGGAGTCCCTCGTGCTCTGGGACAAACCGGACGTCTACGGCGTGGCCGCCAAGCGCGTGGACTGCAAGACGCGCAAGAGCCCGTTCAACTCGAAGCCCCGGTGCTGTGAGGCCTTTCGGCGGGTGATCCACAACGTGCAGGCCAGGTCGCTGGTGGTCTCGTTCAACAACGAGGGCTACCTGCACCAGGATGTGCTGGAACCGCTGCTGCAAGAGCGGGGCCATGTGCACGTGGTCGAGCGCGAGCACACCCGTTACGTGGGTGCACGGATCGGCATCCATGACCACAAGGGGCGGCGCGTCGGAGAGGTCAGCCACGTGCGCAACAAGGAGCTGCTCTACCTGGTCACCCCAGAGCCCTTGTCCCCGGACAGCCTTCAGGCCTTGGAAAGCCCCAGCCCATGAACGCCACCGCACTGCTCTTCACCGTCGCGGCCCTGCTCTGTCCCCCGACCTGGGCAGACGATGACGGTGACGGAGCACCCCGCCCCGCTCAATGGGCCCAGCCGCTGAATGACGTGCAGGGCCTGCCCAACAGCTGGCGCGTGGCCGAGGGCGTTCTGCGCGGAGCCCAGCCCGAGCCGGAGGGCTTCGCCCAGCTGCGCCAGCTGGGGGTCAAGACCGTGCTGAACCTGCGCACGTTTCACTCCGACCGCAAGCTCTGCGCCGCCGCCGGCCTCGACTACGTCAAGGTCAGCGTGCAGGCCTGGGAGACCGAGCGAGCCGAGATCCTCGACGTCCTCGAAGTGCTCACGGACAGCTCCCAACAGCCCGTCTTTCTGCACTGCCAGCACGGCGCAGACCGCACCGGCGTGATGACCGCGCTCTATCGCATGGTCGTGCAGGGTTGGCCGCGAGACGACGCCATCGCTGAAATGACGGCGGGAGGCTACGGCTTTCACAGCGTCTGGACGAACCTGGTCAGCTCCCTCGAGGAGATGGACATCCAGGAGCTCAGGGTCGAGCTTGGCCGTCGTCAGCAGCGCACCCGGACAGCGGCGGCCAAGATCGGCATCCACAGCGCCTGGACGGAACACATCGCCGCCGCAAAGCGGAAAGACCTGGCCGGGGTCATGGAGATCTACGGCGAAGACATACTCTACATCGTCGGCGACACCGAGATGCGGGGCCTTGAAGCTCTGCGCCGTCACGAACAGGAGAGCCTCGCCAGCGCAACGGTGCTGAACGCCCTGCACACCACCGACTCCCTGAAGGTGTCGGAGCACAGCGCCTTCGAGCTGGGCACCATCGTGGGCCCGGTGGCCTCGGGGAACGGCCCGGCCCAGACCGTGGAGTTCTCGTTCATGGCGCGGTGGCGGCTTGGTGGCGACGGCCGCTGGCAGCTGACGACCCTGGTAGGCCAGCTCTGATCTTGACGCCACCCCGCCCAGACGACGCACAGGCCAGCCCACTCTCGCGACTCGCCGAGCTGTTCGGCATCGTCCCCGAGTTCACGGACAACGACGGGCAGGTGCGGGTCACACCCGAGCACACCACCCGCGCCCTGATCGCTGCCATGGGCACGGACGCGTCCACGGATGCAGCGGTGAGGGACGCCCTCGCCGCGCATGAGCGAGCCCGTGAGCAGCAGCTCCTGCCTGCCCTCGCCGTGGTCCAGGCACATGCAGAGCGCGGTGTGCGTGTAGAGCTGACCGTCCCCCGAGGCTGGGGCGCTCAGGGTGCCCGCTGCCAACTCGTGCTGCACCACGAGGACGGCGAGCGCACAGAGCTTGAGCGGCGGATGACCCTGCCCGCGCAAGGACAGAGCTTCGGTCTGTGGATCCGCCCTTGCCCCGGGCCGGGCTACCACCGCCTGCATGCCACCCTCACCGTGGGCGGCGAGCAACGAACCCGGCAACAACGAACAGGTGAGCAGCAGCTCGTGGTGCATCCCGGCACTTGCGCCATGCCTCTCAAGCCGGGCGACCGGGTCTTTGGCCTGTGGGCGAACCTGTACTCCCTGCGCAGCGCCCGCAACTGGGGCTTCGGTGACTTCGGCGACCTGGCCAGGCTGGCCCGGTTCGGCGGCTCGGCGGGCGCGGCCTTCACCGGCGTGAACCCGCTGCACGCGCTCCATGACGACGTGGGTTCTACGAGCCCCTACAGCCCCATCTCCCGACAGTTCACCAACCCCCTGTACCTCGACGTCGAGGCCATCCCCGAGTTCGGCGACGACCCAGCCTGCCAGGCCGCCGCCGAGCAACCGTCGTTTCAGCGCGCCCTGGCCTCGGCCCGCCAGGCCACGCGCCTCGACTACCCCGCCCTGTGGGGACTCAAGCGGCCCCTGCTACGCCTGGCCCACAAGGCCTTCACGGCGCGACACGCAACCGCTCAATCCTCCCGGGGACAAGGCTTCCGCCGCTGGTGTGCTGCACAAGGCGAGGCGCTGCAGACCTTCGCCACGTTCATGGCCTTGTGTGATGCACAGCCAGGCCGCAGACACGACTGGCGAGAGTGGCCGCACCAGTGGCGCGATCAGAGTTCACAAGAGGTCGCCGCCTTCGCCGAGCACAACCCCGACGCCGTGGACTTCCAGCGCTGGCTACAGTTTGAATGCGACCGCCAGCTGGGCCACGCCGCGAGCCAGGCGCGCGAGTCTGGGCAGCGCCTCGGTCTCTACAACGACCTGGCCATCGGCACCCCCTCCTGGGCAGCAGACATCTGGGCCCAACCCGAGCTGTTCGTGGAGGGTGTGCGCATCGGCTGCCCCCCGGACGCCTTCGCCAGCGAGGGGCAAGACTGGAACCTCACACCCTTGTCGCCGATGCAGCTGATGCACGGCGGCTGGCGCTACTGGCGCTCTGTCCTGCGCACCTCCATGGCCCACGGCGGCGTGCTGCGCATCGACCACGTCATGGGCCTCTTCCGTCAGTACTGGATCCCCGCCGGCGCCTCGGCGAAGGAGGGAGGTTACGTGCGCTTCCCCAGCGAAGCGCTGCTGGGCATCCTCTGCCTGGAGAGCAGTCGCCACAACACGCTCGTGGTGGGCGAAGACCTGGGCACCGTGCCCAAGGGCCTGCCCGCGCGCCTGGCGCGGCGCGAAATCCTGTCGTCCCGGGTGGCCCTGTTCGAGCGGGATCGCAGGGGCGCCTTTCGACCGTCGTCCAGCTTCAGCAAGCGCGCCCTGCTCACCGCCACCACCCACGACCTGCCGCCCCTCGACGCGCTGTGGGGGGACGACGATCTCATCTTGCGACGGCGCCTGGGACAGATCCCTGATGACGACGGGCTGGCCGCCGCGCAAGAGGAACGGCGCGAGCTGCTGGCTGCCTTGCAACGACGGGTCAGCCACGACCCTTCGCCTGGCCAGACGGTCGCGGCCAGCTCCAATGGCTCCAATGGCTCCAACCAGACCAACCAGACCAACCAGACCAACCAGACCAGCGGGGCCGCCGAGGTTCCGGGGGCAAACCCATCGAAGACCGAGACGGACGGCTCCGTCCCGACGTCAGTTCGCTCGGCCCTGCGCCGGGACGTGTACCGCTGGCTCTCGGCCACACCGGCGCCGCTGCTCGGCGTGTCTCTCGACGATCTCTGCGGCGAGACCGAACCGGTGAACATCCCAGGTGTGGACGAAGAGACCCACCCCAGCTGGAGCCGACGCATGGCCGTACCCCTGGAGCAGCTGGCCGAGCAGGAGGGGCTGGGCGATCTGTGGGACGAGTTGTCAGCACGCCATGGCAGACCGCCAACGCCGTAAGCACCTGAGTTCAGCTCACGCCTCTGGGGCGTAGGCTAGAGAAACGGCACCAGGTCCCGCAGGTGGACCCCGACCATGAGGTCGATGCCCAGGGAGCTCTTGAGCAGGTACGTGGCCCCCAACATGAGCGCGCAACCCGCCGCCATGATGAAGGTGCAGATGCCCAGGGCGCCCAGCACATACATCCCGCCCTGCACGAAACGCTGCGCCACGGCGGGCAGTTCGTCCACCGAGGCTTCGAGTTCGCTGCGCTCGTGTTCCAGCTCTCGGCACTGGTGCTGAGACTCCGCGTAGAGTCTCCCTGCGCTGGCGGCGATGGACATCTTGCGTTGTCCCGCCGCCTTGAGCAGTGCAGCGCTGTCGTCCCCCGTGAGCTGTGCGCCGGTGAGCACGGGTACCAGCTCGGCGAACTCCTCGGTGAGGGCGACTCGCAGGGACTCCAGTTCGTCTGCGGTCAGGCCCAGGGCGATCTGGCTGCTCTCGAGCAGGACCGCCACCGTGTCATCGTCCATGGCGGGAGACCAATGCTGGCAGACCCGATCAGCGAGGTGCACCAGGCGCGTCAACTCGAGCACGCGAGGGTCCTCGTGCTCCGTCAAGGGTTCCCGCTCGCCGGAGAGTCGCACCACCTCGGTGACGGTCTCCGACACGCCCCACTGAGACAGCAGCGCCGCGCCCAAGGCCCGGTGGTCCTCCCCCAGAGCGGCGCGCTCTTGGGCGACCGTGGGCAGCCGGCCGTCTGCTTCGGACAGCAACTGGGCGAACGAGTCCGTGACCACATCGATCAGGATCAGCTGCCCGAAGTGGCTCATCAGTCCACACAAGTAGGCCTGGCTGGGCGAAGCCAGAGCAGACGATTTGGACAGGGCCCGCGCGCACAGGGCCACCACCAGACTCTGGGTCCAGAGCGACAGGTGGGTCGCGCTGTCGAGGCGATGGCCTTCGGGTAGCTCCTCCCACAGAGTGAAGTCGAGGGCGGTCAGCGCCACCACTTCAGGGCCCAGTATGGCCACGGCCTGATCGACCGTGCGGGGCCCCTCACTGCCGCACAACCCCGACTGGGCGGCCAGGCTCAGGATGCGCGCGGTGCTGGCCGGGTCCGTGCCCACCGAGTGAGCGATGGCCGCGCCCGACACCGGAGCCCCGGCGGTCGCCTCAAGCAGGCGCCGTGCCGAACCCGGCAAGGTGGGCAGGCGCCCAAAGTCGCGTAGCCATTCAGATATCAATCAAGACCCCCAGAACACTGGCTGCTGACCGTGTGTTCTGTTCAGTCATCGCCCACTGACCGGCCATACTGAAACTCATCTGACCATCCGTTCTGCAGAGAAAGCTTCAGAAGCCCCCAAGGGAGGGCGGAGAAAGCCTGGTCAGCTCTCGGCCGTGGCCAAGGCCAGAGCCAGCAGCTGAGCCGGGGTCCAGTCAGGATGGTCGATCTGGGCCTCCAATGCGGCATTCAGAGCCACTTTGAAGTGGCTCCCTGGGGTCCAGCCCGCCGCGATCAAGTCCCGTCCCTGGACGAGGGGCCGCAGCGGCTCGATGCCGAGAATCTCGTGAAATTTCCAGCAGGCCTCGCTCGCTTCGTGCCGCACGGGGCGGCCCTCCTCCAGAGGCCCCAGGGGGTCTCGCTGGGGACGCCCGGCCCAGTCCGCCAGGGTCAGCCAGCCCAGCACATCGAGGCGCCCGGCAGTGCGTCGGTGCAGCCGCTTCCAGGCCGCGTCGCCTGAGCTTGCCTTCACCAACATGAAGGGTTGCAGGTGCTGGCGGACCAACACGCCCACCCGTTCTACCAGCTCAGCATGGCCCGTGAGCCGGGCCATGAAGGTGGCGGCCATCTCCTCGCCCAACTTGTCGTGACCGTAGGCGGTGCACCGGGGCAGTTCGGTGGTGGCGGGCTTGGCGATGTCGTGGAGCAGCGCGCCGTACATGAAGGCCAGCTGCCACTCCGGGTCGACCTGATCGCGCACCCGGGCCGCGGCGTCCACCACCATGTTGTTGTGGATCCACACGTCGCCCTCGGGATGCCACTCTGGGTTCTGGGGACAACCGTCACTGTCGAACTGCGCTCGCCAGGCCTGGTTGGACTGCTCTTGCCAGCCGGACCAGTGCACCATCTCCAGCAGCTCGGGGAAGTGCTCCAGCCAACCGCACTCGTGCAAGAAGTTCAGCCCCATCGAGGGTCGCTCGGCTTTGAGCAACAGCTTCTTCCATTCGTCACCCACCCGCTCTCGGGGCAACGTGTCAAAGGTGTGGGACATGCCCCGGATGACGTTGAGCGTGGCCTCGTCGACCCGCTTCGCCTTGCGGGCCAGCAGCTGCATGGCGCGTAGGCAGCGCAGAGGGTCTTCGGCGAAGGCCGTGGCATTGGTCATGCGCAGCAGGCCCGCCTCCAGGTCGACCAGCCCGTCGAAGGGGTCGAGCAGCTGCCCATCCGCCAGGTCAAGCATGACCGAGTTGATGGTGAAGTCCCGCCGACGGGCGGCGTCGGCAAGGGTCATGGACGGATCGAACTCGCAACGGAAGTCACGATGACCCACGCCCACCTTGCTCTCTCGCCGGGGCACGGACACGTCCACATCCAGGCCATCGACCCGGGCCGGTTCGAGGATGAACACGCCGAAGCTCTTGCCGACAGCGCGCGGCGAGAAGGGCTCCAGAACAGCCTCCAGCTCGTCAAGAGACAGCCCGTGCACCTCGATGTCCCAGTCGACCGGTTCACCGTCGTGGACCGCGTCGATGACGGCGCCGCCCACCAGCAGAGCCCGGCCCTCCGCCGCTGTGACGCGCTGGACGAGCCCCTTGATCGCAGGGGGCAAGGGGCGCAGGGCGGGGCCATTCGACGGGGGACGACTCATGGCCGGCCAACCTACCAGCCCCCACCCAAAGTGCTGCCCGTGGAGCAGGGGCGACCTTCGCCGACCTTCACCGACCCGAGGCGGCCCGAGGTGGCCGCTGGCATCAAGGCCCTACGGAGCTTGAACGATGGCCCGCAGCGCGTTGGTGCTGGAGGCGTCACCTCCGCCCAGACCGAACCAACCCTGCAGATAGAGGCTCGAACCT
>Ga0114933_10002896_pt1 | contig 17223 bp, 17 predicted proteins | sample 4SBtaG_FD_89691 | JGI IMG/M metagenome (GOLD analysis project Ga0114933, IMG submission 89691) | Deep subsurface microbial communities from Kolumbo volcano to uncover new lineages of life (NeLLi) - 4SBTROV12_W25 metaG | ecosystem: Environmental > Aquatic > Marine > Volcanic | place: Kolumbo... | reverse complement strand
CGAAGTCGGCCAAGTCTCGAGAAATGCAGGAAGTCGTCATCGCGGGTGACGAGTCGAACGCCGCGGTCGATGCAGGTCTGCGCGATCAAACTGTCAGCAAGCCTCGCGCGACGCCGCTCTGCGATGAGCTTCGCGCGCAGCCGTCCGGCTCGCTCCCAATAGCCTGCCGCGGGTTCGAGCAGAGGAAGTTCGGCGAATATCCCGGCTAGAGATCTGGGTAGTTTGGGATCGCTGAGAAGCTCCGTCAGCACGACCGGGGGGAGGCAGGCCTGATGGTCCGCCAATGCGCTCTCGACCAATGCGGTGTCCTCGCCCGAAGGCTCTGCGTCGGAAAAGAATGCGATCCAGGAGCTGCTGTCGATTGCAATCATCGGTCTTCGCGCAAGGCCTCGAGATCGATGCCCAATCGTACTTTTCCGCGGAGCTTTCGAAGCTCGTCGTAGGCTCGACCGGCTGCGACCAGTTCGAGGCCTCGTCGGACGGTTCCGGTGATCCCATCGTTCGAGGCTTTTCGAGCTCGTTCGAGAAGGTCTTCAGGGACCTCTACGGTGATTTTTCTCGTCTCAGGCATGGTCGGATCATAGTGACCTGGACACCAGGGTCAATGCCAGCAATCGATATGGTATCTTCAGACGACGATCCGGAGAGAGGCCGATCGCTCTCGTCGGGCCAGGAGCGGCCGTTCGCTCCGAGTGATGGATCACATCTCGCGCCCCTGGTCGCCGCGTGAGCGCCTCACGGAGCGCATCGAGCACGAGGGCTCGATCGATTCGCTCGCTCATCGCGTAGCCCACGATGCGGCGCGAGAAGAGATCCATGATCGCCGCCAGGTACAGCCATCCCTCCGTCGTCTGGATGTTCGTGATGTCGGTCGCCCAGCGGAACCTGCCTCCTTTGGGGAAGCCAAGGAGCGGTCACCGCTGTCCTTCGACCGTACTCTGATGCAGGGCGCGTCGGACCAAGGCCCATACGCCTCGTCGCCGGTCGATCCGCTTTAGGAGCTTGCGGGTGATCTCCGGATCGAACTCTCCCCGATCCACCCGATTAGTCGGGACGAGTTCGTGCGGGATGGCGTCGAGCACGATGTCCTCGTCGCATGCAAACCGACGGAGGCGCTCCGACGGCGCGAGTCGTTGGAGCTCTGTCAGTAGCGCGGCTCGTTCGTTGTCGCGTACGCGCTTCACGCGCAAGCGTTCCGCGTGCTCGGCCCCTCTCGCGGCTCGTGCGGCCTTGCGCCGCTCGGCCACGGCTTCCGGGCTCTCAAACTGCGCCTTCCTTCGCCTGGCTTCAGCGAGCTCGGTGTAGTAGGACCGTTTCCAGCTGAGCGCGTCGCCGACGGGCGTTGCCCCTTCTCGTCGCCGAAGGCCCCGGCGCGGAGCTTCCGCGACCGCTCGCCATCGTCGTCACGAGCGGCCTGGTGGCGGCGACGGGTCTCAGGCTCTTCGTCCTTCCGATGCTCTACGCACGATTCGCATCCCCGCGACCGAAGGAGGCCATCCACCAGGCCTGACCAGCTCCTGACCCTCGTCATCCGACCCGAGACGGAAGAAGAGCTGGTCGATCTCCTGCCGCAGTCGGGCTTCGAAGGCTTCGGGAGCTTTCCCTGTGCCGGACACGGAGTCGACTCGGACTCGCTCTCGCTTGCGGAGCAGGTCGCCGGACGGGAGCGTCGTGTGGGTTTCTGGATTCACGCAGACCGGCAAGCGACCGAGTCATCGCTCGCATTCCTGGCGAGCCGACTCCCGGATGCACGAATCCACTACTGGATCGTGCCGATCGTCGAACACGGAACGGTCACTGCGCGTGCCGCTCGCCCGGGCTCGAGTCCTCGTTCGACTCCCTCGACGGATTCTTCGCTGGTCGGCACGTGAAGGATCGTCCTCTCGCACGATCCGCAGGGAATGCTGCTCCGGGTTGCCGCCGGCATCGGGCGCCGTGAGCGACCGGCCGCCTCGCGTGTCCCGGGGTTCTCGCGGTGTTCGGCGATGGCGATTGGGAGCAAACTCGCGCCTCGTCGGCATGCGCGATGTCGTCCACCCCGCGGCCGCAGCGTGAGCCACGACACCGAAGGGAGGGCGCTTCCCCCAGGAATCGAATCGGGGGTGGTTCCGAAGAAAATGTGCAGATTTCCCCAAACGTCCCGAAATGGGGTTGCGGCGTGTTCCATTTTCGGGAAATATTTCCCAAACGGATATAGAACGCTCTCGGATCAGCCGATGGGGTGCCTGCGTCCGTCGGCGCGAGCATCCAAGGGGACGAACGAACGACATGGATCATTTCTTCCGAGTCGCGGGCGATCTGCCGGTGCAGCCGATCCTCGACGAGATCCGCCGCTGGCCGGAGGCGTGGGATCTCCAGACGGGGCGCCAGAAGATCCAGGTCCAGCGTGAGGCGCGCGCGATTCCGATCCGTGGCCTTCGCAAGTCGAAGATCCGGGGACGGCCGCGCCGCGACGTCCACGAGACGCGTTACACGACGATCTCGCGCCAGTTCCCGCGCACCACCCAGTTCATCTGCGACCAGGCCGAGCAGCTCGACGCCGATCTCTCGCGCGCCAGGCTCGTCTGCCTGCCGCCGGGCCACGTCGTCCATCCGCATGTCGATCGCGGCGAATACTACGCGCGCCGCAACCGGTTCCATCTCGTCGTCGAGAGCGACGGCAGCTGGATGCGCGCCGGCGACGAGGAAGTCCGAATGCGGACTGGCGAATTCTGGTGGTTCGACAACAAGGCCGAGCACGAAGCCCGCAATCACGGCGAGATCGACCGGATCCACCTGATCTTCGACCTCGAACCCCGCGACGGCGTCCTTGGCCCGCCGGGGTCCCGGGGGCAGGGCGAGGGGCTCATCGACGGCTGCAATGACCGGCGCCCACGCGGTGACGACTCAGTTCATGACTCTCCGAGCGAAGCGGCTTCGGGTGGCGAACGAAATCAGGAGGAAGCGTGATGTTTCGCGTGAACGAATCGAGTGGAGCGGAGTTGATTCAGCAGGCCACGGTCGCTTACACGGGTCGTCGGGTGTCGTCCGGTGCGATGCGATGCCTCGTACAGTCTTCGGCGCCCAAGCCCGGCGATCTCGTGCTCGTGATGGTCAAGGAGATCGGACATCACAAACGGTTGCATCGGGTCGATGGCAGCAAGAAGAACCTCTTCGTCGGTGACCTGATCATCGTGGCCTACGCCGACCGCTATGCGCCGTCGCAGTTCGAGGCGCGCGTGCCTGCCGATCTACGCGAATGCGACCTGGTGGCGGCGGGCGGGATTGCGGGTACGGTCGTCGAGAAGCACGAGCGGATCCGGCGGGACCCGACGCGGCTGAAGCCTCTGGGATTGATCGCGAGCGACCCCGAGGCGCCGCCTCTCAACGTGTGCGGCTGGGCGCTCGAACCGGTCGTGGCCGGTGCACGCGGGAACGTCCCGACGATCGCCGTCGTCGGCACGACCATGGATTCGGGCAAGACGACGAGCGCCGCCTATCTGGTCCACGGCCTCCGGCGCTACGGGCTCGAGGTGGGTTACGCGAAGGTGACGGGCACAGGCGCCGCCGGCGACCCGGAACTCCTGCGAGACGCAGGCGCGAATCCGGTCCTCGATTTCACGGACCTCGGCTACGCGTCGACGTACCTGTTGCCGCCGACGGTGGTGGCGTCGATGTACGGCGAACTCGTGGCCCATCTCGAACGATCGGGCGTCGACGCCATCGTAATCGAAGTGGCCGACGGTCTGTATCAGAGCGAGACGGCGGAGCTGCTCGAATGCGAGACGTTCGGTCGCCTCACCGACGGGATCATCTTTGCCGCAGGCGAATCGATGGGAGCCGTGGCCGGCGCGGAGTGGTTGCGGAGTCGTGACCTGCCCCTGCGAGCGGTCGCGGGCTGTATTACGCGATCCCCGCTGCAGGTGCGGGAGGCGGCGGCGAGCTGCGGCGCGCCGATCGTCACGCTCCGGGATCTCGACGATCCCGCGACCGCGGCGAAGCTGCTCTACACGGAGCGGAAGTGACTTTGGGGCCAGGAGCGCGCGAATTGGAATGTCGGTCGATGGGCTTCGGTCCGCGATTGGAGCAAACGAGGTGGGACGAATCCGTGGTGCGAGATCAGCGGAGAGGTGCTGCGCCGAAGGCGACGGCTGCTGAAGGCGCAGGAGACCTACTGCGCCTTCCGGCGGGCGACGGACGACCCGAATGTCTGGCGTTCGTGCCCGCGACGTTCCCGCGCGGAGGGCGGGCTCGCGTCGCACTCTGCGTGCACGGGATCTCACGCGATTTCGAAGAGCAGATCGAGCTGTTGCGGGGCGAAGCCTCTCGGCGGGGCTATGCGCTTCTCGCGCCGCTCTTCGACGCGAAGGGTTGGCGCGACTATCAGAGACTTGGGCGGCGCGGGCGTGGTCCTCGAGCAGACCTGGCGCTCGATCGTGCCCTCGAGTGTTTGGAGAACAGGATCGAGCTCGAGCTCAGCGACCGCTTCCTGATCGGATACTCGGGCGGCGCACAGTTCGTGCATCGGTACGCGATGGCCCACCCGAACCGGGTCCAGGCGGTCGTCTGTGCTGCGGCGGGCTGGTACACGATGCCCGATCCAGCGCGGCGGTACCCGCATGGGCTGAAGGTCGATGGCGGACTCGCCGGGGTCCGACTCGACCCTGCGGAGTTCCTTCGCATTCCCGTTCTGACGGTCGTCGGCGACTCCGACGTCGAGCTCGAGTCCATGCGTGCCTCCGACCGGCTGGACAGAGTCCAGGGCAGGACCCGCATCGAGCGGGCGCAGCGCTGGAGCGAGGCGATGGATCGCGCCCGCGAGAAACGCGGAATCGACTCGCGGAGTGAGTTCATCCTGCTCGAAGGCGCGGGGCATGCGTTCTCGGATTGCGTCGACGTGGGGCTCGCCCGCCGCGCCTTCGAGTTCTTCGATCGACAGGGACAGCGCCTTGGAGAGGGAGAGGTGAATCGATGACCTCGAATCGATCGAGACCCTTCGCCGGGTTCCTCGCCTCGTTCGCCGTCGCCGTTCTCGTCGTACTGGCCTGGCAAGTCGTCGATTCCCGATCGGCGTCGGCCGAAGTCTTCGACATCGTTGAGAACGACGCAATCGACTTCGACTTCTCGACGCGCAGGGGACTCCGGTTTCGCGTGCGCGAGCCCGAACTGCGATTCCGGATCGGCGGGCGACTGCATACCGACTTCTCGTTCGCTCGCGAGGACCGAACCGGCCTCCAGGGCTTCGATGCGGATCTGCGCCGAGCGCGTCTCTATCTCGACGGACGGATCCTTGGCGACTTTCGCTTCAAGATTGATCGGGAGTTCGCTCCCGACCGCCGCGGCTGGCGGAACGTGTTCGGCGAATTCCGGATCTCGAAGCAGGTCTCGGTTCGAGCAGGCAACTTCGTCGCCCCCTTCGGGCTCGAGAACATGACCGCGTCGAATCATTCGACGTTCATGGAACGCGCCGCGTCGGGCGCGCTCGCTCCCTCCTTCCAGACCGGCATTCTGTTGAAGACGAGAGGTCGATTCGGAGAGAAGAACTCTCTTCATCGGTGGACAGCGAGCGTTGCAGGGACGATGCAGCCCCTCGGCCAGGCGAGTGACGACCGCCACGGAACCGAACACTACGGCGTCGTCGCCCGGTTGACGTACGCGCCGCTCGCGAAGAAGCGATCCGTTCTCCACTTCGGGGTGGCGGCCGAATATCGTGACGTGCGCGGCGGGAAGCCTTTTCGCGTGAGTTCACGACCCGAGGCGGGGCTGCTGCCGACTTTCCTGCGGACGGGAAATCTCAGCGATGTCGACTCGACGACTTCCGTCGGACTCGAGGGCCTCTTCCTGCGCGGTCCGTTCACGTTGCAGAGCGAATACTTCCACATGTTCGTGCAACGCAGCGCCAGTCGCCCCGATCCGAGCTTTCAGGGCGGATACGTCCAGGTCAGTTGGGTCCTGACGGGCGAACGACGGCGGTATAGCCGCTCGAGCGGATTGCTTGGGGGCGTGCGACCGCGAAGCCCGTGGGGAGCGGTCGAACTCGGCGTCCGATACAGCACGCTCGACTTGAACGATGAGACGGTCAACGGCGGCAGCCTTCGCAACTGGACCGTGGGACTCAACTGGTATGTTCGCGAGAACGTGCGGCTGACCGCGAACTATGTGTCGGTGGACGCCCGACTACGCAGTGCCCCTCGGCGGCCGGATTCCCCGCACGTCGGTCAGATCCGCTTCCAGGTCTTCTTCTGATGGGGCTCCGTCGACGCCGCTGCTTCGCCAGGCTCCGGGAAGGGACGATCCGATGAGTTTGCCGAAGATCTATGCCGGCCGCCGTCGGCGATGGTTCCGGCTGCTGGTCGCGAACGGTGCGGCGCAGGCGGTCGGCGGCGTGGCTCTGGCTGCCCTGTTGAAGACGGCGATGTCCGAAGCGCGTTCGGGATTCGCGCCCTGGCCCGCAGCCGGGGGGATCGCGCTCGTGTCCGTCGTCCTGCTCGCGCTCCGATTCCGGGAGGCGCGCGACGCAGAGCGCCTCGGCCAGCATTTCGTGATGCGTGTTCGACTCCGCATTTTCGATCGCTTGGCGTCACGTCCTGAGCGGGACACCTCGGCCGGACGCTGGGGCGTGACCATGACACGGCTGATCAGCGATCTGAACTCGTTGCGCAACTGGGTGAGCACGGGCGTTGCGCGCGCGGTCGTCGCGGGCGTTTCCGCGAGCGGTCTGCTCGTCGGCTTCGCCTGGATCGACCCGCGTGCAAGCGTCGCAGCGGGAGCGATGGCGGCGATCTGTCTCCTGGCCGGTCTGGCTCTGACGCCCAGGCTGCGGACGTACATTCGCGAGTCACGTCGGCGTCGCGGACGGCTCGCCAACAACCTCGGCGAAAAAGTGCTCGCCGTCGCGAGCATCCGCGAGTTGGGGCGGGTACGAAGCGAGCGAGCGCGTATCCGAAAGCACAGTACGACGCTGGCCAATGCCCTCGTTCGCCGAATGGGAATGGCGGCGGTCTTGCGCGCGCTTCCAGATGCCGTGTTTCCGCTCGCGGTCGCTGGCGTGGCCATTTCTGCCGCGAATCATGGCTCGGGCGCTGCGGACGCCGTCGTCGCCGTGCTCCTGCTCGGTCTCGTCGCATCGGCATTTCGCGACCTGGCGCGAGCCTGGGACCAGAGACTCGCGTTCGACGAAGGGCGGCGCCGAATCGAACAGATCCTCGCCGGGCCGATGATTCGCGAGTCGAAGAACGCGGTCGAGCTGACCGGCGAGGGGCCCCTTCGGGTCGAGTTCGAGAGCGTCGCGCTCGACGGAATCTTCAGCGAAGTCGACTTCCGAATCGAGCCCGGCGAACGCGTCCGGCTGATCGGGGCGAGCGGATCCGGGAAGTCGTCCCTGATCGCGCTCGCGACCCGCTCCTTCGATCCCGACGAGGGGGAGGTCCTTTTGAACGACGTGCCTCTGCATGCGCTCTCGCTCGACTCGCTTCACGGGGCGGTTCAGCGCGTCTCTCCGGATCTTCCTCTACTCCGAGGGACCATCGCGGAAAACGTCGGCTACGGCGCCCCCGACATCGACGCAGGATGGATGGCAGAGATCGTCGACGCCTGCGGCCTGAGCGACGCCCGCGAGGCACTTCCTGACGGTCTCGACAGCCGGGTCGAAGAGCGCGGAGCGAATCTCTCCGAAGGGCTCTCGGCCAGAATCGCGCTCGCTCGCGCTTGTGCGATCCGACCTCGACTCCTGCTCGTCGACCACCCGATCTTCGACACCGATGCGACGGCCGCAAGAGCCCTCGAACGGATACTCGAGATCGCGCCATTCACCTCGCTGATCGTCACGACCGACGGATCGAGGACGCCGAATTGGGGACGTGTCATGGAGCTTTCCGAGGGCAAGCTGCAGACGCATGGCGAATTCAAGCAGCCTCTCGCGGGATCTGAACCGATTCCGCGTGCCGTCGGCGATTCGAGGACTTCGGCCTGAGCTTCGGGAAGCGGCGATGAGCACCTTCCGGGTAGGCGCAAGCCTCCGGCAACTGCGCGGCGAAGGCGTGTTTGATCTTGCAGTGCGTGGCTCACTTTGGGAAAATTTTCCCTAGAAGAAACGTCGGGCTTCAGGCCGACGCCCCGTCTCCGATCGGATGCTCGGAGATGCCACCGGTCCGACGAGCCGAAACGAGACAGTGAGGAAAGGACAACTCGTGGACGACGTACTCCGACGGTCGCTCGTCGCATTGCTCCGACCCGTGGCGCGGCTTCTGCTCAAGCGAGGCATCCCCCATAACGCATTCGTCGAAGTCTCGAAGGAAGCCTTCGTCGAGTCCGCGCGGCTCGACTTCGCTGTTCCGGGCCGCAAGCCCTCCATTTCGCGTGTGTCCGTCCTCACGGGTCTCACGCGAAAGGAAGCGAGCCGATTCGTCCGCCAGCCCGCCGGTGTGCGCGAGGCACTCGCTCGCAAGCGCATCAATCGAGCGGCGCGGGTCGTTTCCGCGTGGGTCGGGGACCGCAAGTATCGCGACGGGAGAGGCGGGCCCGCCTCGCTCGTCGTCGAGTCCGACGGCGGGCCGAGCTTTTCATCTCTGGTCGCGGAACACGGAGGAGACGTCACCCCCCGAGCCGTTCTCGACGAACTGATGCGGGTCGGCGCCATCCGCCGATTGAAGGACGGACGCGTACGGCTGGTTCAACGCGCCTATATCCCCGAGTCCGATGAGGTCGCAAAGCTGGAGATCCTGGGCACGGATGTGGCCGACTTGATTTCGTCGATCGAGCACAATCTCGAACCGGAGACTTCCGAGTCGCCGTACTTCCAGCGAAAAGTGGCCTACGACAACCTGCCCGTCGAATACCTGGCGGGTTTTCGAGCACTCCTCGCCCGCAAGGGCCAACGACTTCTCGAGGAGCTGAATGCCGAGCTCGCTGCCCACGACAGAGACGTCACCGGCGAATCGGAAGGCCAAGGCCGTCGGCGCGCAATGGTCGGCGTCTACTATTTCGAGGACGTCGTCGATGACGAAGAGGATTGATCACGTGCGCCGACCTACCTGCGCTCGCGACGGGCAGAGGGGCGAGGGCCGACAGGCCGGTCCGACCGCCCTGAATGAGCGGATACCGCGGAATCGATGGATCGCATTCGGCGCCATGCTCCAGCTCGCCGTCCTCGCGCTCGCGTGCGGGCCGGGAGGAGGGGGGCTCGCCGATAATGGCGGGATGAGCGGAACCGGCGTGAGCCAGGGACCGATCAGCTCCTTTGGCAGCATCTTCGTGAACGGGGTGCGATGGGATCTATCGAGCGCCTCGATCGAGATCGATGGTGTGCCGGCGCCAGAGTCCGACCTCCGGGTCGGCATGGTGGTTCGGGTCGAAGGTGATTTCGACGCCGGCAATCTGGGTGGCACGGCGACGCGCGTCCAGTTCGAAGACGAGCTCGAGGGGCCGATCGCGAGTGCGCCGATCGAAATCGTTCCGGGACAGGTCAAGACTTTTGCGATTCTCGGACAGGCCGTGACGGTCGATGTGTTCGAGACGATCTTCGACGGCGGCGCGACCTTCGCGACGCTCGCCGCGGGAGACGTGCTCGAGGTGTCCGGATTCCCGGACGGCTCGGGAGCGATCTCGACGTCACGAGTTTCGCTGCGCGGTGTGTTTCCGGCGGACGATGACGTCAGTCTGGTCGGGCCGGTGACCAACCTCGTCGTGAATCCGGACGACTCCGGGATGTTCGATCTGGGCACGGTCACGGTGCGTTTCACGCCGACGACGCCGTTCACCGACGTGACGCGAACCGCATTGATGGACGGTGACCGCGTGAAGGTCCAAGGCATGCTCCGGCTTTCCGGGACGGAAATCGACGCCACGGGGGTCGAGTCCGAGGGCGACGGTCTCGGAGTGGATGACCTCGATCGGGTCGAGATCGAAGGCGTTGCGGCGACCTGTGCGTCATCTCCGGACTTTTGCGTCGATGGCGTACCAGTCGACATTTCCATGGCGTCGTTCGATCCGCCGACCTTCGTCCCGATGGTGGGCGATCTGATAGAGGTCGAAGGTCCACTGGTCGCGGGGACGCTCGAGGCGACCGAGGTGGAGTCCGAAGAAGAAGATGCGAATCAGCGCAACGTTCGTGTCGACGCGGAAGTGACGAGCGTCGACCCGGTCGGGCAGACTCTGGTCGTGCTGGGTGTGACTTTCGTGGCCGACGGGGACACCGTGCTCGAAGACGACAGCTCCGTGGGCGACGAGAACTTCGGGTTCGCCGAGATCCTGGTCGGTGACTTCGTGGAAGTGAGGGGAGTCGATGACGGAGGAGCGACGGTGCGCGCGCTGTCGATCGAGCGCGATGATGCGACCGCGGGCGTCGACGAAGTGAGGCTCGAAGGTCCGGTGACGGCGCTCGACACGCTGACGCCGACGATCGAGATTCTCGGGCAGGCCATCCCCTTGGACGTGGGGACGCTCTACTTCGACGATACCGGTGCTCCGCGAACCGAGGAGGAGTTCTTCCGGACGCCGGGCGACGTGATGATCGGTGACATCGTGAGCGCGAAGGATGCGGCAGCAGCGGACCTCACCACGGTCGGCGAGGGCGACGAAGTCTCGCTCGAGGATCCGATCTGAAGGCGGATGGTCGGTCGGGAATGGGGTAACCGCTCAGCGCACCCCATGTATCGCTGTCCGATCGGATGAGCGACGTTGCGGTCTCGGAACTCGAGAGGAGATCGCAGATGGCATCACGACGGATCGCCGCATCTGGCCCGTCGGCTCCGCTCCGGGTGCGGCTGTCGAGTGGAATCGAGCTCGAGTGGGCGGAAGCGCCTCGGGGAGACGCACTCCGCGATCTCGTCGAGGCCCTGTCGTGATGCGCCCGGTCGAAGACGTGCCGGTCCATCTCTGTCGCGAGCCCGTCGACTTCCGTAAGGCGATCAACGGCCTTTCGATCCTGGTGGCCGACGAGTTCGAACTCGACCCGTTCTCGTCCCACGTCTTTGCCTTCTGCAACCGCAGGCGCAACCGCAAGCGCGATCAGGTGAAGCTGCTCGTATGGGAGCGCAACGGCTTCGTGATGTGGCAGAAGCGACTCGAGAAGGATCGCTTCGCGTGGCCTCAGTCGCCCGAGCAAGAACTCATCGAAGTGACGGGCCGAGAGCTCAACTGGCTACTCGACGGGATCGACGTTTTCGGCAACAAGCCTCACGGGGAACTGCACTATTCGCGAGTGATGTAGCGCGAGTGATGTAGTCAGAAGAGTGGAGGAGATGTCGCATCGCTGTTAGTTTCTCGTCGTGAGCGAGAGCTTATCTCTTCCGGATGACACCGATCGCCTCCAGGCTCTTTTGAGGGAGCGCGACGCGCGGCGGGAAGCCGTCGACGAGCGAGACACCGAGATCCGACCGCTTCGCGAGTATGTGCGGCTGCTGAAGAGCGAGCGGTTCGGATCGAGCAGCGAACGAAGTCACCGCAGTCAGCTCGGCCTGTTCAACGAGGCCGAAGTGCTCGCCGAGACGCTTGCCGAGACCGACCCCACGGCCCCGGGGATCACCGTCGCCGAACACACGCGCAAGCCGCGGGGCCGCAAGCCCCTGCCGGCGTGGATGCCGCGCGAAGAGATCCTGCACGATCTGGAATAACACGAGAAGTTCTGCGGCCACGACGGACACCCGCTCGTCGAGATCGGCCGCGAGACCTCGGAACAAGTCGAGTTCATCCCGGCCAGTTCGCGTGTTCTGTCCCACGTCCGCCCCAAGTACGGCTGCCCGCACTGCAAGACCGGCGTCGAGATCGCGCCGCTCCCCCCTCAGCCGGTCCCGAAGAGCATCGCTTCGCCTTCCCTGCTGGCCTACGTCGCCGTCTCGAAGTACGCCGACGCGCTCCCGCTCTACCGGCAGGAGGGCATGCTCGAGCGGATCGGGCTCGATGTCTCGCGGGCCACGCTGGCTTCCTGGATGATCAAGGCGGGCGAACTCGTACAGCCGCTCGTCAACTTGCTGCGCGAGCAGATGCTCGACAGCGGCTTCGTGCAGTGCGACGAGAGCCGCTACCAGGTGCTGAAGGAGCCGGGCAAGGCCGCCGAGAGCCAGTCCTACATCTGGGTACAGCGGGCCGTGGTCGAAGACCACCCTCTCGTGCTCTACGAGTACGATCCGAGCCGTTCGGCCGAGGTGCCCAAGCGCATCTTCGCCGGATACGAGGGGTTGCTGCAGACCGACGGCTACAAGGGTTACGACGCCCTGGGGCGTGAGCCCGGCGTCGTCCATCTCGGATGCTGGGCCCATGCGCGACGCAAGTTCACCGACGCCCTCGAGGTGGGCGGGAAGAACCGGAAGAAGGGGACGAAGCGGTCGACCAGGCAGAGCAAGGCCGAGGTCGGTCTGCGTTTCATCCAAAAACTCTACGAGATCGAGCGTCGTGCGCGTGACCAGACGCCGTCCGAGCGGCTCGCGATGCGCCAGGACCGATCGCTGCCCGTGCTCCGCGATCTGCGCACCTGGCTCGACGAAGCCCTCGAGATCGTCGTGCCGCAGAGCCTCACGGGCAAGGCGATCGCCTACCTCGACGGCCAGTGGCCCAAGCTCGCGCGCGTGTTCGACCATGGCCACGTCCCGATCGACACGAACGCCGTCGAGAACGCCATCCGATCCTTCGCGGTCGGCCGCAAGAACTGGTTGTTCGCCGATACCGTCGCAGGGGCTGAGGCCAGTGCCAACCTCTACAGCCTGATCGAGACCGCCAAGGCAAACGGCATCGAACCCTGGAGCTATCTCCAGAAGGTTTTCGAAAAACTGCCGGCGGCTACATCCATCGAACATGTCGAGGCGTTGCTACCCCGAGCGCTGATGATCGACAAGGATGGGGTTCGCTGAGCGGTTACGATTCTTCGTACGGGAGGCGATCGACGATTGCGTGAGCTGCCATACTAGTTTGGCGTCGCCACACGATGCTCCCATCTCCAAGGGGTTCGTTGATCAGGTCGCCTTCTCCGGATTCGTGCCTCGCGGTCGCGTACGCATCGCGCTCGCGACTCGCCAGTTCGACGAAGCCCTCGCCCTCGCAGAGATGGCACTGAAAGATCCTTCCACGCCGCCCCACGCCTTGACGCATTGGTTATCGACTATCTGACCACGGCCGTTCGGGTCACACGAGACCTCGAGCGGATCGGTCCGACCCTCCAGGCGCTCGAAGCGCGCCCGGATGTCTGGTCACAGTTTCGGACGGATCTCGGCGTATGGCGTACCACGATCGACCGCGCGATTCGTCGCCCACCCGAAGTGAGTCTCGCAGCTGCACGAGCCCTCATCGAGGAAGGGCGAAGTCTGGCGCGCCTTCCCTCGGATCGCACCGGTCGGATGCATGCGTTGCTCGCCTCGCGCGTCTTGTTCGACTGGCTTGCAGCGCACGGCGATGACGAGCCCGAAGCGCCGGAGGCGTACTACGAACTCGGCGTGGCCGAACTCGCGATCGGGCGAGACTACTGGCATTCGAAGAGTGGTCTTCACCTAGAGCGCGCGATTCGTCTTGCGCCTCACACAGCGACCGCTCACGCGGCCTTCGCAAGACTCGAGCAAGAGATCATATTCGGGTTCACCGGGTCGAGCGGTACCCATGTGCCCGCGGATGAACGTGCGCGACTCGATAGTCTGCAGACGCTCGCTACTCCCACAGGCCCGTGAAGGAGGTGCGCGGAGCGTCCAGACGTCGGCGTCGCGCTGGCTTGCGGCGGACTCATTGCGGTTGGGCTCAGCGGCTGCGAATGCGAATCCGACCGTACCGTCGTGCCTTGGACCTACGATGAGTCAGACTGGCAAGCCCAACATAACGAGTCCAGTCTCAAGGTTGGGGTCTTGGCATGAACCTCATGCCGCTTCACTCTTATCCTGCCCCACACCTGCCGGAGACGCCTCGGGCTGGTTCGAGCTAGATCCGCTCGATGATGGTGACGTTGGCCTGGCCGCCGCCTTCACACATCGTTTGAAGGCCGTAGCGCGCGCCCGTCCGCTCCAGCTCGTTGAGCAGCGTGGTCATCAAACGGGTGCCGGTGGCGCCGATCGGGTGGCCAAGCGCCATGGCGCCGCCATTGACGTTGACCTTCGAAAGATCCCAATCGAGCTCTTTCTGCCAGGCGAGTACGACGGACGCCATCGCCTCGTTGATCTCCACTAGATCAATCTGTTCCTTCTTCAATCCGGCCTTGGTCAGCGCCCGCTTCGTCGCGGGAATCGGCGCCGAGAGCATCAGGACTGGATCGTCGGCGAGGACGGAGATGTGGTGGATGCGGGCTCGCGGAACCAGATCGTGCTGCTTCAGGGCTCGATCGGACGCAATCAGCATCGCGGAGGAGGCGTCTGCAATCTGGCTGGCCAGAGCGGCAGTGTGTCGACCGCCCGGAAGGAGCGTCTGCAGAGCCTTGAGATTTTCGCGCGTCGAGGTGCGCATGCCCTCATCGTTCTCAACGCCCGCGATCGGCAGGATCTCGTTCGTGAATCGACCTTCCCGGGTAGCGATCATCGCGCGCGCATGACTCTCGAGAGAGAGGCTCTCCATGTCGTCGCGAGAGATGTCCCACCTTTTCGCGATCATGTCGGCGCCGCGAAACTGAGAGATCTCCTGCGTCCCGAAACGGCTGATCCAGCCCTCTGATCCCGAGAATGGGTCATCGATTCCGAGGCTTGTCGCACAAGTCATTGCTGAAGAAATCGGGATCTGCGTCATGTTCTGTACGCCGCCCGCGATCACGATGTCTGCTGTTTCGCTCGAGACGGCCTGGGCGGCGAAATGAACGGCCTGTTGCGAAGAGCCGCATTGCCGATCGATCGTGACGCCCGGAACGTGAGTCGGGAGCCCCGCCGCCAGCCAGCAGGTACGCGCGATATCGCCTGCTTGTGAGCCGATCGTGTCGCAACACCCGAAGATCACGTCGTCCACGACTCCGGGGTCGAAATCGTTCCTCGCAACCAGACCTTTTAGGACATGGGCGCCCAGATCGGCTGAGTGGATACTGCCGAGGCCCCCCCCGCGCTTGCCAACCGGCGTCCGTACGCCATCGACGATATATGCGTCAGTCATGTCTTCTCCTCTGTCCCTTGCCCAGGGCAGCGATCACTGTTCTCGACTGTTCTCGACATAGCTGCAGAGCGTTGGTGCAGGGAAAGCTATGCATCGAAGTACGGGGAGTGCGCTGCACGCGATTCCGCCACGCCTGCGTGGGCTGGCGTAACGTCTGTTTTCATCCCTTCGGTGAGCCGACCGTGGGCGTCGTCCCAGGATCGAAGCAGATGTACATGGCGGTGTGGCGATGCATCCGAAGCGTGCGGATGAGTCAGGTTTCTAGCCTGGGGCCCCTGCACGTACCGCTTCACATCGCGGACAGCGGCCATGCGCAAGCTTCGCCGACCCGGAATTCGCGAGGTACCCGTCGACGAGCCGCCAGAAGGCAGGATCGTTCCGTACCTCGCGGCACACCGAGCACACCGGTACCAGGACCCTGAGGATTTGGACCTCGGCGAATAGCCGGAGCGCGAATCGAACGAGTAGAGCCCCAAGGCACAAGCAACCGAACCCCACCGCGCCCAGCCAAAGTATCGACGCCTCCTCGTCGTTGGCGGTCGCGACCGTGTCGCGATTCGTGCGTGCGCGGGCGGCCCGAAGCAAGGAACGCGCCGCAACCTCCATGTCAGAATGGTCAGAATGATCGCCCGCTCGTGCATCGCGGTCAGTCGCGCCGTCGGCGCGCGTACGCAGACTCGTCGACGCAATGAGCGCGCTCACTGAGCTGCCGACGTCATCGGGTTCGGATGCGTCATGATCGGCAGCCAAGGCAAGCACCCGCTCCAAACGATCTTCGATGGACGTCGATTCTGCCTGGACCCCTCCGTTCTCTGGACGATCTGCGAGCGCTGCGACCAGCTCCCGTGCAGCTCGTTCGAGAGGCAAGTCTTCGGCGATGATTCGCTCTATGTCATGCGAAAGAACGGAGATTCGATATGCACTGGAGGCTGCTGTCATCACCGACAGGCTGACGAGAGTGAAGAGTGTGAAGATGATCGCGTTGCGACGTTCCATAGCGGTCCTAGTCGTGCAGAGACGTTCTGGGGCGCTTTTCTCGACGGCTCGGTGTTGTGACGTGCTGCGGTTTTGACGATCGTCCGGTCGGCTGCCAGGCACTTGATCGATGAGTTCCGAGCCTGCGTCACCTCGATGAGGCACTTCAGCTTGGCGGTGTCGCGGACGATCGAACTATCTCCGACGTGGTGGCTTGAGTCGCTCCATTTCGGGCGCGACCCGCGTGGCCGCGAACCGCCCGGGGTCGGGCGGCACGCAGATCAAGAATCGCTCGTCGGAACCTCCCCATCCGCGAGAGTAGCTCTCGACTCGTTCGGCGGAACGGGATGCAGCGTATCCACATTCCGCCACGACCGTCGTAGCGCCGTTCCTGGGGTTCGTGCACACGACGTGGACAACGATTCCAAGCTCAGACGCGAGGTTCTGCGCGAGCTCGAGGCACAATCTGTCGGAAGGCACTGTCGCAGAGAGCGCGAATCCCTGGTGAGGGGTGTGGACACCGCTGATCGCTGCCACCGTCGATCCCTCATCGGCGCTCGCGATCCCGGGCAGGATCAACAATCCGACCGTTAGACCCAATGACGACCAACTTCGGAACATGCGAACTCCTCCTGAATCAAGGCTTCCAGAATCGCGGAAGCAGTAGCGCGACGACCGCAAAGAACTCGAGCCGTCCCAACCACATGAGAAATACCATCACGATCTTCTGCCAGCCCGCGAAAAACGCAAAGTTCTCGGTTGGCCCGACCGCGGACAGCCCAGGTCCGATATTCGAGACGGTGGCGAGAGAAGCCGTCGCGGCCGTCACGATGTCCGTGTCGCCGACAGCGAGCAGGAGCGCGCCCCCTCCCCAACCCAACGTCCAGAGTAGGAGCAGCGAAGTGACTGCGCGCGCAGACGACTCCGGCACCACCTGATCACCGACGGTCGCGGCGATGATGGCATTGGGACTGAACGTGAGACGGACTTCGCGAAGTGCGACCTTTGCTCCGATCAGGAGTCGGATGACTTTCGCGCCGCCCGCGGTCGATCCGGCACAGCCGCCGACGAACATGGTCGAAACGAGGGTTGCATGTGCGAAGCCTGGCCAGCCTGCGAAATCCGCGGTCGCGAATCCGGTCGTCGTCAGAAGAGAGACCACCTGGAACGCGGCATCGAATAGCGCGTGCGCCGGTTCTGAATCCAGGCCAGCAAAATAGATGT
>Ga0114933_10002895_pt1 | contig 17224 bp, 12 predicted proteins | sample 4SBtaG_FD_89691 | JGI IMG/M metagenome (GOLD analysis project Ga0114933, IMG submission 89691) | Deep subsurface microbial communities from Kolumbo volcano to uncover new lineages of life (NeLLi) - 4SBTROV12_W25 metaG | ecosystem: Environmental > Aquatic > Marine > Volcanic | place: Kolumbo... | reverse complement strand
GCTGGTTTGGCTTCAACGGCGGCAGCACGCTGGCCGCGGATCCGAGCGCGATCGGGCCCGTGATCCTGGCGACCTGCCTCGCCGGCGCCGCCGGCTTCCTCGTGGCCCTCCTACACACCCGCTTGCGCACCGGTGGCCTCGACCTCTCCATGGCGCTCAACGGAGCGCTCGCTGGCCTGGTCGCGATCACTGCGGGCGCGGACGTCATCGGCCCTCTCGAGTCGATCCTGGTAGGCGGCATCGGTGGGGTTCTCGTCGTCGAGGGTGTGTTCTTGCTCGACCGTTTCAAGCTCGACGATCCCGTCGGCGCGATCCCGGTGCACCTCGTCTGCGGCGTCTTCGGAACGCTGGCCGTCGGGCTCTTCGCCAACGCGGGTGAAGTCCAGGGGCTCTTCCACGGTGGCGGCGCCTCGCTGCTCGGCGCGCAGGCCCTGGGCGCCGCGATGAGCGTGGCCTTCGCCTTCCTGGTCGGCCTCGGCCTCTGGCTCGTGCTGGACAAGACCTTGGGCTCACGGGTCTCCAAAGAACACGAAATCGAAGGACTCGACCTCGCCGAGTGCGGCGTCGAGGCCTACGGCCGAGAGGCTGGGGGCGTGTCGCTCGCGCAGGGTCCGCACCCGGCGCCCGCCGCGCCCGTCAGAGAGCCCGTCACCTCGAGCTGAGCCTCACGGTGCCGCTCGGACTGAGCGATCCTATCCGCCCGTCAGGGTGCGGCGACCGGCGCCGAGCCAGCCGGTCGGGTGTCCGTCGAGGGCCATGTCGACGAGCTTCCGCGCAGCGAGGAAGCCGAACCCGAGGCCGTGCCCGGTGTGGCCCGCGAGGTACTTCACCCGCGGCTTGCCCGGGAGGTCACCGATGAAGGGCAAGCCGTCACCGGAGAAACCCATCACGCCGGCCCAGCGGTGGGTCACGCGCTTCCCTTCGAGCGCCGGCACCACGCGCTGCATGAAGTCCCAGAGCCCCTCTTGGATCCCGTCCGTGGTCTCGTCGCTGTAGCCTCGCTCGGCGTCTTTCGCGGACTGGCGCCAACCGCCCGCGACGACCTCTCCGGAGTCGAGCTGCCAGAAGTACTCGTAGCCAAAGTCGCAGTACACGCCCCACGGGATCACCCGCTCCGGAAGCGGCTCCGTCGCGAGCATCTGCCCGCGAGCCGGGTAGACGCGGCCGTCGAAGTGGCTGTGCAGCAGGGGCGAATAGGCGTTGGTGCAGAGCAAGACCATCTCCGCCTCGAAGCGGGCCTCCGAGGTCAACACGACGACGCCGTCCTCGTTCTCCTCGATGCGGAACACCTCGTGGTTCTCGAAGACCGACGCGCCGCCCTCACGGGCCTGCGCGAGAACCTGTCGGGTGAGCCTGGCGGGATCGACGGTCATGCCGTGGGGATCGCGCAGTCCCCCCAAAAACCCCTCGCCGCCAAAGGCAGCGTGCATCGCGGCGCCATCCAGGTGCTCATGCTCGAAGCCGTCGGCGATGAGCAGCTCGCCCGACCGCTGAATCTCGCTGAGCTCGTGCTTTGAGACCGCGGCGCTCACGGTGCCGGTGCGAACCAGACGCAGATCGGCGTCGCGCTGTGTTCCGCCGAGATCGTCTTGGCCCAGGACGTGTTCGCGCAGCAGGTCGCGGCACTCCTGGCTGAAGCGCCAGACCTCGCGGGCCCGCTCTGGGCCGTAGAGATCCACGACGCGGGCGTAGGGATCGGCGGTACCGAGCAGGAGCATGCCCGCGCTCTTTCCAGACGCACCGGAAGCGACCGTGCCCGCGTCGACGACCGACACGCGCTCGCCGCGCTGCGCCAACCAGTAGGCCGCGCTCGCGCCGCTGATGCCGGCCCCGATGACGAGGAAGTCAGTTCGGTGCACGGCCTCCGCCGAGCGGTCTTGCCAAAGCGAAACGGTCATGGGGACGGTCTCGCGCAAAGCGGGCTCAAACGCAAAGGAGCCGACCATCGGGGGCGTGCCGCCCCCGATGGTCGGGTTTCGTCGATGGTCCAGCGGTGGGAGATTGGGAGATGCTGGATTCTCGAGAGTCGACCGATGCCAGAGGCCGACTCGAACGTTTAGGGGATCACCTCGGGCTCGCGAGGCTCCATGCCAGTGAACTCGGCGCCGCAGCGTGGCGCGCACGACGGATCTCGGTGCTCGCATCGAAGGCCGCGATCGCCCCGGGGCGCACGCGCTCCTCGAGCGTGTCCGCCGAGAGGTGCAGCGCCTGCAAGCGGTAGCGGTAGCGCCGGTCCAGCCATCGCCGGTGCTGGCCATGACTCTCGGCCCAGCCGTTGAAGCCGCGCAGCGTGCGCCCGTCTCGGCGGAGGGAGCGCTCCAGCAAAGCGTTGAAGCGGACCTCACCGAGCGTCCGAGAGACGGCCTCCGCCTCCGCGTGAGATCGGTAAACGCGCGCTCGGCTCATCTCGACCCTCGCCTCGTAGGCGTCAAAGGCGCGCTGGTACGCCGCGACGTAGACCTCGGCATCGTTGGCCAGGAGCGCATCCGGGGCCGCGTCGGTCGCGGTCGCTGCGGCGCCGCAGCCCGAGGCCACGAAGAGAACGACGAGCAAATTGGTGCGCTTCACGAAACGTGACTCCTCACAGTCGGTGGCTCTGGGAGGGTCCGCTCAGCGGCTCATCTCCCTGTGCCGAGTTGAAACGGCATGAGGATCTGGGCCTTTAGGGAAATCTTCAGTCGTAGATGCGCGCCTGCAGGAAAATGGTCAGCGGCGACGATCCCCACTCGCTCGTCGGGATGCCTGCCTCGGGCGCGCTGCCCCACGGGACAAAGACGTTCAGCAGGAGGGTGATGTTGTCCGAGTGGTTCCACGTAAAGGTCGGTGCAACCATCCCCGAGCCGTCGACTGGGCTCTGGATGTAGGCAACCGCTGCACTCAAGTCGTCCTGCACGTTGTAGCTCATCGTCACGGCGATCGCGTGGCGGCCCAGCAGCTGACTGTCCCCCCGCGCGAAGCGAAGCTGAAAGGCCTCCTCGAAGAGGATCCCCGGTCGGTCCCCGATGTTTTCGACGCCGAAACCCGAGTAGTGATACTCCGCTGCGATTCGCAGCCCGGTGCCGATATCGACCATGTAACTTCCGCCGACCAGACCCTTCGCGACAACCGCCCGCGTGCCCAGGAAGCCGCCATCGATACCCTCTCCGTCCGTCCCGAAGAGCGCAAACTCTCCGTGCACCTCAGCGTCACCAAGCGTCGCCGAGAGAACGCCGCCGACGATGTTGTCCTCACCGCGCCGACCGATCAGGACCGATCCGTCGACGTCTCCGACGATCGCCCGTACCCGGCCGAGCAACGCCCAGGACCGGAGTTCGTCGTCGACGAGCGGGCCGAGCGCTGCGATGACGTCGGCAGAGAGCTCGCTGATGTTCGGGATGCGCAACTCCAGGTGAATCGCGTCCACCCCGCGGCGCCACTCCCGGTCGACCTCGGTCGGCGAGAACGGAGCGAAGATGTCGACCGCGCTGAACATCAAGCCCCGCCCGAGGCCGATCGCCTGGCGACCTACGGTGAGCTCCATGAAGTCGAGGTGGAGGGAGAGGTAGCCACGATCGAACTCGTGCTGGTGCACGTAGGCGGCGGTGCCACTGTTGATCAGGACCCAGTCGAGTGGCTCGAGCCGAAACGGCGCGAGCGCGGTCGACGGCAGGAGCCCCGCGCCAACCGCCCCGCCAGAGGAGCTGCGCACCCGGTGCTCGTAAGCGACGGCGGCGGTGAGGTACTGGCTGATGTTCGCGGTGAGGTCGAAGCGCAGCCGGAAGAAGCCTGCGCCGGCCGGCACATCCGGCGCGAAGACAGGGTCCTGCTCATACGGAATCGAGAGGAGCAAGCTGCTCTTGAAGGCGGAGCGCAGCTCGAGCCGGTAGTCGCCCTCCTCGAAGAGCACACGGGCCTCCGCAGACGCCGGCGCGAGGAGCGCTAGACCGAGCAGCGCGCACGCGAGAGTGCGGCTCACGCGTCCTCCTCGTCGTCGTCCGACAAACGGTCTTTCTGCCCCGGAGGCCGATTGACCAGCCCATAGACCAGCACGTCGGCGAAGGTGTCGGCGAGCTCGTCGAGCGAGCGCCCGCCCCGGAACCGGGGCTCGAGGAGCATCGTGACGAACCACCGGAGCGTGAGGAGGACGTTGGCGCGTTCGCGGCGGTTCGCCTCGTCGAACTCGTAGGGAGCCGCCTCTTCGATGAGCGCCGACAGCCACTGCTCCCCGATCATCTGACCCTTCTCGAGGAGCGCCGGATCCCATTCCTCGAGCGCGAAGAGGACCTCGTTGTCGCCCGACATGAGCCGCGCCGTCAGCGGCAAGTCTCGACCCACGGTGAGGAGAAAGCGCACATAGAAGTGGAGGCGATCCTCCTCGACGAGGCTGCCATCCAAGACGGGTGCGAGCTGCTCGAAGAGGACCTGCTTCTCGGCCGCGATCGCGTGCATCAGAAGGGCAGACTTGTTCTCGAAGTGCAGGTAGACGGTGCCCTTGGCCACGTTGGCGCGACGCGCGATCTCATCGACGCTCGTCTTGCGGTAGCCCTGGCGCATGAAGAGCTCGGTGGCCGCCTCGAGAATGCGGGTTCGACGCTTGTTCTCGGGTCCCGCCACGTCGCCGAGCAGATCCTTTTGGAGCTTCTCGAAGAACGCGCGGGTCCACTTGCCGGGGGTCGCCTCCGACATGTTCAGGCTGCGTCGCGTTCTTTGGCGACGTCCGAGGCGACGCGGCCGTCGACCAGGGTCACCACGCGCGTGGCGTGCGCGACGACACGAGGGTCGTGCGTAGAGAACACGAACGTGACCCCGTGCGATTCGTGCAAGCGACGCATCATGGCCATCAGCTGCTCCGCGTTCTCGCTGTCCAGGTTCGCGGTCGGCTCGTCGGCGAGCACCAGCTTCGGCCGTGCAGCCACGGCACGGGCGACGGCGACGCGCTGCTGCTGCCCACCGGAGAGCTCGTTGGGACGTCGATCGGCCAGGTCTCCGAGGCCCAGCTCATCGAGCACCTCGAGCGCTCGGGCGCGTCTCGCTTTGGCGCCGACGCCTTGAAGCTCGAGCACGAACTCCACGTTCTCAGCTGCGGTCAAGACCGGCACGAGGTTGTAGGCCTGAAAGACGAAGCCGAGGGAGCCGAGGCGCAGCTTCGCCCGCTCGGCCTTGCTCATCGCCGTCAGATCACGGCCCAGCACGACGAGGCCTCCCGAGGTCGGACGGTCCAGCGCACCGACGAGGTTCAGGAGGGTCGTCTTGCCGCTTCCGCTCGGGCCGACGAGAGCGAGGAAATCACCCTCCACGACGTCGAGCGTCAGTCCGCGCAGCGCGTGCACTTCGAGTTTCCCGGTCTTGAAGACGCGGGTCACTTCGCTGACCCGCACGAGGGCTTCATTGGTTTCGTCACTCATCGATCCACTCGCAGGGCATTGGCGGGGTCGGTCCGGGCCGCGAACCACGCCGGGTAGAGAGAAGCGGTGACCGTAGCGATCATCGCGAGCAGGAGAGCCATCGGGAACATCCACGGCCCGAAGTCGGGGTGAAAGATCGGATCGAAGAGCACGCCGCCGAGCGCCCACCCTTCGTCTTCTGAGGCCATCACCGAACCGAGGTCGACGCCCACGTCGTCGAGTCTCCAGACGAGCGGGGCCGTCCACGCGAGCGCGGCGCACGCCGATAGCACTCCTAGGGCGACGCCCTCGATGAGCACGATGCGCACGAGGGACGCGCCTCGCATCCCGATCGCGGCGAGCACCGCAAACTCCTTGCGGCGCTGAAGCACCCCCGTCAGCTGCGCGCTCGCGACGCCCAGCAAGACGACGAGCAGCACGATCGCCACGGCCATGTCGAGGAAGGCCCCGTCGCTCTCGAGCCCCATCGCGAGTTCCGGCGAGACCTGCAACCAAGTGAGCAGCTTGTTGGGCGAGGACACGAGCGGTGCGATGCGCTCTTGGAGCGCGGCACGGTCGTACACGTCGTCGGCCAGGATCGTGATCTCGGCCGCCCCGGCCCGTCCGCTGAGCAGCGCTACGTCCGCGAGCGCGACGTGGGCGATGGTGGCGTCCACGTCCCGGCTGCCGGTCTGAACGATGCCGACGACGATGAGCAGCTGACTCTGCATCTCGCCGTCGGCGTCGACGGTGGTCACGACCAACTCGTCGTCCAGCTCCGCACCGAGGCGCCGCGCGTGCGTGCGTCCGAGCACGACCACCCCGCGCTCGTCGGGCTCGAGGTAGCGGCCGTCCGTGACCTCTTGCACGTAGCGCAGGGCCAGCTGCTCTGTGGCAGCGTCCACGCCGGTCAACGTAACGTGAGTGCTGCGGGTGCCGAGACCGAGCAGACCGCCGACCCGACTCCGAGGCGTGGCGACCGCGACCCCTTCGATGGCTCGGACGTCCTGCAGGAGCGCCTCCCAGCCCTCGAGCCGCAGCGCGTCTTCGCGGCGATCGAGCCAGCCCTCTGGCGCGATGCGCAGGTGACCGACCCCGCCTCCAGCGGCCGCGTTGATCGTCATCGTCTCTTCCCCGCGGATCCACGAGAGCGCGACGAGGCCGATACCGACCCCGAGAGCGACCCCGACGACCGAGACGAGTGAGCGACGGAGGTTCCGGCGTAGGCTCCGGAGCGCGTAGCGCATGGCAACGGAACGGGTCATCCTCGCATCGCCTCCACCGGCTCGAGGCGAGCCGCGACCGCCGCGGGCCAAAGCGCCGCGAGCACTGAGACGACCACCACCCCGACGAAGCCGGGAACACAGTCGCTCACGCTCAGGTAGGGATAGATGGCGCCCGAGAAGTTGACGCCGTAGATGGCCATGTCGACCGAGGCCTCCTGGTCACCCCACTGGGTAAAATCGATGCCCGTCTGGTTCTGGTAGAAGACCAAGAGGCCTCCCAGGAAGGTTCCTATCAACACGCCTAGCAATCCGAGCACGACCGCCTCCGTGAGCACGATGCGAACCAGCCGGGCCGGCGTCGTGCCCAAAGAGAGCAGCATTCCGAGCTCGCGGCGGCGCTCGAACGTGGCCATGAGCATCGTGTTCGCGACGCCCGCCGCGGCGGCGATGAAGACGATGAAGAGCACCACGAGGCCATAGATCTCGGTGATGTCGAGCATCTGTGAGAGCTCCGGGGCGAGCTCGTCCCAGGGGAGCACTTCGAGCTGGTCGGCGCCATCAACGCCTCCGAGCGCCGCTACGAGGGCCGCCGCGTCATCCGCGCCTCCGATGCCACGTACGTTGATCTCGTGCGCCTGATCCGGCATCGCGAAGATCTCCTGCGCGAGCGCTAGGTGCACCACGATCCCCGTGCGGTTGATCATGTCGATGGGCGTCTCGAGGATGCCGGTGACGGTGACGAGATCGTTGGCCATCGAGCCGTCGGCGCCTTGGCCGAGAACGGCGAGCTCGTCGCCGACTTCGATGCCCACCTCGCGGGCCAACGATGAGCCGACGAGCGCCCCCCGCTCGGTCGGGATGCCCGCCTCGGGAAGGCCCTCGAGCAGGCCGCCGCTGCTGCGCTCGGCGGCGATGTCGATGCCGGCCACGATCACCGCGTGGCCGTCCACCTCGCGAGCCACCAGCGCGGGGGCATAGATGCGGGCGTATGCATCTTGGACGGTGGGCAGCGCGCGCACCTCGTCGAGCATTTCCCCGACCCCGTCGATCACGAGATCGGGCGCGCGTTCTTCGCGCCACTCGGGCGCGTGAATCTGCGCGTGGCCCATGAGTGGCCCCGTCAGCGTGTCGAGCATCGAGTCGCCCCAACCGTTCATCAGCCCGTCCATCGCGAGCACGGCGGTCTGGGCCACCGCGATGGCGGCCAGCGCGAGCGCGGTTCGGCGGCGGTTCCGACCGAGGTTGCGCCAGGCCAGCCGTGCGGTGCTGCCGAGCATCAGCGGCGCCGCTCGAGTTGGGTGAGGGAGAAGGTGCTCTCGGACACGTTCGCGTCGAAGTCCATCTCGACGTAGCGCATCTCCGTGCGGTGTCCCTCCCGGTCGCGCGGCTCGAGAACCAGCCGCGTCGGGATCCGACGGCCATCCATCTCCCGGACGTCTTCGAAGCGCATCACCCGCGCCAGCCGCATGCGGCGGTCGTAGTAGCGTGCCAGCACGGGCAGCGTGCCGGCTTCGTTCACCACGTACTCGATCCGCCGCCAAAGCCCGACGGTGCCTTCGTGCGCGTCGTAGCGGATCAACCAGCCCCGGCCGTTCTCAGCGCGGCCGACCACCTGGCCGTCGAAGTCGTTCCGGTAGGACGTCGACTGGGTCAAATCGTCGTTGGTCAGGTCGCTGCCCATCCAACTCGAGAGCATCATCGAGGGGGGCACGCGGATCGTCCGGGAGATGCGCGGGAGGTAGTTCCACAGGTTTCGATCCCGCCGGAGGGTCGCCGTGCCCCGCTCACGCGACGGCGACTCGATGAGAATCAGCGCCCTGTCTTCACCCCGGGTCCACACCCGCATTCGCATCGTCCGGGTCCGACGCGGGGTCGTCACGGTCATTTCGATCCGCGCGATGCTCGCCTCAGAGCTGTAGAGATCATCCAAGATCTCGGTCAGTTGCGTGAGATTGGGACGCTCCTGCGCCTCGGTGATTGTAGGTGCCGCCAGCCCGATGCAAGCGGCACATGTGAAAGCCATCAGGGCCCGCATGTCGCCTCCGTAGAACTCGTTTGAGCTTCACTTTGAACCAAATGACCAGATTTGCAAATTCGGTCAGTTGGTCATCTGCTCGAAACGAGGCGGCATGGACCACCAGTTCGACCAGTGGTCTAATACTGCGCCCGGACTTGCCGAAGTCAAGTGCGGCATACTCGATGGGCCATGGATGAGGCGAGCCACGACCGGCTGCGCGGGCTCCTGCTGCAGGAGCCGGGAGATCTCCTGCGCCGACTCTTCGAGAGCGCCCACGTGGCTCTGGAGGTCGCCGACGCCTCCGGGCGCGTCGAGATGGTCAATCCGGCCTGGGAGGGCATGACGGGCTACCTAGCCGAGGAGGCGGTGGGCCGACTGCTCGAAGACCTGGTTCACTCGAGCCGCACGGACCCTTCCGTCTACGCCGAGATGAACCAGGCGCTCGCGGTCGGGCTCAGCTGGACGGGCACCTACCTCGCGCGGCGCAAGGACGGCAGCACCTACACCCAGCACACCACCATGGTCCCCTCCGTACGGGATGGGCAGGTGTTTCGGGTCCTCTCCATCAAGAGCGACCTGAGCAACGCAGACTTCCTGACGGCCGCGGAGGCGTTGGAGCTGACGCGCACGAGCATGGTGCGCGATCGGTTCCGGCGGCTGATGAACGCGGCGACTGACGCCATGCTGATCGGCGACTGGGAGAGCGCCCGGTTCATCGAGGTGAACAACGCAGCTTGCGAGATGTTCAGGGTGTCGCGAGACCACCTGCGCACCCTCACGGGGCGAGACTTGACCCCGCCCGAGTCGTCCGATCTGGTGAGCGAGGCCTCCGCGCTCCTCCACAGCTCTGGCTCTGCCTACCAGCCCTGCATCCGTCACCGACGTTTCGACGGCACGCTCTTCTGGGCGGAGCTCAAGGTCGACGTGTGGGAGTCCAACGGGGAGAAGTTCACCCTCGCCATCATCCGCGACATCACCGATCGCATCGAGCAGGAGCTCGCCCTCGACGAGAGCCAAGGCCTCTTTCGGGCGGCCTTCGAGTACGGGCCGATCGGCATCGCAATCTTTCGTGACGACGGTGTGCTCGCGTCAGCAAACCCCGCCTTCTGCGAGATGCTCGGACGTGAGGAGAGCTGGCTCCTGGGCCGTGTGCCGAGGGACTTCACGCACCCCGACGATGTCGCCGCCGAGGCGCTGCAGGCGCGGCGTGTGCTCTCCCGCGATGCGGGCGACTACAGCCTGAAAAAGAGATTTCTCCATCGAGACGGTCAGGTGGTGCACACCATGATGCACGTCGTCCGGGCGGACATCAGGGGCGAAGGTCACTTCGTGGCGCAGGTCGTCGACCTCACGGAGATGCGGCGGACCCAGCGCGAGCTCGAGCGCTCCACGCACCTCGCCGCGCTCGGTCGCATGGCCGCCGCCGTCGCCCACGACGTCAACAACCCAGCGGCCTTCGTGCGACTCAACCTCGCCGAAATCAGCGCGCGACTCGGCGACGGCGAGCTCGACCTCGACGGGCGGAAGAGCTTGCAATCGTTGTTGCGTGACTGCGTCGCCGGCGTCGACCGAATCGGCGACATCGTGCGTGAGCTCCAGAACTTCGATCATGGGACCCAAGCGGCCAAGCAGAAGCTGGACCTGACGGAGGTGATTCGGCTCTCATGCCGCCTCGCGTCGCATGAGGTGAGGCACCGCGCGAAGCTCACCGTGGCGACCCCCGCTCACCCGATCTGGGTGGAAGGCAGCCCCTCCAAGCTCGGTCAGGTGGTCACGAACCTGGTGATCAACGCGGGAAAGGCGATCGGGGACGGGAACGCATCGACCGAGCACATCCAGGTGAGCTGCGAGCTCGACGGGGCCTGGGTCACCGTCGCTGTCAGCGACAGCGGACCGGGTCTGCCTGAGGAGAAGGCGACGCTCTTTGAGCCCTTCGTGTCAGGAACGAGCGCCGGCGCTCAGGGCCTGGGCTTGTGGATCTGCTCGGAGATCGTCACCCAGCACAACGGCTCCATCGCCGCGGAAAACCTCGCGGCCGGGGGAGCGCGCTTCACCGTTCAGCTGCCATCGGTAGATCCGCCGGACGAGGTGGTCCCGCCGAGCACGACCCCAGCGGCCGCCGGTCGAGTGCTCGTCATCGACGACGAGCCCGCGATGCTACGGGCCTATCAGCGCGTGATCGGTCGGGTCCACGACGTCATCGGTTGGACCAAGGCGGCGGAGGCCCTCACCGCGATCGGCGACGGCGAGCGCTACGACGCCATCATCTGCGACATGATGATGCCCGGCATGAACGGGGCGCAGTTCTTCGAGCGACTCGAAAACGTCGCTCCGGGACAAGCGGAGCGGGTCGTCTTCGTGACCGGTGGGGCCATCACCGGTGAAGGCGCGAGCTTTCTCGAGCGCCATCGGGACCGGGTCTTGCGCAAGCCGGTGCCTCCGGGCGCCCTGCTCGCCGCCGTGCGGGGACTCGTCGAGGCACCCGACGGGCCCGCCTGAGCGCTCAGTTCGCGAAAAACGTGTTGGCGCTGCCCCGGCCGTGCTCGACGCGGGCGGCGCAGAGCTCGATGCTCTCGACCGCCTTCGCGAGGTTGCGCGGCCCACCGTGGGTTGCCTCCATGCGCTCGGCGAAAAAGGCCTGGACCTCGGTCGCCCGCTCGGTGGTGCAGTGTGAGACCGCGGCGTAGGGCAGGTAGCCGGCCATGAACGGGCCCATGCGAGCCACCAGCGCGTCGTAGTTGGCCTGCAACCAGGCCCAGACGAGCTCACGGCCCTCCGCGTCCTGCTGCTGCCCGCGCAAAGGTTGGAAGATCTCGTTGGTGCGGAGCCCACTCTCGGGGTCGAGCGTCAGCGCGAGCAGGCGTGTGCGGAGGGCTGGCTCCCGGGCGCCGCGCGAGAGGCCGGTCAGGAGGTTGCGGCGCGCCACCGGATCGGTGGCGGCGAGGAGCCGCTCGAGCACGTGGTTGAACGCGCGCTCGCCGCCCTGCTGCACGGCGACGGCGACAACCGTCGAGGCGAGGTCGGGGGCGACCGCGTCGGGGTGAATCTCTCCGTCTCCGCGCAGGCCGAGGTACGCGCGACCGAGCTGCCCAGCCTCTCGCCGGATCGGCCCGTCTTCGGCCTCGAGGGCCAGGAAGCTCAGCAGCTCGCGGCGGTAGAGCTGCCTATCGGGGCTCTCTCCGTCACGAACCCGAAAGCCGAGCTCTCGCCAGGACGATCGGTAGAGGCGCGTGGCCCAGCGACGCGCTCGCGTCTTGGCGGCGTCGTCGAGCAAGCGGTCGAGGGCCAGCTCGGTCAGCGAGATGGGCGCGGTCGCCAGAGCGCGCTCAGGGCGTCGAGCCAACGGGCGCACCGCGTTCATCGCGTCCTCGTAGGACGTCCGACCCGCCGCGAAGCTCGACTGCACGCTGTCGGCGAAGCTCATCGCTTCGCGCACGCTCAGGTCGCTGAGGCCGCTCCGACCGAGCACCGTGAGCTGATCGGCGGGCAATGACCATCGGTAGTAGCCGGTGCCGCCGGCGTTCGGCATCACCCACTCGGCGCAGCCGCCTTCGAGCGCGACCTGACCCTCTGTTTCGGTGAGCACGGTGCAGACCTGCCGGACCTCACCGCCCGCGCGATACCGCGCGCAGAAGGGGATCTGCCAGGTCGCCTCACGGCTCGCCTGCGAGCCCAGAGGCAGGTAGCGCGACTGGCGAAGCGTCAGGCTTCCTTGCTCACCTTCACAGGTCGGCGTCACCTCTACGAGCGGTACGCCAGGCTGGCGGAGGAAGCTGTTCACGGGACCGCGCACGTCGCGGCCAGCGGCTTCGCTCAGAGCATCGAGTAGATCGCCCGCCGATGCGTTGCCCTCCGCGTGTGCGCTCAGGTACGCGCGCACGCCGGTCCGGAAGACCTCTGGCGTGAGCCACTGCTCGAACATCGAAAGCACCGCCTGCCCCTTGAGGTAGGTGATCGCGTCAAACGCGTTGTGGATGTCGTGGCTGGACTCGATCGGCTGCCGGATCTGCCGTGCGCTGTGAAGGCTGTCCGCGTTCATTGCGGCCACTGCCTCCTCCATGGAGGTCACGGCCGGCTCGAAGTTCGGGAAGGTGGCCTGAATCGTCTGCGACTCCATCCAGCTCGCGAACGCCTCGTTCAACCAGAGGTCGTCCCACCACTGCATCGTCACCAGGTTGCCGAACCACATGTGGGCGAGCTCGTGGGCCGTCACGTAGGCGAAACCGCGCTGCTGCGAGATCGGCGCGTCCTCGCCGACGAGCAGGAGCGAGTCTCGGAAGGTGACAGCTCCCGGGTTCTCCATCGCGCCCGCGCCAAAGTCCGGCACGGCGATCAGGTCGAGCTTGTCGAAGGGATAGGCGCTGCCGAAGTAAGACTCCAACCACGTCAAGATCGCTGGCGTGTGCTCGATCGCGTGAGCGAGCTGTGGTCCATGGCCGCGTGGAGCGATCGCGCGGAAAGGCAGCGCTGCGCTGCGCACCTCGTTCGCGGGGATGGCGTCTCCCTCGACCACATCGAAGGGGCCGACCGCGATGGCGACGAGGTAACTCGGGATGCTCTCGGTGGTGGCGAAACGAACCCGCCGCAGGTCACCGGACATGTCCGTCGAGGAGATCTCCCGCGCGTTGGCGATGGCCACGTCGTCGGCGCGAACGACCATCGTCACGTCGTAGGGGGTCTTGAACGAGGGCTCGTCGAAACACGGGAACGCACGCCGAGCTGCGAGCGGCTCCATCTGCGAGAAGATGTAGTGCTCGTTGCCCTGCTCGACGCGATAGAATCCGCTCAGGTTCGGGTCGAAGGGTGCGCCGTACGTGATGCGCAAGCGCACGTTCCCCGGCCCGATCGGCCGCTCCAGCGTCACGCTCGCGAGACCCTCGTCGCCGATGGAGGCCCACTCGCCCGTGCGCGCATCACGCCCCGACTCGGTGACCGTCACCTCAGAGACGTCGAGGCCCTGACCGTGCAGGTAGATCACCGTCTGGCGATGCGGCAGGTCGACATCGATCTCGGCCACCCCGGTGAAGCGGTCGCGCGTGGGATCCATCGCGAGCGTCAGGGCATAACGCGTCGGCCGAACATCGGCGGCCAAGCGCCCCTCCGGTGGCCCCGCCTCTTCCGTCTCGGCTCCCGCGCTCGGCTGCTGAACCGGCGCAGGATCGGGATCCGCGGCCGGAGCGTCGCCGCCCCCACATGCGATCAGAAACGAGGCGAAAACCAGCAAGGTGCGCTGCATGAGTCAGCGCATAGCACCCGCCCCCTTCATCGGTAGCGGATTCCGCTCCTGCGCCGTGCTCAGCGGAAGCGCAGTGAACGCCCGAAGACTTCTCGGGTCACGACGTGCCCTTCCATCTCGCGCGGGTCGAGCGTGAAGTCGATCGTCGGTTCCCGCCGGGTGATTCGCGCGACGTCGCGTTTGCTCCGCCCGACCTCCGGCGCGTCCACAGCTTCCCGGATCGCGGCGAGCGTCGAATCGAGGGTCGGCACGGAGGCGATCTCGAGGGCCGGCGAGAGGCCGACGCCTGGCAGGTGTGCGCCAGCGTGCAGCCGAGGCGCGATGCGCAGTTCACCAAAGAGGTCTTCGCAGGCGCGCCGGATGAGGTGCTCGCCGAAGTTCGTGACCTCGGTGTCCTCGTTGAGGAAGAGCAGGCGACCCGTCTTGCGGGCGCTCGCAGCGACCGCGTCCCAGTCGTAAGGATGCAGCCATCGGAGGTCGATGACCTCGACCGAGAGCCCCTCCTGCTCGCGCAGCTGGTCCGCCGCCTTCATCGCGACCCTCGCCAGACGCCCGTACGTCACGACGCTGACGTCCGTGCCTTCACGGAGGCGGCTCGAGGCCCCGATCGCCATCTTCTCGAGCGGCAGCTCGGGCCAATCGGGCACCCATGCGCTCCGGTCACCGATGGGAGCGTCGATGCGGGTGCGCAGCTCCTTTGCGCTGGGCTCACCGGGGATCAGCTCCGCCGGCCCGTTCGCGCGAGCTCGCATGAGCGCCTTGGGCAGGAGCACCATGACCGGGTTGGGCTCGTCGATCGCGGCGAGCATCGCCCCGTACGCGTCCCTCGGGTTGGAGGGCATCACGATCTTCCAACCGGGGATGCGCGTCGCCTGAGACTCGAACGAGTGGGAGTGATAAATGCTGCCGTGGATGCCTGCGCCCACAGGGGTCATGAGCGTCAGGGGCACGTTCCAGTCCCCCGCCGAGCCCCAGTACGTGTTTCCCGCCAGCTTGAGCAGGTCGATCGTGTTGAACGCGTAGTCGCAGAACTGGATCTCGGCGACCGGCTTCTGACCGGCGAGCGCCAGGCCCATGGCCATGCCGACGATGCCACGCTCATCGAGCGGGGTGTTCCACGCGGTCCTCAACCCTTGGGTGGCCGTGAAGACGCCGCCGAGCGGCGGCCCCACGTCCTCGCCGAAGATGTCGGTGACGCCGAGCTTCTGCTCGCCCACGTGCAGGGCCATGCGAACCGCTTGAACGATCGTGGCCATGCTCAGACCTCTCCGGCGACGTAGTTCTTGTCCGCGAAGACGTAGTCGAACGCGTCGGCGCCGACTGGCTTGGGCTCACCGAGCACCTGCTCGTACCACCCGCGCATCTCCCCTTCGAGCTTCTCGCGCAGCGCGGCGGTCTCCTCGAGCGAGCGAAGCCCGCGCTCTTTGACGAGCTCCGAGGTCAAGTCGAGACAGTCGACTTCATCGTCGACGTAATTGGATCCGCTCGAGCTGCTGTGCCCGTAGAGGCGAGACACGTTGCACTCCAGCACAAAGGGCCGGCGCTCCGAGCGCACGTAGTCCATGGCCTCGCGGATGGCGAACCAGGCGGTCTCGGGATCGTTCCCGTCACAGACGGCGGTCTCGATGCCGAACGCCTTGCCCCGATCGGCGATGTACTTCTCGCCATGCTGGGTGCTGCCCGCGGTCGAGATCCCCCATTCGTTGTTCGCCACGATGATCAGGATCGGGAGCTCTTTGTCGGGTCGGCTCGACCAGACCAGGCACGTCGCGAAGTCTCCCTCGGCGCTGCCGGCATCTCCGCCCTGAACGATCGTAATCCCGGTGCCGCCATGCCGACGCTGCGCGTGGGCCGTCCCGATCGCGATCGAGTACTGCACCTCGATGGGTGAGGTGATCGGAACCACGTTCCACTCGCGCTTGCTGAAGTGGCCGACGAAGTTGCGTCCCTGCGAGTACGGATCGGTCTTCGTGTTGTGCATCTGCCGCAGCGCGTCGATCGACGGCGCTCCGAGCGCGCGAAGCGTGGCGCTCGAACGGTAGTGACCGTGGAGAAAGTCGTGGTCGAGCCCCTGGCCCTTCTTCATCAGCAGACCGAGGCACGTGTTGAACGCCTCCTCGCCGGGACCACCGATCCAAAAATGCCCCTCGCCCTGCCGCTGCATGCGGATCAGCCTCTCCTCGAGGATCCGGCTCTCGAGCATCAGCTCATGGATTTTCAGCAGGCGTTCTTCGTCGAGCCGAGGCCCGGTGCTCCTGGGGGGCGAAGATGCGGAGACTGGGGTGCTCATTTCTTCCACCTTGAATCCGTAGCACACCTGGGAGGCCGCTGAGGCTCGGAAGCTCACGACGCACTGCGTCGTGAAACCCCGTCTGGGCAGGCGCTCTCAATGTGACTTTTTGTAAGTGGCTGGTGGACGGGGGTCCGCTCCACCTTGGAATGCATGACGCGTGGGTGTTTCTGCTTCTTCCTTCTGTGGCTCGTGACGCCGAGTTTGGCCAGCGCTTCGAGCAGCTCCATGGCGTCGGAGGCGCTCGCGGGTGCCCGCGCCGCCCTGACCGAAAACGCACCGGGCCGCGCCTTCGAACTGGCCCGGGTGGCGCGTCAATTCGACCCCGACCGGAGCCTCGAGGCGTTTGAGCTCATGGGACGCGCCCGCGCAGAAATGGGAGAGCGAGCGGCAGCACATCGCTTTTTCCGGCACGCGCTGGCGATCGCCGACGAGCCGGCTCGCTCCCGATTGTTGGCGCGCATGCAGCTCGCGCGCGACGAGTTGGGCGTGGTGCACATCGATCTGCAGCCCGGCGGCGCACGGCTCTTCGTGGACGGCGCGCCCGCCGAGTACGAGATCGGAGGTCAGCTTCTTCTGCTCCGTCCGGGATCCCACCGGCTCGAGGCTCGACTCGAAGACCATGAGCCGAGGACCACGACGCTTCACGTCACCGGCGGGAGCACTCAGCGGCTGCACATCGTGCTCCCTGAGGGCGCCGAAGACTCGCCGCGCGCCGTGCCGAGGCCCTCGCCGAACCACCGAGAACGACGGTGGCTCACCGGCAACGCGCTGATGATCGGCGTGGGCTCACTCTCCATCGGTGCAGCCCGCGCGATGGAGGCCGAGGCTCCCCAGACCGACGCCGCCGCGCCAGGTGCCAGCTTTCAGCTTGGGCTCGCGTCGGGGCTCGCGCTCGGGTCTGCATTGAACATGGTGTTTCAGCACGCATTTGATGAGGACGCGCACGGCTGGCTCTTCTTGGCGCGCTTCGCCGCCACGCCCCTCCTCCTCGGCGCGGCGTTGGCGGTCGCGACCACGGGCTGGTGGTCGCCGCCGCAGAGCGGGTCGGATCCAACCGCGTCGGCTGGGACGACCGGCGCGCTGCTCGGC
>Ga0114933_10002891_pt1 | contig 17232 bp, 13 predicted proteins | sample 4SBtaG_FD_89691 | JGI IMG/M metagenome (GOLD analysis project Ga0114933, IMG submission 89691) | Deep subsurface microbial communities from Kolumbo volcano to uncover new lineages of life (NeLLi) - 4SBTROV12_W25 metaG | ecosystem: Environmental > Aquatic > Marine > Volcanic | place: Kolumbo... | reverse complement strand
TGCAGGGGCAATGGAAAACTGAATCATGCGGGGCTGCAAGGCAACCTCCATGTTGATCTCTGGATTAACGGGTAAGCCACCAATTGCCAAGTTTAGTTCTCCAGTGGCGAATAGCATTGCGTCTCGTATTTCTTCAGCGGATAGTCGCCGCGGTGAGAAACGGCCGAGTAACTTGTTTTCGGGATCGACATCCTCCAAGACCGCAAGATCTCGTCGAGTCGTCGACTGCATATACGTATGACTCGTCATGATGAGCTTATGAAGTTGCTTTATCCGCCATCCGTTGTCTACAAAATGAGCTGCAAGCCAGTCGAGTAATTCGGGATGGGTGGGCTTAGCACCGGTGGTACCAAAGTTCATACTGTTTGCGGCAATGCCCTTGCCGAAATGATATTGCCAGATGCGATTGACAATAGAACGCGTTGTAAGCGGGTTATCGTCCTTAGCGATCCACTTTGCGAGGGCTAGTCTGCGACCGTTTATAGCCGTCGGCAATAGGTGAGACTGGTCAGCTGTGCTTACGAATGGCAGCCCTGACGTGCTTAATATCCCCGGCTGGACTGTGCTACCCTTCGCCTCTAATGTGCCTCCTTCGAGAATCGTCGAATGAGTTTGAGCATTATTGTTTATCACCTTAATAATGCGTAATGAACGTGTGTTCAGTCGCTTGATTTGTGAATCAGCGGCATTAAAAACACTTTGAGCCATCGGTTGAAATCTCTCGAGCCGTCGCCGCCAGATCCATTCATCCTGGGTGTAAACCTTTAGCTGTCCCTGCTCCGCGGTATTTAGACCGACGTGGCGAGGTGGTTTAACGTCATCTGGAAGTGCACGTCGTTGATTTACATCTTTATATTCCAACTCGCGTTGCGTAAACCACTTTCGTGCAGCGTCTTCGCGTTTCTTTTCCAACGCCAGCTTTCGAGATGTTGCAAAGGCAAGCATCGATTCAACATGGTCACGATTGGATGTGAAGTCGGACTGGTTTTCGTGCTCGAGTAATGGAGCAGCACGTTCTGCTAATTGTGTTGCGGCAAACGCTGCATAAAACCGATAGTAGTCGCGTGTGGGAATCGGGTCGAACTTATGGTCGTGACACTTAACACATCGCAGTGTTGTGGATAAAAATGTCTGTCCAACTGAATTCACGACGTCATCGACGAATATTTGCCTTGCAGTTGGGATCTTAACCATAGCATTGTCGTAAGGACCCATTCTTAAGAATCCTGTTGCCACGATCCACTCCGCTTCTTGCGGGTTATAGTCGCCGACGTAGCGGGCATCCGCTACCGCCTTTTCATCATTGACACGGTTGGCAATGGAACGGTCAGCTAGTTCATCCCCGGCAATCTGTTCAACAACGAACTGGTTATAAGGCTTGTCGCCATTTAGAGACCGGATGACGTAATCTCTATAACGCCATGCATTGGACCGCTCGTAATCATTGGAGTAGCCTCCGGTGTCTGCATAGCGAACTACGTCCAGCCAGTGTTGTGCCCATCGTTCGCCATACCGAGGACTTGCAAGCAGTTGGTCAATGAGATCTTCCCAGGCAGTATCAGGATCGGTTTTCCATTGGGAAAGAAATGCCGTGGATTCCTGTGGTGTAGGTGGGAGCCCGGTGAGATCGAAATAAGCCCGACGTACTAACATTTCGGGTTTGGCGACAGGTGCAAGGGAGAATCCTGCCTCTGCTAATCGGGCACTAATGAAGTGATCGATGGGTTGGATGTCTTCTCCGAACACGCGAGCAGGAGGTAATTTTCGAAACGCCCATATATCTTCTGGTTTGTATCGGCGATATGTCCACTCTTCTGACAGACCGCCGCTGGTGGATACTAATTCGCCGTCTGATGTGATTTGATCACCCCAGTGCTCTTGACGGATTACTGCGATAGTTCTGTCGTCTGGCCAAGGCGCACCGAGGACAATCCATTCGCGTATCTCACTGATTTGCTGAGAGGTGAGCCGGTCATTCTCCTTTGGAGGCATCTCCAGCGTATCCCAGAGTATGGCATTAACTAACGGACTATTCTCTGGTTCATTCGGTACGATTGCTGGTTCAGCTGATTCACCACCTTTCAATAACCCCGATAGGCTACTCATGTCGAACTGGCCTTTGAGGTCAGCTCTATTTGCCGCATTGTGGCAGGAGAAGCATTTTGATTTAAACGTACTCAGCACCTTAAGTGCGAACAGGTGTTCGCCGTCATTAGCTCGTGCGACTTGATGGACGGATGAAAGGAGCAGGAGGATACAGAGAAGGTTTTTTTCCGAAAACAGCATGACGGTATTATAGGACGAAAATGTGAACAGAAGAATCCATGATTGCTTCGCACGATTGCCATCGTACAGTTGGAGAGAAGTAGGATTGCAGCGCCGTTTTGGAATAACGGCTTGTGAAGGCCAACCTATTTCTCGGTACCAGCCTTTGAATCAATGACAAAATCTTCCTCGAAATGGTCAAGGAATTGGTCGATGTCCAGCACACCGTCTTCGTTCTCATCGGCAGCGTGAAAGATCTCGCGCAGGTCATCCTCGTTGTAATCATAGCCGAGCGCAAACATCGCTCGTTGGAATTCCAGAAGTGTGAGATGATTCTTACCGCCCATGTCTGCAGCATGAAACGCCGCGGCCCGGCGATTATGTTCATCCTGAGAAGGATGTTTCATTAATACGCGAAATCCTTCGATGCGCTGAGCGGTGTCTGCGTGATGTTCGCTGTTAGGCATCATCAGGCGAGACTTAAATCGCTGGTAGGGTGTGCGCTGATCAATAACATGATAGCGCCCATAACTGAAGTAGATCAGAATCCCGACAATAGCCGTTGCGCTGGCCCCGATTGCTGCATTACTACCCATGGTATACAGCAAGTAAGCGCCACCACATATTCCCCAGATTTGCATCCACGGGTACAGCGGGCTTAGATACTTAGGTCGGTACCATCGATTTTCTCCTTCTTCCCGATAGACCGTCGTTCTTAGCACGATCAACGCGAAACAAATCAAGGTGAATACCATGATTTGAACACCGGACACCAGCTTCGCAATTTCTTCAACAGGCAACCACACAATCGCACCAGCCATGAGTGCACCAGTAATTAGGATGGCGACATGAGGAGTTTCGAATTGTGGGTTCACATCTTCAAGAGCTTGAGGTAACAGATTGTCACGGGCCATTGCAAAACCAAACCGTGATGACGCAAGGACACCAGATAGGGCCATCGACGCCATTGTGAATATTGCCAGAATGGCAATGGCGAGAGCCACTCCTTTGCCTCCAACGGCGTTTGCAAAGTGATAGATGGGGTTCTCGACGATGTTTCCCTTTGAGTCCAGCCACCAGTTCTCCGGTAGTACCGCCATGATGCTGTAGCCAACCAGGCTGTATAACGCCGCCGCAATGATTAGCGAAAGGATCATACCTCGCGGTAACGTCGTGGCTGGTGACTTTACCTCACCGGCGATCGCAGCGATTTTTGTGACGCCGGCATACGCGACAAATACGAGCGCTGCTGTTTCAGCTATTGACCAAAGCCCCTTGTCGAATGCTGCGCTGGCGACGGGTTTGGACAAATCAGCACCTTCAGTAAATAAGGCCGCGATACAAAGGAGAATCATTGATGTAATCGCAATCACCACGATGATCGACTGAACGACCTTGATTTTGGCCACACCAAGTATGTTCAACACTACGATGACCACCAGGAACATCAATCCAAGTGTGGTGGGTTCCACCTCCAGGTTTAGCGCTTGGGTGACAACGTACAAGTAGGCCTGAAAACCAATAAGTGCAAATGCGGATTTCAGCAGGAAGGAAGACCAAAGCCAGATCCCGCTAATGGTTCCAAAAAACGGACCGAACGTGCGTTCGAGATAGACATAAGAACCGCCAGAACTGGGCATGGCCGAGGCGAGTTCGGACTTTGATAATGCTGCAGGCAAAACAACCGTTGCTGCGAACAAATACGCAACCCAAATTCCATCGCCCATGGTGTTTGCGGCAAAGGCCGGTAATACAAATACTCCGGAACCCAGCATCGAAGAGAGACTGATGGCAATGACCGCCCACAGTCCAAGCGAGCGCGTTGGTTTGTGTTTTATATTGGAGATAATGACAACTCAGAAGTACATACAAAGTGTGATTCGAATCAAGTTAGTGACAAATGCGTAGCAAATCAATGGCACATTTACCTTCCATTCATGTTAAAAAGGCAGGCAATATACATCTGTAACGAGAATATTGGAGCGAAGCAGGTGTTTTAACCGGGAAAAGTCTTAATTACAGGTGAAGCATGGTGAAGTGTGCAGTTGTTGGACTAGGTAGATTTGGCCGCCTTCACTCTCTAACTCTTGATGGAATTGAAGGTGCTGAACTGGTGGGCGTTGTTGCACGCCGGCCAGAGAGCGTTGAGGCCTTGAATCAGGAACTCCCGGAAGTCCCGGGGTTTACTGACTTAACCACAGCTATCGAGAAATGTGATGCTGAGGCGTGGATTGTTGCATGTACGACTAGTGAACATGTCCACGTTACTCAACAGTTGCTTGAAGCAGGTAAGCATGTGCTGCTGGAAAAGCCCATTTCCGAAGATATCGATGAGGCGATGAGTTTAGCGACTCTGATCGAAGATGAACCTAACAGGCTAATGATCGGACATATCTTGCTATTTAATAGCGAGTTCAAGCAACTTAGGGCGGAAGCCAATCGGCGAGGTGGGCTTCATCATATTGATGCTGTCCGCCATCGACCGGCATCCATTGTGAAGGACTTCGCAGGAGAGAACCCACTGCATGCGGCCATGGTACACGATCTGTATTGTGCACAAGTGCTTGTAAACGGGGAGGAACCACGCGAGATTAGCTGTCAGTATCACTTAACATCAGACGGTGAGATTGATTTGGCAAACGCGCAGGTGCTTTGGCCTAGTGGGGTTGTTGGCCGATTTGCAGCCAGCTATTTCACGCCCCCTGGAATGGCTCCTCGCGGCATCGATCGCACGGAGGTGTTTGGCGATGGCTGGGCGGCCCGTATTGAACCGAATCCTCGCCCGATTGAATTGTGGAGTGATGTCGCGGAATGGCCGATGGCACTAGAGATCATGACTGATGAGTTTGGCGTTACCGGCATGATGGCTGAAGAGCAGCGGTGCTTTTTGCGTGTGGTACGCGGGGAGCAATCTGTTCCGCTCGGAGCACGTTACGAGGATGCATTGCAGGTGCAAAGGTGGATGGACACGATGGACAAGGTTGCAGTTCGTTAACGGATACCGAAAAACCGTTTTGCTACACCACCTAGAAGAACGCCGACAATATGTGCTACGCGGTCTGCGGAAAGACGTGAACTGCTATCACAGATGGCATACCAAAAGTCGACTGTCGTCTGAATTTAGGACGGACTTGGAAATCTATTTACACTCTCGTTGGCGCCATGAATATCGAGTTGGTAACCGCCGGCCACTCATTGGACGCCGGATTCGGGTTGCGTGGATGGAGGAGGGAATTCTAAAGCGGAGACATTAGATGCAGTTACACACGGACCGGCTCCAGTATTTGCTACGTGCTCATTTGGCTTAAGCGTATATGTAACTGCGGCGTCTTTTAGTTGCTCGGCGGTGTGAGGTCCGAACAGCTGCTCATTACGTTTCATATAGTACTCATTTATGCGGTCGTTATGTTGTGAAGACTATGCTGACGTAAATAAGTATTGGCAAAGTAAAAGAGTTAAAATAGCCGGCAGTCAATTGGCTATCTTTGTACGTGTACTCCATCTCCACCCGGGGCTTGACTGTGGATTCCTTAAATAGTTTTGTAAATGAGCAACGCGATTCATTAATTCAATTCACAAAAGCTCTCGTCAGCACACCGAGTCCCAATCCGCCAGGTGACGAACGCGCCGTTGTCGAAGTTGTGCTTGCTGAATTGTCTCGACTAGGACTTGATCAAGAAATAGAAGTTGTCGGAATGCACGCGGACAGGCCGAATGTCATTGTGCGAGTTCGTGGCAATTCCGTCGGCCCGACTGTAATGCTTTGCGGTCATAGTGATACTAAGCCCATTGGCGACCAAAGCAAATGGAATTCAGATCCAATGACGCCGGAGATTCGAGATGGGAAAATGTACGGCCTAGGGGCAACAGATATGAAAGGTGCAGTCGCTGCTAGCGTGTATGCTTTGGCGGCGTTGCATCAGAATAGATCCCGTTTGTGTGGTGACGTGTTGTTGGTGATTAACGCAGATGAAGAAAGGACCATGGAATTTGGGTCCGGGTTTCTGGCACGTGAGTATGGTATCAAAGCCGATATCGCGCTACTTGGTGAGCCTTGTGGAATTGATGGTCCGGAATTTGAATTTCTTCATGTGGTCTCCCGAGGAATAAGCTGTTTCAGGATTCAGGTGCACGGTACCCAAATGCACAGTAGCCTTACAGACCGGTTGCCGTCTATAAATGCTAACGTGTTCATGTCCGAGGTTATATTGCATCTCAAGAACAATTTGCGATTGACCTATACGCCACATCCTCTGTGCGCTGCTCCGACGATTAACTTGGCAGTTCGTGTGAATGGGGGTGTTGGCTATGGCGTATGTCCAGGGGTAGCGGAGTTTGAGTGTGATATACGGACGTTACCAGGAATGACGCTGGAGCAGTTGCGAACTGACATCGAGTCATGCCTGGATTGCTATAGGCAGGCGAACGTGGGTGTTAACATCGAATTAGAATTTGAAGAAGCGCCGATGGACTGGTTCCCTCCAACGGAAGTGCCACAGGATCATGCCATGATCAATGCGATTCTGGATGCTGCGGAGTCTGAATTAGGATTTCGCCCTACGTTAAGTGCGTTTCCGGGGGGTTCGGATGCGAAGAACTTTCAGGGTGTGGCTGGCATACCAACCATTCCTAGTTTTGGTCCGGGATGGTTGCCGTTAGCGCATGGACCGAATGAATGTGTCGGCGTGGATTCGCTAATCAGTGCTGCGAAGATTTATGCCAATGCGATTGCAGCATATTTATCTGATGATTAGCGACGTGCTTAGGAAAGGAACGATCTAAGTCGCAAACAGTTGGCTTGGATCCTTAAAGGCTTTGAATTCCAAGGCATTGCCACTTGGATCCTGAAAGAACATTGTAGCCTGTTCGCCCACCTGACCTTCAAAACGAATGTATGGTTCTATGAGAAAGGTGACACCGTGGCTTGTCAGTCGATCCGCAAAATCATGCCATTGTGACCATTCAAGTACCACTCCAAAATGTGGAATCGGTACGTCATGGCCATCTACTGGATTCGACGCAGGTTGTACTACCATGTCCGCTTTCTCATGGATGACGAACTGATGGCCAAATAGATCGAAATCTACCCATTTCGTATCGCTTCGACCTTCTCCGCAACCCAATATGTCACGATAGAACTCGCGTGCGACGGACACGTCATGAACCGGCATCGCAAGATGAAAAGGCTGAAGCATAGTGAAAGGTGCTGCAAGGCTTTTGATAACCAGCGGCTTACAATAATTCTTCGATTGGCGTGCCGTGCGGAATAAGTGGAACAGGTCGTCCGCTCAAGTCTGGCACCATCTCGGTATAGTCAATTCCGAGGTGCGAATAGACGGTGGCGAGCAAGTCGTTTGGATCCAACGGCCGATCTTGAGGGTGTTCGCCCTTATCATTGGTCGATCCAATTACTTGACCAGTTTGCATGCCGCCACCCGCGACGAGGACGCTCATGGCGCCTGGATAGTGATCGCGACCGGGTTGGATAACTTTACTGGTCGTGCCTTTTTGCGGGTTGATACGTGGCGTACGTCCAAACTCACCCGATACGATCAGCATTACTTTCTCATCAAGGCCACGTTCGTAGAGATCTTCGACGAGTGCTGCCACGGCTTTGTCAAATACGGGTAGGCGAGCACGGTTGTCTTGAAAAAGATGGCCGTTTACGGCGTGAATGTCCCAGTTCCCGATGCCACCCGGAATTGAGGGATTCTGCATTTGCATTGTGACGAAGCTGACTCCGGCCTCGACGAGTCGTCGTGCCAGCAAGGCACGTTGCCCCCACTTGTGACGACCATAGCGTTCCCGGGTCGCATCGTCTTCCTTTGAAATATCAAAGGCTTTGGCAGCCCGTGCGCCGGTTAAAAGATCAATTGCCTGCGTATTGAATCGATCTAGGTTGGATACGTTAGGCGAGGCATCTAAACCGCGTTTAGCGTCATCAATTGCATTGAGCAGTGCAACGCGATCATCGAGTCGGGTCCGTAGATCCGCGGTCAGCGAAAGGTTGTTGACCTTGAAGTTTGCTTGATTAGGATCGGCACCCACGACGAATGGTAGATATGCAGAGCCTAATGCCGCAGCACCACCGCCGTATACATTTGAAGCACTTCCTACGTAAACAGGTACTGATGGGTCTCGTTTACCTTGTAGCATTTTAGAAACGACCGGGCCGAGACATGGGTATTGAGCGAGCGGGTCGAGCAAACGGAATGGGTTATAACCGGAAAGGAAGCGACCGGCACCGGCAGCGTGATTTGCAAATCCGTGTGAAATTGAACGAATAATGTTAAACCGATCTGCCACTTCAGCGTGTCGAGGCAAAAACTCGCAAACGTCCATGCCGGGAACAACAGTCGAAATGGGGCTAACGTCACCCCGGTATTCCAATGGCGCATCCGGCTTCAGGTCGTATGTGTCCATGTGAGACGGACCACCCTGCAGCCAAATTAGGATTACAGAAGTGTCTTTGGCTTGATTGCCTGCTTCTTGAGCGGCTGCCCGTTGTCGCAAGAGATCAGGGAGCGTGAGTCCGCCAAGGAGGAGTGAACCCGCTTCCAAAAAAGATCGTCGGTTTGTTTTGTGATGTTGCATGTTCGTTAGGTGAACTTCGTAAAAGTACACATGACTAGTTTGTTGCTAATCCCATTATACTGCTCCGCCAAATTCAATACAGATGAATCTCATTTTGCAGTCAATATAGGTGGTTCTACTGATCCGCCATGATTGATTTCATATATGCCAGATCCGCTTTGGTTTGATTAATGCAATCCTGAAGTGTGAATTGTTTGTATACGGAGCCTCCGATGTATTCGCTATGTAGCGTGTATATTCCCGTGTAACCGTTTCGCTTAAGCTCCGATACGTAATCTTGCATTGGCATGATTCCGTCTGCCACCGGACATTTAACCGGGCGCCAGCGTTGTTCTCCGAGATTACCGGACGCCGCTTTCTCCCACCAGAAGTTTTTGATGGACGTGAGCTTAATCCATGGTCGCAACAGCTCCATGGCTTGCCGCCATGAGCCGGAGCCCCCAGTCATCGCGAAATGCATGGGATCGCAAAAAGCACCGACTGTTTTAGGGTCGTGAGTCTTTAACAGGTCGTAAAGCGCAAGGCCGTTTGCAGGAAGGATGGGACCGGAGTGCACATGCATGCATGGTAATACGTCGTATTCGCCACACATCTTGATCACGGCATCTAGGGACTTACGTACAAAGTCTAGCTGGTCGGCAATTGGTTTAGACGTGGTGTGTCGGTAATATCCCAGTTTGATCTTGCGAATTCCCAATTTGTCACATTGTGAAAGGATTTCACGGGCATGGGAATCTGTAGCAGAGTTAATGCCGGTTGTGAGCATTGGTATGTCTAACCCGGCGGAGGTCGCCGCGACATGTGCAGTCGGCAGTTCAGCCGCGGCATTCGCAGGCTGAATATGACCACCGTTGCGCACTGTTAGATCGAGACCAGAGAGCCCGATGTCATTAAACACTTCACACGTCTTTGGGATAGAGAGAGATTGAAAGCTCTCAGTAAATGCGATGAAACGATCTTTGGCAGATTGTTTGTCGCGGCTCTCAGCCTTAGATTCACTTGCAATACTGGAGGCAGCTGTCGCGGCGATAGCGCCAGTAAATGTAGTTGCAAACAGATCACGTCGCTTCATTAGTGTACTGCTCGAAGGTGAAACGGTGCCACGGAGTCAGGAGATAGCCTCAAATACGGGACTACCGCCATGTGATATATGTATCGGACGGTTTTCAAGGTCGGGAACAGTTGATCTGCTATCCACCCCCAAAACATGATAAATCGTCGCCGCTAAGTCGCCAGCAGATACAGGTCTGTCCGTCGGATATGCAGCATGTTTATCTGTGGACCCAATCACGCAACCTTGCTTCATTCCACCCCCAAATAGCAATGAAAAGCCGCATTGCGGCCAATGGTCACGTCCAGCTTGCTTATTGATGGTTGGTGTGCGTCCCATTTCACCCATGACGACGACAAGGGTCCGTTCGAGCAGCCCACGTTCCTCAAGATCAAGAACCAATGCCTCGACAAATTGATCCAATTGGGGAAGATGCGAATCGAGCATCTTGAATACATTACCATGCAAATCCCAGTGGTTGTTTCCTTTTACTTCCCAGTGGAGTGTAATGAATTTAGAGCCGGCCTCGACCAAACGCCGCGCGATCAAGGCACTGTTGGCCATTACGTTGTCTCCATACCGCTTGCGTGTATCTTCGGCCTCCTGAGAGATGTCGAATGCGGAGCGGGTATTGCTTGATGTAAGCAATTGAAAAGCGATATCTCGGAATTTATCGAGTCTTGCAACGGTACGTTTTCTTTCGATGCGAGAGAGTTGGTCGTCGAGTTGCCCTAGTAGACTCTTCCGAGTGTTTAGTCGATCAACCGTTAGATCCTCAGACGAGGTGGTAGGTGGTTTTGGTATTCCAGTTGCGAGTTGCGGTTCGTAATCGCCTTTTAAGTCCTCGTTGGGAACTGAGGCGTCAATGGTGGTAAACAACGGGTCGTATTGGCTGCCAAGATAAGCGCCATAGGGACCGGCACGCCGTAGAGACTGGCTGTAGCCAGGAAATGCGGGCATGAGCACATGAAATGGAACGTCTTTCGTCTTTTGGCCTAAGTGTTGACACACGGCGGCCATGGAAGGGTGATCCGTGATCTTTGCAAAATAGTTTTCGCGATCGGACCCGCCGTCATATCCGGTCAATACGTTGTACGGATTGTGGCTGTTGTACTTATGCGAATAAGTGCGGATCAGGGTTGCACGATCCATGATGCCGGCAATCTTCGGCATCTTTTCACAGATCTGTAACCCTGGCACAGCAGTCGAGATTGGCTTGTATATGCTGCGTACGTTTTCCGGTGCATTTGGCTTGAGGTCCACCATGTCCTGATGGGGTGGTCCGCCAAATAGGTTAACAAGAATTATGCTGTCGGCGCTGGCCGTAGGGAGCAATCCGGATTGTTCAGATGCCTGTAAAAGGTGGGGCAAGGTCATCCCGGAGAAGAGAGAAAGGCCGCCGACTCGAATCGCTTCGCGGCGAGATAAGCCATCGCATGCCTGTTTCGCTTTCCCAAGTACCTTAAGCATTGGTAATTCACCTTAGTGTTTGACTGCTATTGGATGTAATTTTAGTCGTTGTTGAGAGAATGTGCCAATTGCAATTTGACAAGTAATCTCAATGACGTGGCTAGTTGTCATCTTTGGTATCGTCTGGCCGTTTGTATTCCATCCATTCGTTGGCAGTCCAGTCGGCCTGTTCTTTTCCCAACAGGCGTTCAACGATGTGCAATGCGCCGTCGATTCCCGCTGTCACGCCTGCGGTGGTTACTATTTTGCCAGAGTCTACAAATCTACGAGAACGAACAACTTTGCAATTCGGTGCTGAGGAACGTAGCCCTGATAAGCCCCAACGATGGGTTGTAGCCGAGATGCCATCCAGTAATTCTGCGCGGGCTAATAGAAATGCTCCCATACAAACAGACATTGTTACTTTTGAAGTTTTGTGTGCCTTTTTAATCCAGGACACCCCCTCATCACTTACGTTGGACATTGCTCCCCCGGGTACAACGACGATGTCGGCCTTGGGGGCTTCGGAATAAGCGTAATCTGGGATTACAGTGACTCCCCCCATCGTTTTGATGGGTTTCGTCGTCGATGCTACGGTAACCACCTGAAATGCGTTTCCGTGGTCACTCACAATAAAGACTTCTGCAGGCCCTGCGAAATCAAGCAATTCAACGCCGTTAAAGAGCAAGACTGCAACGGTGAGTGGTTTCTTTGTGGACTGCTGAGCATCTGCCGGATCTACTAGTTGCAGCGCGAACACGACAGCAAGAATAAAGGTTAGTTTTCGATACATGCTGTTACCCCAGTAGATCTTCTGTCACTCGGCCTGGTGTCAGTATAAATGGACGCCCGATGCGGTCATGAACATGTGACTCCGGTGGAATTCCAAGCAAGTGATACATGGTTGCCGATAGGTCCCATGGACCAATCGGCTCGGAGGTGGGAAAGGCAGCATGTTGATCACTTGCACCAATCACGGCACCCCGTTTCACGCCGCCGCCCGCAATCAGAACCGAATAAACATCGGGCCAGTGGTCGCGCCCGGCATCCTTGTTAATACGTGGTGTGCGGCCAAATTCTCCCAATGCGATTACCATGGTGGAATCAAGAAGTCCTCGCTGATCTAGATCTTGAACAAAAGCTGCGACGCCGCGATCAAATGGTGGCAATAACTTATCTTTCATCGTTGGGTAGTTTTTGGCATGCGTGTCCCACTCCTGTCGATTGGAGCGTGCCCAGTTTACGGTGATTAAAGGCACTTCAGCCTCGACGAGACGGCGGGCGAGCAGCATAGTCTGTCCAAATTTGTGACGTCCGTAAGCATCTCGCATTTGTGCTGTTTCACGCGTTAAGTCAAACGCTTGACGGCTTTTGCCGGAGCCGAGCAAACCAAAGGCGCGATCTTTTAAATCGGTCATGCCTTTGATTTCGCCGTTTTTATCTACGGCCGGCAAATTCGTGTCTAATCGACCGAGCAGGTTGAAGCGTGAATCAAACCTTCCGCTATTCAGCTCAGTCGGTAAAGCTAACTCATCCACCGCAAATGACTCGGCATTCGGATCTTTATCTACTCGAAACGGCTCAAATGCTTGGCCGAGGAACCCGGCATTTTGCCCGGCCATGGGTGGCCGGTTGCCCTGATGCATTACAGGACCTAGTACTGCCGCACTTGGGACTGGCTGTTGAGTTGGCTTGAGTCTGGCCACAGCAGCACCAAATGTTGGAAAGTCTTCCTTTCTTGCTGGTGTGTTTGTCCCTGGCAATGGATGAGGGTGGCCGGTAAGCGCGGTGTAGGAGGCTGACCCGTGCTCAAAATCTGCATGCGACATGCTTCGAACAATTGTGACCTTATCCATCACTTTACTGATGGCAGGAAGATGCTCACAGATTTGTGTTCCGGGGATCTTTGTGGATATGGGAGCGAACTCGCCCCGTATTTCGCTGGGTGCATTAGGCTTCAAATCGTAGGTGTCTTGTTGGCCCTGCCCACCAAAACAGAAGATAACGACGCATGAAGTGGCCTGTCCAAAATTGCGAGGCCTGTCGGTTGCCGACGATGCGAATGCTTCCGGCCATGAGTTACTAGCGAAAAAACCCAGCGCGCCGGTGGTGATCCAATCGCGTCTGGATAATATTCCGCTCAATGGGCGTGCTTTCAATGGGTTGTGAATCGTTCTATCTGTATTTTCGGTAATACATGATGTAGTAGCAAATCGAAATGGGCAATTATTTCATAACTACTTCACGATTAATGTGTCCGGAAGGTACGTCTGAATTTGCTCGATGTCTGATGCGTTAAAGCCAGTGTACTGGACTTCCAATTGTGTTAAACGCTTTAGGCTCTTAAATGTGTCGGTTGAATCACTAGTGACATTCGCTCCGACAATGTTCAGGTGATTGAGTCTTTTAAAATCAGCGAGCGTTGACATGCAGGCATCGGTGAGTTTAGGCCCTGCGAATCCGGTGTTATAGAGTAATTTCAATGATCGCAAGTTGGATAGTGGTTGAAGTGCTTGAACGCCTTTATCTGTGATTCCCACGAGACTAAGGTCAAGAAACTGCAGCTTGTCGAGCTTGGCAACATGCACCATTCCACTATCGCTCACTCTGTTTCCATAAAGATTTAGATATTCGAGGGACTCCAACGGACTTAACGAGATGAGTGCCTGATCAGTAATCTTTAGCTTTTCAAAAGCCGTTTTCTTCAGATCCAGAAATTGTAGTTGCGACATTTGTGATATGTGGGACATAGAAGCATCGGATATTTGTTCGCAATTCTCCAAATCTAAAGCTCTTAGAGTTTTCGAGGAGGCTAGATGTTGCAGTGCATCGTCTGTAACATCACTACCGGCCATGTTCAAGGTGCGGAGCTGACTCAACTGGCTGATGGCTTGTAGTGCAGCAGAATCCAAACCAGTGCAGAATTGCAAGTCGAGGCCATAGAGTGACTTTATCCCCTCAAGTTGGATAAACAATTTCGCGGCAACCTTTACACCTGTGAGATCCAGGACAAAAGGTGTTTTTATTTCGCCGAGTACCTCCAGAGCATCAGAGTCGAACGGTTTGGTTGCTCCACCCTTGAGCGTCACGAATGGCGTGGTGAGGGTCGACTGGATATCGGGCACATCATAGAGGTAGCTGTGAAAGATAAGATGCTTATTATCGTCGTCGTCAGCATGTTGCACAGCCAAGCTTTGATGACCAATTTCCTTTTGACCAAGCATGATATCCATCGCGGAAGGCAACGCATCCGGCAGATTGACACGTCTTGCAACATCCTTCAATGATTCTTTGCTGACAGACAATGCATGTATGTTGCCCTGTTCGCGTAATAACAGTGTTTTATTTGCTATCACCGGATGAGACCAACTGTCACCACCTGCACCTGGTATCTGCCACTTGCCACGTATGCTAAACCCTTCTGTGTCTGCTTCGATCAGTGCAACTACACCATTTTGGTATCGAAAGAAAAATCTATTGTCGGCATAGATGACAGATGCTGAGCCGACGCCGGGTCCTCTGCGTTTCCAATTGACATTTCCATTTTCGAGTTTTAAGCAGGTTGGCAGTCCATTATTGCTCCCGTGCCCACCATATATATGGTTATTTAGTTCGATTACTCCACCGTGGTGATTTTGAAACGTGTTTCCATTCAAGCGGTACACTTCGGTGGCATTAATTCCGTTTTCCTGATCCGGTTGCAATTCTAAGAGCACACTGCCGGCGTTATAGCCGTTTGCAGAGAAAACGAAATTACCTTTAGCGATCGGAGTCGGTATGTTTACTATATCTGCACAAATGTCGTTGTATCCCCAGAGGAGGCGACCATCATCTGCTGCGACGCCAATTAGCCCGCGACCGATAAGCTGTACGTACTGATCGATGTTTCCAATACGTGATTTGATGATGGAAGAGAAGGAGGCACCGTCACCTCCTTTATTACCGAGTTCTGGCGCCGGCGTTGACCAAACCAATTCGCCAGTCGTCTTTTCTAGTGCGACGATCATGGCATCATCACCGCCGGGTGTGCAAATGAGATATCGGCCATCCACTAACGGTGACTCACCATAGCCACGACCGGATTGAAGTGTTCCGCTAAACGCCGTGTCAAAACTTACGCTCCAGACTTTCTTCCCGTCTGACGCATTCAGGCATACTAAATCCCCATCGGGATCTAATGCGTACAGGTGTCCGCCATCGAGCGTTGGCGTGGACATAGCGTGCCGCGTCGACTTACCAATTTCCGTTTTCCACAGTAGATCCCCGGTATCTTCATCTATCCCGTAGGCATAAATCACATTGGACTCATTTCCAATTGTGTGTATTAGTCCGCTGCCGACGACGAGGCTCGCATATCCTTTGCCGATGTGCGGGCACTCCCATTTAATGGAAGGTCCGTTATCCGGCCATGTTTGAAGTAGGCCTGTTTCCATTGACTTGCCATCGCGATTTGGCCCTCGCCACTGTGGCCAGTCATCCGCTAAGGTAACGTTCGGATTGCATAAAAGGAACGAAAGTGTTGCGGCAATGATGCAGATCGAAATGCGTTGCATGTGATTCAAAAGCTCTCAATTCGTGGTTGCGTCTAACAAGTCTTGATTAACTCTCCGTCCTTCATGACGTGTTCAAGTTTGGAATGATCCAACAGAATGAGCGTGTCTTCGAGGGGGTTTCCATTGATCACTAAAATGTCCGCGAGAAAGCCGTTCTTAATTTGCCCAAGTTCATCGCCTAAATCCATGGCGGCACCGCCATCTTTGGTCATGGAGATGATTGCCTCCATCGGCGTGAAATCGCAGTATTTAATCAGATGGTCAAGATCGCGGGCATTGGTGCCGTGGGGGGTCAAGCCAAATCCGTAATCACCGCCACCGAGTATTCGAATGCCTCGTGCCTGCATCTCTTTGAGGCCTTTAGCAGCGGCTGCCAATTCATCGCGAAATCCGAATTGGAGCACCTGTTCTTCAGTGAAATACTCTTCTGCTTCATAACTGGCTATGGCGGTGAAGCCAATGTTCGGGCTAACAAACACCCAGTCCTTTGCCGCCTCGAGCATGTCGAGGGCTTCTTCATCACAGTAATTCGCATGATAGATCACCTTTACTCCGTATTTAACACAGAGCTTAACGGCATCTGCACTTCTGCAATGAGCACTCATTCTTTTTCCGTGTGCATGCACGACTTCGGCGGCAGCGGCAACTTCGGCCTCTGACATTACAGTCGCCTCTGACGGGGCGTGTGGCATAAAGGTGTCACCGGAAACAACGAGCTTAATAATATCGACGCCTTCGCGAATTAGTTCCCGAGTGGTTTGTCGAAATGCATCTGGTCCATCAATCACAATGGCCATCGATGAGACGTGCGGTGCATGAAGGGTGCGCATGTCTCCAAGACCACCGGTGACGGTAATCCACGGACTTGCGGCGAGCAATCTGGGACCTTTCAACTCGCCAGCGTTTATTGCGTTGCGTATCACAACATCGAGGCGAGGCTTGGCTGCAGCAGCGCTGATGCAACTGGTGATACCGCAATCCAAATAGTAGCGCGCATTGCGTGCGGCAATAAGTGTATTTTCCTCAGGCGGCACCATTCCAATGGCAGTGAGCGAGTCGGTGTTATCAATACTCAAATGGGCATGAGACTCGATTAGACCCGGCATGAGAAACTTGCCGGTACAGTCGATAACGGCATCGACATTTGCATCGCTTTCGATATCCGTGATGGATTCGATTCGATTGTTATTTACCAGTACATTGCCCAGAAATGGCTCTGCGCCGGAACAGTCTAAGATAGTTGCATTTTTAAATAGCGTTTTCATTTACGCCATTCTAATGCGCGAGGACGCCGTGTGCCCAGAATACGAGTGATTAAGA
>Ga0114933_10002890_pt1 | contig 17234 bp, 15 predicted proteins | sample 4SBtaG_FD_89691 | JGI IMG/M metagenome (GOLD analysis project Ga0114933, IMG submission 89691) | Deep subsurface microbial communities from Kolumbo volcano to uncover new lineages of life (NeLLi) - 4SBTROV12_W25 metaG | ecosystem: Environmental > Aquatic > Marine > Volcanic | place: Kolumbo... | reverse complement strand
GGAGACCACGGAGCAGCTCGAGAAGCTGGGATACCTGGAGTAGGGGCCCGCAAAGCCCTCTGCGACGACATCGTCATCGACGCTGGAGGGATCCGAGCGCCACTCGAGGATGCCGATCGGCCCGTCCTCGGGGTGCACCAGGGCCCACGCCATCGCCTGGCCGGCCCGGACGCGCGGGAGCAGGTCGTCCTCGAGGAAGCGAGCCACGCCGTCGTCCGGGTAGGGCCAGGGCACGGCGTCGGTCAGGCGCTTGATCACCTCCCAGTCGGCGAAGCGCGGCTGAAGCGCCGCCGCGTCTGCAGCCCCGCGGGTTCGAGGACCAGTCGAGGTGTGCTCAGGGTCGGGACCATCAGTCGAGCACGTCTCCGTCCAGCTCCTCCGCCAGCTCTTCGCCCAGCTGGCAGGCGTCGTCCCAGCGGGCCCGGTTGTCGCTGGCCTCCTCCTCGACGCTGAGCACCCGACCATCCCGTCCCAGGTCGTAGACGCTGAGCTCCAGGGTGGCGGCCGGGCCCTCGGCGTCCTCGGGGACCTCGAAGAAGGCGGTCATGGTGTCGGCGGCCTCGAGCTCGACGGTGACCTCGACGCCCACGTAGCGGCGCGCCACGTCCTCGGAGAGCGTCCGGAAGGCCTTTTCGTTCAGGCCGGTCATCGGCACGGTCCAGGTCAGCTCGGCCATCGGGTCCTCCGGAACTCCGGTCCACGGCGCGGAGAGGATAAGCACCGCGAGCATGCCGCGTATCTGGGTCGACGCTGACGCCACGCCAAGGGCCGTGAAGGAGATGCTCTACCGAGCCGCTTCGCGGACCGCCGTCGAGGTCGTCTTCGTGGCGAATCAGCACCTGAGCCTGCCGAAGACGCCGCAGCTGTCCCTGGTCGTCGTGGGCAAGGGCTTCGACGTCGCGGACGAGTACATCGCAGACATGGTGGAGCCCGGCGATCTCGTCATCACCCAGGACATTCCGCTCGCCGCAGCCTGTGTCGAGAAGGGCGCCACCGCCTTGGAGAACCGGGGCGAGGTCATCGACGAGACGAACGCCCAGGCCCGGCTGCAGATGCGGGACTTCATGGAGTCGATGCGACTTGCCGGAGACGAGCAGCTGGGCGGCCCCAAGGCCTTCAGCGACAAGGACAAGCACCGCTTCGCGGGGGCCCTGGATCGCTGGCTCGCCGGGATGGGTTCGCGGTCATGATTCTCCTCCTGCTGGGCTGCAGCTGCTCTGACGTGGCGCCCCCGGTCGTCGAGGTGGAGCCGGAGGCGCCCAGGACCATCGTCATGGTCATCGGCTGCACGCTGCGCGCCGACCGCATCGGGGCCTACGGCAACAACCGAGACACGACGCCCTACCTCGATCTGTTGGCCCGGGACGGGGCGATCTTCGAGCGCATGGTCGCGAACGCGCCCTGGACGCGGCCCTCGATCGGCTCGCTCTCGACCGGCCGGTACCCGTTGGCGCTGGGCATCGACGACCCCGCTCCAGCCATGAACACGACCCGCGGTGTTCACCCCGACTTCGAGACGATCGCCGAGGTCTTCCAGGCGGGCGGATGGACCACAGTCGGCGGCGTCGCGAACCCGAACGCCAACACCGTCTTCGGCCTGGCCCAGGGCTTCGATCTCTACGACGAGCCCGACAAGCTCTGGCGCGAGGAGCACTCGAAGTTGGCCGGCAACGAGCTCGTCGACACCTTCCTGGCGAACGCCGCCACGGTCGAGGGCGACCTCTATGGCCAGCTCGTCATCATCGACACCCACAAGCCCCTGCCGGTCGCGGCGCGGCGTCCCGCGAAGTGGGGGGTCGACGCGATGATGAACCCCACCGAGGTCGACAAGTACGACGCCGCCTTGGAGTACGTGGACGAGGCCGTGGCACGCCTGGACGAGGGCTTGAAGGAGCTGGGTCGAGGGGACCGCGTGCTCTTCGTGGTCGGAGATCACGGCGAGGGCCTGCGGACGCCGTCCTGGGCGGGCAAGGCCCACGGGCGCATGCTCTACGACGCGAACGTCGGCACGCCCTGGATCGCCCACGGGTCGGGCATCGCGTCGGGCAACCGCGTCACGGGCCTGGCGGAGAATGTGGACCTCAAGCCAACCCTGCTGGAGCTGGCAGAGCTGGAGTCCGAGGTCCGGATGGACGGCGACTCGCGGGCGCGCGTGCTGCAGGAGGGCCTCGCGGAGACCGGCGAGACCGGCGTCTTCACGGAGACCTACTTTGCCTCCGACCATCGGGCGCGCTGGACCACCCCCGAGTGGACCTACATCGCCAACTACACCATCGGCTCGCGCAAGGACGTCGAGGACCGCGGGCGCTTCGAGCTCTACGCGGCCGATGACCTCGAGCAGGCAGAGACCGTCTACGCCGACAACATGCTCGTCGCGAAGGAGCTGGCCGATGCGATGGAGGTCGTGCGCGAGGCCGCCCTCGAGGAGCAGCTCGTGTGGTCTACCGGCGACGAGCTCGATGTGGACATGGAGAGAGCCCTCGAAGCTCTCGGCTACGTCGAAGGGCAGGACGGAGCGCCGCCCGAGTAGCCCCTCGGCTTTGTCCTAGAACCACTCCCACTCGCCGAACTCGGTGCCCTTGCGGGCCTTGTCCGCGACCATCCAGGCGTCGATGGCGGCGACGGCGCTGGCGAGCCCCGCCATGTAGCAGGTGGTCACGCTGATCAGCAGCATCACCGCACCCTTCTTGTACTGGCCGGCGAGCATCTGGCCGGTGCCAGGGAGCAGCAGGCTCAGGAGCGCTGCCACGGCGGGGTGCTTCAGCTTGTCCACGACGGGAGCCTAACGGTCGAGCTTCTTCTTCGCTTTCTTCCGCGCCTTGCCCAGGGCCGAGCCCAGCCCGCTCTCCGGCTCGGGCTCCGGTGGCTCGGGCGGCTCCTCCGGCTCCGTGTCCTGCCTGCTCTGTGCTGACCCGGACGGACGGCGTGGCGCGGGCTTCGACGAGCTCTTCGGCGCGAGGTCCTCGACCGCGGCCTCGACGGTGCCCCAGAAGCGCAGGCGGCGACCCGCGATCTCCAGCAGGAGGAGGAGCAGCGCGAGGAGCGCGAGCTCACGCGAGATCACACGCGCTGCGACACCCTCTGCGTCGCCCTCGAAGAGGCCTTCCACCGTGCCTTCGCTTCGTCCGCCGCTGACCTCGGCCAGGCGGCGGAGGGTGCGACGTCCCTCGGCCGAGTCGCGTCGGTGCTTGAACTCCGGCGAGTTCACCAGCGCCATCGGCGGCAGCTCGAGCGGCGTGTCGTCCAGGATGACGGTGCCGATGGTGACGCCGGCCTGGGACAGGGGCACCCGCAGCTCGTAGCGGTCCTCGGCGACGCGGACGGGAGCTAGCACTCGCTCTTCGCCCGACGGGTCCAGCAGCGACACCGAGACGGCGGGGAGGTCGACCTCGCCGGCGGCTTGGAGCAGCACGACGGCCTCCTGGCCTTCGCGTCGCACGCCCGCGTACCAGTCTCCGGGCTCCTCGTTGACGGCGAGGTACCGGCCGGTGGTCACGAAGAGCTCGGAGAAGCCCTCCCAGGCCAGGAGCTCCTGGCCGTGGCTGCCGCCGACCTGGCCGGTGTAGGCGACGACCCGCCCGAGACCGACCTGGTGGAAGGCCAGCAAGGGTGCGCTGTTCTCGTCGAGGGTGACGAGGCCCTGCGAAGCGCCAGGCACCAGCCAGCAGAGGTTGTAGCCGGCGAGCGTGGGGAAGCCCGCGGCCGGGGCCTCGCCCAGTCCGTGGATGCCGGGCTGGAAGCTCGCAGCGGTCGGCTCCTCGACGAAGGAGGCCCTCGCAGCGACCAGCGTGTCCATCGCGAAGAGCCGCGGCAGCTCCTGAGGGCGTGTCGTGAAGTAGGCCTCGCCGCCGCCGTGGTCGGCCAGCTGCTTGATGAAGTCGGCGTCCGGGTCCTGCTCGGTCCCCAGCGCGATGACGCTGATCGTCACCCCTGCGCCGAAGAGCTCGTCGGCCAGGTCCAGGCATCCCTGCTGCTGCTCGGTGTCGGCGGCGTCGGTGAAGAGCACGATGTGCTTGTTCGGGTGCTTGGCGCCGGCGAGCTCGCGCTTCGCGGCCATCAGGCCGTTGTAGGTGTAGATGCCTCCGCCCATGGACTTCACCCGGGAGACCTCGCGGGCCATCGCCTCGGGGTCACGGATGGGCGTGAGCGGCATGACCCGGTGGGCCTCACTGTCCACGGCGGTCACGGCGACCGCGTCGATCGGCGTCAGCAAGCGGATCGCTGCGCCGGCGCCGTCGTTCGCCAGGTCCATCTTGGTGACGCCCGGCGCAGCCTCCATGGACATCGAGCCCGAGCGGTCCATCACGATGGCCATCGCCAGGCCGATCTTCCGGTGCTCCTGGCGCAGCTCCATCGACACGGGCAGCACGGGATCGAGCGCCGACTCGTGGTACCCGCCCACGCCGAAGCTGGCCTGGCCACCCGTGATCAGCAAGCCACCGCCTCGGTTTTCGACGAAGTCCGCGAGCGCACCCAGGCCCTCGTGGCCGATGCGTCCGGCGTCCACGTTCTCGAGCACGACCGCGCGGTAGCGGGTCAGGGACACCGCGCTCAGGCGGCGGGTCTCGGGGCTCGCCACCTCGACGCTCAAGCCCCCGCTCACCAGCGCCGCGGAGAGCGTGCTGGGAGCCCCGGCGTCGTTCAGCAGCAGCACCGGCTTCGGCCCGACGGCAAGGACCGCGCCCAGGCCCGTGTCGTTGTCCGGGACCCGGTCGTCGGCGCCGAGGATGCGCAGCTCGTAGGTGGCCACGCCGGCCTCGTCCAGGCGGTCGCGGAACTGCATGCGGTTCAGGCCGGCTTCGAAGCGGCGCGTGCCTCTCGCCAGGACCTGGCCGTCACGAAGCAGCTCGTAGCCGTGCTCGCCGGCCCGGTCGGTGCGGACCCAGGCCGTGAAGAGCCACGGCTGGCCGATGTCGACCCGATCCGGGAGGTCCATCTGGACGACCGCCAGGTCCTCGCCGACCTCGCGCTCAGCGCTCTTGGTGTGGATCTCGATCCCCCTCGCCGCCGCTCGGCGCGCGATGGCCACCGCGTCTCGGCCCGTGAGCTCGCCGTCGCTGACGACCAGGATGCGGCCGGCGCGCTCCTCTCCGACCAGCTGCAGGGCCCGCTCCAGGGCAGCGGCCAGGTCCGAGCCGTCCGCATCGACAGCCCGCTCGAAGGCCTGGAAGCGGACCTCGGAGCTGGGGGTCTGCTCGACCACGGGAGTCCGCCCGAAGGCGACCACGCCCAGCCGATCGCCGCCTCCGCGCTGTTCTTCAACCAGGCGGATCAGCTCGGTCGCGCGCTCGTCGGCGTCCTCGGGCATCGAACGCGAGCGGTCCACCACCACCACGACGTCGCGCCCGGTCGAGGGCCGCCGCAGGTAAGGCGCAGCCAGGGCGATGATCAGCGTCAGCACCAGCGAGACGCGGACGGCGTCGCCGAGGCGCCCGGTCCCCCGCGTGAACCACCAGGCCAGGGCGGCGGGCACGACCAGGAGCAGGAGCTCGGGGAAGAGCAGTCCGGTCACTCGCGCTCCCGCGACAGGACCCACCAGTCCAGGAGGATGAGCAGGAGCGCCAGGAGCAGCAGCGCCGTGTCGAGGCCGCTGAGCTCGGCGTTGACCGTCCCGGTCTCGACGACCGCCTCACGCTCGCCGGAGCTCCGGTCGGAGAGGTCCGACTCGGCCGGGTCGGCGAGGCGGACGGCGAACTCGACGCGCTCAGTAGGGCTCTCGAGCACATGAAGACCCGGCCCGCTCAGCCCGGTGACGACGAGGTCCTCGCCCAGTCGCTCGACAGGTTCGCCGTCCAGCGTCCACGGCCCCTCGTCGGCCCCCACCCAGACGAAGTCCTGGCCGACGACGAGGTTGGTCTCTCGAGGTCCGGGCAGGGCGTCGCGGCGCAGCTCGACGAGGTTGGAGAGCAGAATTGGCCAGTCGGGCGAGCGGTGCAGCGTCGAGGCGCGAGGGTCCAGGTCGATGTGGAAGGTCGTCTCGTCCTGGGTGATCAAGGGGCGGTCTCCAGCCCGGACCAGCGCCCGCCCCGGCGGCTCCTGGGCGCCGTGGGACCAGATGACCCCGTCCAGCGTGATGCCGTCCATCGCGCGGTGCGAGGAGTCGACCAGGAAGGGTCCGAGGACGCTTCGCTTGCGCTCCCCGCCGAGCAGGACGCCCCAGGTGTCGGCCGTTCCGGCGGCCCCGACGCGCAGGTGGGCGTCCTCCGAGAAGACCGTGCGGGGAGCCAGCGTGTCCCAACGGTCCAGCCCGAGCAATGCGGCGAGGTCCGGGTCGAGGTCCACGTCGATGCGCACCTCGCGGATGGGCGAAGGCGCCAGCTCGACGGCGTTGTCGATCGCCAGGTCATCGCGGTCGAGGACCACCCGGACGCTGCCTGTGCCCTCGGCGAGGTCGAAGCGGTGTGCGGATCGGCCCCCGGGATCGACCAGCACCGGCTCGTCGGCCACCACCACGTCTCCGGAGAGGACCTGGAGCCGGGTCTCGACCGGGCTCGTCGCGGCGCTCCAGACCTCGACGAAGAGGCGCTCGCCGTCGGCCGCCCGGACACGTGAGGAGCGGGTGATGCCCAGGTTCTCCGAGGCCTCGCCGAGGGCGACGATGCCGACGTGCTCTGGCCACTCCTCGGGGGCGAAGCGGTCGGTGACCAGGACGACGGCGCTGCCGCCGGCGAGCTCGCTGGCGAGGTCCACGGTCGGACCCAGTTCGTGGTTCGGCAGGCCCGGATCCCAGGTGTCCAACGCGGCGAGGGCTTCGGCTTCCAGGGCGGCCGGTCCGGCCAGCACGCGCGGCGTCGGCCCGCTCGAGACCAGGGTGACCCGCCCGCTGCGAGACAAGCCGCGGAGGTGGTCGCGGGCCGCGTCGACCGCCTCGGAGCGCACCGCGGACATGGACGCGCTGCCGTCCAGCACGAGCACGACGTGGCCGCTGGCCCCGATGCCACAGCCTCGGGGGCTCGCCAGGCAGAAGGCCAGGAGCAGCGCGGCCAGCAGCTCGAGCCAGAAGCTGGGGCTCTTGCGGAGCGGCTCGCGCTTGCGCCCTGCCGACGCCCGTCGATCCTGGCTCTCCCACAGGAAGACCGCGGAGACGACGCGGTGCTTGTGGCGGCGCCTGAAGAGGTGGAGGCCGACCACCGCCGGGACGGCGATCAGGGCGATCAGTCCCAGCGGATTGGCGAACAACGTCCTTGCCTATCCCCTTGACCGTGCAGCGGGCGTGCAGTTCCTCAGGGGGTCGGCAGATGGAGCAGCCAGCGCCGCCCGGCGACCTCGATCTGCTCCTGATCCTGGACGAAGCGTCGGCCCCCGGGCCCGGTGAAGAGCCACTGCTCGCCGGCCCGGCGGACCTGGACCGAGCGCTCCGCTCCGAGGAAGAGGACGCCGTTGACCGCGCCCTGGGCGGCGCCGCCGTCGACCGGGACCGCCTCGATCGGCGGAGGCGTGGTGTCCTCGACGAACCAGGCGTTGCCTACGTGACCGAAGGCCAGACGCATGCCGGCTCGCACCGTCGCGCGCTCGGGTGGGTGGAGCCTCGCGCCGTCGATGTAGGTCCCGTTCCGGCTCCCGAGGTCCTGGACGAACCACTCGCCGTCCTGCCATCGAAGGCGCGCGTGCTGGCCCGAGGCCTCCTGCTCGTCGAGGCGCAGATCGCAGCCGTGGGAGCGCCCCACGAGCGTCGTGGCTCGCAGGTGAGCAGTCCTTCCGTCGCGCGTCAGCACACCCACTCGGCGAGGGTACCAACAAGTCCTCCGCCGCCCCGGCTGGGATAGCCTGCCGCATGACCTGGGTGATGACACTCGGCAGCTTCGGGGTCGCCCTCGGCGTTGGCTTGATGGTGGGGCTCGAGCGCCAGAAGGCCAGCTCGAAGCGGGACGAAGACTGGTTCGGAGGCATTCGCACCTTTGCCGTCGTCGCCCTGGTCGGTGCCTTGCTCGGCCTGGTCGGCCAGCTCGCCGGTGGCGCCTTCGTCGCTCTCGGGCTGGCGTTGACCTGCGCGATCCTCTTCGTCCCGGCACTGTCCGAGGTCCGTCAGGGCCTGCGTGCCGGCATCACGAGCGAGGTCGCCTGCACGGTGGTGCTGATCCTGGGCGTGCTCTCCACCGTTCCGGTGGGGTTGACCGACGACCCCGAGCGCTGGCGGCTCGTTGCGGCCAGCGGGGTCGCCGTGATGGGCTTGCTGGCCTTCCGCAAGCCGCTGCACCGCCTGGCCGGGAAGGTCTCTCGAGACGACCTCTACGCCACGGCCAAGCTGGCTGTGCTGCTGCTTATCGTGCTGCCGATCCTGCCCGACGTCGGCTTGGGTCCCGGGGAGCGCGTCAACCCCTTCAAGGTGGGGCTGCTCGTCTCGCTGATCGCGGGCATCGGCTTCACCGGGTACCTGGCTGTCCGGGTCATGGGGACCAGCGGCATGGCGCTGACCGGGCTGCTCGGCGGGCTGGTGTCCTCGACCGCGGTGACCTTGTCCTTCGCGGGACGCGCCAAGAACCAACCCGAGCTGGTGCACGTCGCAGCCCTGGGCATCATCCTCGCCAGCTCCGTGATGGTCCCCCGCGTGCTGGTGCTCTCGGCGGTGATCAGCCCCGAGCTCGTTCGGGCGGCCGCCCTGCCGGTCGGGAGCATGGGCATCGTCGCCTTCGCCATGGCGGGCGTGCTGTACGCGATCCATCGGCGAAGCCCCGACGAGCACGCCGAGGTCGAGCTCGACAACCCCTTCTCCCTTGGCCAGGCGCTGAAGTTCGGCGCGGTCTTCCTGGTCGTTCTGGTCGTCACCGCCTGGCTGACCGAGGCCTACGGGCACCGCGCGCTCTACCTCTCCGCGGCGCTGTCGGCGGCCACCTCGGTCGACGCCATCACGCTCACGGTGGCCGAACTGCACGCCGATGGTCTGGATGACCGGACGGCGGTCACGGCGCTCCTGATCGCCTGCATCTCGAACACCCTCGTCAAGGTCGGCATGGGCATCATCCTCGGCGGGCGCGCGCTCGGCGGGAGGCTCCTGGGCGTCTTCGTCCCGATGCTGGTGGTCGGCATCGTCGCGCTGGTGCTGAGCGCATGACCTGGATCCAGCTCACCTACACCTTCGCCGTCGCCTTGGGGATCGGCCTGCTCGTGGGCTTCGAGCGCGAGCACTCCCAGGCCGATCGTGAGAGCGAGGACCGCCGCTTCGGCGGCTCCCGGACCTTCCCGCTGCTGGCTCTGCTCGGCGCCGTGGTCGGTGCCCTTCAGCCCTCGCTCGGATGGGCGATCCCTGCGGTCGTCACCGGGGTGCTCGGGCTCATCTTCACAGCGCTGGCGACCTTCGACGTCGACGAGGAGCGCGCTCGCGGCATCACCACCGAGATGGCCGGGCTCGCCGTCTACCTGATCGGCATGGTGGCGGCCTTGCCCATCCCGGACCTCGAGCACACCCAGCGCTGGGCGCTCTGTGCGGCCCTGGGAACGGCCGTGCTGGGCCTGTTGGCGCTTCGCACCACGCTGCACAGCGCCGCCCAGAACGTGAAGCGGCGGCAGCTCCGCCGGGTCTTCCAGGTCGGCGTGGTCGTCCTGGTGGTGATCCCCCTGCTGTACAGCGTGCTGGCGGAACTGGGCTTCTCGTTGATACCTTGACCGCCTCCGGCACCACCGAGGCCCCCCCATGCTGCTGCTGACCCTCGCCTGCACGCCGAAGGACGTCGTCGAGCCCCTCGACAGCGACCCCATCGTCGAGGCCGACGCGGACACCGACGCCGACGCGGACAGCGACTCGGACGCTGACGCTGACGCCGACTCGGACAGCGACTCGGACACCGACGCCGACGCGGACACCGACATCCCCCAGCAGGTGGTCCGCTTCATCGCGATGGGCGACGGAGGCGAGGGCAACGACGACCAGTACGCCAACGCCGCCGCGGTCAAGGAGCTCTGCGACGCCAAGGGCTGCGACTTCATCCTCTACCTGGGCGACAACTTCTACGATGACGGCGTCGACTCGGTGGACGACGACCAGTTCTACTCGAAGTTCGAAGCGCCCTATGCCGACATCGAGCAGCGGTTCTACGTCGTGCTCGGCAACCACGACTACGGCGAGCTCTCGCTGCTGGAGTACAAGGTCGACTTCGAGATCGAGTACACGAACTACAGCGACAAGTGGTACCTGCCCGACCGGTACTACACCCACACGCACGAGCACGTTCAGTTCTACGGACTCGACACGAACGAGCTGATGATCTGGAACCGCGAGGACCAGTACGACTGGATGTGGGAGGAGGTGAACAACTCCACCGCGATGTGGCAGATCGCCTACGGCCACCATCCCTACGTGAGCAACGGCCGCCACGGCAGCGCCGGGGAGTACGAGGGCTACTCCTGGCTGCCCATCGCCAACGGCGCGACCGTGAAGGAGTTCATGGACGAGCAGCTGTGCAACCGCGTGGACATGTACCTTTGCGGCCACGACCACAACCGCCAGTGGCTCGAGCCCCAGTGCGGCGTGGAGTTCATCGTCTCGGGATCGGCCGCCAAGACGACCGATCTCGAGGGCCGAGGGTCGCCCACTCTGTGGGAGGACGACACGCTCGAGGGCTTCGTCTGGATCGAGATCACCGACAACGTGCTGGTCGGAGAGTTCTACGACAAGAACGGGGACATGAACTTCACGCGGACGATTACAAAGTAGCCACGCCGATGATCTGGCTGCTCGCTTGCACCGACCCCGCGAGGCCGCATGCTTCGGACAGGGACGCGGTCGTCGACTCGGTCCCCGACTCACCGGTCGACACAGGCGAGCCCTCCTGCGGGACCGCGACGTTTACGACCTCGGAGGGCGCGACGGATCTGACACAGATCTTCAGCGACGGAACTCCGATTACCCTGGACACGGACGGGACGCTGGCTTTCTGCAAGGGCACCTGGTTTGTCCGGGCAACCATCACCGCCCAGGTCGAGGTCCTCGGCGAGACCGCTGACAACACCGTGCTCTCCGGCGGTGAGGCCGGCACGGTCTTCGTCGTCGAGGGGGGCAGCCTCGCCCTCGAGCACGCGACGGTCGATCGGGGTCTGGCCCGTGAGGAGGGAAACGCGGGCAGCGGCGCGGGCGTTCGCTGCCTGGAGGGGGGGAGCGTCACGGCCCGGAGCGTCGTCTTCTCGAACCACGTCGCCTACGACGGCGCCGCGCTGTTCGGGCGAGATGGCTGCTCGGTCGTCATCGAGGACAGCGTCTTCCGCGGCAACGTCGTGGATGACGACGGCGGCGCCGTGCGAGTCGATCGAGGCACCGCGGTGTTCCGCGAGGTCCTGTTCGAGGACAACGAGGCGCGCGACGGGGGCGCCATGATCCTGCAGGAGAGCGAGGTCTCCATCGAGGGTGGGGCCTTTCGCCGCAACGTCGTCCGCGACACCCAGGGGGGCGCCATCCTGCACTACTGGGGCACGCTGTCGGCCTCGGGGACGGTGTTTGCGAACAACGACGCGAACGGCCGCGGGGGTGGCCTGGCGCTCTTCGGGGACACGGCGCTCACCGGCGTGTCATTCACCGGCAATACGACCACCTTCGGCGGCGGGATCTACGTCTACACCTCGGACGGAACGCTCACTTGCATCGACTGTGCGTTCGAGGACAACCACCCGGACGACGTCGCGACGGACATCGGTGGCTCCTACGACTTCGACGTGGCCTCGTTCACCTGCGACGCCTCGGGCTGTGGCTCCTGAAGGAAGAGCACGGTCGTTGCGCTGACCAGGGCACAGCCGGCGATCACGAAGAAGAACACCGAGGGGTCCTCGACCACGCTGAAGACCGTGAGGAAGCCCACCGCGCCGGCGGTGCCGTAGGCCCCGACCATGCCCGCGATCTGCCCGGTCACTCGCCGCTTCACCAGGGGCACGATGGCGTGGACCGCCCCCTCGCCGGCCTGGACGCAGAAGGAACAGGCCATCACCAGGGCCAGGCAGGCGACCATGGGCCACGTTCCGTCGAGGAGTCCCATCAACGCGTAGCCGACGGCCAGTCCGAGCACGAGGACGCCCAGCGTGCGCTTGCGTGAACCCAGGCGGTCGGACATCCAGCCGCCCATGGGCCGCGCGAAGAGGTTCATGAAGGCGTAGCCCGAGGCCAGCAGGCCGGCGAGGGCGGGGGCGAGCATCCAGGTCTCTTCGAAGAAGCGCGGCAGCATCGAGACGACAGCCAGCTCGGATCCGAAGGTGACCAGGTAGGCGAAGTCCAGGATGGCTACTTGTCGGAAGGCGTAGCGGTCGTGCTCGGGGACGCCGGCTCGGAGGCTCGGCGCGTTTACCCGCCAGGCGTTCGCGAGCTGGACGGCCAGGAGCCCGCCGACCGCGACGTAGCCGAGCCTCATCGATGGCCCGAGGTAGGCCTCGAGCTTCCAGACCAGCAGCGCCAGGGCGCCAGCGAGCGGCATCTGCATGGCCGCGAGTCCCGCCAGGGAAGCCCACGAGGTGACCTCGAGCGCGCCGTGGCGCTCCGGCCGCTCGTAGGTCCGGTCGGGGGGCGTGTCGCGTACCGAGGCGTAGTAGACGAAGCCGTAGAGGAAGCAGGCGATGCCTGTCAGCGCGATGGACGCTCGCCATCCGTCGTCGCCCCCGAAGACGGACAGCGCGACGGTCGGCAACACCATCGCCGCCGCGGCGGAGCCGAAGTTGCCGAAGCCCCCGTAGATGCCGTTCGCGGTCCCGACCTCTTCGGGTGGAAACCACTCGCCCACCATCCGGATCCCCACGACGAAGCCGGCGCCGACGCATCCGAGCGCAAGGCGGCTGAGGATCAGCTGGGTCATGCTGTCCGAGGCCGCGAAGAGCAGGCACGGGATCGCGGCCAGCCACAACAGGCCGGAGTAGACGCGCCGCGGACCGAAGCGGTCCAGCAGCATCCCGATGGCGACGCGGGCGGGGATGGTCACGGCGACGTTGCAGATCAGCAACAGGTCGATGTCGTCCTTCGTCAAGGCCAGCGAAGACGCCAGGGTCGTGGCCAGCGGCGCGAGGTTGAACCAGGCGAAGAAGGTCAAGAAGAAGGCGAACCACGTCAGGTGGAGGACGCGGTACTTGCCTTGGAGCGACAGGAAGGAGGTCATCGACAGCGGCTCCGCTTATACCGCTGTCATGGACCGCCACGAGTTCGGACGCCGCCTCCGCGAGCTGCACCTGAAGGAAGGCTGGAGCTACGAGGACGGGTTCACCCCTCGCCCGTACTGGCCGGAGATTCCCAAGAACGACACCCTCTTCCACCTGTGGAAGTGGAGCGACATCGGGGGGCTCATCAAGCAAGGGTCCCAGGTGGTCGGGGTCGGCCATGACAGCGGGGCGTATGACCGGCGCGTCGTGGCCCTCTGCAACCCGGGCCTCGGGGGCGCCTACGCCGCGACGGCGACGCTCTTCGCGGACGTGCAGCTGCTCACTCCGGGCGAGGACGCTCCATCGCACCACCACACCCCCTGCGCTACCCGCTTCGTGCTCGAGGGGCAGGGCTGGACGAGCATCGAGGGCGATCGCGCGCCACTGGTGCCTGGCGACATCGTTCACTGCGGGCCCGCCTACTGGCATGACCATCGCAACGAGGGACCCGGGGACTTCCTCTTCCTCGACGTCCTCGACATCCCGCTCTTGCAGTACCTGGGCGTCAGCGAGTGGTACTTCGACTACGAGGACGTCACGAACGACCCGAAGCAGGTCCATCACCCGCTCCGGCCGGATCGCGAGGACATGCGGGCCTTCGAGCAGGGCTGGGCGGTCCCCGGCTTCGAGCTCGACGATCCCCGTCGGTACCGCGAGGTCGGGCACTTCCCCTTCGCGGATGTGCGCCCGCTCCTGGACCGGATGGCCGGTCAGAAGGGCTCGGACACGGACGGGGTACTCATGCGCCTCCGCAACGTCGGCACCGCCGGCACGGTCGGGCCGACGGTGGACATCGCCACCCAGCTGCTGCGGCCCGGGGAGCAGACCCTCGAGCACCGCCACACCTGGGCCACGATCTTCGTCTGCGTCGAGGGCGAGAGCCGCGTGCACATCGACGGGGTCCCTCACGACTTCGGCGTCAACGACATCTTCGTGATCCCGGGCTGGGCCTGGCATCGCTGGGAGAACCCCTCCGGGTCGGCCTGTGTCGTGCACTCGATCAGCGACCTGGCGGTCCTGGAGCGCCTCGGCTTCGCCCGGGAGCAGAAGAAGGTCGACGGCGACATCGTCGACTCCGGTTGGCCTGCGCCGCCCTACGTGCGCACAGCGCCCATCACGAAGGTCCCGTGAGCCGGCGCTTCAACTGCGCCATCGTCGGCACCAAGGGCAACGAGCGCTTCACCCCCGAGGTCGAGGCCATGGCCTACGCGGCGGGTCGCCTGGCTGCCGAGGCCGGCTTCGTCGTGCTGACCGGTGGCGGCAGCGGCGTGATGGAGGCCGCGGCCCGAGGTTGTGATGCAGCCGGCGGGCTCTGCGTCGGCCTGCTGCCCTCCGCCGACTTCGAGTGGGGCAACGACCACAACCACGTCGTGATTCCGACCTCGATCGGCTTCGCGCGAAACGTCATCACCGCCCACGCCGGCGACGTGATGCTCGCGCTGCCCGGGGGCTGGGGCACGCTCCAGGAGGTCACCTTCGCCTGCGAGCTCGGACGGCCTGTCCTCTCGTGGAAGAGCCACACCTTCCCGGAGACGGACGTGGTGCCGGAGGGGGCGGGCGAGGAGCACGTGCGCGCTTGGCTTCAGGCCCGGATGGCCGCGCTCAGAGCTTGATGAGTCGCGCGCAGGCCTCGTCGATCCAGGGGTCCGGGACCGCGCAGGAGAAGCGCAGGAAGCCCATGTCGTGTGCCTCGGGGTGGAAGCCGTGGCCGGGGACGGGGCCGATGCCGCAGCGCTCGATCAGCGCCTCGGTCGCTTCGTCGTCGGTCTGGAAGCCTCGGCCCGAGTAGCGGGCCAGGAGGAAGTACCCGCCCTCGCTGTCGATGGGCTCGAAGCCCGCGCCGGCCAGGCCCTCGGCGAGCTGGTCCATGCGGCGATGGAAGGGGGCCTTGAGCTCCTCGTAGTAGGCCTCGGGCAGGCGCTCCAGGGCCAGCGCCGTCGCGCGCTGCAGAGGTGTGGCCGCGCAGAGGAAGAGCTGGTCCGACTTGATCGCGATGGGCCGGATGACGTCGACCGGACCGATGACCCAGCCGATGCGCCAGCCCGTCGCCAACAAGGTCTTGCTCACCGAGCGCACGGTCAGGCTGCGATCCGCCATGCCGGGAACGCTCGCGACGGTCTGGTGGGGGAATCCGGGCCGGCAGAAGTGCCTGTAGACCTCGTCGGAGACGGCGATGACGTCATGTTCGATGCAGAGCTTCGCGATGAGCTCGACGTCCGCGCGGGAGCGGACACGCCCCGTCGGATTGCTGGGCGTGCAGTAGATGATGAGCTTGGTGGCCGGACCGAAGGCCGCGCCGAGGGCGTCTGCATCGATCGTGCCGTCCTCGCTCAGGTCGACGAAGCGGGGAGTTGCGCCCTGACCTCGCACCATGCGCGTGTAGTAGGGGAAGGCCGGCTTGAAGAGGACGACCTCGTCCCCGGGCTGGAGGAAGGCTCGACAGATGCACTCTAGCGCTCCGGTCGCGCCTCCGCTGATCGCGACGTTCTCCGGCGTCCATGCCAGACCGGTTTCTGCGCAGAAGCGGTGGGCGATGACCGTGCGAAGGCGCGGGTCGCCGTCGCGCAGCGTCGCGGAGTGCACGCGCTCGCGGCTGGCCTCCTCCAGGCAGGCCTGGACCGCGGGGTGGAGCGGGAGGGGACACTTGCCCTGGCTCAGGTTGATGCCGCGGAGCGATTCGATCCGGCGGGACACGGCGCGGAGAGCCGGCTGGCGATGGGCGAGGGTGGCGGAGGTGAGGAGCCCGTAGGCAGGAGACGGCATGGTTCGCCAAGGATAGGTCGTGGGCATGCACGACGTCCTTCTTCGCAACGCGCTGGTGGTCCTCCCCGACGGAGAGCGGGTCACCGATGTCGCCCTCGACGGCGAGCGCATCTCCGCCCTCGACGCCTCTGGGCCGGGCCGGATCGAGCACGATCTGACGGGCAAGGTGCTCCTGCCGGGCATGTTCGACCCCCACTCGCACCTGGGCTCGGGGGACGACCGCGACGAGGCCGGCCTGGTGCGCAGCTTCGGGCTGGACACACGCGACGCCATCATCGGTGGCGTCACCACCATCGCGACGACGCACGTCCTGGGCAGGGAGCCGCTGCCGGCGATGGTGCAACGCGCGATCGACGCGGGCACGGGCCGCAGCTACGTCGACTTCAAGATCTCCAGCGTGCTCACTACATACGAACACCTGGAACAGATCCACCAGGCGGTCGAGCTGGGGAGCACCAGCTTCAAGATGTATTGCGGCTACTGCTTCGAGCAGGCCGAGAAGATGGGAATGAACCCCGCCGGCATGCCCCCGGACATGTTCTGGATCGCCGCCGAGCAGGTCCGCGAACTCGATACAGATGCCCACTTGATGATCCACGCCGAGGAGCCCCATGTGCGGCGTATGCTCGCGGAGCGCTACGAGCGCGAAGGGCGCGAGGGCCTGATCTGTTGGGCTGAGCACTCGAGGGAGTGGTCGGAGAGCGTCCAGGTCTACCAATATGGCGTCATCGCAAAGGAACTCGGCGTCCCGATGTATGTCGTGCACACCTCGCGCGGTCACACCGTCGACCTGATCGAGCGCCTCCAGGGCGAGGGCTACCCCATCATCTCGGAGACCCTCGTGTCCTACCTGGCCACGAACGCGCACGAACTCGAGAGTCGCGACATGCGGTTCATGGCGAAGATCCAGCCGCCGATCCGCTTCGAGGAGGACACCGAGCGTTTGTGGAAGGGTATACAGGATGGTGTCGTCACCATCATCGGAACCGACACGATCCCTTACACCAGCAAGTACAAGGCGTCGCAGCCCTTCTGGGGAGCGCGTCCAGGCCTGAACATCCAGTGGATCGACTCCCTTCCGCTGCTCTACACGCACGGCGTCAAGGAGGGCCGCATCTCGCTGTCCACCCTCGCTCGCATCACCTCGGAGAACCCGGCGCGCCGATGGGGTCTGTACCCCCGCAAGGGAGCCATCTCGGTGGGCTCGGACGCCGATCTCATCGTGGTCGATCCCGAGGTCACGTTGCCACTCGGCGTCGAGCGCATGCGGGGCGGATCCGACTACTCGATCTGGCAAGGCCGCACCGCGACGGCCGCCCCGGTCATGACCTTCCTGCGTGGCCAGCTGGTCGCCCAGGACGGCGAGG
>Ga0114933_10002886_pt1 | contig 17262 bp, 15 predicted proteins | sample 4SBtaG_FD_89691 | JGI IMG/M metagenome (GOLD analysis project Ga0114933, IMG submission 89691) | Deep subsurface microbial communities from Kolumbo volcano to uncover new lineages of life (NeLLi) - 4SBTROV12_W25 metaG | ecosystem: Environmental > Aquatic > Marine > Volcanic | place: Kolumbo... | reverse complement strand
GGTGCTCCTGCCAGAGGGCCCAGCCGACCTCGGGCCCCGGACCCTCGCCCTTGCCGCAGTCGTTCCACTCGTTGTCGCCGACCAGGATCATCACGGGGTGCGTCGAGGCGTCGAGGGCCTGGCGCACGCCGGTGTAGATCTTCTCCTCGCAGGCCCACTTGCCCTTCTTGATGTCTCCGACATGGATGAGAAGGTCCAAGTCCTTATTTTCGTTCGTTGTCTTGACGTGGTCGGCCAGGACGGCCCACTCGTTCGCCGCATAGGGCAGGTCGCCCATGACGGCGATCTCGGTGGCGGATGCGAGACAAATCCAGAGGTGCATCCTGCGGAAGATAGTCCGCGAGCATGCTGATCGTCTTCGACCTCGACGGCACGCTCTCCGACTCCAGCGCGGCCATCGTCGCGACCTTTCAGGAGGCCTGCAGCCTGCTCGGACAGCCGGAGCCTCGGCCCGGCCCGATCGAGGCGCGCATCGGGCTGCCGCTGGTGCGGATGTTCCGCGAGCTGGCTCCGGGCGGCGACCCCCACGCGCTGACCGAGGCCTACAAGGCCGCCTACATCCCTCACGACAACCGGCTGACGCGGGTCTACCCGGGCATCCCGGAGCTGCTCGATCAGCTCGACGCCACCTTGGCGATCGCCACCAGCAAGACGACCCTGGGTGCCGAGCGGTCGGTCACGCGGGCCGGGCTGCGCCACCACTTCGACGTGGTCCTCGGCTTCGACGCGGTGGCGAACCCGAAGCCGGCGCCGGACATGCTGCTGGAGGCCATGCGTCGGACGGGCTCCTCGCCGGGGCGGACGCTGATGGTCGGCGACACGACCTTCGACCTGGAGATGGCCGACGCGGCCGGGGTCCGAGGGGTGGGCGTCGCCTGGGGAAGCCACGGGCGCGAGGGCCTCGACCGCTGGCCGGTCGCCGAGGACCCCTCAGAGCTCGCCGGACTGCTCGCGGCGGCGGCGCGCTGAAGCCAGGGCCAGGGCGAGCAACCAGGCCCCGGTCGCTGCCGTCGAGCCACAGCCGCAGCCCTCGTCGTCCGGATCGTCGGGATCCGCCGTGTCCTCGTCGGCGCCGTCGCAGTCCTGATCGATGCCATCGCCCGGGATCTCGTCGGCGCCCGGATGGACCGCGGGGTCGTCGTCGTCGCAGTCCTCGACGCCGGCCGGCGCGTAGCCCTCGGGGGGCTGGCAGGCGTCAGTCGAGGCCTCTGGATCGGTGTAGCCGTCGGCGTCGGCGTCGGCGTACCAGGTCGCGGGATCGACCGCGCTCTCGTCGTCGGTGCGGCCGTCGCAGTTGTCGTCGACGCCGTTGCAGATCTCGTCTGCGTCCGGATGAACGGAGGGGTCGCTGTCGTCGCAGTCGCCCTCGCTGGCCGACTCGCCCGCATCCTCGCAGTCGAGGTCCGCCGAGGCGACCTCCTCGCCACCCCAGCCGTCGCCGTCCGCGTCCGCGAGGCACAGGTCCCCGCCATCGCAGTCCTGGTCGATGCCGTCTGCGACCACCTCGGTGGCGCCTGGGAAGATCTCGGGATCGTCCGGGGCGCAGTCGTCGACGTCGCAGCTGCGGTCGCCGTCCGCGTCGGGGCAGGCCCCCGGGTACACGTAGACCGCGCCCGCGTCGGACTTCGCCGTGCTGTCCCAGGGCGCTCCGACCGCCAGGTCCGGCAGCCCGTCGCCGTTCGCGTCGCCCAGAGCCGCGACCGTTCCGAAATGGTCCCCCTCGGCCCCGTCCGAGGCGGTGATTCGGAGAGGCGCTTCGGACGAGGACCCGTCGAAGACGACGATGGCCCCGGCCATCCCTCCCAGGGTGTCGTCGCCGTGGACCCCCACGACCAGGTCCGCGAAGCCGTCGCTGCCGAGATCCCCGGGCAGGGCGAGGCTCTGGCCGAAGTAGACTTGGCGGACCGCGTCCTCGAGGCGGAGGACCTCCTCGCTGTCGGTGTCCGGGCCGCTCGAGGTCCCGGCGTAGACGTAGACGGCGCCTCGGTCATCGTCGTCGCCCGGGGCACCCACGACGAGCTCGACGTGCCCGTCGGCGTCGAGGTCGCCGACCGCGATGGCTGCTCCGAAGCGCTGCTCCTCCACCGCATCCGAGGCGAGCAGCTTCCACTCGCTGGCGGCGGAGGGGCCCTCGGCGCCGCCGCTGTAGATGTAGACGGCGCCTGCGTCCTCTGCCCACCCGTCGTCCCGGGATCCGAGCAGCAGATCCGCGTAGCCGTCCCCGTCGACGTCCTCGGCCACCACCGCGCGCCCGAAGTCGATGTCCTCGCTCAAGTCCGAGGGGACCAGGAGCGTCTCGGTCCCCCGATCGAGGCCCGCGGGGCCGCCCAGGTAGACGTAGGTGGCGCCGGTGACCGTGCCCTCGGCCCCGTGGGAAACCGCGCCGATCGCCAGGTCGTCGAAGCCGTCGCCGTTCAGGTCCCCGCCGCCGATCGCCTTGCCGAAGTTGCCGGCGCTCACGCTCGTCTGCGGCATCAGCTTCCAGGGGTCCGCGAGACCCTCGGGGGCTCCGTGGAAGACATAGGCGCTGCCCGATGCGTTGAGCTCATCGGCGTCCTCGGTGCTGGCGCCGACGACCACCTCGTCGAAGCCGTCCTGGTCGAGGTCCACCCCGCCGAAGACGCTCCACCCGTACCGGTCTCCGCAGTCGAGGTCGTCGGAGAGGATCTTCGCTTCGGAGGCTGGATCGATGCCCTCGGAGGAGCCGTGGAAGAGGTAGGCGCTGCCGTCCCCGTTGCAGAGGTTGGTCTGGGCCCACACGCCGACGACGAGGTCGTCGAAGCCGTCCCCATCGACGTCTCCGGCCCCCGCCACCGGCGACCCGAAGAGGTCGGTCTGTGCGATGTCCGAGGGGACCAGTTCGAGCTCGGCCGCGGTGTCCGGGCCCGACGCCGCCGCGGGCGTCCAGAAGAGGAGGAGCATGGGCCATCCTACGGACTCGCCGGCGACGCCTTCACGTCCCGCGGCGCTTGTGTACGAGCTGTGACGTTCGGAGCGCCGGGGCTACTCCGCCCAGGTCGCGGTCGAGGTCACCGTGTAGAGCCCGGTCTGGTACTGGTACTTCGTGAAGGGCGTGAGCGTGTAGATGCCCGTGCGCTCGACCTCGTGGTCCACGCGGGCGTTGGTCGTGCCGCCCTCGGGGGAGTCGTCGTTGTAGGTGACGAGCTGGCAGTCCGGGTCGAAGAGCGCCATCGCCGCGTCGTGCGCGGTGGACTCGTCGGTCGACACGACCGTGTCCCCGTAGAAGGCGAGGTACTCGACGTCGTCGTTGTAGAAGCCGGCGCCGGCGATGTTCTCCTGGTCGCCCGACTGCAGGATCCCGTCGACGGTGTCGGTCCAGGGCTCGCTCACGATGTCCAGCGCTGCGGTCTCGCGGGCGCAGTTCACGCCGACCTCGGTCTCGTCCTGCAGGAACTCGATGACGTACTCGCCCTCGAGCGGGATGTCGCCCGTCGCGACGATGGTCCAGATGCCGTCGGTGGGGACCTGGAAGGAGAGGAAGGCGTTGTCGCCTCGCGCTCCGTCCGAGGCCTCCAGGTAGAGCTCGCAGTCTTGATCGAAGAGCTGCACGCGGGTGTCGAAGGCGGTGGACCACATGTGCACGGCGAACTCGGCGCCGGCGGTGCCCTCGAACTCGAAGTCGTCGCGGAAGTAGCCCTCGACCTGCTCGCCCTCGTCCATGCGGCCGATCAAGAGCGTGTAGGCCTGCTCGGAGACGAAGGTGTCGTCGTCGTCGAAGCAGTTGGTGCCCAGGCAGTCCTCGTCGATGCGGCCGTCGCAGTCGTCGTCGATGCCGTTGTCGCAGACCTCGGCGTCCTCGGGGACGCAGGTGACGACGTCGACTTCGTCGGAAGCGCTGGCGTTTTGCGAGTCGGTGACGAGCAGGCTGACCGTGCCCTCGACCTCGGTGATGGTGACCTCGCAGGAGGTGAGGCCGGCGTCGTCGGGTGCGGTGGCCTCGCAGACCTCGTCGCCGTCGAGGGACCAGGTGGCGAGCAGGCGGGAGGGGCCGTCATCGGGGTCGGAGACGCTGCCTTCAAAGGTCGTGGCCTCGCCGGGATCGACGCCGTCGCCGTCGGCGTGGCTCAGGATCTCGGCGGTGGGCTCGGCGTTGAAGGCGGTGACGCCGGAGTCGTTGCAGGCGAACAGTGCGATGAGCATGACCGGGACTATAGGTCGGCCAGGCCGCCCCACCAGCCGTGCGCGAAGTGATCGCGACAGGTCTTGCCGGCCTCGTTCTTGCGGTCCAGGTCCGCTCCAGCCTCGACCAGCAGGCGGACGAAGCGCTCGAAGCGTGGGCGCTTGGCCGTGTTGATGTCCAGGCCCCCGAAGTGGAGCGCCTTCCAGGCGGGACCGTTGCCCCAGTTGTCGGGTCGGTCGGGCTCGGCTCCTCGCTCCAAGAGCAGCTCCGCGAGCTCGAGCTCGGCCTTCTCGGCGGCGAGGTGCAAGGGGGTCTGCTTGAAGCGCGCCCGGTCCGTGGCGTTGGGGTCCGCGCCGGCGTCGAGCAGCCACTGGCCGATGCGGAAGCTCGAGTCGTCGCGCATGACCGCGTAGTGCAACAGCGTGTAGCCGTACTTGTCGTGGCCCAGGTCCGGGGTGTTCTCGCGGAGCGCCTTGCGGATGTCGCGGAGGCTCCCGCTCTTGATGAGGTCGGTCCAGTTCATGGGAGCGTCTATTCGTCTTCCAGGCTTCGACACAGGCGGAAGCCCACCGTTCCGTGCCGCAGCTGGGGCTGGTGCCGGGCGCGGTAGCTGCAGCGGGCGTCGCGAGCGCCCCCGCTCCAGGCGCCTCCGCGGATGGTTCGCAGGCTGTCGGCGTCTCCAGGCGCCGGGGCCTGCAGGCGGCCCTCGACGAGCCTGGGCCCCTGCTCCTCGAAGGCGTCGGCGCACCAGTCGCGAGCGTTTCCGGCCATTCCCCGAACGCCGTAGGGGCTGCAGTCCACCGGATGATCGAGGACCGAGGTCACCAGCCCCTTGCCGCTGTGGCTGTCGCGCATGCAGTACCAGCTCGGGTCGGCCTCGTCCCCCCAGGGGAAGAAGCGGCCGTCGACTCCGCGAGCGGCCTTCTCCCACTCCAGCTCGCCGGGCAGCCGCCACGGCAGGCCGCTTCGCTCGGACAACCACTCGGCGTAGGCCAGGGCGCACCGATGGTCGACCATGAGCACCGGCCAGTCGGGTTGCCAGGCGTCTCCGTCGGCGTCGCCGACGAGCGAGAAGCCTTCGCCGTCCCAGCCGTAGATGAGCGCGCCCTGCTGTCCCTCGGTGCCCGCCCGCTCTCGGGGTGCCAAGGCCAGGGCGTCCTCGGTGCGTCCGGTGTCGACGAGGTCCTGGAGGAAGGCCAGGTACTCCGCGTTCGTGACCTGGTGTGCCTGGATCACGAAGCCGGCCACCCACACCCGGCGCAGCGGGAGCGCCAGGTTCACGTCGCCTCCTCCCGAGAGGAACCACCCCGAAGGCACGAAGCGCTCGGTGGGACCGAGCGAGGCGGGGAGCCGTACTTCTCCCTGCCAATGACCCTGTCGTCGGATGTGTACGGGGTAGGAGACCTCGGGTCGGCCGGGGGCGAGAAGCAGACAGAGGTAGCTGCCCATGGGCAGGGGCACGCCGTCCAGGGGCGCGGCGCCGAGGGAGCGCTCGAAGACCGGCACCAGGTGGCGCATCTGGAGCTCGTAGCGATGCAGGAGCACCTCGGCGGGGGGCTCGGTCCGGAGGCTCAGCGCGCCGTCACCCTGCACGTAGGCTGAACAGTCGAGTCGCACGGGGTGATCGGCCGGCAGGCGAGACAGGTGCGTCCCCAGCCGCCACTGGTGGCGGAGGGCGCCCTCGGCGTCTCGTACGGCCTCGGCGGCTGCGTGAAGGCCGCGGTATCGGAGGGCCAGGGCGGCGTGGGCCTCGGCCAGGTCCTCGTCGATTCGCAGGGCCGCCTGGAGCGCTTGTTCGGCCTCGAGGTCCAGCCGGTCGGCCTCGCGGCGCAAGGCGGCGGCTTCGTCCTCGGCCTCCCAGCCGCGGGCCTTTGCCTGGGCGGGCTGCCAGGACTCCACTTCGGCGAGGATGGCCTGGGCGCGCTCCTCGGCCTGGGCTGCCCGGGCTCGGAGGGCGAGGACCTCGGGTGCCAGCACCGCGGCTCGCTCGGCGACCTGGAGCGCCTGTTCGCGCCGCTGCTCGCCGTCCAGCCAGCTGCGCAGCTCACGACCCAGTCCACCGGCGTCCGGAAAGCGCTCGGCTGGGGTGCGGGCCATGGCCTTCGCGCAGGCCTGCACCAGCTGGGGAGGGTCGGGCGGAAGGGGGGCGGGCGGCCCCGCGAGCACCTGCTCCAGGACCTCTTGGGCGTCCCCTGAGTAGGCTCGGGTGCGGCCGAGGACTTCGTAGAGGATCGTGCCCAGGGCGTAGACATCGGTCCGGCGATCGACCGGGTGCCCGCGGGCTTGCTCGGGCGCCATGTAGGCCGGCGTCCCCGCGACCGCTCCGGGGTGCGTCATGTGCGCCGCGGCCGAGCGATCGGTCACGACGGGGTCCGAGGCCTCACTTCCGACCACCTTGGCCAGGCCCCAGTCGACGACGAGCACCTCGCCGTGGGGCCCGAGCATGATGTTGTCGGGCTTCAGGTCCCGGTGCACCACGCCCTGGTCGTGGGCGTAGGCGACGGCCTCGCAGACCCGCTGCAGTGCGTCGACGAGCCGACGGAGAGGCCAGCTCGGGAGCACCTCGGTCAGGGTGTGACCCTGGACCTCGCGCATGGTGAAGTACCAGCGCCCGTCCGGCAGCTCGCCGAGCTCGTGGACCGGCACGATGCCGGGGTGCTGGAGCTGCGCGGCGCACTGGGCCTCTTCGATGAAGCGGGCCAAGAGCCCGGTCTGGTGCTGGCCGTGCATGACCTTCATGGCCATGGTCCGGCGAAGCTGCCGGTCGTAGACCCGCCGCACCTCGCCCATGCCGCCACGCCCCAGGAGGCCTCGGTCCTCGTAGCGCTGTTCCGGGCTCGACGAGGGCTCGTCGAGCTCGTCCGACCAGGTCTGCGCGTCACGGTCCGAGGGCAATCGACCTCCCGACGGCGTCGAGTATGCCTCAGCGTGCCGCCCGGATCAGAGCCCGCGGTGATGTTCGGGTCGGAGCGGGATCTCGCCTGCGAGCGCCCTGTCGATGACCCGGGCGATGCGGGGGCCGTCCTGGGGCAGGGTGCCGCCGAGGGGCAGGTAGTTGCTGGCGTGGTTGGTGCGGAACAAGGCGCGGCTGGGGCGGGCCTCGGTCACAAAGGTCCGGAGTTCGTCGAGCAGCCCTTCGATCTCGGGCAGTTGCCAGCCCGTGTGGTGGAGCGTCTTTGCCAGCGGCGTGCCGGGGACCACCGTGAGCGTGAGCGCGGCCAGGTAGTCCGGGTCCATGGCCGTGGCGAGGCGCGCGGACCCCTCGGCATGTTGTCGAGATCGTTCAACTCCCCCGGCGCCGAGGAGGAAGATTGCGCTCGTCTTGATCTTCGCGGCGCGGGCCTTCTGTGCGGCCTCGACGTGGGCGTCGAAGAGGTAGTCCTCGTCACGCGAGGCGCCCTCGGGCCGAGGTTGCTTGGCCAGGCGCCGCATCGTCGTCTCGTCCCCCGACTCGGGTCCGATGTAGAAGAGGTTCAGTCCCAGCTGTTTCAGGTCCTCCAGGTCCTCGGGCGACTTCTCGTTGATGTTCGAGGCCATCGCGTAGCAGCTGATCAGACGGAGAAAGGGGAACGTTCTCTGCAGCTTGGCGAGGATGGGCTCCCACCGCTCGATGGGCATGACCAGCGCGTCACCGTCGGCCACGAAGACCTTTTCGACCCCCGTCCCGTAGCGCCTGGCCGCCATCTCGATGTCCTCGAGGACCTCGGCTTCGTCTCGGATCCGGAACTGCTTGCTCCGGTACATGTGGCAGTAGGTGCAGTTGTTCCAGGAACATCCAATTGTTGCTTGGAGTATGTACGAGTGGGCCTCTGATGGGGGTCTGAAGAGGGGTGGTTCGTATCGCAAGCGCGGCTACCAGTCACCATCAAAGAGCAACGCGTAGCCGGTCCGTCCCCTGCTTGCGTGCCGTTGAAGGATGGCGATTCCTCCGTCTCCCTCGCTGCCTTCGATCAGGACAAGATGGTCCCATCCGACAGAAGAGCCGCCGACATCTGTGATTCCGTAGCGGTCAATCCACTGGTCCTCGAACCATGCCATTGCGGTGTCCGTCAGGCCCGTGGCACCCCCCTTCACGGCGACACTTACGCCCGTCTCACCATCGGCGCCAACAAGGAGATGGCCGGGCCCATCGACGACGATGTCATCCGCGGGCGTCAGCTGCGCCGTAAGCTGGATTGGAATCTGGAGGTAGTCCGGGCACGCAGCATCTCCCGTACCCTCAAATACAATTGGCGCTCGGGCCGAATCCGCCGATACTGTGAGGCTGAGCGAGCCACCGGATGGCAGCGCCCAGCCATCGCGCCACGAGACCCCGACCACCATGTCCGTGCCCAGGGCGCTGACCCAATCGGGAGAGCTCAGGCCCAGATACTCATCGGCCCAATCCAGCGGACTGGTGCCGGACTCGCAGACATCCACCTCTGGCGGCTCCTGACCTGTGCACGCGACCAAGGCGAGCAGCGCAGTCACGGGTCGAGTTCCTCACGCCGACCGGAGACGGAGACGAGTTCCCCGACTCCCGTCGCGACGTCGCTGTGGATGATCTGGTACAGCGTCAGTTCAGCATAGTCGCCCGCTCCTTTGAGCCCCAGCGCCGGCGTCACGTCCTCTCGTTCGAATGGGAATTGTTCGTAGAAGCGTTCGTTTCCGAGACTGCCTTCCACGACCGGGTCGTATAGTCGGAGGTCCCATTCCTCCGGTTGGGTTCCATTCACAGTGACAAGCCCCGCCACGCGATCGTTTGAATCGAGACCGGGATTGGACCAGGTGACGATGCCGCCGTTGGCCGAGGAGATGCTCCACTCAAGAGGGACCGCGAGGTGCGAGCCGCAGCCAGGCGCGGACCGCACAATCGCATCGCCGCTCGGTTTGAGCACGACGTTCCAATGCTCGAACCAGCCTGGAGCGACTTGATGATCCTCGAGGGGACCGGCCGTCTGGGGCATGCCGATGGCGCGATACCTGTGCTCGCCCTCCCAGCGTTCGAGGACGGCGTCGGACGACACGCCCGCGATCTCGGAAAGTGAGTCGTCTTCCTCCCAGGAGCACTCGGCGGTGACCGGTGGACCGAAGATGCAACCTAGGAGGAGAAGCAGCACTAGATCGCTTCGCAGGTCGCGATGATCTCGTCTCGCCACGCGGCGACCCGCGGGCCCCGAAGGTTGACGGCTCCCGTGACTGTCCAGAATGCGGCGGACACGACGGACACGACGAATCTGTTGCCTCCGGGAATGAGGCCGTCCCAGTAGACTGGTCCCCCAGAATCGCCGCTACCGAACATTGCGTCGTACTCGACGCTGAGTTTGTGCTGCTTGTGAACGCGCATCTCGCCATCGTCCCGATGCAGCAGCGTTCGGCCCTTCGACATCGTGTTGTGCTCACGGGCGAATCGCAGGTTGTCACAGTGGTCATCGTAGAACCCGTCAGTCCCGTCTGCATCGCAGTCGTTCAGCGGGCCCGCCAGGATGGCAGCGGCCAGGATTTCAGGTTCGAAGCTCGCGTCTTCTTGGTCGTCCCACTGGGAGAGAACCATCGTCGTCGTCGACGCCACACCAAGCACCGTCTCGGGAGCGTGATCCAGGCGAACGAGCGCCCAGTCCTTCTTGTGCGCCCAAATGCCCTCGGCGTCGGGGTGCGTGGCGACCGCAGACCCCAGCGCACACGCGGCGTCCATTCCGTCCAGGTTGCCTCTGGTGCACCACTCGAGCGTGGACGGCTCGGCACCGACCTGACCGCTCCAGTTGTCGAACACGCAGTGCCTGGCGGTGAGGACCACGTCCTCCTCAATCAGTACTCCGGAGCAAAAGTTCATCGTAACCACAGCGTCGGTCTCGTCGGGGACCACCTCGCCGACGGTGTCGATTCGGTTCCACCAACTACCACCGCTCCATCGAGCGGTTCGCATGGTCGTGCCACTGAGATGCTGCGAGAACCCGTGGCTCCAGTGCTTGTAGCTGAGGTCGGCCCAACTCGTACCGGATGGCATGCTCGTCTCAAGCTGCCACGCCCCAGGGGGTGCAACCGGGTCCGCATCCGACGGATGGGAGGAGTTGTACGCGTCGATCGCCGCATCCACAGCGGCGACGTCCACATCCTTGGCGATGAACTTATGACCTTGGGCGTCCCAGCGGACCAGGGTCTGAAGGAACTGGTGGGTCGACTGCTCAGGCGGTGCCGGTGGCGGCGCCGGATCGGTGCGGATTTCATCCGGACCGAAGAACTCGTCCCGGAAGACCATAGGCCCGACGTACTCCCATGTGATGGGCCCGATCACCACGGTGTCGCCTGGTGTGTAGCCGGTCGCGCTGAGGAGCGTGTACGAACCGTCGGGGTTGTAGATTCGGCCCGACGTGTCCGGGCCGGGATCGATGCCCGTGTCGACGGGCAGGGGCACGGCGGTGTCGCCGGTGTCGCCGGGGTCGGCGATACCAGGGCCCGGAATGAGTACGGCGGTCGTGACGAGCCCGACGACTCCGATGGTTGCGCAGGTCAGCGCGAGTCTCTTGCTCATTGCTCCCTCCCATGTGGTTGTCCAGTTGAGCCCGTTGAATGTACCCCCTTCAGCTCGCGAGGCGCAAGCGTTCCCGTCGGCGATGATCGGGTGGGCCTGTGTGTTTCCGCTGGCGTGAGAGGCATCCCCGGCGTCTCCAGGGCGTTGGAAGCTGCCGAGGTAGGCGGTGTCGGCTGGAGAGTCCTGTGTACACCCTGACGGGTTGCGTGTACAGCGGCCTCCTAACTATCGATTATCACAACGTTCTCAGCAGTAGGTGCAGTTGTTCCAGGAGCAGCCGATGGTGGCCTGGAGGATGTAGCTGGAAGCCTCGGATGGAGGCCTGAAGAGGGGCGGCTCGTAGCGCATGGGGTCTTCATACTTCGTCCACGCAACTCGTCCCATGCGTTCCCAGGGCGTCCCAGACGCTCCCAAGCGTGTACAGTTCGCTTGCTTCGGGTGTTGCGGTTGTTTCGATTGGTGGCTGCGCTCTCACCGAAGGAGAGTCGCCATGAACGCCATCGAGCTGCCAAGCGAGGAGACCACCCGAGCAGCGGGTGAGGCCATCCGAGCCTTGTCGACCGCGCTCAAGACCCGGCGGCCCACGCTCGTCGAGGTCGTCACCCAGGGCGAGGAGCCCGCCCGAGCCACGGTGCCGGTCGAGGCTTTCGAGCTGCTGATGAACGTGCTCGCGCACCTGGCCAACGGGCACGCGGTGACCGTGATGCCCGTCAAGGCGGAGCTCACGACGCAGCAGGCGGCCGACCTGCTGAACGTGTCCAGGCCCTTCCTCATCAAGCTCCTGGACGACGGGCAGATCCCCTTCCGTCGGGTTGGTACCCACCGACGGGTCCGTCTGCAGGACGTGGTGACCTACAGGGGGCTGGACGACGCTCGCCGGCAGAGCGCGGCGGACGCGCTGGCGGCGGAGGCTCAGGAGCTCGGGCTCGGCTGCTGAGCCGTGGCCTTTCCCGTGTCTGCTGCCGTTTCGTTGTTTCGGATCCTCGAGGTCTCCGTCCAGGCCCCATTCGCCCGGCTCCCACAGGCCGGGTCTTCCAGCGAGCACGGGAAGCGGAAACCTGCGGACCGCCGTTCTGATCGCGACCAAGACGTCGGGGTATCCCGTCTCCGCCGCCGTCCGAACCACCAGCAAAGTCCGGCGCCGAACAACGGACCGCTGGTCCCTTCGATGCGTACCTGTCCAGACGACAGGTCAACCGCGCCCGAAGAGAACGGCCGGTACGCCAAATAGGCCACGTTGCCACCAGCACCGGCGACGTGGTCATGGAGAGCTTCGACGGGACGGCGCTGCGATGGAGGGTGACGCGCCAGATGTGGACGCGCTGACCGGGCTGGATAGGACGGAGCATGGTCCTGGAACAAGTCGCGGTCGACCTGCTCGGCATCTCGCACTCGGGGAGCTTCTGCGCCCACGGGCGGCACGACCAGGCCCCCATGCTCGAGATCGAGGGCCTCGGCACCCTCCCGCTCCCCGTCGTTCGCGCGCTGCTGCCTGCCCTGATGCGGGTCTCCGAGCCCGCCCCCTATGGCCGGGGTCCCGACACCCTCGTCGACCCCGCCGTGCGGAGCTGCCGCCAGGTCGCTCCAGCGCGCGTGCGGATCCCCTCCAGCTGGAGTCCCACGCTCGACGCCATCACCCAGGACGCCGCGATCCGCCTGGGGGTCGTCGGTCCCGTGCAGGCTCACCTCTACAAGCTGCTCGTCTACGGCCCTGGCGACTTCTTCGTGCCCCACCGCGACACCGAGAAGGAGCCGGGCATGTTCGGGACGCTCGTCGTGACCCTGCCAGGCGACTTCTCGGGCGGAGAGCTCCTCGTCCGCCACCGGGAGCGGCAGCAGGCCATCGACCTGGCGGGCCCCTCCGGTCTGCGATGGGCGGCCTTCTACGCGGACTGCACCCACGAGCTCAGGCCGCTCGAGTCCGGGGTGCGGGTCGCGCTGGTCTACAACCTGGTCCTGGCGGGAGCCCCCAGCGCGCCGGCGGAGATCGAGGAGGTCGTCGAACGCCTCGGCGCACAGCTTCGCAGCTGGTCGCCCGAGGACCCCGTCAAGCTGGCCTGGCTGCTCGAGCACCGCTACTCGGAGGCCGAGCTGGGCTGGGAGAGGCTCAAGGGAGCCGACCACGGGCGCGCCCACGCGCTGCGACAAGCCGCCCTCGCCGTCCGGGCCAACGTCCGCCTGGCGCAGGTGCGCGTCGACACCGAGTGGTGCGCCGAGGAGCTGAGCTGGCGCTCCAACCGTTGGAAGCGCCGCTCGGGCTACCGAGACGGTGACGCGCCGCCGGCCGACCTGGAGCTCTACGACCTCATCCGAGACGACCGGCGCCTCACGGGGTGGGTGAGCGAGGACGGCCGGGGGATGTCTGCACCCGACCTTCCCCTGGAGGAGGGCGAGGTCTGGCCGCCCGACGCCCTCGACGGCGAGCCCCCCGACGACGTGAGCTACTACGAGGCCACGGGGAACGAGGGCGCCACCCTGACCCGCATGTACCGCAGGGCCGCGGTCGTGGTGTGGCCCCGGCACAACGAGGACGCCGTTCTGGCGCAGCGTGGCGTCGCCGCAGTGGCGCAACGGCTTCCGGTCATCGAGGGCGCCAACCGGATCCGCCGGATCGTGCGCCGGATCCTCCCCAAGGTGTCCGAGGAAGAGGCGAAGGTGGTGCTCCCCCTCGTGGAGGGGCTCATCCGGCATGGACTGCCCCGGCTCGCAGCCCGCGTGCTGGAGGAGGTCCGAGAATGGGACGCAGGGCTTGACGATGTCCTGGTGGAGCTGCTCTCTACGCTGGACCATTCCTCCGCTGGCGCCCTCGGCGCGAGCGTCATCCCCACGATGTGGTCGCACAACGACTCGGCGGTCGAGGCGATCCGGGTGGTGCGCGACTCGCCGCACCCGGTGGCCACCTGGGCTCCCATGCTGAACGAGGCCGCCCAGCGAGTCGGCCGGTGGCGCCTGTCCAGCGTCCAGCTGGCCGACCTGGTCGAGGCTGCCCACGCGCTGGGCCATGCCGTGTTCTTGGAGGCCCTCGTCGGTCTGCTCGAGCGCGAGGAGGGCTTCGACCTCGCCGTGGACGCCGCGCTGGAGCTCGACTTGCGAGGGCGCTGCCCGCCGGAGTGGCTTGACGTCGTCGTCCAGGGTCTGGAGGAGCGAACCGAGACGGCGCCGACTCCGCTGGGCCTGGCCCGGAGCCGCATCTCGGGCTGCCGGTGCGCTCACTGTCGCGCTGTGTCGGACTTCCTGGAGGACCCGGAGCAGGAGACGCTGGCCTACGGGGTGCGACAGGACCTGCGCCAGCACGTGAGGCGGGAGATCCGACGAGAGATGGACCTGGACACGGAGGAGGTCCGGGAGGGCAGCCCCTACAAGCTCGTGCTCACCAAGGTCAACCGCCGCTACGAGCGGGCGAAGCGACGCTACGAGGAGCACCTCGACGCGCTGGAGGCCCTGAACGCGACCCCGTAGGTCAGAGCCCGAGCACGCGAACGCTGCGCGACACGCCCTTGTCCCGCTCGATCCACCCCTGCTCCTCCAGCCGGTTCAGCATCGTGCTCACCGAGGCCGCGCTGACCCCCAACGCGACGGCGAGCTCGCTGTTGGTCGGCGCCACGCCGTGCTCCTCGATGAAGTCGATGATGGCGTCGAGGTAATCGCGCTGGCGCCCTGTCGGCCAGGAGGTGAGCCGGAGAGGCGCGTCGAGGTCCCAGTCCAGGCCCTCCGTGTACAGGGAGGGGTGCGCGCTGAGCACGCGCAGGCCAACGGAGGGGTCGGCGCCCACCCCACCGAGCCGCTCGACATGGACGCTCGACGAGCCGACGGTCAAGGTGCTGTGAGAGGGCAGCAAGGGCAGCGGGAGAGACCCTGCCCCGTCGCACAGCGGTCGCCCCTCCACGTGGAAGGCCCAAGGCTTCTCGGGCAGGTCGAAGGCGAGGAGCAGGGCTTCCGCGAGGTCTTCCGCCTCGAGCGAGCACGACATCATCAGGAGCATCTCCCGCGGGCCGTCCTGGCACCGCAGGCCGACGTGGGAGGGGATGGGCCCCAGCTGCTCCAGGTAGACCTGGATCATCAACGCGCGGGCGTCCACCGTAGCGCTGTTCTCCGCCTTCAGCACGGCGGACAGCTGCTCATGGTCCCGCAACAGCTCTCCGCGCGCGCGGGCGAAGCGCTGTTCGTCCCGCCGCAGCGTCTCCAGGTGCCTCGGAACGTCGTGGGCCTCCACCCTTCCGAGGATGAGCTTCATCCCGAGCTCCATGGTCTTCTGGGCGATGAGGCCCGACGGTTCGCCGAGGACCCGGTCGATGACGAGGCCTCGCTCCAACAGCTGGATCGTGGCCGCCCGCAACTGCGAGAGCCCCTCCGGCGAGGCGGGGAGTCGCTCCGGAGTCACCGGCTCCCGGGCCGGCGCGAGGCGAGGAATGTCGAACAGCTGCTCCTGACTCATGACGACCTTGCTAACCACCCTCTGGACGACTGGACCTCCTTGCGCACCGCGTCCGCCGCCTGCCACGCGAAGGTCCGGCTGTGGAGCTCCATCATCCGGCCGAAGGCCTCGCGGTCCTCGGTGAGGTGCTGCGTGCGCCTTCGCTCGATCACGTCGTTGGCTTCGGAGAGCAGGGCGCGGGTGGTGGGAGCGGCCAGGATGGCCTTGAAAAAGGCCCGCGAGGACAGATCCAGCCGCTCCAGGTAGGGCGCGAGGAAGCCGAGCTCGTCGATGCCGGTGTTGTGGTCGCTCACCTGCTCGTAGCCCTTCGGGCTGCGCGAGTTCATGCCCAGCAGCAGCCGACCGGTCCTCGGGCGCGTCAGCGCTCCGTGCAGGAACCACCTCAGCGCGCCATCTCGGTCCCCCTGCTCCAGCGAGGCGAAGGCGGCGATGTAGGCGTGCTCGGGCCAGGACTCGACCACGTTCTCAGCCGCGCGCAAGGCCTCGTCGTAGAGCCCGATGTTGAGGTGGATGTGGGCTCGGAAGGTGCCGGCGGCGCTGGAGTCGCCGCAGACGCGCTCCATCCGCTCGCAGACCTCCAAGGCCTCGTCGAAGCGTCGGAGCTTCATGAGGGCGACGGCCAGGTTCCTCTGCCCTCGCATGTAGGGACGGGTGTCGATGTCCAGCCAGTAGTCCTCCCGGGGGAGCCGCTTCGGGAAGAGCTTTCGCCCCTCCTCCATCGCACGACGGAAGTACTGGACCGCCTGCAGGAACTCCCCTCGCTCCTGCGCCACGAGCCCCAGGTAGTTGTGCCCATCGGCGAAGCACTCGTAGCTGTCGATGAAGAGCCGGGCGAGGGCTTCGACGCGATCGAGCTCACCTCGCGCGAGCAGGTCTGCGAGCTGCTCCAGAACCTCGGGCGGCACGTCCTCGCGCTGGAGCCGCCGCCGCCAGAAGAACGCATTGTCGCCGTTCCAGTCGTTGCCCTCCTGCTCGCAGGTCGACAGCCTCCAGTCGATGAGGTCCCGCACATACTCGAGCTCGACCCGGTGCTCCTGGATGACCTGTGCTGCCGACAACATGGACTGCGGGTCGGCCAGGCCCAGCTGGCGGGTGAGCGCGCACAGGTCGGCGCGGAAGTGTCCGAGCGCCTCTCCGGGCCGGTAGGAGTAGGTCTTCGGTAGTGCGTCCAAGCGCTTCTCGATGCCGGCGTGGATGCTGCTCCAGTCGAAGTGGATGCGTGGGTAGCGGTCCTCGAGCATCCGAGTCAGGGTCGCGCGCTCCTGCCTGAGCGCCGCCTCTGCCTCGGGCTTGGAGCAGATGGTGAAGAGCACGCGCTGACGGACCTTCCGCGTCTTGGGGTCGCGTTCGCCGTGGACGATGGCGAGCTGGTTTCCGTGGTTTCGGACGTAGGCGATGGGGGTCTCCGTGGGTGGGCGCCCCAGCTCTACCTCGTTCCCGGCGTGTTGTGCAGCATGGATTCATTTTTCACAACGACTTTGGTCCCATCCGCTCCGAGCCGGGACTCCTGGCGGTTAGGATCACCCCATGAGCCAACGCGAACACGTGCTGACGGTCATCTCCGAGCACGCCGAGGCCATCCGGGCCCTCGGCGTGTCGCGCCTGTTCCTGTTCGGCTCCACTGCACGCGGGGAGGACCGCCCCGACAGCGACGTCGATGTTCTGGTTCAGTTCGACGGCCCGGCCACCTTCGACGGCTACATGGACCTGAAGTTCCTGCTCGAGGACTCTCTCGGGCGCCGCGTGGACCTGGTCACCACGACCGGCCTGCGCGAGGAAGTGAGGGAGACCGTTCTGGCCGAGGCGCTCCTTGTCGCGTAGCCACCGGCTGTTCTTGCGGGACATCGTGGATGCCTGCCAGCGCCTGCTCGCGTACCAAAACGGCATCGACTGGAACGACCCCACCAGTTCGAGAATGAACCTCGACGCTGTGATGTACAACCTGCTCATCCTTGGCGAGGCGACCAAGAACCTCCCCGAGAACATCAGGGAGGAGGCCAGCGACATCGAGTGGCGGAAGATCGCCGGCATCCGAGACGTCCTCGCCCACGGCTAGGGCTCGTCCGGAAGCAGGCGATCGGTTCATCGGGTGTTGAGTTGAGGGTAGACGGTGTAGTTCCACTCGCCGTGGAAGGAGTGGCGCTCGATGTGGATGCTGTCCAGCTCGATCTCGGT
>Ga0114933_10002883_pt1 | contig 17281 bp, 17 predicted proteins | sample 4SBtaG_FD_89691 | JGI IMG/M metagenome (GOLD analysis project Ga0114933, IMG submission 89691) | Deep subsurface microbial communities from Kolumbo volcano to uncover new lineages of life (NeLLi) - 4SBTROV12_W25 metaG | ecosystem: Environmental > Aquatic > Marine > Volcanic | place: Kolumbo... | reverse complement strand
TATGTGGAGTAGGGGTGTCATCTGGCGAAGGTCCGGGGTGAACGCAACACCTCGCTCGAAGGTCCGGCGTGAGTGCAACAACCCGGCCTCGGTGAGCCCTCCTGGCGTCCGCTCGGGGCGAGGATCGGGGTCCAGGCGTGCCCTCCGGGCTCGATCTGTTGCACTCACGCCGGACCTTCCGGGCCCGTGTTGCGTTCGACCCGGACCTTCGAGGATGGTGGCCCTCGCCGAGCGCACCGCCCGGGTCTGGCCGGTCTGCCGCTGCGGGTGGTAAAGGGCTTGGAGACGAGCCACTTCCTGGGCATCGAGTGCCCGCCGCGCCTGACGGCACGCACAATGGTGCTGGCACATTGGCTGTCAGCGGGGATCTACCCCGCCTTCATCCTGCTGATCCCGCCGCCGCTCTCGTTGTCTACCGCGGCCCCCGACAGAGGCGCACGGCGGGATCGACGGCGGTGAGGCCCCTGGCCTGGTCTCGCCCACTCCAAGTGCGCCCCGCGCGGTACGGCCGGCTCACCGTCCAGTCCGGTGAGTGGGACGGGCACGCCCGCCACCTATCGTGGCCATTCAGCACAGAGCCACTCCTCCAAGCCGGTGGCCGATGGCGCCGTCGCAATTCGCCACACCTGGGGCGGTCTTGGAGGGCCTTCCGCCTGGCGCACGCCTCTCGCACCCATGCTTGCGGCGATGTTGCAGGGCGACCGACCGGCTGCCTGTATGGGTTCGAGAGGCCAGTGCCTTCAGGAGTCCTTCTGGCACTGCCCTTGCTTGAGGGGTCCCCACGGAGGTGACCGTGAAGCTGATGCCGATGATCTACCTGGCCGAAGACGACGCCGAGATGCGGGCGCTGCTGACCCGATGGTTGGCGGACGAGGGCTACCGCGTGCGCCAGGCCGCCTGTGGCACCGAGCTGGTCTCGCTGATCGCCGAGGCTTGGCTCTCGGAGCTCTCGGAGCCGCGACCAGCCCTGGTGGTGACGGACCACCGCATGCCCGAATTCGAGGGTCTCTCGGTGGTCAAGGCCGTCCACTTCGTGGACGACAGCCTGCCGTTCGTCCTCATCACTGGCTTCGGGAGCGCCGGGCTTCGGCGAGAGACGGCGAGACTGGGCCCGGTCACCGTCCTCGACAAGCCGTTCCCCCGTGAGCGGCTGCTCGACGCCATCGAAGACGTCCTGTCGTGAAGTCGCTTCCTCTGGGAGGGACGGGGTCGTTTCGCGGTCTGCTGGCCCTCGCCGTGGTGCTCATCGGCGTCGAGTGGGCGTGTCTGTTCGCGGCGACCTCGACCGAGGGACACATCGAAGCTCGACCGAACGCCGCCGCACTGGAGACAGCGCCGACCTGGAAGTCCCAGCTCGAGGCGCTCCTGGGCATCGAGCCAGGCCTGTTCGACAAGACGCAGTCGCCGGAGTTGGTGCCCACCGATCCGGCGGCTCCGTCTGCCGGTCTCCAATCGATCGCCGAGTCCGATCTGCTGGCGAACGTGGCCGAGAGCGTCCTTCCTTCGGTCGTGAACATCTCCGTGCGGAGAGATCCGAGCGTCGCCGAATCTCGGCAGCAGGCCATCCTGCGACAGTTCTTCGGACCCGGCGCGCCCCAACACTCGCGTTCGGCCCCACAGCGCCAGAGCGTCGGGTCGGGCGTCATCGTCTCGACGGACGGCCAGGTCCTCACCAACCGGCACGTCATCGACGGGGCCAGCGCGATCACCGCGCGGCTTGCCGATGGTCGGGAGTTCGACGCACGTGTCCTGGGCCAGGACGAACACACCGACCTGGCGGTGCTCGAGCTGATCGATGCCCACGACGCAGGAGTGACCCCGCTGGCGTTCGGCGACACCAGTACCCTGCGGCTCGGTGAGCTGGTGCTCGCCGTGGGCAACCCCTTCGGACTCAGCGGTTCCCTGTCGCTGGGCATCGTCTCCGCAAAGGGCCGCCACGGCATGGGCATCGCTGACTACGAGGACTTCATCCAGACCGATGCCGCGATCAACCCCGGCAACTCCGGTGGCGCGCTCGTCAACCTCGATGGCCAGCTGGTGGGCATCAACACCGCGATCCTCTCCCGCAGCGGCGGCAGCCAGGGCATCGGCTTCGCCGTGCCCGCCCACGTCGCTGAGCGTGTCCTGGCGTCGCTGGTCTCTCAGGGTCGACTCGTTCGCGGCTTCCTCGGTGTCTCGATCCAGGACCTCTCCTCCGAGCTCGCCCAGACGCTCCACACCGAGACGACTCGCGGTGCATTGGTGGCGGAGGTCCAGTCGGACTCGCCAGCCGACCGCAGCGGGCTCCTGCCGGGGGACGTGGTGGTCGCCATCGACGAGCAGGACATCGCCGACGCGAGCGATCTCAGGACCGCGGTCGGGCTCAGCGGCCCAGGGACCACGGTCTCGCTCCGAGTCCTCCGCGATCAGGCCAGTCAGACGATCACCGTGACCCTCGCCGATCGGGACCCACAGGATCGGCCAGGGTCTGCCGAGTCCCGCCACGGACTGACCGTCTCTCCTGCCCACGATCCGGGCCCCTTGGGAGCGAGACGGCAGGCGGAGGGTGGCTCCGCCGGCCTCGTCGTCATGGAAGTGGCTCCCGACTCTCCCGCCCAGCGAGGGGGTCTCGAGGCGGGCGACGTGATCCTCCTCGCCGGCGGAGAGCCTGTCTCGACGCCGGCGCAGCTCTGGACCCTCTGGGACCAGGCCCGCCGCAACCTGCTGCTCCGCGTTCGCAAGGGCGGGACTCTGGTCTACCTGGCGCTACCATCGGTGACTGGTTGAGAGTTCCACGGAGAGTGCGAGACCGATGAAGCTCACCGCACAGCTGGCCTTGGGCGTGTTGAGCGTAGTGGTCATGGTCCTGCTGATGGCCGAGATCATGGCGGTGAAGGCCGAGACGCGCCTGATCGAGCTCGATCTCCAGCGGGAAGTCCGGGTCTTGAGCAGCACCGTGGCGGTCCTGTTGGCCGAGGGCGAGCTCCACGAGGAGGAGCCAGCGAGCCTGGCCTCGCTGCTGGCCTCGCTCTCGGGGACCGACTCCTCCGTGGCGCTGTCCTGGCACCCGGTAGAGGCACTCTCCGAGCTGGGGACCGAAGCGGCCGACGCCAGACGGCTGGGGTTCGGCCAGACCATCTCCTGGCTGGGGCCGGACACCGTGGTCGCACTCGCGCCGGTGAGGGCCGGTGGCGAGCTTGTGGGCGTGTTGCGGGTCACCGACTCCGCGCGACCCCGGGAGGCCTTTCTTCGACGCACGACCTACCAGCATGTCTTGACCGTCCTGGCCATCTCGATCGCCGCCGGGGCGGCCGCGCTGGCGCTGGGCTACTGGCTCGTTGGCGCTCGCATCAACGCCCTGCGGCGCAAGATCGAGCAGGTCGGTGCGGGCATCCTGGACGAGCCGCTCCTCCTCTGGGGCAACGACGAGCTGAATGCCCTTGGACTCGAACTGGAGGAGATGTCCGCCCAGCTCGGGGTCGCACGGGCGGATGCCAGTCGCGAGACCGAGGCGAGGCTTCGAGCCGAGCGCATGCTGCGCCACGCGGACCGCCTGACGACCGTCGGACAGCTCGCAGCAGGCGTGGCCCACGAGCTCGGGACGCCGCTGAACGTCATCGATGGGCGTGCGGCCATGCTGCTGCGAAGGCTGAGGAGCGACGAGGACTGCCGCGATGCCGCGGTCATCCGCAAGCAAGCCGAGCGGGTCACCGACATCATCCGTCGCATGCTCTCCTTCAGTCGAAGGGCAGAGCCGGCGCTGCGTCGCGCAGACCTGGGTGAGGCGATCCGTGACTCCTGCGGTCTCCTCCAGTCGACAGCCATGAATGCCAGCGTCTCGCTGGACCTGCACGTAGCCAAGGGGGATCTCGAGGCCGACTTCGACCCGGTCCAGATCCAGCAGCTGGTGACCAACCTGGTCCTGAACGCCGTCCAAGCCAGCCAGCCCGGCCAGGTCGTGTCCATTGCCGTGTGGCGGGACGATTCCGACGAACGCCCACTCCACCTGCGCGTCTCGGACGACGGCACCGGCATCCCCACAGCCATCCTGGCACTCATCTACGATCCCTTCTACACCACCAAAGACCCTGGAGTCGGAACCGGGCTGGGCCTGTCCATCGTCCAGGCCATCGTCCGGGACCACGATGGCATGATTCGGGTCGAGAGCGAGCCGGGGGAGGGCACGGTGTTCACGATCGACCTGTGGGAGAGCCACCCGTGACATCCCAGGCCCGAGTCCTGATCGTCGACGACGAGCTGGAGATGTGCGCCATGCTCGAGAGCGCACTGGAGGCGGAGGGTCTCCAGACATCCTCGGCGAACGGCATGGACGGCGCGCTCCAGCTCCTGGGCCAGCACGACTTCGACGCCGTCCTGACGGATCTCCGCATGGCCGGCGGGAGCGGACTGGAGCTCACCCGCCAGATCCTGCGGCGGCGGCCGGGGATCCCGGTGGTGGTGATGACGGCCTTCGGGGACATGCCCACGGCCATCGAGGCCATGCGCGCGGGCGCATACGACTTCCAGCCCAAGCCGGTCGAGCTCGATCACCTCGTGCTGGTGTTGAGGAGGGCCATCGAGCACAAGCGACTGACCGGCGAGCTCCGGCTCCTCCGGACCCGGGCGCTCCCGCAGCCGAGGGGCGGGATCGTGGGGCGGAGTCCCGCCATGCAGAGGCTGCTCGCGTTGGTCCCCAAGGCTGCCCAGGCCGATGTGCCCGTGTTGATCACGGGTGAGACTGGCACGGGCAAGGAGCTGCTCGCGCGCGCCGTCCACGAGCAGTCCGACGTGATGGACGGTCCCTTTGTCGCCGTGAACTGCGCCGCCATCCCTCACGAGCTCCTGGAGTCCGAGCTGTTCGGACACGTGAGGGGCGCCTTCACGGATGCGCGAACCGCCCGCGACGGGTTGTTCGTGAAGGCGAGTCAGGGCACCCTGTTCCTCGACGAAGTCGGGGACCTTCCTCAGCTGCTCCAGCCCAAGCTGCTCCGAGCCCTGCAGGAGCGACGCATCCGCCCAGTCGGCTCCGATCGCGAGGTCGGCGTGCGGTGTCGGGTCGTCGCTGCGACAAACCGCGACCTCCAGGCCGCCGCCCAGGAGGGCCTGTTCCGGCTGGACCTGTACTACCGGCTGGCCGTGATCCGCCTCGGGCTCCCACCCCTCAGCGCCCGGGGGGGCGACATCCTCCTGCTCGCCCAGCTGTTCCTGGACCGCGCGGCGGCACGCACAGGTCGCGGCGTGGCGGGACTGAGCACTCCGGCCGCTCGAGCCTTGCTCGCCTACGACTGGCCCGGCAACGTGCGCGAGCTGGAGAACGCGCTCGAGAGGGCCGTCGCCATGACGGAGCACGACCGGATCCTGATCGAGGACCTCCCCGAGGAGCTGCGACGCGGCCTCTCGCGCCCCCCGGTGATCGGCGACGACAACCCCGCCGACCTTCCCACGCTGGCGGCGCTCGAAGATCGGCACATTCGGCGGGTGCTCGTCGCAGTCGACGGGAACAAGGCCCAGGCGGCTCGCGTCTTGGGCATCGATCGCCGCACCCTGTATCGCAAGCTGGATCGCGGCGTCGGCCAGGAGCTCGAGTGACCGCTCAGAGAGCGGCGGCCGATCGGAGGTGTTCGCGCAGAGCCAGCTGCACGGCCTCCGGCTGAGCCCTCACGAATTGCGCGAGGCGACCGAGCAGGCGGTGCTCGAGCTGGCTCACTCTCTGCTTGCTGACTCCCCACCGGCTGCCCAGTGCCCCCTGTGAGACGGGCTGGTGCGACCGCAGGCGCTCGTGCCAGATGGCTCGTTGCCGCCCGTCCACCAGGCTGGACTCGAATTCGTCGAACAGCGCTGCGATGGTCTGGTGGAGCCGACGGGTGCTGGCGAGCTCTTCCGGGTCGAGCCGGTCCAGCCTGCACGGGTCCGGTGCACTCGCTCGCGGCCCTGCGAACCCGAGCATCTCGGTGTTGCTGTCATAGGGCTCGGAGACATAGCCTTGAAAGGTCCGATACTCGGCCACCCGCTCGGTGGAGACATCCAATGCGCCCGCCAGGGACCGGTCGTCGACGGCCTGTTCCAGGGTGCGGCGCTTGGACCACTCCCGATCGTAGTTCGCCCTCAGACGGCGGAGGTCTCGACCGCCGCGTCCGCCGAACACCCCAGTCCTCTGGATCTGGCGTTGCATGTGGGCCTGGACCCAGTGCCGCGCGTAGGTCTTGAAGTGAACGCCCCGCGCCGGCTCGAAACGCCGCCATGCGATCAGCAGGCCCTCCAGGCCAGCGGCTTCGAGCTCCTGGACGTCGATGCCACGCCGAGACCAGGCCCGGGCGATCGTGCCCACCCAGGCCCGATGTACGTGAATGACGGCGCTCTCCTCCGGGTCTCCCGGGAAGATCGAGTCTGCGTGGTCTTCAGCCTCTCGGTCGCTCATTGGACCCCCACCTCGCGGTGTTCGCCAGCCTTCAAGCAGAGAACGTGCCAGTCGTGTCCTGCGCCCGGTCCTCCCTGAGGGAGGGTCATCCATTGGCCTGCCCCGAGTGCGGTTCGCCTCGGCGGGTGTGGCGTCCTGCCCCGCTCTGTGGCGGAGCGCCCCGCGCACCCCGGATGCAGGGCCGCTGGAACCGGCGGCGAGTTGGCATCCATCTTGCGGGGACCTCGACCCATGACACCCGCCGTCCTCGCGACGCTCCTCCTCGTCGTCACTGCCACAGCCTGGGGAGCCTCGGGCCTCGTTCGTACAGAGCCGCCATGGTCTCGAGTCGGAGCGCTGTTCGCCCTGTCGATGGCAGCGCTGCTGGCCGGCTGGACCGGTTGGCTCGCCACCGCCGAGCAGGTTCCGCTGGCCGAGGGCCGCCTCGCGTCATTCGAAGACCTCCTGCAGATCCCCGCGACCAGCCACCGTCTGGCGCTGCTGGTGCGAGCTGCCGAGCCGCCCCCGAGCGCAACGCGACCTTCGACGGGCAGGTTCTTGCTCACCCTGGGCGGCGACGGCAAGGAGCGTCACAAGAGGGCCGGAGTCCTCTCGTTGCCCCCCTTGCCCGCCAGCGACCATCCTCGTCACCACGACCCCTTCGCTTCCCAGGAAGCGCGCGTCACGCTGCCCGGCGACCTCGCTCGAGGCGCGGTCTGGGTTCGCGCCGACGCGGAAGATCTCCGTCCGGCTGGCCTTCAGCTGGAGGCCGTTCGAGCACCGCCGCCGCCATTTTCAGTGCTCGCGATCGGGGTGGTCCTCCTCCTGTTCGCGAGCACCCACGACTTGGTGCTCGGGACCCGGCGGCTGTCCGCCTCTGTGGGACTGCTCCTGGCGCTGGCTCTGACCGCACCCGGGCTCCTCACTCCCCACCCGACCCTGGCCTTGGTCGCGACCGCCTTGGTCGCCACAGTCGCCGGCGGCCTGTTGGGCACCTGGTTCGCGCGCTGGTGGATTCGGGCGGCCATCGCGCCATGGGGTGACCTGAGCTCGGCCGCCCGCTGAAGCCGGTTCCGCGTCACTCCCGCACCGGCGTGCGTCACACCACCGTAGTCGCTCTGGGAACCACGGCTCGGATTCGGCCGCCCACAGCGCCCACGACCTGGACGAGGATCCAGCCGAGAGGCAGCCCGATCAGCAGCGACAACACGGCGGCGTGCACTACATAGACCAACTGCCCATGCGGGGTCACGGCGAATTGGATGGTGGCGCTGAAGAGGGTCAGTCCCGCGAGGCCCGCGGCGAGCCGACTCCTGGCGCTGGAGAGTCCGTCCACCAGAGCGCCGCAGGCGGCGAGCAATAGCCCGAGAACCAGGAGGCGGGTGGGGCGCACAGGGGCTGGGATGACCGAGACCTCCAGGCCGGCGGGCTCGAACCGGGTGAGGTCCTTGGCGTGCAGCGCCGCGCCGTGGTCGTGCAGGTCCAGCGCCAGGCGACTCCGGTCCTCGCTGTGGGTGAGCGGAGCCTTGGGCCGCGCCCGCTTGCCGGACCGCCCTCGCGTCCAGTGTTCGGACAGGGTGCCGAACAGGAGAGCGTGATCGCTGGCCTCTCCCTCCACGATCAGGGTGTAGTCGGCGTCGAAGCCTTCACCGGGCTTCAGCGGTGGGATCTCGCTGCGGACCACCACGGCGAGATCCATCGGGCTCGGGGCCAGGAGCAGCTTGTCCTCGGGCGTGTGGAGGAGGGCACGCTCCAGCGGGGCGACCTCCCCGCTGACGAGCCAGGCAGTCCAGCCGGCGCTGAGCAACCCCAGCCCGAGCAACAGTCCCCCTGCTGCGCGCAGCAGGATCGGCCCGCCCGTTCGCAGACCGGCAGCCCCATGTGCGCTGAAGAGGCCGACGGCAATCAGACAGAGGACCAGGGAAGGTGTCATCGGTGAGCTCCTTGTCGGGCGACGCAGCACGAGTCGTGCCAAGTGCCGGTGCCCGAGTCCCGACCTGCTGGTCCTGGCATGGGACTTGCTGCTCTGGCTCGTACGATGGAGACGCTGGACACACCGCTGCGCGTCGAGGGACTCAGGGACTGGGAATTCGCAGGTTGGGGCAGGGCGTCACGGATGGAGGATCTGCAGTCCGAGCCCCAACCACCACGCTCGTCTCACAAGCTCGGGGCTTGGTCCGCGACAGCGATCTGTGGCAACGACATCACGTCGAGCTGCCTGTATGTCTCGGCCCTCGCCGCCGCCCAGGCGGGGCGCTATGCGCCGGTGGTGCTGGGCGTGGTGGCCGTCGTGCTCTACCTCTTCAGGAGGGTCTATGCCGAAGTCGGCAGCGCCCTCCCGCTGAACGGCGGCACGTACACGGTGCTGCTGAACACCACGAACAAGCGCACCGCCGCCGCGGCTGCCTGTCTGACGCTGCTGTCGTATGTCGCCACTGCGGTGATCAGCGCCGGCGAGGCGATGCACTACCTGCACAACCTGGTGCCGTCGCTGCCCGTCCTTCAGGCAACCCTCGTGCTGCTGTCGGTCTTCGCGGTCCTGGCGATCGTCGGCATCTCCGAGTCCGCCGTGGTGGCCCTGGGCATCTTCGTGCTCCACATGATCACCCTGGTGCTGTTGTCCGTGGGCGGGATCCAGGCCGTCTTGCGAGACCCATCGCTGCTGGCGCAGAATTGGGCCGAGCCCGCCCCCGGTGGACTGTGGCGGGCACTGTTCTTCGGCTTCGCGGCAGCAATGCTCGGGATCAGCGGCTTCGAGAGCTCGGCGAACTTCATCGAGGAACAGGACGACGGCGTCTTCCCCAAGACCCTGCGCAACATGTGGCTGGCAGTGGCGGTGTTCAATCCCCTGTTGAGCCTCTTGTCCCTGGGGCTGCTGCCGCTGGCCCACATCCAGGGCGTCCCCCCGGACCTGCTGGCCGAGATGGGCGAGGTGTCCATGGGACGCTGGCTCGGGGTCTGGGTGAGCGTAGATGCCGTGTTGGTGCTCTCGGGGGCGGTGTTGACGAGTTTCGTGGGGGTCACGGGCCTGATGCGTCGGATGGCGCTCGATCGTTGCCTGCCCGCGGTCCTGCTTCGCCAGAATCGCGCCCGAGGCACCAACCACTGGATCGTGCTGGCCTTCCTCGGGACCTGCGTCTCCATCCTGGTGATGACCCAGGGCGACGTCACGACGCTGGCCGGGGTCTACACGCTCTCGTTCTTGTCCGTGATGGCGCTGTTCGCCGTCGGAAACATGCTGCTCAAGGCGCGACGGGCCCAGCTCCCCCGCAGCGAGAGGGCCTCCTGGCCCAGCGTCCTGATGGCATTCGGTGCCGTGTTCGTCGGGCTCGTGGGCAACGTGCTCCTGGATCCTCAGAACGTCCGGGTCTTTGCGCTCTACTTCGCGGGGACCGCGACGGTGGTGGCGGCGATGTTCCTGCGCGTCGATCTGCTCAGGGGGTTGGTGTTCCTCTCCAACCAGGTGCTCGCCCGGGTGCGGGAGGCAAACGAAGGCCTGCAGAGGCTGGTCGGACGGCTGGTGGACCGGATCCAGGCCGGACCCGTGATCTACTTCGCCCGGGGAGACGATCCGGCCGAGCTGAACCGCGCCGCGCTGTACGCCTTGCGGAACGAGCAGAGCGACCGACTGATCGTCGTGCATGTCTTCGACGACCTGAGCGACGTGCCGCCGCTGCTGGCCGAGCACCTCCGGCAGATCGATCACCTGTACCCACAGCTCCGGATCGACTTCCTGGCTGTGCGAGGGGTCTTCGGCCCGGCGTTGATCCTGGCGCTGTCCGAGCGGCTCGGCGTGCCACGGAACTACATGTTCATCGGCACACCGGGTCAGACCTTTCCCCATCGAATCGAGGAGCTCGGTGGAGTGCGACTGGTGCTGTAGGGGCAGGACACGGGGCCACGACCTGTGGCTGGACAGGGCGGGGCGGTCCGATGGAATGCGTCTTGCACGGCGGGCGGGTCATGCTCCCCCGACGCCTCGACCCAGCCGCCCTCTCTCGAGCACTCGTCGAGAGGCTGTCCCACGACGGCCCGGCGGCCCTCGCCGTGCTGTTCATGGCCGTCCCGCAGGGCGTTGCCTACGCCATCATCGCTGGGCTCCCACCTGCCGCGGGCATCTACGCGGCGAGCATCCCGGCGATCGTGGCGAGCCTGACCCGCAGCTCCCGGCACGTCATCACCGGCCCCACGAATGCCCTCAGCCTCCTCGTTGGGGCCGGCCTGCTCGCAGCGGCTCCGGCCATGCCGATCTGGCAGGCGGCTGCCACCCTGGCCTTGTGGGTCGGTCTCTTCCAACTGACCGCGGGGCTGATGGGGGTCGGGCTCGTCGTCGACTTCATCTCGAGTCCGGTCGTGCTCGGCTACGTCACGGGGGCCGGGGTGTTGATCGGGATTGGCCAGCTCCCCAACCTGTTTGCCTTGGACGGGCTGCCAGGCCCCAGTCTCCCGGAGGTGCTGGCGGTGGTCAGGGGTCTGGGCGCGACCCACCTGCTGACTCTGGGAATCGGCCTCTCGACGGTCGTGGCTCTAGTCGGCGTGCGACGATGGGCGCCGCGCGTGCCCGGCCCAGCGGCCATCATGTTCATGGGCATCGCCGCCAGCCGACTGCTGGACCTGCCGAGCCAGGGCGTCGCCGTGGTGTCGGACCTGGGCGGGATTCCCGGAGGGCTTCCGCGTCTCGTCGTCCCGACCCTGGAGGGAGCGGCTGCCTTGATCCCCCTCGCCTTGGCGACGACCGTGCTCTCCCTGGTGGAGTCCACGGCCGTCGCGAGGACGGTGGCTGCCACCACCGGCGAGCGCCTTGATGCCTCGAGGGAGTTCGTGGGCCAAGGCCTGGCCAACCTCTCCGCGGCCCTCTCCGGCGGCTACCCGGTGAGCGGCAGCCTCTCGCGCACCGGAGTGAGTCGGGCCGCGGGCGCCGACTCCCGGGCGGCCGGGGTCTTGAGCGGGTTGCTGCTGTTGGGCATTCCACTGACCCTCGGTCCGGTCCTGGATGCGACCCCCATCGCCTGCCTCGCCGGGCTGCTCGTCGTGACAGCCTTCGATCTCATCGACCTGCCCCGCATCCGCCAGACCCTCGGGACGGGACGAGGGGACGCCATCGCGTTCACAGCCACCCTGCTCGGGACGTGGAGCCTGGCCCTGGACCAAGCGATCTACCTCGGCGTCGGCATCAGCGTGGTCCTGTTCCTGCGGCGGGCTCGGCTGCTCGTCGCCCACGAGCTCGTGCCTGGGCCAGAGGGCCGCTTCACCGAGGTCGGTGTCACCCGCGAGCCCCCTCCGGGGACGACCTGCCCCTGCATCCGGGTGCTCCAGCTCGAAGGCCCGCTGTTCTTCGGCTGCGCCGGTGAGCTGGAGGCGGCGCTCGACGAGCTGGCCGTCGCGCCGGGGCTCGTGGTGCTGATCCTGCGACTGCAGCGGACCCAGGGGCTGGATGCGACCGTCATCGAAGTGCTCGAGGCGGCGGCAGACCGCATGGCGCTGGAGAGACGGACGCTGCTGCTCGCGGGGCTGCGCCGCCACCAGGTGAGGACGCTCGACCGCTCGGGCGCCACAGCGCGACTCGGCCGCTGGACCCTCTTTCCGGCGCGTCGCGCGTCCTTCGCCGCGACAGCCCTTGCGCTGAGCCATGCCCGCGAGATCTGCGCGGGCAGGCACAAGCCGGATTGTCTGACGGGGGGTCCGTCAGCGGATCCCGAGGGACGCATCATCCGTTTCTTGCCGAGCCCGGATCGGCCTGGGGCTTGATCGCACCAGCGCTACCGCTAGATGGGTGGCGCGTGGATGGCCACCAGCTCCAGCAGGTCCGTCAGGTCGAAGGGCTTGTCCAAGACGGCCACTGCCCCCAGGCGGCGAGCCTCGGCGAGGGTGGCGCTGTCTGGAAAGGCCGTGATCAGGATGACTGGCGTGGCCCAGTCGACGGCACGGGTCTCCGCCAGCACCTCCAGCCCCGACCCACCAGGCATGCGCACATCCGAGATCACGAGATCCGGCATCGGGCGCCGGCCTGCCTCGGCGGACTTCATGTAGGCGCGGAGTATGCGGCCGTCGGGGATCCGGGTGACCTCGTAGCCCCACGCGGACAGCACCTCGAAGACCAGGAATCGCATGGCGTCGTCGTCCTCGGCGAGGAAGATGCGCACCGGCGCCTTGGGCTCCCCTCCACTCTCCGAATGCTTTCGCCACCAGGGGGGTGGCATGAAGTGGCCGCTCGAGGTTCGGTCCGCGAGCCGTACCTCGCGCGAGCGACCGGACGTGGCGTCGTTCATGGTGGGCTGCCTCCGTCTGGGTGCCAGCTGTTGGTGTACGAACCCATCTTGCAGGAGTCGTGCCAGAGGCGTTGCTCGCGGGCTCCGCAGCACGGACCAGGTCCCTCGGACTCACGGGTCTGGCCGCAGCGGGTCCTCGAGCCACGCGACCCCGCCCAACACGGACCCCTCCTGCCCACGGACGCGCCAGGTCGACTCCTCGGACCCCGCTGGGGCCCAGCTCAAGACCCCGGCCGTGCCCCACGAGATCAACACCGCGCCAACCGGCAGGAGCAAGGGTGTGCCCAGGGCGCTGGCGACCAGGTCCTCCGGCCCGGTCCAGCGCCCGACCTCCCGTGCCGTGCCCTCGGCAGCGTCGAGGGCATAGGCCATGACCCTGGACGACCGGGTGTCCGGGGCGGAATTGTCCCGACACCGGGGTCCGTGACACCGTCGTGCCCTCCAGCCTGAGCCGGATCAGCTCTGCGCCGGCGGCGCCGTGCTCCGCCGGCTCCTCCAGCAGGATGACGTCCGTGCTGTCGGGCACCCGGTGGACATCGGTGACCACGTGATCGGCCTCGGCCGGCCACCACCACTCGACGGATCCATCCGCCGCCAGCATGAAGACCCCTGCTGGTTCGTCCACATGGGCGCCCAACAGCGTGCCATCGATTGGCGTCACCGTCCCATCGAGGCCGAACTGGGGTGGATCCGTCAGGAAGGAACCGGTCTCGGCCTGGCCCAGCGAGCCCACCCCGCGCTCCCCATCGTTGGTCCAGGCGGGCTGAAAGTACACCGTGGTGTGTTCGGGCAGTGGACCGATCAGCTGAGAGAGCGTGGCGCCTGCGCGCATCGTGGTGCGGGGCGAGTTCCGTGAGAGGTCCGCAGCGTCGAGCCCGTACTCGATCCAGACCTCCCCAGCCCGTGGAGCGTCCCATGTCACTTGCAGCAGGGTCGGCATGGCGGCCAGCGTGGCGGTGGCCGGGGCCTCTTCTGCGCACCCCGCCAGGAAGTGCAGAAGTGCGAGCGGGCCCGCGGACCAGCGCGCGTCACACCAACTCATGCAGCTCCCACTCGCCCTGGGCCGTCCTGCGAACGAAGGCCTCGAAGCGGGCCCGCAGGCGCCGCTCCAGCTGGCTCACCCGCTGGCGGGTCACCCCCCAGCGAGCGGCGAGCGCCGTCTGCGATGTCGGCTGGGAGGCTCGCAAACGCCTCGTCCAGAGCTCTTGGAGCCTCTCGTCGAGGATCTCCAGCTCGAAGTCTTCGAACATGGAAGTGATCGCGGCCGCGCGTTCGCGCGCCAGCAGCGTCTCCTCGGGCCCTCCACCGAGTCGCTGCGGGGCGTCACACACCCGCTCCTCCAGCGCGTTCCGGCCCGATGGGCCACTCGGGAGGTGGAGCGGTCGGGCCCGAAGGCTGCGGAGCTCCTGGCAGGCACTGAGCTGCTGCGGGGTCACGTCCAAGGCCTCGGCCATGGAACCCGGATCGGTGGGCAGTCCAAGGCAGACCCGTCGCCCACGCTCGATGGCGAGCGAGGCCCCCAGTCTGCGGGCCGCTCGCCCGCCGCCCCGCATTCCGAGCCCCTGGTTCAGCTCGACGTAGCGCCGGATGAGCCCATGGACCCAGAAGTGGGCATAGGTTCGGAAGCGGACTCCCCGATCTGGATCGAAGCGCTGCCAGGCGGTCACCAGGCCCATCAGGCCTTCCGAGACCAGGTCGTCCACGTCAAGGCCCGGTAGCGCACGGCGAGCGGCCGCAGCGCGGACCCAGCCCCTGTGCTCCCGAACGCAGAGGTCCAGCGTGGCTGGCACGTCCGCGGCTGGGGTGACCCGGATGGCTTCTTCCTGTTCATTCGCTCTCACGTCATCGATCCCCGGGGGTCTGATCCCTGAGCTCCATCCAGCACGATCCATGCCAGGAGTCCGTGGCGCCGGGTCCGTCACGGGCGCTTCGCCACACCTGTGGCGAACAGGCCGGCGGATCGGTACCACCGCACCTGCACACTGGTGGAGACCTGGCACGACCCTTGCTGACTCTGTTCGTGGCTTCGCCGATCTCGCAAGGGGAGGAGCGTGGGCCGGCCGCGGAGGAAGAGTCAGAGCGCCCCGGCCCGTGGGGGCCCCTCAAGAACCCCGAACCTGACCTCTTGGGGCCCTTGTCCCAGGGTCGGTCACGAGCCGACCGAGGATCAGCTGCCGCTCTCACCTCCGCGGCCACTCCCTTCGCCCGTCCCCGGGGGCAGTGGCCCGCACCGGTCCACGAGCCCCGGGTTCGTGCGCATCCACGCCGCGAGTGCCTCTGCGACGGCGCGATTGCCCCGGGCGTTCGCGTGCCCCCGATCCTCGGCGAAGTAGAGCTCCGAGCGACCGGCCGTCAGGTCGCTGAGGTCGATGTGCTCCAAGCCCAGTCGCCCGGCGGTCGCCGCCTGCACCGCGCGGTGTTCCGCCGTGTAGCCCGCGACCTCCAGGGGGAATCCGAAGAGCACCGGCTCGGCGCCGACGGACCGGATCTGGTCCGCGAAGGTCCGCAGGTTGTCCGCGTACTGGTCGAGCGGCACCCGTCTGGTGTTGGCCGGGACCAGGTCTTGGCGTGCCCTCCCAATGGCACGGTGAAGAGCGCGATACAGTTGCAGCGTCCACAGTGGGTGATGGGAGAGGAAGTCCCCATCCGACTGGAGCACGGCCTGGCTGCGGTCGGTGTAGCTGACCTCGCGGGCATCCTGGACGATGTAGCCGACCAGCACCAGATCCGGCTGGTAGAGCTGCCCCACCTCACGCCAGAAGCGCAGCCCCTGGAACGTCGTGTGTCCGGGCTGGCCGCCGTTGACAACCTCCACACAGTTCCCCTGAGGACCGGCGAGCTCCCGCTCCAGGAGCCAGGGCCAGGTCTGCGTGTCTTCGACGCCCCAGCCGAATGTCGTCGAGTCGCCCAAGGCGAGGATGCGAAACGTGCCCGGTGTGCGCTGGACGTCGTGGTGGGGTGGCCGCAGTCCATGCGCATTGGTCGAGAGCTGGAACAGGCTCGCCCGCTCGGCATGGCGTACCCCGAGGTCGTGTTGGTCTGCGGCAAAGGTCCAGTACACGGCGTTGTGTGTGAATTCGTGACGATCGATGGCGGGCGCCGGGAGCGCCCGCAGGGACCCTTCGGCCGCGACGAGCAGGGTCAGGGCGACCGCCCCGCCCAAGACGGCCTTGCGCAGGCGATGCCGTCGCGGCGTGGCGGCCTGCGGCTCCGCGTGGGCGGGAGTCCCCGGCAAGGTCCCCTGTGCCCCCTCAGGCACCGGGGAGCCTCGTCACCCCAGCGTCCTGACCACTCGGATCCGACAGCGGCGGCAGGGGGACGGAATGCAGGGTATGGGACAGGGCCGTGCGCACCCAGTCCAGGCCGAACCACGCCGCCGTGGCCCCGCCCCCGCAGCAGCAGGCCAGGCTGGAGAAGAACAGGAGCCCCAGGCCCAAGAACAGGGACCGTCCATTCGTACGTGCCGGGGCTTCAGGCCTGGGAACGTCCATGGTGGCGGTGTCTGCAAGGCCGGTGCCAGGCAGGAATTCGCCTCGTGGTCGGCTCCGCTGGCACGGAACGTGCTGCTGTTGGGGGCCAATGTACCCCCTGGACCTGACTGTTCGCGACCTCCTCTCCCGACACCCGGACGCCGAGGGAGTCCTGGCCTTCTATGGGCTGGGCCTTCGACTCGGCGACGAGGATCTGAGCCTGCGTGTCCTGTGCCGGAGCGCTGGTGTCGACCCTGTCGAGGTGGCCGTGGACCTGGTCGGGAGCGTCTCGACCGAGGAGCCGCGGGCCGCGTCACCCGCGGGTGGACAGCTGGGGGGATCCCCGCTCACTGCCCGGCGCAGGGCCAGGCGTCGGCGTCGCCGCTGAAGGTCATGCGGGCGCCCCACCCATCAGGCCTGGCCCCCACACCCGGATCGATCAGCCGATGCCATCCGTCGACAGTGGCATTTTGCCACTGCTGCGGCGTTCTGCCGCTGCTCGAGGGCCGGCGGCGCCGGAGCGGTCGAAGAGGCGGACGGTGTCGGACTTGAGCCGCTTGACGGTGTCTTTGCCCCCGCTTCGGAGCGCGAAGAGAAAGGAGGACTCATCCTCCGTGAACCAGCTGCAGAGGCAGGAAGCGAGGATCGGACTGCCCTCGGCGTCGAGCTTGCGGAGCTCCGCCAGTCCCCCGGATCGGATGGTCTGGATGGCGTCGAGCGGACCCAGTCTCGGGGATCGGGCCTGCCACGGTGTGTCGGGCGCCTCCTGGACGCGGACGGCGGCTTCTGTCGTCGCGCCCGGAATCCGGTCACTGGGCACCCGACCCGCGCAGCTGAGGGCGCCGTCTGGCAGGAAGCTCACGTCACGGGTCTCGATGTGGTCGGGCAGCGGTCGGCTCTCCCAGCACTCTTCGGTCAACACGTGGACCCGGTCGGAGTCGAGCACGGTGACCACACCAGCCTTGGGGTGGACCTTCCACTGGTGGAGCGCTGGGACCTCGGCCACAGGGGGCCTGAGCAGTGCCTCGAGTCCTCCTGCTGGCCCTAGTCCCCTGTCGCGGAAGTTCGTGGGCGCTCACTTGCCCTCGCCGCGGCTGGCGGCCCGCTCTCGCGTTGCTGTGACTCGGCCACACCGGCCGCTCGAGCAGACCACCAGCCGCGGCGAT
>Ga0114933_10002881_pt1 | contig 17287 bp, 14 predicted proteins | sample 4SBtaG_FD_89691 | JGI IMG/M metagenome (GOLD analysis project Ga0114933, IMG submission 89691) | Deep subsurface microbial communities from Kolumbo volcano to uncover new lineages of life (NeLLi) - 4SBTROV12_W25 metaG | ecosystem: Environmental > Aquatic > Marine > Volcanic | place: Kolumbo... | reverse complement strand
CTCCATGCTCAGGCCCTGGATGTGGTGCAGGACGACGACGCGCCTCTGGCCTTCGGGGAGGTGGGTCAGGGCCTGCTCCAGGTCACCGAAGCCCTCGCGCGCGGCGGCCTCGCGGTCCGGATCGGGGCGCGTCGAGGCGACCTCGTGGAGCTCGACGACCGGACCTCGGACCTTCTGGCGGCGGTGCCGATCGATCAGGTGGCGCCTGGCCAGAGTGGCGATCCAGGGTGCCAGGTCACGGCTCGTATCGATCCGGTCGATGGAGCGGAAGACCTTCTCCCAGATGGCCTGGTAGTCATCCTCGGGGCTCCTCGACAGCCGTCGGCAGAGGGACCACACCCGCGGTCCGTGGGTCGCGACCAGAGCATGGTGGGCGGTGCTCACGCGTGGATTCACGCACGAGCACCGCCCACGGTTCCGATTTTTCTAGGCCGCTCGCTTCCGGGCCTCGGCTTCCTTCGCCTTCTTGTCCGCGCGGAGCCAGCCTCCGGAGAGGATGCGCCAGCTCGCGACGACGGCCAGGAAGAGGATGTCCGCCGTGAGGCCGAGCCAGGCACCGACGGCGCCCAGGCCCATGCCGACGGGCAAGGCCAGCCAGATGCCGAGGGGCAGCTTCACCAGCCAGGAGGAGAAGACCCCCACCAGCATCGTGAAGCGCGTGTCTCCGGCACCCTTCAGGGCGTTCAGCGACACCATCGCGAGGGCGTCGAAGACCTGGAAGACGGCCGCGACGATCAGCAGCTTGCGGGCGACTCGACTGACCTCCTCCTCGAGCGCGAAGGGCCACAAGAGCCCATCCGGCACCACCAGGAAGATCAGGGCGAAGCTCGCCATGACGCCGACACCCAGCTTGGTCGCGCTGACCCAGGCCTCGCGGGCCGACCCAGGACGCTTCGCGCCGAGGGACTGCCCGACCAGGACACCGCCAGCCTCGCCGACGGCGTGCCCGGGCAGGAAGCTCACGCTGATGATGCGCAGCACCACCACGTGCGCCGCCAGCTCGGCCTCCCCGACCCGCGCGAGCAGGGCGACGAAGAGCCCGAAGGCCAGCACGTCCAGGGTGTACCAGACCGCCAGGGGCGACCCCAGCCGGAAGATCTCGGAGAGATCGTCCGTGCGAGGGGCGCTGAAGCCGGCCACGACCCGCCGGCTCTTCCAGAGGAGAAAGCTCAGGCCGACCGCCAAGGCGATGTTCGTCGCGTAGGCGGCCCCGGCGATTCCCAGCGCCTGCACGGGGCCGAAGCCGAAGATCAGCAGGGGATCGATGGCGATGTTCAGCAGGTTGGCGACCAGCGTCGCGACCATGGGCGTGCGGGTGTCCCCGCGGCCCTGGAACCAGGCCGTGAGCGCGAAGGTGGCAAAGGTCAGGGGCGACCCCAGGATCCGGATCCGGAACCACGCGCTCCCGAGCTCGGTGGCCTCGGCGCTCCCGCCCATGAGGGGGAAGAGCCAGGGTCCGACCCAGAAGAGCGAGACCACGATCACGCTGATGAGGCCGGCCCAGTACAGACCTTGCCACCAGACGCGGTTCGCGCGCTCGTGCTCTCCAGCCCCGGTGCGGTGCGACACGGTGACGTTGACGCCACCGAGCAGGCCCATACCGAAGGCGATGCCAGCCCATGCCGCGACCCCGGCGAGGCCGATGGCCGCCAGATGCGCCGTACCGAGCCGACCGACGTAGAGCGTGTCCGCGGTCGTCATCGCTGTCCGGGACAGCATCGACACCATGATCGGCCACGCGAGACCGAAGACGGCGGCGACGCCTATGCGTTCGGGCAAGACGCCCGATCTATGCGCCGACATGGCGCACCTCCAAAGCGCGCGAACGGGGTGCCGATCTCTCGGCGCTCGCGCTTTGTGTTCCCCTCTCGGGGCGGTTGGATTTCAGCTGGGCTGAAGAAACAGCTGGGCTGTCAGCGGACCCGGTCCTGAAGAGACGGGGCACCGGCGACGCAGGTCATCTGGATGGTCGACATCGGAACTCCGTGGTGGAATCAGGGCGCACGTGTTGTGTGCACCCTGGAACCCTCGACTGTGACGGTTGTGTGACGGACCGAATCCTCCTCGTCGGGAACCCGACCGCCCAGTCCGGCAAGGCGGCCGAGCGGATCGAGCGCAGCCTCACCGCCATGCGGGCTCGTGGGTGGGACGCCCAGGGCATGAACACCCTGCCTGAGGGCAAGACCGTCGCGGCGCTACGCGAACGCCTGGACGAGGACGAGGGGATCGCGATCGTCGTCTACCTGGGCGGGGACGGCACCTTCGCCGAGGTCGCCAAGGGCATCCTCGCGGCGAAGCGGAAGCGCCCCCTCGGCATGCTGCCCAGCGGCACGGCCAACGACCAGGGCAAGAGCTTCGGCATCAGCAACTCGATGGCGGAGCTGGAGCGGAACCTCGACGTCATCGGCGGCGGGCACCTCACACAGCTCGACGTCGGCAAGGTCGGTCGCATCGGCGATGACGGCAAGGTCGACGCCCTCGACCACGTCTTCCACAGCGTGGGCTGGGGGCTGCAGTCGGACATCCTGCAGCAGCGGAACCAGGACCGCGAGACCGTGAAGGGCTTCCCGCTGTTGGCCACCATCTACCGGGATCAGCTGGTCTACGCGGGGGCCACGTTCGGCAAGCTGATGGAGAGCTACGTCGAGCCCATCAAGTTCGACGCCCATGTGCGCGCCGACGGCAACGAGCACCACCTGGCGGGCCTGACGGATCTCGTCATCAACGCGACGCCGGTCTACGGGGGCATGTGGGTGCCCGACCGCGAGTCCGAGCCCGACGACGGCCGCTTCGAGATCGTGCCGATCCACGGGCGCCGCGAGTGGCTCAGCAAGGCGGTGCGCGACCTGGCAAAGGTGCCCTTGTGGGAGGAGCACCTCTCGGCCTTCGGCGTGCGGCACCGCGACGGCTTCTCCGCCGCCGACTTCGACGTCGAGCTGGTGCGCCTCGGCGAGGACCCCATCCGCGCCCAGATCGACGGCGAGGAGTGGGTCTCGGGCACCCGCTTCCGGCTCTCGGTGCTCCGGCGCGAGCTGCCGGTCCTGACCCCGGCGGACTGGGTTCCGCCGTGGAGGCCTTGAAGGGGCACCTCTCGTCGCCTCTGGCTCTCTAGGTCCTCTGGTTCACGCGCTTCCGAAGCGCCGACAGGAGCCAGCGCCGGGACTCTGCGCGGTCCTCGTCCGTGGCCCCGACTCCGAGCCGCGCACGAACCGGGCCGCCCAGGACGGCCTCGCCGATCATCGCCAGCACGGCGAGTAGGACGGCCTGCTCGGCCTCGCCTTCGAGGGCCTGCGCGATCTGGCCGAGACCCTGCTCCTCGACCGCGGGGAAGGGGTCCCCACCGGTCGACACCAGCCAGGCGAGCAGCCGACCGTTCGCGGGATCCGAGAGCCTCGCGAGGGCCAGGTCGATGGCTTCGTCTCGAGCCTCGCCCCGACTCGACGCCAAAGCCACCAGCAGGTCCCCGCGGACCTGTGCGCTGGCGCGGCGCTGCAGCAGGAGCATCAGGCGCTCCGCGCTGCCGATGTGATGGAGCACCCCGGCGTGGCTCATGCCGACCTCGTCTGCGACCCGCGTGAGCTTGAGCGCCGCGGGCCCTTCGCTCCGCACGAGCCTCTCGGCCGCATCCAGGATTTCGGTCTGGGCTTGCTCTGCGGTGCGTCGGCGTCTCATTCGGATTCTTATCGACATTTCTGTCAGTAGTCACTACATACAAAAATGTAAGTAACCAGACGAGGAGTCGCGATGTTCCTGTTGTTCGCCTGCACTGCCTCCACGACGTCGCCGGAGCGCCCTCTGAACGAGCCCGGAGACTGGCTCGACGAGCCTGACGACAGCGCGCTGATCGACTCGGGCGAGGTCCTCGATGACACCGGTGACAGCGCTCCGATCGACACGGGAAGTCCCGACTTGGAGCCCCACCTCGGGTCCTGGATCGTCACCGCGGGCGAGGTCGTCGAGGATGGCTGCGGTGTGGACATCGGACGCGGCGAGGCTGGGGCCACTCTCGAGCTCGAGGACCTCGGAGACCAGCGCATCGCGCTGACGTTCTCCGGTGGCGAGCGTGTCGAGTGCGCGCTCGATGGTTCGGACTACCTCTGCGACGAGAGCGAGAGCGTGGACGACACGGCGCGCTCGATGGGCTTCGACGCAGACCTGCCCGTCACGCTGTCGACATCCGGGCGCTTCTCGGCCGAGGACTCGATGTCGATGGGCACCGACGTGGAGATCGACTGCTCCGGAGGTGACTGCGTGGTCCTCGAGGTCCTTGTCGGGAACAGCTTCCCCTGCGAGATGCGCATCGAGAGCGCCCTGGAGGCCCAATGATCCTGCTCGCGCTCGGCTGCGCCCCACGCACCCCCTGCACGCCGGCTCAGGACGCGCCGTACAGCGACGGCATCCCCTACCTCGGAATCCACGGAGACCCAGGCAACAGCGACGTGATCGAGTGCTCGACGGCCACGTCCTTCGAGCCGGCGTGGATGGCCCTCGAAGGCCTGGGGACGACGCAGCCGAACACCTTCTCGCCGGACGGCACGGTGGTCTACGCGACGACCTCGAACCCGGTGGCCGAGGGTTGCCGCCTGCACGCCCTGGATGCCGTCAGCGGCGAGGTCCTGTGGTGCCGGACCGAGGCACCGACGGTCGTCAACAGCGCCGTCGAGGTCGATGCGGAGGGGCGTCTCTACTTCACGGCGGACGGCTCGCTGACCTCGCTGTCGCCGGATGGGGAGACCCTGTGGACCTTCGACTTCCCCGACGAGGAGGGCGCGCCTTGGGGCCTGCACTTCACCCCGGACGGGCACGTCGCGACGGTCACCAGCGGCGGCGTCGTGCACCTCGTCGACAGGCACTCAGGCGAGGGCCTGGCGTCGTTGAGCATCCCCGAGACGTGGGGCTATGTCCCGCCGGCGAGCCTGGTCCTCGACGTCGATCTGAGCAGCCTGATCCCCGCCGAGGTCCTGGGCGACATCGAGGCCGTGTGGGGCCCGACCGAGTCCTCGACCGCGCAGGAGGGCTTCAGCACCTTCATGGGAGCGGGGGCCTTCTGCGACAACACCCTGGGTATCGACGGGGACGGCCGGCTCTACGTCATCGGTGGCGGCCCCGACGAGGAGCACGGGGCGCTCGTGCAGGTGCTCGTCGAGGGGATGCCGGACGCGCCGACGCTCAGGCCGGGATGGAGCACGGTGACCAACGGGGGCAGCGCGACGACGCCCTCGATTCGAGGACATCGGCTGGTGATCGGGGATGGGACCACCTCCAAGACGCTCCTCGATTCCGAGGGCGTCGAGTCCCACATCAAGGTCGTCGACATCGCAGCGTGCGACGCGAACGAGGATCTCGACGCGGATCCGGGTTCCTGCGCCGTCGTCTACCAGGACCGGATGCAGCGGCAGCCCATGCCGGGAGCTCCAGCGATCGACGACGAAGGCATCGTCTACTTCTACGAGATGGGTCTGGACTTCGACGCCGAGCCCGAGGACCGCGATGTGGTCGCCCTCGGACCCGAGGGCATCGTCTGGGAGGTGGCGTTGGACGAGGACCTCGACTGGACCAGTGTCATCACCGTCACCGACGAGCACCTCATCGGGACCGCGAGCCGCATAGAGCCCTCGGGCGAGTCCCTCTTCGCGGTCAACTTCCCAGCACACACCGAGGACTTCCTGCTGATCCTCGACCGCTCGGACGGCTCGCTGGTGTGGTCGCACCCGGTGCCCGACGACAGCGCCGCCACCGTCACGGTCGGCCCGGACGGGGCCTTGTACGTCGGCGTGTTGGGCCTCATCAGCATCCTGTCGGTCGACGACAGGCCGGAGCTGGGTCTCATGCGCTTCGACCCGCGATGAAGTTCGGAGTGGCGCTCCTGTGTCCCCTTTCTTCCTGTCGCCTGTGTCCCTCTAAAAGTCCGAGAGCAGCTCCTGCTTCTTCCGCTCGAACTCCTCTTCGGTCAGGAGTCCGCTGGAGAAGGCGTCCTTGAGCTGCTCGAGCTTGTCCTTGAGCGTGGCGTTGCCCTTCGCCGAGGCCTGCTTCTCGGCCTTCTTCTCCTCGTAGACCCGCTTGAACATCGACTGCAGGTCTTCCTGGGGCACGCCGCGGCCGTGTCGGAAGTAGTGGTCGCTCACCTCGCCGATGGCGTAGGTCAGCGCATAGGTCATGGCGATGCTGACCGCCCAGCCGGCGAAGGGGATGAACTTCACGGCGGTGGCGATCACGGCCTGGGCCGCGATGCTGGCGCCGAAGCTGGTGAGGATCTCGACGACCGACTTCTGGTCGAGCTTGTAGCCGTGGACCTTGCCGATGGCCTGGACCATCGCGATCTGGATGGGCGAGATCAGCGCGATGTCCAGGAAGGGGATGGGCTGGACGGCGATGGCGCCGGCGGCGACCGAGCAGACCTGGATGACGTCGCGGACCGCAGCGCTCTTCTCGCTCTCGCTCGCGTTCTCGTAGCTGCCGCTCATCACCCGAGCGATCGTGTCCATGTAGCCAGCCATGTGCTCCCTCCGAGCGTCGAGGAGGATACGTTCGTTCCTCCGAGGGCCTTTCACATGCTCCATGCCATCGCGCTTGCCTGCATCTCGCCGGACGCGCCGGGCGAGGTCACCGACGACACCAGCGTGGCCGTCGATGACACCTCCGGCGGTCAGGACACGGACACCGGTCCGATCGAGACGAACGGCGTGGCCCCCGACGAGCCCATGCCGCTCATCGAGTTCGCCGCGACCAACCGCGACGGCGCTGCACGGAGCGAGACCGACCTGGTCGGAAAGCCCACCGCGCTGTGGTTCTACCCGGCCGCCAACACCCCTGGCTGAACGGTCGAGGGTTGCGGGTACCGCGACCTCCAGGACGACTTCGACGCCATCGGCGTCCAGATCGTGGGCGTCTCCTTCGACGACTACGAGGACAACCAGAGCTGGGCCGAGGACGAGGGCTTCACCTTCGAGCTCTGGTCCGACGACGACAAGACCATGGCGCTCTACTACGGCGCCGCCTCGAGCCAGTCCCAGTCCTGGGCCGACCGCAAGACCTGGCTGCTCGACGCCGAGGGCAACGTGGCCCTGACCTACGACGTCGGCTTCGACATCGGCGTGCACCCGGCGCAGGTGCTGGAGGACGCTCAGAAGCTGTTCTGAGTTGTTCTCCAGGACGTTGAGCGAGCGGCGCTCGCCCTCAGCCCGGATCGGCGTCGGCCTTGGGCCTCGGGCCTCGGGCCTCGGGATCTCGGGCCTCGGGATCTCGGTCCGCTCGGGCCTCGGGGTCTCGGTTGGCTCCGCCCGACCGCGCTCACGGTGCACGCGGGCCGGCAGGCCCGCGCGCGACCCGCCGCTGCCCCGTTCGTCGACGCTGCGCGCTTGCGCGCGAGTCGATCGAAGGTTGGGGCACGACGCACCGGAGCGCGCAGCGCGAGGAGCGGACGAGGCGTGTCGTCGGCTGCGCCCGTTGTCGGCCGCCTCGCTCGTCCGTCGTCAGACCGGCGCAGCGTTGCCAAACCCGAAGGTCGGCAAGCCGGTCTGCACGGCGAGGCGGCCGCACAACGACGGGCGCGGACACGCGGCGTTCGGCGGCGTACGCCGCCACCGACCACACCACATTCACAGCGAGGCAGAGCTTTCACCGAAGACGCCGACGGTGGCCCCGGCGGCCGGAGCGGCGTCGACTGAACGGGCGCGGTCGGGCGCGGAATCGGACCTCGGTGGGCTCGGACCTCGGGCTCGGACGCCGATCGCTCGATGCCGATCCCGATCCCCACTCAGCGCGTGAGCCACCCCATCAAGTCCCCAGGAAACTCCTGGTCGAAGATGGGCACGTGCCCGGCGCCCTTGTGGCTCCAGAGCGTCACCTTGTGGTCCCCGCAGCCCGTGTAGTTCGTGACGGACGTCTCGCTGCCCTCGATGGACGGAATCAGGTCGAGGTCCTCGCCCGAGGTCGATCCCGAGCACCCGGCTCTCTCGGCCCACCTCAACACCAGGTCCTCGGCCGAGGGGTAGTTCGTGCCCCCCTCGTAGAGCACGCGGTCGTCGTCGGTGGGGTGCATGTGGAGCACGCTGACCGGATCGCCGACCGTGCAGTCGTCGGGGTCGAGCCACGAGCTGCCGGCCAGGGGTGCGATGGCCGTGATGCGCGAGGGGTGCTCGCAGGCCATGCGGTAGCTCATGTACGCGCCGTTGCTGTGCCCGATGAAGTAGACCTCGCTGATCGGCCAGTCGGCCTCGAGCTCGTCGAGCAGGCCGATCAGGTAGCCGACGTCGTCGGGCTGCTTGTCATCGAAGTCGCAGCACTCGTCCGTCGCGTTCCAGAACTGGAGGTGCTCGTCGTCCTTCGTTCCCTCGGACCAGACGAGCAGGAAGCGCTCCGAGTCGACGACGGTCGACAGGCGCAGCACGAGGTCCTGGGCGGCGGCGTTGGCCGCGTAGCCGTGGAGCATGAAGACCACCGGGATCTCGCCGACCCCCCGCCAGTCTTCGGGCCCGGTGACCTCGGTCGGGCGGTCCTCGGGGCCGATCGTGAGCGGGAAGTCGATCGGGTCCGCGAGCCCGGTCTCGACGACGACGTCGGTGTCCCCTCCGTTGCAAGCCAGGAGCAGGATCATCGGGTCAGGTACTCCACGTCGGGGTGGACTTCGGTCGTCCCGTCGAGGACCGAGGTGACCTCGGCGGTCGAGTCCTCCAAGACCACCTGCCTCGCAAAGGCCAGCGAGTAGGTGTTGACCGCATCGAAGCCCTCTTCGGTGTCGAAGTCGTTGCACTGGCCAAGCGCCCAGAGCTGGTGGCATCCGCCCAGGAAGTTCGCCCAGCGCAGGTCCACGGTCGTGGTCTGCTCCCAGACGTCGGTGGGGTCGTGGCCGGCGTCCTCGGTGCCGCTCATCATCAGGACCGGGATCTCGACCGCGTCGTGGCCCTCGATGCCCAACCAGGAGCCGCCGGAGCCGGCCAGGGGCAGGGCCGCGACGACCCGCTCGTCCCCGAGGCCTGCGAGCATGCGCTCCTTGTCCGCTTCGGTGCAGTCCTCGCAGGACTCGACGTAGTCCGCGTCGAAGACCCCGCCGCTGGTCGCCCAGGTGGTGTAGCCCCCGAAGCTGTGGCCGGAGAGCACGACCCGCGAGGTGTCGCCTCGGTCCTGGATGGCATCGAGGGCGGCGCTGACATCCTCGGCCCGGACCCAGCGGAACCAGGCCGGCAGGTCGTCCGTGTGCTCGCCGATGGTGTTGCCCGTGTGGTCCGGAGCGACCACGACCCAGCCGTGGCTCGCGAAGTGCTTCATCAGGAAGGGGGACGCGGCGCCGTAGCCGGAGTAGCCGTGGCTGTAGACGTGGACCGGGAAGCCCTCGGCGTGGACCGCGGTGGCCAGGGGCTCGGCGTCGGCGAAGACCGTGTCGTCCTCGAAGGATCCGTAGTAGAGCGCGGCCTTTCCGTCGACGTCCTCGGTGGGGTACCAGAGCGAGATGGCGATGGTCCGGTCCTCGTCCCAGCCGGTCGGACGGTAGCTGTGCTCCCAGGTGGCGAAGCCGACGTTGTAGGGGCCGGCATCGGCGACGGACCACTCGAAGGGATCGACGGGCGCGGCGGTGTCTTCGGGGGTGCCTGTGCAGGCGAGCAGGAGCCACATGCGGCCAACCTATCCGGGTAGGCTCGCCCCATGGTGCTGCTTCTCGCCTGTACCGGAACCGAGCCCACACCCACGCCCACCGAGTCGACGCCGGTCGAGATCGACCCCCGGATCGAGCTCGACGACGCCTGGGTCTCTGCGCTGGAGGGCCGGTGGTCAGGCTCCATCGACCCGACGCCGATCGGGGAGATTCCCCAGTTCCCGATGAACTTCGAGTGGCAGGACGACGGCTCGCTCTTCACCCACTCGCAGCAGGGCGACTTCTACGTCGACTTCCGGTTCCGCAAGGACGCCGAGGCCCGCTGGGTCCTGGACGAGGAAGCCCAGATCGATGTCGACAACGTCCAGGGCTACACCCTGGCGCCGATCGCGCAGGACGATGACGCCGTGACCTTCTCGGTCATCGAGGCCGAGGGCTACCTGCTCGTGGACTGGCGACCCGAGGCCGACACGCTGGTCGTCGAGGTCACCCTGGGCGGCGAGCAGCACGTCGTCTTCGACATGGCGCGGTAGGCCTCGGGTGCAAATCCTGCGTCATCGAGGAACCGCGCACCCGCTGTAAGCGTCGGGACTCTCAGGCCGTTGTCCCGGCCTGGAGAGGAAACCCGTCATGCGTACCTGGATCCTTCGAATCGTGGGTGTCACCACACTCTGCGCCCTGAGCTTCGGAATGGGGGTCGGCTTCGACTCCACCGGCCCGATCTCGGTCAAGGCGGGCGTCGAGGACTTCGGTGACCTCGACCGGGCGAGCTGGCGCGAGCTGCTCCCGGAGCTTCGGGCCTCTGCTGACGGCGATGACCTGCGGCGCATCGCGCTCGAGACCCTCGAGGCCGCCGAGTCCGACGTGGCGCGAGCCGAGGCGATCCAGGTCCTGGGCTGGGTCGGCGCCGACGCCGACGCCGAGCTGCTCTACATCATGACGATCGAGGGCAGCACGACGATCCAGCACGAGGCCATCGAGGCCCTCGGGCACCTCGGAACGCCTTCGGCTGTCGACTACCTCCTGGTCCTGTACGAGCGGAACGACCGCGCCTACTCGAACCAGGTGCTCTCTGCGCTCGGGTCGAGCGGATCCCGCGAGGGCCTCCAGATCCTGAAGGAGGGCCTGGACGATCCCCAGCGGCACAGCTGGGCCGCATGGGGCCTCGCGGCGAACGGCTCGGTCGAGGCTGCCCGGCTGCTGGTCGACGCCTTCGAGCACGGCGACTCGAGCCGAGCCTGGGGCCACGCCTCCGCGCTCGCGACCTTCCCCGCCGAGTCCGTGCCCGCCGCACGGGCCAGCCTGCATCGGGCCCTTCGCTCGAGCGACTCCGACAGGCGCCAGGCCGCGATGAGCGCGCTGGCCCAGGTCAAGGATCCCCACATCTACGACGCGCTCGTCGCCGGCACGAAGTCCCAGAACAGCAACGTGCAGTACCAGGCCATCAACGCCCTCGGCACGCTCGGGGACAAGCGGGCGGTGCCCGTGCTCGAGAAGATCGCCCGCGACGGCAGCGCCCGGGTGCGCACGACCGCGGTGTACGCCATCGGGACCATCGGCGGGGACGACGGGCGCATGGCCCTGATCGAGCTCGTCGAGGTCGGCCCCAGCGACACCGCCGGCGCCGCCGCGAACTCCTTCCACGACCTGACCGAGCCCGACGTCGTCGATGTGCTCCTGTGGGCCATCGACAACCGCGGCACCCAGGTGCGGGACCAGGCCCGCAACCGCCTGTTCTCGTACGGCTGGCCCGTCGGCGAGGTGCCCGAGGAGATCCTGGACATCGCCCGCGACCACATCCGCCACGCCGGCGGCAACGTCTGGGCCGGCAACGCCTACACCTTCCTGCTGCAGCATGGCGACGGCGGCGACGAGGAGATGATCCGCGAGATCCTCTTCGAGGGCTCGACCCAGCAGAAGTCGGACGCGCTCTACGCGCTCCAGTCCCAGCCCAACCTGCTCAGCAACGACCTGCTCCTCCGCCTGGTCGAGGACGGCGACCCCAACGTCCGACGGGCGGCGCTCGCCGCGCTCCAGAGCCGCGGCGACGAGGTCTCCGAGGACCTCCAGGACGTGCTGCTGAAGCGCCTCGAAGACGGAAACGGCGGCAGCGGCTGGGACGACACCGAGCAGGCGCTGGCCAGCCTCGGCACCGACTCCGCCCGCCGGGCGCTGATGAATCGGGTCCAGGGCGGCACCGACCAGGAGGCCCGCCGCGCCCTGTCCGCCATCGTCTACAGCGGCGACGCCGAGCAGATCGACGAGCTCCTCGACATCCTGCACGGCAGCGAGGACGAGGCCGTCCGCCGCCGCATCTACGACACCGTGCTCTACAGCAACGCGCCGAACGTCGAGGAGTTCGTCCAGGAGGCGCTGGCCGAGGACGACCCCTGGCTGGCCTCGAACGCCGTCGGCGCCTTGGGCCGCCTCGGCACCCCCGACAGTCGCGACCAGATCCGGGACCTGCTCGACCACGACGCGATCGAGGTCCGCTCCGCCGCGCTCTCCGCGATGGCCACGCAGGGTGGGCCGGGCGCCGAGAAGGTCTTGCTCGACGCGCTGCACGACGACGAGATGAGCTCGTATGCGCTGTCCGGGCTGCAGAGCCTCGGCACCAAGGGCGCTCGCGACGCGTTGATCGACGTCGCACGAAACTCCGACGACGAGAACCTGCGCACCCAGGCCCTCTACTCGGTGGCCTGGAACGGCGGCACCGAAGGCGAGCAGGCCATCATCGAGGCGCTCTCCGACGACAGCGACAACGTGCGCTCGACCGCCATCTACGCGGTCCAGTCCGCCGGCTCGACGGCCGGAGCCCGAGCCCTCGGCGACGTGCTCGAGGAGATGGACGAGGAAGACCCCCAGCGCATGCAGGCGGCCCAGGTCCTGCGCGGTCTGGGCGGCGACGTGGCCGCAGAGCACGAGGAGCTCCTCACCGAGATCCTCGACACGGGGAGCGACTCGATGGCCTACGACACGGGCATGTACGTCGAGGACTTCTACTTCTAGGCGGCATGAACCCGTGCTGCATAGCAGCGCGGGGCTCCCAGAGAGCTAGCGACCGGCGGCCTCGGCGAAGATGGAGCGGGCCTCGCCGGCCAGTCCGTCGTGTTGGAGCACGTCGCCGTGGCCCGGAAGGATGACGTTGGGCGGGTTCTCCTCGAGGTCGTCCAGGAACGCGCCGAAGAGCTTCTTCTTGTCCTTCGCGATGGCCATCTGGGCCAGGTGGAAGGGCCGGAACCCCGGGCCGGACCCGGACATCTTCCAGAAGAAGGAGAGCAGGAAGTTGCCAGGGAACTCCTGCCAGTTGCAGACCACGTCGCTGCCGTAGAACACGTTCCCGGTGGCGGTCTTGCACCAGCCCCAGGTCTCGCCGGCCTTGGTGTGAGGCGCCTCGCGCACGCCCACGTGCGAGGGCAGGATCTCCTGCAGCGCGCCCATCGACTCCCAGGGAACGTCGACGCCATCGCCCTTCTTGGCGATGCGGGCCTGGGTCTCGTCCGCGGCGAAGAAGCGGGCCTCGGGCCAGCGCTCGCGACAGCTGTTCAAGCCGAGGTGGTGGAAGCCGTTCGGCGCGACGAAGCCGACCGGCTTGCCGAACTCCTCGAACTCCGTCCAGGCGACCTCGTCGACGGTGGGTGCGCTGATGACCAGGTACTCGCCCTCGGCGATGCGCACGCAGAAGCTGTTCGCCTGCCCGCCGTTGTCGTTGAAGACGTAGCCGTTGGTCATCACGCCGGTGTCGGCGTCGAGGACGCGCCAGGAGCTCATGCTTCCCTCCTTGGAAGGAGGCGACTCTACTGCTCCGCGCCGCACTCCGGACAGATTGCTGCGAGCGAGAGCAGCTCGTCCCCGCACTGCGCGCAGGTCTTCCAGGTCTCGGCGGCGAACTCGGCCGCGGTCATCCGGAAGGGATCGACCTCGGCGGAGTCGGCACCGCAGCCGGGGCAGACCACCTCCTCATCGAGCGCGGTGAGGCAGCGTCCGCAGAGCGAGAGCTCGTCGTCCTTGATCATGTCGGAGCGCTCGACCGTGGGCTCGCCTTCGCTTTCGCGTCGCTGTCGCAGCTCGGCCGCGACGTCCTGGAGCGCGGAGCCCATCAGGTTCAGGCCCTTGACCACCTGCTCGCTCTGAAGCACCCGGCTCAGTCGACCGGTCAGCCCCTTGAGCGCGGAGCCCCCCGGGAGATCGCGCTCGGCCGCCATACGTCGCGCGTCGCCGACCAGGCCGTCGAAGCGCTCGGCGAGCATGGCCTTGGCGTCTTCGGCGGGGATCTCGAAGCCCTCGATCGCTCGGCGATTCACGTCGCGCGGCTTGCCGGGGACGGGCATCAAGGGAACGACCAGGAAGGCGCCGTCCGGCAGTCCGGTGCCGGTGGGCACCAGGTAGAAGAGCTGCCGAGCCGGGTTGACGTAGAGGGTGTCGGCCATCGGCGGCGTCTATCCCCTCAGCGCTTCGAGGTCGCGGCAGAGCTCGCTGAACTGGACGGGGGAGAGGTCCGCGAAGGTCGCCGGCTTCTCGTGCTTCCTCAGCAGCGCCTTGCCGAGGGTCTGGTCTTCGTTCATGTCGGCGGAGCCGGCGAAGAGGCCGGGGGTCAACTCCAGCTCGACCATGTACCCACCGCCCATCGGCTTGTCGTAGGTCCAGATGCAGCCAGCGTCCATCGGCATGCCCGACTGCCAGCCGTGGTCGTCGAGGCGCTTCACGCGACCCCAGGGGATGCGGACCCCTTCGACCCGCACGACGGCGTCGCCAGCGATCTCCTCGGGTGTGGCGCGGGTGATCTCGCGCCGGACCTGTGCGAAGGGCTGGAGGAGCTCGTAGTCCGCCAAGACCTCGCCCCAGGCCGTGCGCTGGGCTGGGCTGAGATCCAGGGGGTGGATCAGCCCGACGTTGACCTCGCCGAACTCGAAGGGGTCGTCCTCGACGTCGGCCAGGCTCCGGTCCTCGGACACGCGGAACGCGGTGACCAGCCGCTCGTCCTCGTAGATCCCCCAGACGAGCCGCCGCACGAGGTGGATGAGGAGCGGGTGCTCCAGCAGGAAGGTGCGGAAGGTCGCGCCGTCCCACCGCCGCTGCTTGCACATCGCCAGCTCGAGTCGCGTGATCTGCTGCTTGGCCAGGGTCTTGACGTCCTTCTTCAGGGCCCGCCAACGCTTGAGTTCGGCGGGGGCCCCCTTGCCGTCCCTGGCTCCGGGCTTCGGAGGGTCCTTTTTGCGCTTGCCGTCGATGACGACGAAGGGCTTGAGCGCCTCGTCGAAGCCGACGCGGAACTGCCGCGAGCCGTAGTCGAGGGTCGTGCTGCCGTCCGGGTCGAGATCGAGATCGGGCACCAGCCGATCGGCGAGCTCTTCGGGGCTGAGGCCGCGCTCCGCCGCGATGAGGTCGACCTTCTCGACCGCCTTCTTCCGGAGGCCCTTGAACTTGAGCTTCACCGAGATGCCGTGGAGGTGCATGAGCGCCAAGTCGGAGCCGATCGCGTGCAGCACGTCGAGGCCCTTGACCGCGCGGGCGTGGCCGGCCTCTCCGGGCCACTTGCGGATGAGCGGAGTCAGGCGCCGGGCGGTCTCGTCGTCGCCGAAGAGGCCGAGGCCGCGGGTCATGATCCAGTCGTGCTTGCCCTCGGAGCCGTGGGCCCGCCAGATCTGGAAGAGGTCCCAGGCGAAGTCGGTGAGCGACGCCGGATCGGCGATGTCCTCGATGACCTCGACCCCCGGGTAGACGTTGTCGAGGGGGGTGAAGGCCAGCATCTCGGCGAGGGCGTCCATCGCCTCGGTCGGGAAGGCGCGGCCGCGGCCGGCTTCGGTGTCGCGGAGGCGGGGCCGCAGCACCCCCTCCGCCGACCAGAAGGGCGGCAGCTTCGGGGCCTTCTTCGGCACCTCGTCCATGGGGTCCATCGCCAGGATGTCGTCGACGATCGCGGCGGCCTCGGCGCCATAGCGCGCGGCCTGGGCGCGCACGATGTCGCCGTGGCCGTTGCCCTGGAGCAGCCGCAGGGCCTTCTCGGCGGCGTGGCGCTGCGCTCCGTCCCTCCCGACGGCGTCGGGGATCAGCCCGAGGGCGGCGTTCTCGGGGTAGAGGCCGAACCAGGGGCGCGCCTCTCGCCCGGCGCCCTTGTACTTGTGGACAGCCAGCGCCATCAGCGGCGCGACGCGCGCGGAGTCGACCTTCTTCAGGCCGAGGACCGCGGTCCGCACGCTCTCGTGGGCCAGCCGCAACAGCGTGTCGACGAAGGGCAGCCCGGCCTTGGACAGGATGCCCAGCACCTCCTCCTTTCCGGCCCACCCCTGCTCCGAGCAGAGCTCGCAGGCGACCGCCATGTCCTGGTCCTTCACGCGGTACGCGAGCTCCCACAGCGTCAGCTTGTGGGTGCGCGGGTCGACCGTCTTCCAGACCGAGGTCCGCGCGCTCTGCCGCTCGCCGGGCGCCCAGACGATGCGCTCCGAGCCGACGAGGGGCTCGAGCCCGGCCACGACCCTCTTCTTCGCGGCCTTTCGCTTCCTCCGCCAAGGCGGATCCTGCAAGAACGCCGGCATGTCCGACATCGACGCGGCCTCCTCGAGTGGCGCCAGCAGCGCGTCGATGGTGGCGCTCTGTTTGTCATCGAGGACGGGCCGAAGCGCGGCGAGGACCTCTGGCTCGGTCCGCACGAGGGACCCGAGCAGCGCGGTACCGAGCCTCTCCCCGCGCGCGGCGATCCGGCCGGACAGCGCCGGAATGGCCAGGTGCGGGTGCTGCCGGAACCAGGCCATGGCCTGCTTGCGCGTGTACTTGTGCTCGAGGAAGCCGACCATCGCGTCGGCGCAGGCCGGGGTCTGCCAGTGCTCGAGGCACTCGACGATCTTCTGGTGTTGGTACTCCTCGCCGCGGGCCTTCGACTTGAAGAGCAGCAACACTTCGAACATGCGCTCGCCGAAGCGCAGGTAGTGGTGCACGTGGCTCAACACCAGGCGCCACCAGAGGTACTCGGTGCCCAGGACGTCGGTGGAGGCGAGCAGGTGCGGCAGGCCGAACTCGGCGTCGTTGCTGCGTCGTAGCAGGGCATACGCCGCCTGGGCCTGGCCGCTCGCCATGGCGTGGTCGAAGTCCTCGGCGAGCCAGCCCGGCTCATCCGGCCAGGCGCAGGAGAGGCCCCAGCGGGTGACCTCGTCCGCTGCGCCACGAGCTGCCCTGGCCTCGGCCAGGTGCTCTTCGCCGCCCAGGTCGCCGAGCTTCACCCAGAGTCCCTCGCCGCCTCCGAGCGACGGCGCCTTGCGCTTGAGGAAGGACTGCCGCTCATGGTTTACCCAGGTGCTGTCGGCGACCAGGGAGCTCGTCGCCTCGATGAGCTGGTGCAGCTCCGCGGGGGTCGCGACCGGCAGCCAGACGTCGAGCCACCAGGCGCCCCGCACGAGCACGGCCATGGCCGCGAAGAGCTCGACATCGACCTCGGTCGGCGGCTGGTCCGCGCCCAGGGCCGCGATGGCCCGCTCGACGACAGGGCGCAGGCCGCCCTCGTTGTGGTGGAGGCCCGCGCGCCAGTCGGGGAAGTCGGTGTCCCAGTGCTTGTTCCAGTGCCTGCCGGGCTCGGTGCGGCGCGCCTCGACGGGCGCCGGCGGGAAGAACCCGGGTTGGGGCAGGCTGGCGGGGACCACGACCGGGGCGGCCTGTGGCGCGGCGTCCGGCTCGGACTCCTCGCCGACCTCGGCCACCTCG
>Ga0114933_10002880_pt1 | contig 17287 bp, 13 predicted proteins | sample 4SBtaG_FD_89691 | JGI IMG/M metagenome (GOLD analysis project Ga0114933, IMG submission 89691) | Deep subsurface microbial communities from Kolumbo volcano to uncover new lineages of life (NeLLi) - 4SBTROV12_W25 metaG | ecosystem: Environmental > Aquatic > Marine > Volcanic | place: Kolumbo... | reverse complement strand
AGACAACCGCCAAAAAGAAGGCGACTAAGAAGAAGTCTTAATAAAGCTAGGCCCTTTTAGAGATGGCATTGAATACGATGCCATTTTTCAAATGACGGGAGTAAACAATGAAAATCATTTGCGTTACTGCAGTTCTTGAAACTACGAACCTAAAGCTGTCAGTTTGGCAGAAAAAGTTCTTACCGAATACAAACAGCAAATCAATGGACTCGAGCTTGAACCATCCACGGGTGGATGTTTTGAAGTTACCATAAACGGTCAGTTGATCTATTCGAAACTTGAGACCGATGAATTCCCAGACGAGGGATCCATTGTTGAACAAGTCGGCCAGCTGCTCTAAGCAGTACTAAGAAGATTCAGAGCGAGCATTAATACCCTCGCGTTCTTCTGAGCTTCGAACCAATCTGAGGCACCGCGTATCTGCGCGGTGCCTTTGGCTTTGAATACCAGGGATTCACCCAATTGACGCCCTGAACAACAAAACCGGAAGACTGATGAAATGTGCGCGTCATCCCAGTATGAATTTCCGAGATCGTCGGCGGTTTTAGCCAATCTGGCGTAATTCGATCAATCGGTTCAACCACCAGTTTGTCCACAGGCGTCCAGAGTGGTTTGAGCACGTATTTATCCACTGGCTTCAATACGAAATCGTTGGCCGGTTGGAGGACATAGTCGTAGGTCGGTTCCAAAATTAAATCATTTACTGGCTGAGTAATCCACTTGGTTGAATTCAACTTGATCGTTGGCATACTGCCAAACGGATTAAGCATTGTGTACCACGGTTCAGCTGCATCTACGGCCGTGCTGCTGAGAAGGAGTGTTGCAGTCGCTAAAATTGCACTCATCCAGGTACATATTCGTGCTGGGATTAAACGCTTCACAGAATGATCTTTGGGCTGGATTGTAGTCAATGACGAAATCGGTCTGCAAGTCTCTCAAAACGTTGCAAAGTCGTAAAGACCAACCTCACGGTTGATGCGATCTGAGTTTCTAAATAGCATGAATTGCACATGCAACAGCGCCGTGTATTCACATGCAGGGCACTGATTAAGTTTAAACTGTCTATCAACTTGGGAATCGACCATCGTGGGAAATCGAATTGGCTTTATCGGAGCAGGGCAAATGGCCCAGGCATTAGCCTCTGGATTTGTTCAATCCGGGCAAGTTGATGCAGCAAGCGTATCATTCTACGATCCTGCAGAAGCCAGTATCTCGGCAATGCAACAGGCGATCTCAGGCGGCACGTCCACCACATCGGCAACAGACGTCATAGAGCAAAGCGATGTTGTTTTCCTTGCCGTAAAGCCACAGGTAATGCCACGGGTGATCACCGACATCAAGGATGCGGTTACTGACTCGACCCTCGTAGTTTCCATCGCCGCCGGTATCACGCTTTCGACACTTTGCGATGGCCTGGGATCCACTCGCATCATCAGAGTCATGCCAAATACCCCATGCCTCGTGTCGACAGGAGCTTGTGCATATGCAAGCGGCGCCGGTGCAACGGATGCCGATCGAACAACAGTCGATGCGTTGTTATCCGCAGTCGGAATTGCAGTAGATGTCCCCGAAACATATATGGACGCCGTCACCGGACTATCCGGTTCAGGCCCCGCATACATCTACACTGTCATTGAAGCCTTGAGCGATGGCGGTGTTGCTGTGGGACTCCCACGAGCTACGGCGACTGCACTTGCAGCACAAATGGTGAAGGGCGCCGCAGAAATGGTTCTTGAAACCGGAAAGCACCCTGGGGAATTGAAAGATCAAGTGACAAGTCCGGGTGGTACAACCATTGCCGGCCTGAGAGAATTGAAAGAGGCAGGCATTAGTGGAGCCTTCATGAGTGCCGTGGCCGCCGCAACGAAGCGGTCAAAGGAACTGGGCTAGTAACACCAACCCATAAAGGAAATCTCACTCATGTCACTGTTTGAAAACCCTGAGTACCAGTGGCGAGAGACTTTTCTCGTTCTCTTTGATGAACAACAGCGTCCAACTGCCGAACAAGTAGAAGCTGCATTTACTCAAATTGGCAAGCAATTCGAGCAGCATAATGTACGGCGCACTGAATCTGGTCTGCTTGAAGCCGTCACGATGATCTCGCAAACCGATTATGCCGGATTGGATATTTCATACATAGATGGTGAGGACGTGAGCGACCAGATCGAAGAACTCCTCGCGATGATCGACATTGATGATCTGATGCCGGGCGAAGATGAACTGGTGGCAAGAATCCCCTTGTGCAATGCTCGGTTTGACATTCTCCACTTTGAAAACATTGCTGGTGCGATAGGTGAAGAAGAAATCGACTTCATGGATCCGGGCGCTATGTTGATCGTGGCACAGCAACTGGCTAGCGTGGTCAACGGAATCGCCGTTGATCCCAATTCCGGTACCTTTATATAGACTCGGATATTCGGATATATAAACGCGGAACAAGCCATCAGACTCATCACACCGACGGCCTACTGGATCCGACTAAGACAAGCGTTATTGCTGAAAAAGGAAATTCCTGAATATGCAGGCAAAAGAAATCAAGACGGGCACCGTAGTGGTCTACAACGAATCACCGGTCATCATTGAACAACTGAGCGTACAAACTCCATCCGCACGGGGCGCCGCGACACTATATAAGTTTCGTGGTAGAAACCTTGTTAGCCGACAAAAGGTAGACATTACCCTTAAAGGCGGAGAGTCATTGCCCGACGCTGACTTTGAACGCCGTGGCGTCTCTATCATGTACGCAGATGCAACCCATATGCACCTGATGGATCTGGAAAACTATAGCCAGTACGACATCTCTCTCGAGGACATCGAAGAGCAGGCAAAGTACATGACGGAATCACTCGAGGGTATTTTAGCGCTTATTTACAACGACGAGTGTGTTGGTGTTCAGGTTCCGCCTGCGGTTGAAATGGAAATCACCTATTGCGAACCCGGCGTCAAAGGAAATTCTGCAACCGGCCGTACAAAACCGGCTACGCTGGAGACCGGGCTGATCATTCAGGTCCCGGAGTATCTCAAACAGGGTGAGAAGATCAAAGTCGACACGCGAACCAATGAATTCCTGTCACGCGCATAACCAAACATCGCAATCGCAACTGAGTCGCTAATGGAACAGTTCTTGATTCTCGGAACAGCCGGTCACATTGACCACGGCAAGACGTCGTTGGTCGCTGCGCTTACGGGAACCAATACAGACCGACTTCCGGAAGAGAAGAAACGCGGAATCACCATTGAACTGGGATTCGCGCACTTACAAATTGATGACGTGCATATGGGAATCGTGGATGTCCCCGGTCATGAACGATTTGTAAGAAACATGTTAGCCGGTGCCACGGGCATGGACCTTGCTATGCTGATTGTCGCTGCAGATGATTCCATCAAGCCACAAACAATTGAGCATTTGGATATCTTGCGATACCTGGATATTCAACATGGCATCATCGTCATTACGAAATGCGATCTCGTCGACGAAGACTGGCTGCCCTTAGTGGAAGAAGAAGTGCGATCACTGACGACCGGTACTTTTCTTGAAAACTCCACCGTCATTCGGACAAGTGCGGAAACAGGCGAAGGAATAAAAGAGCTCAAATCCGCACTGTCAGAATTAGCTTCTAAAGCCATTGCTGATTTGCCAACCGAGGATGAACCCTTTCGCATGGCAATTGACAGAGTCTTCAGTCTTGAAGGGCACGGAACGGTTGTCACCGGTTCGGTATCTGCCGGGACAGTGACAAGGGGTGACACCGTAGAAATCCAACCGCTTGGTGAAGAAGTCCGAATCCGACGTCTTCAGAATCACTTTTCAGAAGTAGAGTCGGTCGGGCGAGGCCAGCGAGCAGCTATTAATCTCGCTGGAATCCATCACGACGAAATCGGGCGAGGGCAGGAACTGGCTGACATTGGCCACCTCGTCCCTCATGCCTTGATCACCATAAAACTCGATGTGCTCGATTCTATTGATAAGCCGCTGAAAAATCGTGAGCGGGTGCGAGTGCATATTGGCACGTCTGAAATCATGGCAACCATGCGACTCGTCGGCAGTAAGGCGTTGCACCCGGGTGAATCCGGTTTCGCACAACTGTTCCTTTCTGAACCGGCAGTGGCCACCTGGAATCAACCTCTGGTTATACGCAAGGAGTCTCCGGTATCGACGATTGCTGGCGGACGAGTGCTCGACTGTCACGCAAGCCGTATACGGCTTAGTGATATGGATGTGGATGTGCAGTCAGAGGCGCAGCCCATCATGTCAGCATTGGCAGACTTGGTCGGTGGAAATGAAAAGGCACGTGTTGCTGCATCTATGTTAATGACGGGCCTGCATGAGAGAACGGAGAGTGATTTGGCTCGCACCTGTGGTGTCGTCAGTGCAAGCGATGCGCTTTCCGAACTGACAAAAGACGGCATCCTGTATGAATGCAAGGTCTCGCCCACGCACACAATTCTGATTCATGTTGATGCATTAGAAGTACTCTGGGAACGTGTGAACAAGTACCTCAATCGGCTCCATGATGAGAATCCACTACAGCTTATGTTTGATGCCGCATCAGTCCGCAGCCGATTTGAGTATGTTGGCAGTGCGACATTACTCAACCACGTATTCTCGTATTTCAGATCCCTTGGCCGCCTAACCGTCAACGCTGGCAAGGTCGGGCTACCCGACCGTGGGCCGCAATTAAGCAAGAACGACAAAAAGCTCATGGCAGACTTGATTGAGCGGCTCAACTCCGGCGGTGTTGAGCCACCCTTTGTAAAAGCGCTTGAGTCGGAAACGGGCACTGACCGACAGCGGTTGGATCAGCTACTCGCAGTTGCCGAAGGAAATGGTGATATTGTCAGAATCTCTGAAGAATTCTATCTGGCGAACATTGAAGCTGAGAAAGTGCGAGCCAAACTAAGTGAAAACTGGGAAAAAGGCAGTGGTAAAACGCTTGCTGAAGTCCGGGACTTGCTCGGTACAACACGCAAATATGTCGTCCCATTGTGCGAATATTTGGATCATACCGGTTTTACCGTCCGTAAAGACGATCTAAGGTTTCTTTCGAATCAATGAGCTGCTTGATTCGATACGTATTCGGTCGGAAAATAGAATAACAGATGACTCGAACACGTAATTGGTTTTTAATGAATCCACTTCTACGAAGCATACCGTCAGTTTCACAGCTACTGGAAACACCAGAAGTGGTTGAATTATGCGCCGACTATAGTCACGATGTCGTGGTATCTCGGCTTCGCGAATGCCTGGATGATCTGCGCAACACATTAAAAACTGACAGCTCAATCGGCAAACTTCCATCGCACAGTGATCTAGCGAATTTAGCTCGCAAGTCGCTCACACAATTATCCCGTAGCAGCCTTCGGCCCGTGATTAACGCAACAGGTGTGTTATTACATACCGGCCTGGGCAGGGCACCCATGGCCGAGTCAGCTGTTCGGCAGATTCAGGAAGTTGCGAATGGTTATGCCAGCGTGGAAATTGACTTGGAGTCCGGAAAGCGATCTCAGCGGGTCGAAGCCGTAGAACAAAAACTAGTCGAGCTATTTGGTGGAGAGCGTGCAACCGTTGTGAACAACAACGCCGGAGCAACGCTGCTGACATTGGCCGCCTTGGCCAGCAGCAAGGAAGTGATCGTGTCACGTGGTGAACTTGTCGAAATCGGTGGTAGTTTTCGTATGCCGGATGTCATGTCAGCCAGCGGAGCCATCATGCATGAAGTCGGCACGACGAATAAAACGCATTTGCGTGATTACGACTCCGCAATCAACGAAAACACAGCCTGCTTACTCAAAGTGCATTGCAGCAACTACCGCGTTGAGGGATTCACCAAGTCCGTGCCCGTAACAGAATTGGTAACACTCGGAAAGCAACGCGGCTTAATAGTCGTGGATGACATTGGTTCCGGCGCATTATTTGACTACGCATCACTTGGAATCACAGGAGAACCCATGGCAACCGAGAGCCTGGCCGCGGGTTCAGATATCGTATTGCTCAGCGGTGACAAGTTGCTCGGTGGACCTCAATGCGGAATCATCATTGGAAGTGAGGCAAGCGTTTCTAAGATCGCTAGCCATCCATTGATGCGTGCACTGCGTGTAGACAAAATGACCCTAGCCGGGCTTTCAGCAACACTTGATCTATATCTAGGCGGTAAACCAGAACAAGAAGTACCACTGCTGAGCCTGTTGCATACACCTATCGAGGTACTCGAACACCGCGCAGAAGTCATTTCCAAAGCTATCAACGAGTCGGAAACTAAAATCTCAGCGAGCGTGGAAAGTGACGTCACCTACCTAGGAGGTGGCTCGGTGCCAACTCAGGAAATCTCTACATGTTGCGTGGTACTGAAATCCGCATCATTAACTGCAGATCAACTTGCATCCAAGTTACGCCGGTCGAAACCGGCGATCCTTCCGCGTATTAAGAATGATCGCGTGCATTTGGATTTAAGAACCATATTCGCGAGAGAGGATAACATGGTAATTCAGTTGGTCACTGAATCTCATTGCTGATCATCGTTTTGATTTACAGGTTTATTCATTCGCATCACACAGTTTGGAAAACTATCCTTTAGCTATACCCCCTGGGGGTGAACTTCAAGGCGTGATTTAGCTTATCACCTGAAGACAAAGAACTCACCTAAACCAAGTCTCATGAAACCAGCGTTTAACAACCGGATTGCAATACTTGCTTATGCGTTGAGCATATGTGTTGTTACCAGCGCAGTTGCTCAGGAATGGGTCATGTCACGGGATCATCACTCTTGGGGTCGATTTAGCAAAGGCAGCTGGAAGCAAGTCCGCGTATTAACGGACGTCCTGAACGAAAATGGCGAAGTTACCAGTACGTCAAAGGTCGAAACAACATCTCAGATCATTGATCGACTCGGTGATACCTTCGCACTTGAAATTGATGTGAAAACAATTGTCGGCGAGCGGGCATTTGAGTCTCCCACTCAAAAGGTCAAACGCGAATATCAAGGTAAAGGAAAGATCACTATTTCAGCGCCTATTGACCGTGCCACTCTGGAAATCAGTGGCACAATGATTCAAGTAGAAATCCGCGAAGTCACGTTAGTCACGAAAAACGAACGACGTGTTAGCCAGATACATTACAGCCCTGACCTAGCTCCGTTCATCTTCAAGCGATCTACCAAGGCATACGATGCTGAAAATAAGCTGAGATACGAAACGAATATGTCTGTGGAAGAATTCGGCATCGCCCATAAGGTAGTTGGTGAGACGCATCGAGTTGCCATGATTAAAACGGTTCACGAACAAAACGGCACAAACCGTATTACCGAAGAGCTCTTTAGTGAGAAGGTACCAGGCGGTGTGATTTCACACACGTCCACCGATATCGATCAAAAGACAAAAAGAGTCACCAAGAGAAGTAAGTTGGAAATCATCGACTTCGCCGTCGGCAACAACGGCGGAAAGCGAAAAGAAAACAAAGAAGGTAAACCGGGAAAACCCAAAGCCAAACCTGAATCGGATAACGAGTCGGGTTCGGAATGACTTCCGCTGAGACTGGGAGTTGTCAAAACGAACTCTTCTCGCCATAATTTGTCATTCAAATTCACAGCAATCCCATTCACGGGTATTGAATCGGTAACGAGCACATGGACGATCGGATCAAGTATACGGCAATCACATTTGACGACGTCTTGCTGGAGCCACGATACAGCGAAGTCGTACCGTCTGATGTCGATGTAAGTACGCGACTAACGGACAGAATCCGGCTAAACATCCCGATGCTTAGCTCACCGATGGACACCGTTACTGAGCATGCCATGGCAATCGCTTTGGCCAAAATGGGCGGGATCGGTATCATCCACAAGAACTTGACTGTGGAAAGCCAGACCGATGAGGTAAACAAGGTAAAGCGCAGCGCAAATGGAATCATCGTGAACCCCGTCACGTTGCCGCCATCGGCCAGCGTTTCAGCCGCTCGCGACCTCATGGAACAACACAACGTCTCCGGCGTACCCATCGTGGAACAAGATGGCACGCTTGCAGGAATCCTCACACGACGTGATTTGCGATTTTTGGAAAGCGATGATCTACAAGTCGCTGATGTCATGACCAAAGAAGATCTGGTCACGGCAACCGGCAACGTCTCACTTGAAGCAGCAGAAAAAATATTAACTGCGAAAAAAGTGGAGAAACTGTTGTTGGTGGACGACTCTTTTAAACTGACCGGGCTCATCACGATAAAAGATATCGACATGATGAACCAGTTTCCCGATGCCTGCAAAGATGATCTAGGTAGGCTACGCGTGGGAGCAGCGGTCGGAGTTTTTGACTTTGAACGAGCCGAAAGCCTGATCAACAAGGGTGTCGATATCCTTGTTGTCGACAGTGCCCACGGTCACTCGTCCAACGTCATAGAGACAGTTAAAGAAATTAAGAAGCAATGGGACATCGATGTCATTGCCGGCAATGTGGCTACCCAAGAGGGTTGCGCTGACCTGGTGGCGGCAGGTGCTGATGCTGTAAAAGTCGGTATCGGCCCGGGTTCCATTTGTACGACGCGAGTTATCTCGGGCGTTGGTGTCCCACAGATAAGCGCGGTGTATCACGCAGCCCAGGCTGCGGCAAAAACCAATACCCCTATCATTGCCGATGGAGGTATCCGGTTCTCTGGAGATGTAACGAAAGCTCTGGCGGCCGGGGCAAACTGCGTCATGATCGGTAGCTTATTTGCCGGTGTGACTGAAAGCCCGGGACGCCTAATCCTGTATCAAGGTCGGTCATTTAAAGCCTACCGCGGAATGGGATCGATGGGAGCAATGGTTAAAGGCTCTAGTGAACGATATCGCCAGTCCGGAAATGGAAAACTTGTACCAGAAGGCGTTGAAGGACGTGTTCCCTATAAAGGTGACTTGTCCGATTACGTTTACCAACTGGTCGGCGGCCTTAGAGCCGGGATGGGGTACTGCGGAACACAGACAATCGAAGAACTGCGGACCGACACCGGTTTTATCCGCGTGACGGCAGCCAGTGTAAGAGAGAACCATCCTCATGACATTTCGATTACACACGAAGCCCCTAATTACAGTCCCGACATCTCGTCGGGCAGCGATCACGGCTAAGCAGACCGCTAAATACGCTTCAGATTCACTGTGTTCAAAATCTCGATGGTCTAAAACACCAGCAGCAAGCCTGCTGATCATTGCATGCTCTATCCTTCTCGTGCCAAGCAGTCCTGCTGCAGCACAAATTCGCATTCAATCAACCAGAGATGTCACCCCCACTCGTCTAACTGCACAGCCATCAGCTCGACTGTCAACTCAAAGTCAACGTATTAAAATCAAGCTCGGGCAATCTGCAACACCTGTTGCAATCCGTGAAATAAAGACCGGGGCGGCTAGCCCAATCCCGACAACAATTACCTCAGATACAACGCGGGAGACATCCGGGTTCCCAACCATCATCGTCGACCGACCGACCAATCCGGACTCCGTTCTGCTGCCAACACTAGCAAATCCTTCTGAAGATATACCAAGTGGGCAACTAGAGTCCAATTTAGAACTCTCACCTAAGGCGGAAGAAGCAGTCTCTACACGGTCACAGCCTCTCGCGCCACGCGAACTACCAGTGATTGAACTTCAGTCAATTCAATCACAACACTCCGTCCCATCTCAACCAAGAATCAACAACTTCACCACTCCCGTGCCACAGCAGTTTTTCCAGACTTCGTTGCTAGCCCAGGCCCCAACGGTCGCCGGCCGAGATTGTGGATCACCGCCATGTGCAGATGCTGCAAAGCGACTTCAAGCTACTCCGCTTGGCTCCATTTCACTTGATATAAGTCCTGCATTTAAACCGAACCTAACCGAAAAACCTGATCGTCTTCAGGAAGAAGTGCGGCAATGGAAAAATCGAAATGGGGTGCCTATTGCCACCGGTCGCCTCGCCGACTTCCGATTCCAACGAGTGCATGTCGTTGACGGAGCAGGAGCCGTTACCACCATACCAATCCAAGAACTTGCTGAAGACGACTTTTGTTATGTGGCCGACGTTTGGGGTTTCCCCATGCATTGCAGAATAGACAACCAACAGTTTGTCGCACGGCAGTGGAAGGCAATAACTCTGGCCTGGAAAGCGTCGGAGTTACACCATCATCCCCTTTACTTTGAAGATGCTGAGCTGGAACGCTACGGCCATACCCTTGGTCAATTTGCTCAACCATTTAAGAGTGGTGCTCACTTCTTCGCGAACGTGGCTATCGCACCATATAACATGGCACTGGAAGATCCCAAAGATCTGCGATACACACTTGGCTACTACCGACCGGGATCCACGGCACCACGGCTAATACCGGCGATTCCATGGAGCACCAAGGCTGCGTTGTGGCAGGCCGGTGCTATTGTAGGCGGCTGGGCGCTCATTCCGTAGCGTCAAAATGGCTAGCGGCAAACGCTAAAACAAAACAATCCCTTTTTTGCACCCAGAACATTCACAGTATTGGAGACTAGAAGCTTACCCCGACTGTATGACTTACTGTTGTACAAATACGGTCATACACGGCCTTCAGTTCGCGAAGAAGGCCACTCACACAACGGGGTTCGACTACATCAATGATGTGAAAACTGGGAGCGATTGGTTTACGGCGTGTCGGATTTTAAATTCGACACGCCGTTTGCTTTTTATAGAGCACACGCAGATGAGAATGAGCGGCCGTGAAGTCGATCTCAGGATTCCTGGCCAATCGGAGGCTCGAATTCCAGTTCCTGCCATTTCATGGCTCGTCGCATCGGTTCAATTCTCAGGACGACTTCGCCGTTCTGGAAGATGCGGACCGTACCGTTAGATTCACTTACGCATACGGAAATAGCTCGAGTGGCGCGGGAAATTGATGCGGCCGCCCAGTGACGTGAGCCGAGACCTTTTGAAAGTGTAATGTTGTCCGCGGTTGTTTGTATAATTTGGCACGCACGTTCAATTGTTCCATCTGCCGCAACGACGAAAGCACCGTCTAATTGAGCAATTTCCTTGATGGCATCCCGTACGCGGCCTTCCAGTAAACTGCGTTCTTTACGACCATATCCTTTAACCGGATCAAATCCCCCTGGATGGCACTCTTCAAGGACCCGTCGATGATCACCGACGACAAAAAGTGTACCCACAGGTTTAGCTTCACGTCCCTCTCGCCCAATTTCAACAGCAAGATCAACGACAGCGCGAAGTGTCTTTAACGGCACACTGGTTTCAAGTTTCTTGAGATCACGAGCTGTAAGGCGACCGAGTCGTTCATCCAGCGTGATGAACGAAATCGTATCTATGCTCTCCGGATCAAACGCCGAATACACCGCAACCAATTCAGCACTCGACTCAAGAATCTCAGATGCAACCGCGGCTAAAAACGCTTGTTGAAGTCGCTCGTTGATCGGTAACCCCTGAGACTCCAGCATGAGGGGTAGCAAGCCAGCTTCTTCAGCGCCCTCTAACTCGTCTTCATCTGCGCCAACAACGACAATGAGGTTGTGGCGACCGAGTTTCTTGAGTTGCTTCCAGTTTGTGGGCCCGGTCAACATGACCAATAGGGCATCAGCACCGACATTTGCGCGTAGACGAGCAGCTTGCTTGTAAGTCGTTAGGAACGGCTCTCGCAATTCGCTCGGGCTCATAGGCAATCAGCCAAGGCTTAAACTGGCTCAGGTAGGAGTAATGTGGTGAGAATTGCGAGATCGCAAACGTAATGAGCGATGTCGCGTTGTATCATTGTGTCAGAATATTAATGAGATTAGCGATCTCACACAAGTACAGCTTGAAATAATGAGCATTCATTTCATCGTTGAAAACTCATTTAGTAATCTTGCCGTACAATTCGGCACGCATACCGGGTTTGGCACCAAATACCCGTTCGTCGTATATCGTCAAGGCACGCAGAGCATGTCCAACTGTTCCCATCTCCAGGCCGGTAAGACGTTTAGCATGCAGCGTTGATGACAAAAAGTCCACCGCCAGGGAAACCTGATCAGTCATCAATTGCTCGTTCGATGCTGAAAACACTAACCACTCAAGCACGTGTCCAGATGTATAAAGCGTTCGTCGCACATCATCTGTTACACCACGACTTTGAAACCAATTGCTTGAAAAGCTGCCATCAGGATTCTGGAACTGCAGGACATACTGGATGTAGTCGTCAATGTACTTCTGAGCCCGCAACCAAGCCGGTGTCATTGGCTCTTCACGGTGAATTCGGCGATTCAGTGCATAACTGATTCCCATCAGTCGGTGCGAACCACCGCAGGCTGCACCGTTAACTTGCTGAGACAATTCACTTTTCAGCAATGATTCGATAGTAAATTCGTTACCCGTGGCAGACTGCCAAACAGTTTCTGCAGTCAGGTAGTGTGCAAGACCCAGTAATTGAAACGTTAGTTCCGTTCCGTTATCGCACGTCTGTTTCTCATGCTCCACCAGATCATTTACAGTGAATTCCGCTCCATTTACCTTGATCGTGAAGTCGCTGCGCACCTTGCTCATAGCCAGCAAGGCTAACAATTGCCCTTCATGACCTTCTACACCCGGCCCCTCGTTTACGACAAGTCGGTTTTCAGTTACCAGGCGGGAAAACAGTCTTTGTCCGCGTGCAGGATAATTCCAACATAACCAGCCAATGGCACTCGCGTGCTGCTCGCCGGTTTTCACCTGAGCATCAACGCCAAAGGCAATTGCATAGTGCAGAATCTCCCACGGTGTATGCTGCGAGACACTTGGAGGGTTGTTGTAAAAGAATTTCAGAGTTTTCCTCAGACTATTCTTTCTCTGCTCTGAAGCCGCAGACAGATCTCTCAGTGGCAAATCCGCGATTTGTTCCTCGGGCGGTGATTGCTGAGAATACACAGTTGTTGTCGCGATTCCCGACAACAGCGTGCCAATATTAAAATCTCTTCTGCTAAAGCGACGCATCACATTAAGTCCAACTAAATACGTATATACATTGATCTGAAGCTGTTACGCATCCGGTTTCCATGATGAAAAGTTTGTCACCGAGAAGGGGTCTACACACTTATTATCGGATTCCTGACATTACGACTCGTCGCTGATCCATTAAAAAACACGATGAGTTTTCTCAATAAATACCGTTTCTGTATTGGCTTTGCACCACTGTATTTGTTACATTTTCAGCCCGTTTAGGGACCGTAGGAATGCTCCCGTAGCGCCCCGTCACCGCAGCTAGAATTGCAGGATTCAATCCAATCTCCGAGACTAAAAAACACCGTCGCCACTGCCTTTGCATCACCTTAATGTTGATGTCCATCATGGTTCTTGGTGCGACTGGTTGCAGCGTGAAGGGTGGATATCCAATTTGGAATTGGCACTCTCTGAACACAGGCGCCATTGAAGAATGGCATGAAGATGACGACTTCATGGTGACATATCACCAGCAAATACAAACGCTAGAGCAGTTACGTGAAGATGCGCCAAGCATGCCGGCCAGTTGGCACAAGCAAAAGGCTGATTTACTAGCCAGGATGTTTGAAGACCACAAAGCACCAGTGATGAGACGTGAAATACTCCGTGCTGCAATCGCAATTCCGAGCGCAGATGTACTTCCACTTCTGCAAAGTGCTGTCGACAACGATGACGCCAGCATTCGACGAATAGCCTACAAGGAATGGGGCAAACGTCCCGGTCTGGTTGCGATGCCAGTTTTACTGAAAGGTGCACGCAGTGAATCGGAAAAGGACGTGAGGATTGTGATCATCCGGGCGCTTGGTCGATTTAAGAATCAACAGGTATATGACACGGTAACCGAGGCGTTAAACGATCGCGACCCGGCTGTTCAGCTTGCAGCAACTGACTCGATGAAAGAGCTTACCGGACTGGACTATGGTGATACACCGGAGCCGTGGATTGCACACGTGGAGAATCGACCTGTTGAAGTGCCTAAGCAGAAGACAGCAACATGGCTTGATCTCATTAATCCTCTATATCACCTCGGACTCTAGTCGTCTCTCATAACTAACAGCGGACGTGACTTAACTCGTGAGGGCGTGATCTGCCTGTCACTGTCGCAAAATACCCTATTCGCTAACCTCAGGATCCTCTCTCGTGAAGGCCGCGGCTTCTCCTGCAATCCACTGCTTTTCCGTCGAAGCACTGGAGATTCAATAAAACTGCCTACAGATATTTAGAAATACCACACGAGATGATTCATAGATTTATCTTGGCGCTTGATGAAGGTTATCCGGGAATTCACGTATTTGGGATTAGGCCCGAAAGAAACAGCGGCGACATTAAAAGCCGTTGGAAATAACCCGAAAATCAGACGGAGCATGGCTTCCCAGTGGTAAGGTGGATCCAGAACGTGCACTGCACATGCTCAAACGGCTTGATATTTAGAGTCTATTTTGACGACGTCTTTATGACCCCGATGGGAATGAAGTTATTTGATGCACCGACGCTATTAAGGAAGAATTAGCCATCGTGCCGCCAGAACAATCCTCTCATAAACGGATTGGAGTCTGTTTCAGGCCATCTATAACACCGTCCCAGCCGACACTTTGGATATTATCAAGACCACTAACTGAGAATCTCAAAGTAAACAAATAGTCGGCGCTTCATGCACATCACCTCTGTTTTTTCGAGATGAGATAATAAGCGTCTTACGGTCCCGTTTCGACTCTCCTTGCAATGATCGCTGTTACTTTCTGGTTGAATCCTGCCAGTAGAAGCACACGGCCTTCATTACCTTTCAGCTTTAGCTCTTTGCGCAACTGCTGAGGATCAACTTCAGCTACACGCTTCTTGATCTCCAATCGACCAACCCTCTTTTCTGCGAGACAATTTCGAATCGTCGCAACATCAAATGGCATTACATCTTCTACTTCAAACACGCTTGCCCATTTGGCTTCAAGACACTCTTCCGAAGTCCAGTAAACAACATCCGGCCAAATTGCATCTAAGTTAAACTGCCGGGCGACAGATTCCGCAATTCCAGCAGCAAGCACAGAAGGACGTGGCTCATAAATAAACCGATTAACAGAATACGTCCATGACTCCGGCTCACACATCTCGCCTTGCACCTGCCAACGCATTCCAGTTTGACCCACCTCAGTCGCAACAAGACTTCCCGCTGGCGCATTGTCACCAAACCACAAAACCTGCTGGCGACACTCTCTTCTTGATTCGATCCACTCAATCTTACAGTGCTTTACCCAATACTCCGGCGCCAAGGCACCCGGCGCAATCTTGATACACATCGGCACACCACGTTCCATCATCGCTTCGAATATTGATAGCGGTGGATCATACGACTCCACTTCTGTTCGTCGGTGCGTCTCAATACGTCTATCCGGATCCACATGTAAAAAATCAAACTCCCGCAGCTCATTGGGATCGGCAGTTACATCCAGCTGCCGCACCGTAGCCGACACACTGTGAACACCACAGTTATGTGCGGCAGCATGGCACATTACCGGATCTAAATCAAAACCGGTTGCACTGTGACAATTGGACAGACTGATCAGGTCTCCACCGATACCGCAACACAGATCTGCAACGCGGTACTGCTCTGGAATCTGCTGCGATTTATAGAGAGCAATGTGTTCGTCCGTTGACTGTTCGAGCCCACGTTTTGTGAACAACATGTCATTGCCTTTTTCGAACTTCACTTTGGCTCGCTGTCGCAACTCAACTTGCTGGCTAACTAGAACTGCCCGCTCTGCACCAAGGGCGTCACGCATCTTCTTACGCATACCCATTGGCACTTCACCATCAACAGCAGACAGCTTCTCTAACCACTGCTGTGCTGCAGGCTCTGAAAGCCATTTGAAGTTGTCGAGTTTTGAGTCCATATCCGATTTAGATAAGAGAACGAATCAGGAGAAAGAACACATTCTTGATTGAGACAATTTCACGAATAACCATTCAGAATAAACCGCTAACTCTATCAAACCAGCGGTAAACTCTGCTTACCCGATTCTAAGGATTACGACGGTTCTATAAGGGCAGACGCCAAGATGAAATAAATCCGAATCACTTTGCCGAAGTTGATAGTGGTGCAGTCCAATTGCCATACAAAATGACAATGCATCACCCAACTGTGCAACCGCATTGGAATAGTATCAGAACAGAAGTCGAATAAGAACGATGCTGTCATTCTTCAAACCAATACTAAAACGTATGTTTTACCTGTTCGTCCTATGTGGCGTACTGGTCATACCCTACGTATTGACGACAGTCGACTGGCAAAACGGTGTCGGAGATGCAACCTCACAGGCCTGGAACAAGGTAACCGGATGGACAACGAATCTCGGTAACATATTTGGTAATTCAGGCAGTGAAGATTCAGTCGTCGAGGATGAGACGATGACGTCCGTCCCGACTGCAACAGATTCAGATACACCGCATCTTGATGGTGGACGCATTAATCACTTTAGCGAGGTCATTCGGTTTGACATAAAGCCAAGCTGGGTTACTAAACGCTGGGCACGCGTATCCAGTTCGTTAGCAGAGTTGGGACTGGAGGGCTATCGTGTACCGGTTGTCACTGGATCAGACGTCACCGATCTGGCTGGGTCTTTGACATATTATTTTGACAAGCAAAATCAGATTCAGCGAGTTGTATTCGTGGGCAACACTGGTGACCCAACCCGTCTGGTTGACTTTGTAAGCAGTGAATACCGGATGACACAACGGCCTTCACTTAATACCGGCCTCTATATTCACTCCCGAGGTGGCATACCGGTCAATGCGCTCACGATTAAGCAAAACTCCGTCATCACGGCAGATAATCCTCACGGCACGTACCAAGTTTATTTGGAACTCAATAGGGTCAAATTGGGCGCACAACTGAGCCCGCAGTATCAGGACGTTCTGACTGCTGCGAAATCTCTTGGTCGATAATTCTATCGACATCTTTTCCACAGGCTGATTTGGTGATGGTTGTCACTTCATGTCGGCGTGAAAAAGGCATAAACTCCGAGCGCTAGAGAATTCTCAGCTTTATTTTGCATTCCTAGATTCAGATGCTAGGAATACGATGCTAGCAGGTTTACAATCGGTCTCCCGGACAACGGGCAGAGGCCACAGGCAGATTCGCACGTCAGCGAATATGACACGGAAAGACAACCACTTTTCTATAACTTGTGACTTCCCAAAAGGCATCGCTTGCTCTCATACGGCAGGCACATCATCACGATGATGATGTATGGCCGGAAGATCACTACAAGGAAGCAGGAATCTGTGACCAAGGACAATATGGAGATTGTGTCGGCTCTGAAAAGGAAAGTAGCTGACAAGGTCGGACAACAGAGATTTGAACTCTGGT